>Ga0066256_1002362_pt2 | contig 19006 bp, 14 predicted proteins | sample ThiBio_1000_biof_FD_87107 | JGI IMG/M metagenome (GOLD analysis project Ga0066256, IMG submission 87107) | Wastewater bioreactor microbial communities from Cape Town, South Africa - Thiocy_expt_1000_biof (version 2) | ecosystem: Engineered > Bioreactor > Thiocyanate-remediating >... | reverse complement strand
ACCTCGCCCGCACTGCCCCGGGTGTACTCGGTGACGCGGCCCTCGGCCGAGATCGCGAACCGCAGGTTGCCCTTGGCATCGTAGACGTAGCGCGCGGTCGCCGAGACCGCCGAGCCGCTCGCGTCGATGCCGCTACGGGTCTCGGAGAGCAGCAGGTTGGCCGCGCTGTAGGTCCGGGTGATCGCGTTGCCGAGCCGGTCGGTGACGGTCTGGGCCAGGCCATCGGCAGTGAAGTTGCCGAAGGTGGTCGTATGGCCCAGCGCGTCGGTCGTGCTGGTGAGGTCGCCGTTGGCATTGTAGGCGAACTGGACGATCTGCTGCGCGGCCCCCGCATAGGCCGGCGGGGCGGTGATCCTGGTGAGGTTGCCGGCGGCGTCGTAATCCATCCGGGTCGCCTGGCCCGCGGGATCGGTGATCGTCGTGTAGAGGCTGCCGTAGGCGAGCGAGGTCGTGCGGGTGACGCCCGTGCTCTCGGTCTGGGCCAGGGTCGCGACGCGGCCCGAGCCGTCGTAGGTGACCGCCAGGTTGGAGCCGTCCGACTGCGCCACGTTCGAGAGCCGCCCCGCCCCGTCGTAGCTGTAGGTGGTGACGTAGGTGGCCCCGTCGCTGACGCTGTTGTCGCCAGGGGTCAGGTCGACGGTCACGGTGGTCAGCCGGTTCGAGCCGTCATAGCCGTACCGCGTCCGGGTCAGGGTCTTGGCCGTGCTGGTCGCAAGGTCGGTATAGCCGGTGACGACCTGGCTGATGTTCTGGGTCGAACCGACATAGTCGTAGCGCACCCATGAGCCGTCCGCGCTCGTCACCGTGGTCAGCCGGCCCGAGCCGTCGTAGGCGAAGGTCAGCGACGAGCCGTTCCGGTCGGTGGCGCTCTTGATCCGCCCGGTGCCGGTGATCTCGTAGCGCTCGACCGTCTGCGTGTCGCCGTCGGTCCAGACCCACTCGCTCCCGCTCCGGACGATCCGGTCGTAGGCCCCGCCGCCGTCCTTGGCGACATAGGCGCTCAGCCCGGCATCCCAGGCATAGACGATCTCGGTCCCGTCGCCCGAGACCCTGCTGACCGTGCTGCCCGCCGTGTTGAGCGTGCCGGTCAGCCCATAGACCCGCCGGTCCGTGCTCTGCCGCCACTTGTCGTTGTTGTCGTCGCCCAGCGTGGTCAGGCTGTTGTAGGTCCGCGCGATCGCGATGTCCGGGCCCTTGCCGACCAGGAACTCGTCCTGCTTCTGCACGACCAGGTTGCCGGTGCCGGCGTTGACGAAGATCCCCTCGCCGCCCCAGCCCTGCACCGCCGAGCCCATGAGCCCCGATCCGCCCAGCACGGAAGCCGAACCACGCTCGAACCCGAAGCCAGACCCCGCAAAGATCCCAACCATTCCACACGTCCCCTCGAACAGGGGACGCAACAAGCGGCCAAACCGCGCAGGCCCCCTTCAACCACCACAGTCGAAGGAAAGCCGCGCCGGTTTAGAGGTTTTTTGGAAACCGAAGCGGGGATGGAACGAGCCATAGGTTTTGCCTCTGGCTATGAGACGGCATTCCGGTGTTCTTCGGCCGCCCTTCCCGCGGTATCCATGGGACGACAAAACGAGAGGACGTCCCATGGCCATCAGCCTCCTGCCCGACAATCCCGCCGCCTGGACCTATCGAAGCTGGGCCGAGCTGATGGCGATCCCGCGCGAGGAGCGCGAGGCGCTCCAGCTCGAGGCCGTGCGGATCGCCTTCAGCCGCCTGCGGGACCGCATCCCGGCACTCAGGAAGCTGGCCGACCGCCAGGGGGTGGAGGCGATCGAGCGGATCGAGGACGTCCTGCCGGTCTGCTTCGACCACCGCGTGCTCAAGAACTATCCGATCCAGATCATCGAGAACCGCGACTTCGCCAAGCTGACGACCTGGCTCGACAAGCTCACCGCCCACGACCTCACCCGCGTCGACCTCGGCGGCCTGACCACGATCGAGGAGTGGCTCGGCCGGCTCGAGGCCTTCGGGATGCTCGTCACCTATTCGAGCGGGACGACCGGCAAGCTCTCCTTCGTGCCGCGTTCCTACGACGAGTTCGGGCCGTGGAAATTCCACTTCTTCAACGTCAACGAGGCGGCGAGCGGGGTGAACGCCTGGACGACCAAGCTGCCGACCTTCTTCCCCGGCTATCGCGGCGGCTACCAGACGATGCTCAAGATGATGAGCCTGTTCAACGTCGAGATGGCGGGCGGCAAGGAGAACTATCACACGCTCTACGACACCCATATCCCGGCGGACCTCATGGCGCTCTCCGGCCGGCTCCAGTCGGCCGAGGACAAGGGCGAGGTGGCGAGCCTGGGCCTCGACCCCGCCCTGCTCGACCAGCGCCGGCAGATGCTGGCCCAGGGCCGCTCGCGCGACGGCGACCTCGACGCCTGGTTCGCGCGGCTGATCGAGCGCTACGAGGGCAGGCAGGTGAAGATCGGCGGGACCTTCGCCGACATGTACCGGGTCGCCAGGGCCGGGCTCGACCGGGGCGCACGCTGCCATTTCGCACCGGGCTCGATCATCATGGGCGGCGGCGGGATGAAGGGCTACAAGGACGCGCCCGACGACTGGGAGGACCAGATCAAGGCGTTCTTCGGGATCGAGCGGATGGGCAACCAGTACGGCTTCTCCGAATGCATCGGCAACGCCCCGCTGTGCGAGGCCGGGTTCTTCCACCTGCCGCCCTATTCTGTCCCGCTGCTGATGGGCCCGGAGGGCGAGGCCCTGCCGCGCGAGGGGGTACAGAAGGGCCGGCTGGTGCTGGTCGACCTGGTGCCGCAGTCCTACTGGGGCGGCTTCACCTCGGGCGACGAGGTCACGGTTCACTGGGACGGCAAGTGCGACTGCGGCTGGGACAGCCCCCGCGTCGGCAAGACCATCCGCCGCTTCGCCGAGAACGAAGGCGGCGACGACAAGATCACCTGCGCCGGATCGCAGCAGGCCTATAACGAGTTCATGGAATTCGTCGCGGGAGAAGGATGATGGGCGACCTGCTAGATATCCCGATCGTCGCGCGCGGCCGGATCATCATGCCCGGCGACGACGCAGTGGAGTTCCGCGGCCGCGGCGGCGCGGCCTTCCGCCAGGCCGATCCGCACAAGCACGTCCACGACCTGGTGCTGGGCGACACGGCGCGGCTGCGCGACCTCCACGACACGCCGATGGCCGAGATCGTCGAGGTCCTGGCCGAGTTGGGCAAGCGCCTGCGGCTCGACGACAACCCGCTCCTCCAGGAGAGCTTCGCGCTGGCCTTGCAGGCCGGCGGCCTCGCCGAGCCGATCCTGCGCGGGGTCTATGACGCGCTGCCGGAGATGTTCGACCCCGCCGGGATGACCGCGCTGGCCGACCGGACCATCGGCCTCGCCTATCTCGACGGCTGGGTGCCGGGCGACGGCGACTACGACTGCGTAAGCATCCGCGCGGTCGGCACGCGCCAGCTCCACATCACCGCGGGCAACGTCCCGGTGGTTGCGGCGATGACCGTGGCCCGCGCCGGGCTGACCAAGTCGGACATCCTGATCAAGTCTCCGTCGAACGACCCGTTGACCGCCAATGCCATCGCCCGCACCCTGATCGGGCTCGCCCCCGACCACCCGCTGACCCGGCACATCGCGGTCGCTTACTGGAAGGGCGGCGACGAATTCATGGACGGGCAGATCGTCCGCACCAGCCGGATCGACAAGATCACCGCTTGGGGCGGGATGAGCTCGGTCCCGCACATCCCGAAGTTCCTCACCCCGGGCATCGACCTGACCGCGCTGAACCCCAAGTACTCGATGTCGATGGTCGGACGCGAGACGTTCGCCAGCGAGGCGGCGATGGACGAGGCGGCGGTGGGCCTCGCCACCCTGGCGGGGTTCTACAACCAGACCGCCTGCGCCAACACGCGGATCGTCTATGTCGAGAGCGGCACCGACGAGGAGAGCATCGAGCGGGTGGTGGAACTCGGCCGCAAGCTGGTGGCCGCCTATGCCACGCTGCCGCCACTGCTCTCAGTGCCCTTCACGCAGCGCAACCGCGAGCTGGAGGCCGAGCTGGAGGCCGTCGCGTTGGAGGACGATTTCTACCACGTCGAGGGCGGCACCCTGATCGGCGGCTTCGTCGTCTCCAAGTTCAACGACCGGGTCGAGTTCTTCGACAAGCTCAACAACCGCGTGGTCAACCTGGTGCCGGTCGACGACCTGCTCGACGTGGTCAAGTGGTGCGACGACACGACCCAGACCGTCGGCCTCTATCCCGAGAGCCGGCGCGAGGGGCTGCGCGACGCCTTCGCCCTCGCCGGGGTCCAGCGGCTGGTCGCGCTCGAAGGCGGCGATCCGCTGACGGTCTATGCCAACGCCCACCACATGCCGCCGGGCAGCCCGCACGACGGGATCGAGCCGATGCGCCGCTCGGTGCGCTGGGTGGTCGACATGAAGCCGGCAAGCCGTACCATGGCGCTCGGCATCGCCGCCGAGTGACGGGAGGTGGGGCGGCAGAGGGAGAGGAGGCACCGTGGACACCCGCTATCTGCGCAGCTTCCTCAGGACCGCGGACCTGCGCTCGATCAGCCGGGCGGCGGAATCGCTCGGCATCGCCCAGCCCTCGCTGAGCCAGCAGCTCCTCCGGCTGGAGGACGAGGTCGGCTTCAGGCTGTTCAACCGCTCGGCACGCGGGGTGACGATCACCGAGGCCGGGCGCATCTTCCAGGAGCACGCCCGCCATATCCTGCGCGGGATCGACCAGGCGCTGGAGGACGTGCAGGAGGTGAACGCCGCGGCCAGCGGCCAGGCGATCATCGCCCTACCCTATTCGGTCAACCGGCTGATCGGGGTCCAGCTCGTCGAGGCGGTGATCGACCATGCGCCGACCACCTCGGTCCGGCTGGTCGAGGCCAATACCGGGCAGATCCGCGGCTGGCTCGACGAGGGCAAGATCGACCTCGGCGTGCTCTACGACCTCGGCCCGATCCGGCACCTCTCGGCCCGCGCCCTGGTCCGCGAGGAGATGCACCTGATCGGCCCGGCGGGGCGCTTCGCGGGCGAGGCGGACGTGGCCCTGGCCGAGCTGCGCGACTTCCCGCTGATCACCGCCGGCCCGCAACACGGGCTGCGCCGCTTCCTCGACCAGGAGGCGCTGCGCCTCGGCTTCGCCTACCGCGTCGCGCAGGAGATCGACGCGGTCGCCACCGCCGCCGCCCTGGTCGGCAAGGGGCGCGGCTTCGCGGTGCTCTCGCGGCCCGCCGTGGCCGGCGAGCTGGCCGCGGGGCGGCTCAGCGCGGCGCGGATCGGCGGCGGGGCGCTGAAGCGCACCCTGTCGCTGGTGCGCAACCCGATGAAGGTCGTGACCCACGCCTCGGCGCGGATCGAGGACCTGACGATCAAGATCATGGCCGGCCTGATCGCCAAGGGCGAATGGCAGGCCGAACCCGAAGCCGCGCTGCGGTAGGAGAAGGACGGACGATGACCGACAAGCCCCTCACCGGAAAGGTCGCCCTGATCACGGGCGCCGGGCGCGGGATCGGGCGCGAGATCGCGCTGCGACTGGCCCGCGACGGGGCGGACGTGATCGTCCACTACGCGAGCAGCCGGGCGGGCGCCGAGGAGACGGCCGCCGCGATCACCGCCCTGGGGCGGCGCGCGGTCGCCTACCGCGCGGACATCGCCCGGCGCGAGGAGGTTGCGGCCCTGTTCGCCGAGATCGACCGCGATCCCGGCGTGCTCGACATCGTGGTCAACAATTCCGGCGTCAGCGGCGGCGGGGCCCTGGCCGACCTGCGCGACGAGGACGTGGCGACGATCTTCGGGATCAACCTGTTCGGCCCGCTCTACGTCGCCAGCGAGGCGGCCGGCCGGCTGCGCGACAATGGGCGGATCATCAACTTCAGCTCCACCCTCGCCAAGTATCCGCTGGCCGGGGCCGGGCTCTACTCGGCGGCCAAGCGCGCGGTGGAGAGCTTCACCGAAAGCTGGGCGCGCGAGCTCGGCGCGCGCGGGATCACGGTCAACACGGTGATTCCCGGCGCGACCAGCCCCGGCATGATGGACAATTCCCCCGGCTACCGCGCCTATTTCGAGAACGCCTCCCCCTTCAAGCGGATCGGCCGGGCGGAGGAGATCGCCGCCGTGGTCGCCTTCCTCGCCTCGCCCGAGGCGAGCTGGGTCTCGGGCACGCACGTCCTCGCCAACGGGGCGGCGAATACCTAGCCGGTAGCGGGCCGATGGCGAGCTTCGTCCTGGTCCACGGCGGCGGGCACGGCGGCTGGTGCTACCGCCCGCTGGCCGCGCTGCTGCGCGCGGGCGGGCACGAGGTCCATGCGCCGACGCTGACCGGCCTGGCCGACCGCGCCCACCTGCTGAGCCCGGACCTCGGCCTCGAGACCCACGTGCAGGACGTCGCCCGCCTGATCGAATACGAGGACCTGCGCGACGTCGTGCTCGTCGGCCACAGCTACGGCGGCATGGTCGTGACCGGGGCGGCCGACCGCGCGGCGGGGCGCGTGGGCCAGCTCGTCTATCTCGACGCGGCGATTCCCCTCGACGGCGAGGCGCTGGTCGACGTCTCGCCGGGCCTGCTCGCGCTGGCCGGCACGACGCGGACGGTCGACGGGGTCGAGCTGGGCCTGTGGCCCGACGCGGCGGCCTGCGCGATCTACGGCCTCGCCGGCTCGCGGTACGAGGCCTGGGCGCTGGAGCGGCTCACCCCGCACCCGTGGAAGACCGTGCTGGACCCGCTGGCCCTGGCCGATCCCGCCGCCGTGGCCGCCCTGCCGCGCACCGTCATCAACTGCCCGGCCTCGCTCGCCGCCCGGCCCGCGGCGATCCGTGCGCGTTGGACCACGGCGGACCGCGTCCGGTCGATCGACGCCGGCCACGACCTGATGCTCACCGCGCCGGAGGCGGTGGCGGACATGCTGCTGGCCCTGGCGTGATCCGTCAGGGATGACGAAATGGCTTGACAAATTTTACCGTATCGGTTATTAATCCCACTCTTCCTTGGCCGGATTCGTTGCGGGCTTGTCTTCGCCGAACCGGCGCGGCTATGATTGGCCAGACCAGTTTCTTGGGGTAGGATTCCGTGGGCATTTCTCTCGTCGACCGCCGGGCGGTCCTCAGCGGCGGCGCGGCCGCCCTGCTCGCCGGGGCGGCGCCCGCCGTGGCGCGCAAGGCAGGGCCGCGCTTCGGCCTGGCCGACATCACCGTGATGAAGGAGCTGCTGCGCGACTATCCCGGCACGCTGCGGCAGGCCGCCGCGCTGGGCTATCGCGTCATGGGCTTCCGCCTCGCCGGCTACGGCGGCCCGGTGCCGGGCGAGCCCGCCCCGACGGAGAAGGCGGCGATGGTCCGCGACGCCGGGCTGGAGGTCGGCGTGGTCCGCCTCGGCGTGCGCAGCCGCGACTACGACCGCGAGCTGGACCTCGCCGCCGCGACCGGGACGCGGATCGTCGCGCTCTCCACCGCCGCGCCGTTCATCTCCGGCCCGGCGCTGTTCTCGACCACGCGTGCGGCCTTCGAGGCCTGGCTGCCCCAGCTCGCCGCGATCGGCGAGAAGGCCAGCGCGCGCGGCCTGACCCTGGCCTATCACAACCACTGGTACGACCTTCTGCCGCTCGACGGCGAGCGCCCGCTCGACCTCATGGCCCGGCAGATCCCGCCCGAAATCCTCTCCTTCGAGATCGACCTCGCCTGGACCTGGTACGCGGGCGTGGCCCCGCTCGACCTGCTGCGCCAGCTCGGCCCGCGCGTGGTCTCGATGCACTGGAAGGACGTCGACCGGACGCGCGGCAAGGGCGTGACCGACCACGCCGTCGCCCCCGGCCTCGGCGAGATGGGCTATCCCGCGCTGCTGCCCCAGGTCGTCCGCGCGACCCGCGCCCTGGGCTATGTCGAGGTCGACAGCCCCGACGACGGCATAGCCGCCGCGCGGCAGGGCGCCGCGCTGATCCGCCGGGTGCTCAAGTGATGCGGCCGATCCGGCACCTGCGCTGGTGGATCATCGGCCTCGTCACCCTGGGGACGGTGCTCAACTACCTCGCCCGCTCGACCCTGTCGGTCGCCGCGCCGACGCTCAAGGCCGAGTTCGCGATGACGACCGAGGAATATTCTTGGATCCTCTTGGCCTTCCAAGGTGCGTATACTGTCATGCAGACTGTAGCCGGTGCCATCCTTGATGCTCTGGGGACGAGGCTCGGGTTCTTTCTGTTCGCGCTGGGCTGGGCCTTGTCGAACATGGCTCATGCTTTCGCCACTGGTTGGGCAAGCCTTGCTGTTTTCCGCGGTCTGCTTGGCGCTACCGAGGCTGCGGCTATTCCTGCAGGTGCCAAGACCGTTGCCGAATGGTTTCCGCCAAGGGAGCGGCCATTGGCGACGGGCATATTTCAGATAGGCACGAGTTTCGGCGCAATGATCGCTCCTCCGCTGGTCTTGTTTTGCATCACGTATTGGGGCTGGCAATCGTCATTCCTCGTCACGGGCGGCTTCAGCGTTGTTTGGGCCGGCCTATGGTGGTTCGGCTACAAAGGACGAGATACGCATCCTCGCCTTTCGCCCCGAGAGCGTCAGCATATTGAAGCGGGCTTGTGTGAAAACACCGACGTTGGAACTCGGCCAGCCACGAAACTTGAAGTTCTGAAATCTCGCAGCTTTTGGGCCATCGCGATCCCGCGCTTCTTTGCCGAGCCAGCCTGGCAAACCTTCAATTTCTTCATTCCGCTTTACCTCGTCAGCGCTTGGAATCTCGACCTCAAATCGGTTGCGCTGTGGGCATGGCTCCCATTCCTGGCAGCGGATGTCGGTTCGCTTGCCGCCGGGCTTTTGCCCCCCGTATTGATGCGGCGCGGCACCTCGCTGATTACATCCCGTAAAATTACGATGTCGGTCGGCGCGCTGTGCATGATCGGCCCAGCCTGCATCGGCCTCGCCGCTTCACCCGGGATCGCAATCACACTATTCTGCGTCGGCGGCTTTGCGCACCAGATGCTCAACGGCGCACTTATCACTTTGTGTTCCGACGTATTCGAAAGCCGCACAGTCGCCACGGCAAGCGGCATGGCCGGCTCGGCAGCGTGGATCGGCGGGATGTTGTTCACTTACACGATCGGCAAGAGTGCAGACGTGTTCGGCTACGATCCATTGTTTGTAGCCCTTGCGGCCTTCGACCTGATCGGCGCGGTGGTGCTGTGGACCGTGCTCAAGACGAATCCGAAGACAAAGACGAACTGACCGTACAGCCCGGCGACCGGACGATCTCCCTGCGCTTCCCGCAAAAGCCCCTGCGGCAGGAGCTCAACCCTCGCGCGGGGGAATCGCGCCGGGGCGCAGGATCGTCCAGCCGGCCAGAGCATGGCCGGCGGCGGCGGCGGCCTCCGCCGGCTCGACCCCGCGCAGCCGCGCGTCGAGATAGCCGGCGTTGAAGGCGTCGCCCGCGCCGCTGGTGTCGACCGGCTCCAGCACCCGCTCGGGCGCGATCACCCGGCCGTCGGGCAGGCGGCAACCGGCAGCGCCGAGCTTGACCACGGTCTCCGCGCAGCCGAGGCCCCGCCAGTGCACCGCCACCGCGTCGGCGTCCGGCGCGCCGCTCAGGGCCATTTCGTCGTCGAGCGTGGGCAGGCCGATGTCGGCCGCCCGGATCGCCCCGTCGTGCACCCCGCGCGCCGTTGCCACGCTCTCCCACAGCTTCGGCCGGTAGTTGCCGTCGAAGGCGACCTGGCCGCCCTCGCCGTGGACCATGTCGGCCAGGGTCAGCAGGCCGATGCGGCCGTTGTCGGGCAGGATCGCGGCGCTGATCAGCGAGTAGTAGAACAGGTCGCAGCCCGCGATCGCCCGCTGCCGCACCTCGCTGTCGGCGAGGTCGAACAGCTCGCGCGCCGCGCTGCCCTCGCGCCAGTAGGTGAAGCTGCGCTCTCCGGCGGCGTCGGTGGTGATGCCGTAGAGCCCGGCCGTCCGCGTCGGGTGGCGCAGGACCAGTGAGGTGTCGAGGCCCTCGGCCCGCCAGTCCTCCAGCAGGCGCTCGCTGAAATCGTCCTCGCCCAGGGCCGTGAAATAGGCGACGTCGTGGCCCAGCCGGGCAAGGTGGATCGCCGTGTTCAGCGTGTCGCCGCCGTAGCCCAGCTTCCAGTCCGCCCCCCGGCGAACCAGCTCCAGCATCCCCTCGCCGCAGCAGACGGCACGCGCCATCGGCCCGGCCTCACCAGTTCCACATCGTCCCGTCCTCCAGCCGGGCGACCGGCAGGTAGGCGGGCTTGTAGGGGGATTTCGCGGCCAGGGCCTCGTCGATGTCGACGCCGTGGCCGGGGGTCTCGCCGCAGGTCAGGTGCCCGTCGGCGAAGCTGTAGTCGTGGGGGAAGACCGCATCGGTCTCCTCGCTGTGGCGCATGTATTCCTGGATGCCGAAATTGGGCACCCAGGTATCGAAGTGCAGCGCCGTGCCCATCGTCACCGGAGAGAGGTCGGTCGCGCCGTGGCAGCCGGTGCGGATCTGGTAGAGCGCGGCGAGGTCGGCGATGCGGCGCAGGTGCGAGACCCCGCCCGCGCCGACGATGGTGCAACGGATATAGTCGATGAGCTGATTCTGGATCAGGTCCTTGGCGTCCCAGATCGTGTTGAACACCTCGCCCACGGCCAGCGGCGTGGTGGTGTGCTGGCGGACCAGGCGGAACGCCTCCTGGTTCTCGGCCGGGGTGCAGTCCTCCAGCCAGAACAGCGAATAGGGCTCCAGCGCCTTGCCGAGGTTCGCGGCCTCCAGCGGGGAATAGCGGTGGTGCCCGTCGTGCAGCAGGTGGTGGTCGAAGCCATAGGTCTCGCGCAGCTTCTCGAACAGCTTGGGCACGTAGTTGAGCGCCTTGCGCGTGTCCCACCCGGTCACGCTGGGCAGGGCGGCGTCGGCCGGCTCGTAGTAGAGCTTGCCGCGCCCGACCCCATAGGCGTCCTTGATCCCCGGCACGCCGGTCTGGGCGCGAATCGCCTTGTAGCCCATGTCGATATACTGGCCGACCGCATCGACCGTCTCGGCGATGTCCGCGCCGTGGGCGTGGCAGGGGAGCATCCCCCGGGCGCGGCTTTTGCCCCCGGGGAGCTGGCAGAGCGGCAGCCCGGCCGGCGTGGCCTGTATGCCCCACAGCGCGGCGTCGACCGCGGCGATCGCCCGCATCGCCCCCGGCCCGCGCCGCCAGTAGGCACCGCGATAGAGGAACTGCCAAATATCCTCGATCCGGCCGGGGTCCATGCCGACGATCGCCGGGACGACATGGTCCTGGAGATAGGAGACGACGGCAAGCTCGCGCCCGTTCAGCGTCGCGTCGCCGATGCCGTGGACGCCCTGATCGGTCTCGATCCTGAGCGTCACGAAATTGCGCCCGGGACAGGTGACGATGACTTTCGCGGCGGTGATCTTCATGGTTTATCCCGGATTCGGCCCAACAATCGACCGGGCATCGCTTGACGCGCCCGGCCACAACTGACATCGCCTGTATTGGCCTGACCAATGGAACGCAAGATGGACGGGACTACCTACCAGAATAACGACCGGCTCTACCAGGACCTTGCCCGCAAGCTGATCGCCGAGCTGGCGTCCGGCAAGTTCCCGGTCGGCAGCCGCCTGCCGGCCGAGCGCGAGCTGGCGCAGCAATACGCCGTCAGCCGCCCGACCGTGCGCGAGGCGGTGATCGCGCTGGAGGTCCAGGGCCTGGTCGAGGTGCGGATCGGCTCGGGCGCCTATGTCATCGCGCTGCCGGGCAAGCGGCGGATCGCCGGCTTCGACATCTCCGCCTTCGAGCTGACCGAGGCGCGCCTGCTGTTCGAGGGCGAGGCCGCCGCCCTCGCCGCGAGCCAGGTCAACGACGAGGACGTCGCCGAGATCGAGCGGCTGGTCAGCGAGATCGCACGTGAGAACCAGGACCCCAGGGGCACGGTCAAGGCCGACCGCGCCTTTCACCTGGCGATCGCCAAGGCGACCCGCAACACCGCGATCTACGAGACGATCGAGAAGCTCTGGGCCCTGCGCGACACCTCGCCCGAGGCCGCCCTGCTGCACGAGAAGGCGCGCACCGCCAACGTCAAGCCGGTGGTCGAGGAGCATACCGCCGTGCTCGACGCGCTGAAGGCGCGCGATCCCAAGGCGGCGCGGGCGGCAATGCGCGCGCACCTCGCCGCCGTGCTCGACAGCCTGCTGTTCGCCACCGAGGAAAAGGCGGTGGAGGAGGCGCGCCGCATCGCCGAGGCCAAGCGGGCGCGATATCGCTAGATGCCCCGGCCGTTGACCCTGCATCCCGACCGGCTGTTCCCGGCGGAGCCCAAGGTGCGCGACATCGCGCGCGCGCTCCATGCCGAGGTCGCCGGGCTGCCGATCGTCAGCCCGCACGGCCATACCGACCCCGCCTGGTTCGCGGAGAACGCGCCCTTCGGCAATGCCGCCGAGTTGCTGCTGGTGCCGGACCACTACGTCTTCCGGATGCTCTATTCGCAGGGCGTGCCGCTGGAGGCGCTGGGCGTCGGCAATCCCCGCTTCGACCCGCGCGCGGCCTGGCGGCTGTTCGCGACGCGCTATCATCTGTTCCGCGGCACGCCCTCGCGGCTCTGGCTCGACTGGGTCTTCGCCGAGGCCTTCGGGATCGACGTGCGGCTCGATGGCGAGACCGCCGACCGCTACTACGACACGATTACCGCGGCGCTGGCCACCGACGCCTTCCGCCCCCGCGCCCTGTTCGAGCGCTACGGCATCGAGCTGATCGCGACGACCGAGAGCCCGCTCGACCCGCTCGACCACCACCGCGCGATCCGGGAGAGCGGCTGGAGCGGGAGGGTCATCACCGCCTATCGCCCCGATCCGGTGATCGATCCGGAGTTCGAGGGCTTCCGCACCAACCTCGACGCGCTCTCCACCCTCACCGGAGAAGACTGCACGAGCTGGCCCGGCTACCTCGCCGCGCACCGCCAGCGCCGCGCCTTCTTCGCGGCGATGGGCGCGACCTCGACCGACCACGGACACCCGACCCCGCACACCGCCGACCTGCCGCCGGTCGAGGCCGAGGCGCTGTTCGCCAAGGTCGTCTCCGGCGCGTTCACCCCGGCCGAGGCCGAGCTGTTCCGCGCCCAGATGCTGACCGAGATGGCGGCGATGAGCCTCGACGACGGCCTGGTCATGCAGATTCACCCCGGCGCTTATCGCAACCACAACGCCGAGGTCTTCGCCCGGTTCGGCCGCGACAAGGGCGCGGACGTGCCGATGCGCACCGAATACGTCCACGCGCTGAAGCCCCTGCTCGACCGCTTCGGCAATGCGTCCGCGCTCTCGATCATCCTCTTCACGCTCGACGAGAGCACCTATGCGCGCGAGCTGGCGCCGCTCGCCGGGCATTACCCGTGCCTCAAGCTCGGCCCGGCCTGGTGGTTCCACGACAGCCCCGAGGGGATGCGCCGGTTCCGCCGGATGACCACCGAGACGGCGGGCTTCTACAACACGGTCGGCTTCAACGACGATACCCGCGCCTTCCTCTCGATCCCGGCGCGGCACGACGTCGCGCGGCGGATCGACTGCGGCTTCCTCGCCGAGCTGGTCGCCGAGCATCGCCTGGAGGACTGGGAGGCGGCCGAGCTGGCGCGCGACCTGACCTACGGCCTGGTCAAGCAGGCCTACAGGCTGTGAGGCTGTCCGCCGCGACGCTCGGCCGGCTCGCGCCCGGCGTCGAACGCTTCGCCTACGACAGAAAGACGCAAGCCGCCGGCATCGTCCACTTCGGCATCGGCGCCTTCCACCGCGCGCACCAGGCCTGGTACACCGACCGGGCGATGGACGCCGGGGACCGTGACTGGGCGATCCTGGGCGTCTCGCTGCGCTCGGCCGGCGTCGCCGAGCAGATGAACCCGCAGGACGGGCTCTATTCGGTCATCGAGCGCTCCGCCGCCGGGAGCCGCGCGCGGGTGGTCGGCGCGGTCGGGCGGGTCCTGGTCGCGAGCCGGGAGCCCGAGGCGGCAATCGCCGCCCTCGCCGCGGCGGAGACCCGGATCGTCAGCTTCACGATCACCGAGAAGGGCTATTGCCGCGCGCCTGACGGATCGCTCGATCCCGCGCTGGCGGGCAGCGGCAGCGTGTTCCGCTTCCTCGCCGAGGGGCTGCGGCGGCGGCGCGACGCGGGACTGCCGGGGCTAACTTTGCTGTCCTGCGACAACCTGGCCGACAACGGCCGCGTCCTCGAACGTTTGCTGGCCGACTATTGCGCCCGCCACGATCCGGCGCTCGGCGAATGGATCGCCGCGAACTGCGCCTGCCCGGCAACGATGGTCGACCGGATCGTCCCCGCGACGACCGAAACCGACCGTGCCGAAGCCGCCGCCCTGCTCGGCCTCGACGATGCGGCGGCGGTGATGACCGAGCCCTTCAGCCAATGGGTGATCGAGGACCGCTTCGCCGGCCCCCGTCCCGGCTGGGAGGCCGTGGGCGCGCAGCTCGTGGCGGACGTCGCGCCCTATGAGACGGCCAAGCTGCGGATGCTCAACGGTGCCCATTCGGCGCTCGCCTATCTCGGGCTCGAGCGCGGCCACGCCTTCGTCCACGAGGCGATCGCCGACCCGGTGCTGCGCCCGCTGGTCGAGCGGCTGATGCGTCGCGAAGCCGCGACCAGCTTCGCCGCTGCGCCGGGCCAGGACCTTGCCGCCTATGCCGACGCGCTGCTCGCGCGCTTCGCCAATCCGGCGCTGGCCCACCGCCTTGCCCAGATCGCGATGGACGGCAGCCAGAAGGTGCCCCAACGCTGGCTGGCGACGCTGGCCGCGCACCAGGCCCGGGGGGAGCGCTGCCCGGCGATCCTCGCCGCCCTGGGCGCCTGGCTGCGGCACCTGCGCGGCGACGGCGCCCCGGTCGACGATCCCCGCGCCGGGGAACTGGGAGCCGTGGTGCGGGCGACCGGCCTGCGCCCGGCGGCGGAGGCATTGTTCGGCGTTGGGGGCCTGATGGCCAGCGGCTGGCGTCCGGACGAAGCCGACCTCGCGGCGATCAGCGCGGCGGCGTAGCGGCGGGCGGCAGGTCCGCCCAGCCGCCGCCGAGCGCCTTGAACAGGTCGATCCGGCGCGAACCGAGCAACTGGTCGGAGCTGGCCAGCGCGCTGCGCGCCGAGGTCAGCTCGCGCTGGGCGTCGAGCTGGTCGATCAGCCCGATCGAGCCCGCGCGATAGCGCCGGTCAGCCAAGGCATAGGCCGCCTCGGCATGGGTTACCGCCTCGTGCAGGCGGGCGTTCCGCTCGCCTTCCGTGGCGTAGTAGGACAGCGCCTGCTCGACCTCCTTGAGCGCGATCAGCACCGTCCCGTCGAAGGTTGCCAGCGAGGCTTGGGCGGTCGCCTCGGCCTGGCGGATGCGGGTGCGCCCGGCCAGGATCGAGGGGAAGCTCCAGGTCAGTAGCGGCCCGATGCCGAAGGAGAACGAGTCCGAGCCGCGCACGCTGTCGCTGCGGAAGAAGTTGCCCGATCCGCCGAGCGAGATCCGCGGATAGAGGTCGGCCGTGGCGACGCCGATCCGCGCCGTGTCGGCGGCGAGCTTGCGCTCCGCCTCGCGAATGTCGGGGCGGCGGGCGAGCAGCGCCCGGCCGTCGCCCACCGGGATCGGCTGGAGGACGCGCGGCGCGCGGGCGCAGGCCTGGGCCTCGGCCGGAACCTCGCTCGGGGTCAGCCCGAGCAGGGCGGCCAGCTCGAACAGCGAGGCGCGGCGGCGGCCTTCGAGCGTCGGCAGCTCGGCCTGGACATTGGCCAGGGCCGTCGCCGAGCGCTCGGTGTCGAGCCGCGAGACGGCTCCGGCGCGCTCGCGCTGGCGGAGCAGGCCGAGCTGGCGCGCGGCGATCTCGGCCGAGCTCCGGGCGACGGCGATCCCCTCGGCCAGGGCGCAGGCGTCGACATAGGCGCGCGCGGTCTCGGCGGCGACGGTCAGGGCGACGCGGTCGCGGGTGGCCTCGGTCGCCTCGCGGTCGGCGCGGGCGGCCTCGATCGTGCGGGCGAGGCGGCCGAACAGGTCGATCTCCCAGTCGAGCTGCATCCCGGCGTTGTAGGTCCACTGGGTGCCCGCCCCGCCGGGCTGCTGCGCGCCCTGGGCGTTGCCGTACTGAGCGCCGCCCGTGGTCTGGCCCTGCGGCAGGCGATTGGCCCGCGCCTCGCTGACCACGGCCTGGGCGCGGCGGAGGTTGGCCTGGGCGACGCGCAGGTCGGTATTGGCGGCGAGCGCGCGCCGGACCAGCGCGTCGAGCGCGGGATCGTCGTAGAGCCGCCACCACTTGTCCTCGGCAGGGGCGTCGCTGAGCCCCGGCGCGACCGTCTGGAACGGCCCGGCGGCGGGCGGCGGGGTCTCGGGCCGCGCGTAGTTCGGGCCGACCTTGCAGGCGGCCAGGGCGAGCGGGAGCGCCAGGATCGCGAACCTACGCATGGACCAGGCCCTCCTCGCCGGGCTCGATCTGGACCTTCGAGCGCTCGCTGTCGGCCGCGGCGCTGTGGTCGCGGGCGAGCAGGCTGTAGACCACCGGCAGCACGAACAGGGTGAAGACCGTGCCGATCAGCATCCCCATGACCACGACGATGCCGATGGCGAAGCGGCTGGCCGCGCCCGCGCCGTTGGCGAACAGCAGCGGGACCAGGCCCGCGACCATCGCCGCCGTGGTCATCAGCACCGGCCGCATCCGCACCGCCGCCGCGCGGCGGATCGCGTCGAGCCGGCTGAGGCCCTGCTCGTGCTGCATCTCGTTGGCGAAGGAGACCATCAGGATGCCGTGCTTGGAGATCAGCCCGATCAGCGTGACCAGCCCGATCTGGGTATAGATGTTGAGCGTGGTGAAGCCGAGATAGAGCGGGATCAGCGCCCCGCAGACGGCGAGCGGGACCGTCACCAGGATCACCAGCGGATCGCGGAAGCTCTCGAACTGGGCGGCCAGGACCAGGAAGATCACGACCAGGGCGAAGCCGAAGGAGACGGTCAGGGCATTGCCTTCATAGACATATTGCCGGCTGTCGGAGAGCCAGTCGACCTGGAAGCCCGGCGGCAGCGGCTGGGCCTGGAGGAACTCGACCGCCTGGCCCATCGTCGTGCCCGGCGCGAGCACGGCGGAGAGCGTCGCGGCGTTCATCTGGTTGAACTGCGGCAATTGGTTCGCCTGGGGGCGCATGTCGACGCGGACCACGGTGGCGAGCGGGACGAGCTGGCCCGAGGCGGCCTTGACGTAGAACCGGCCGAGGCTCTCGGGCGTCAGGCGGCGATCCTGCGGGACCTGGGCGATCACGTCGTAGGAGCGGTCGTGGTAGTTGAAGCGGTTGACGTAGTTCTCGCCGACCAGGGTGGCGAGCGTCCCGGCGATCGCGTCCATCGTCACCCCCAGCTCGCCGGCCTTGGCGCGGTCGATGGTGATCCGCGCCTCGGGGCTGTCGAAGGCGAGGTCGCTGTCGACGAAGGCGAACAGCTTGCTGTTCCAGGCAGCGGCCTTGATCTGCTCCATCGCCTGGTAGATCTCGCCGAAGTCGGCCGAGGAGCGGATCACCATCTGCACCGGCAGGCCGCCGCTGCCGGCGGGCAGCGAGGGCGGCTGGAAGGCCGCGGCATAGACGCCGGTGAGCCCCGCACCCTTCGCGTTCAGTTCGGCCTGGACCTGGGCGGCGCTGCGGCTGCGGTGCTCCCAGTCCTTGAGGATGATGCCGCCGAACCCCTGGTTGCCGCCGCCCTGGCCCGAGCCGAACCACGAGCTGCGGTACTCGGGCTGCTCGTGGAAGATCCGGTCCATCTCCGAGGCATAGCGCGAGGTGTAGTCGACGTTGGCGTACTGCGGCCCCTTGAGCTGGACGAAGACCACGCCCTGGTCCTCCTCCGGCGCCAGTTCGCGCTGCGCCCCGGTGAACAGCACGACGATCCCGAGCAGCACGGCCAGCCCGGCGAGCAGCACCGCCCCGCGCAGGCCGAGCGCCTTGCCGAGCAGCCGCTCGTAGGTCCGTGTCACCCGGCCCATGTTGTGCTCGATCGCCTGCGACAGGCGGCCCTCGTTGAGCTTCGAGTTGAGCAGGAACGAGCTCATCATCGGCGAGAGGGTCAGCGCGACCACGCCCGAGACGATCACCGCGCCGGCCAGGGTGAAGGCGAACTCGCGGAACAGCGCCCCGGTCAGCCCGCCCATCAGCCCGATCGGGGCATAGACCGCGGCCAGGGTGATGGTCATGGCGATGACCGGGCCGACGATCTCGCGCGCGCCGATCAGCGCCGCCTTGATCGGCGAGAGGCCGTCCTCGATGTGGCGGTGGATGTTCTCGACCACGACGATCGCGTCGTCGACGACGAGGCCGATGGCCAGCACCATGGCCAGCAGGGTGAGCAGGTTCAGCGAGAAGCCGAAGGCCAGCATCAGCCCGGCCGTGCCGACCAGCGACAGCGGGATCGTCACCACCGGGATGATCACCGCGCGCAGCGATCCCAGGAACAGGAAGATCACGATCACCACGATCACGATCGCCTCGACCAGCGAATGGATGACCTCGTCGATCGAGGCGTTGACGAAGTGGGCGACGTCGAACTGGTTGAACACCTTGGTCCCCGGCGGGGCGACCCGCTCGATACCGGGGAGGAGCTGGTTGATCGCCTTGACGATCTCCAGCGGGTTGCCGTCCGGCGTCGGCGAGATCGCGATGAACACGGCCGGCTTGCCGCTGCTCATCGCGTTGCTGTCGTAGTTCTGCCCGCCGATCTCGACCGTCGCCACGTCCGACAGCCGGACGATCGAGCTGCCGGTGGTCTTGATGACCATGTTGCGGAACTCCTCGACGCTCCGGAGGTCGGTCGAGGCGGTGATGTTGATCGCAGTGCGCCCGGTCTTGAGCTGGCCCGGCGCCGACTGGATGTTGTTGGCGCGCAGCGCCTCGGCCACCCCGCCCGCCGAGATGCCGCGGGCGGGCAGCTTGTCCGGATCGACCCCGAACCGCATGGCCCGGGGCCGGCGGCCGCCCTACTCGCTCGAGCCGACGCCCCTGGCCCGGGGGAACAGCGGCTCGGCCCCCCGCCGCGCGGAGCCGGGGAG
>Ga0066256_1002675_pt1 | contig 19008 bp, 20 predicted proteins | sample ThiBio_1000_biof_FD_87107 | JGI IMG/M metagenome (GOLD analysis project Ga0066256, IMG submission 87107) | Wastewater bioreactor microbial communities from Cape Town, South Africa - Thiocy_expt_1000_biof (version 2) | ecosystem: Engineered > Bioreactor > Thiocyanate-remediating >... | reverse complement strand
ACCTGTTCTTTAACGTGGTTGCCAAGCGCTACGAGCGTGGCTCGATGATCCTGACCAGCAACTTGCCCTTCACCCAGTGGGCGGGCGCCTTCGCCGATGACCAGACGCTGACGGCGGCGATGCTCGAGCAGTGCCGTGGCCATCGAACTCATGCCGGCCGAGGACTAGTGACGGATGCTGACAGGTCATTGACTCGTTGAGTCCTCCGGTGACTGCTTCCCGTGATCGCCGACGGTCGCCCATCAACGATGAACGTCGCGGACCAGTCTAAAGCCGCCGTTCACTTGGCAGCTCCACGGGTAGCTCTTGGCCGATTCACAAGGCCATCGCCTTCGCCCGCGCCTGCGCGCGGCTGGGGGCCGACTGGATCGACGTTTCGAGCGGCGGCATCTCGCCTCAGCAGCGCATCCGCCTCGGCCCCCGCTACCAGGTGCCGTTCGCCGAGGCGATCCGCCATGAGGTGGAGATCCTGGTGATCGCGGTCGGCATGATCACCGACGCCCCCTAGGCCGAGGACGTCGTCGCCTTGGGCAAGGCCGACCTGGTGGCGTCACGGTGCCCTACCCTGCGTGAGACCGGTTGATGGTCAAGCAGCAGCTCGGGTAAGCCCTCGAAACCACCCTACCCGTCGAAACTGGGCTGCGAATGAGGGACTCACTGTCACTGCGGTCTACGACACCTGCGTGCTCTTGGTTTGTCTGGGTGGTTCCGTACACCGTGGAGAGTTCTAATCGGTTAGATTGTCACAGTTTACAAAGGAGACAAAGGAGAGATACTCTGTTTTTGCCTGGATCTGGAGTGCCTTTCATGCCCAAGACCTTGGAACTAATCACCGAACATCTGCCAAAGGTGACAGTAGACGACGTGCGCCGGTTCTCCGATACCGTCGAGATTCGAGATGCCCAGGCGTTTGCTGCCGAACTAGAAGCATTCGTGCAGGAGCGCATCGAGTCGGTCGAGCTTCCCCTATCCCTGGAAGCGCCGCTCGCCCGGGAGACGGTGGAGCAAACCCTGACTCGCAAGGCTGCGGCGCAGCGTGCGGATACCCGCTGGGCGCTGGGTGAAACCGACATTCAGCGCGGACGCGTTGCGCTGCTGGCGACCTTCGATCGGCCGCACAACTTGGCGCTGCCCGATTTCGCCCGACTGGCGAACAAGTCGCGCCAGCAGATCTACAAGGACATCAAGGAGCGCCGCCTGCTGGCGCTGAACGTGGGGCCGCGCGGACAGAAGCTGCCCGACTGGCAGCTCGACCCGGTAAAACGGCGGCTGACCCAAGCCGTACTGCGGGGTGCGACCGGAGTGGATGCCTGGACGCTCTACGGTGCGCTGTCCGAACCGGTTGAAGGATTGGCCGGACACTCACCGGTGGAAGCGGTGACTGCCGATTCGGTTGATGCAGTGGCGACAGTGGTCTTCAACGTGCTCGGCGTGCGTTGACGGATGGCCGGCATGGGCGTTGCGCTTGGCCCGGCTTCGTCGAGCGAGGTGTTGAGCGACGCAACTCCGCAGTCGAAGCCGGCAATGTCGTGGTCGGGGTCGAACGGTTCGGGGGCGAACAGCACCCGGCTCAAATTTTCTGCCAGGGCGCCTTGCTGCGCATCGTCCGCCGCAGCCGTTCATTGGGCTGGGCCGGGCGGTCGAGCCGCTTGAGGAATTCCCGATAGGCCTCGGGGCTGACCACCATCAGGGCGCGGTCGAGCAGCGCTTCCTCGGCCGCGCGGCGTGCCGCTTCGAGGATGAAGTCCGTGCGCGTCTTGCCTGCCGACTCCGCCGCCCGGTCGATCAGATCGCGCTCGGCCGCCGGGATCCGCAGATTGAGCGTATGCCAGCGCGGCTTGGCGGTGCTTGCAGCGGTCATGACGGCTGTCCTTTCCTTTCCGTTACTCGTCGATACGACATCAGGTCGTAACGACGAAGTCATTGCAGTGCCCTATCGAGCTCAAGCCGCCGCCCACAACAACGCAAGCACGCCGCCCACCATCAAGGCCATGCCGATCGCCTCGCGCCGGCTGGCGCGCTGGGCGAACAGGCGGCGCGAGACGGCCTGCGCGAAGAGGATCTCGACCAGCGCCACGGTGCGCACGGCGGCCGCCGTCTGCAGCGAGAACGCCAGGAACCACAGTTGCGAGGCGAGCGCGCCGGCCGCGCCGGCCAGCAGCGAGGGGCGCCACAGGCGGAAGATCGCGACGAGCACGCGCCGGTCGCGCCACAGCAGCCAGCCGGTGAGCACGGCGGTCTGCATCGCCAGCGATGCGGCGAGGGTGGCGGTGGCGCGCGCATAGAACGGGGCCTCGCCCAGCGCGAGGATGCCGCCGCGAAAGCCGACGGCGGACAGGGCGAACATCGCGCCGGAGGCGACACCCAGCATGGCCGCGCGCGTGCCGGCCGGCCCCTGGCGCTCCGAGATCGACATCAGCAGCACGCCGCAGGTGGCCACGATCACCGCGACCGTGGCGGGCATGCTCAGGTGCTCGCCGAGGAATACCAGCCCGAAGAGCGCGATCTGCACCGGCTCGGTCTTCACGTAGGCGATCGACACGACGAAGGAGCGCGACTGCATGGCCGCCAGCATCAGCGCCGTGCCGAGGATCTGGAACATGCCGCCGGCGAAGGTCCAGGCCGCGAACGCCGCGCCCGGGCGCAGCGGCGAGAGGTCGACGGCCAGCGCCATGGCGGCCAGGAAGGCCAGGCCGAAGGGCAGCCCGAAGAGGAAGCGCACGTGGGTGGCGCCCACCGTGCCGAGCCGGTCGGTGAGGCTGCGCTGCATGGCGTTGCGTGCGGTCTGCACCCCTGCCCCGGCGACGGTGCAGGCGATCCACAACCAGGCCGGCGGGTCGAGGGCGAGGCTCACCAGCGCGCCGCGGCCGTGTCGTCGGCCTCGCGCGCCTCGACCCAGCGCTCGCCGTGCGGCGTGCTCTCCTTCTTCCAGAACGGGGCGCGCGTCTTGAGGTAGTCCATGATGAACTCGCACGCCGCGAAGGCTTCGCCGCGGTGCGCCGAGGTGACCACCACCAGCACGATCTGGTCACCGGGGGCGAGCTCGCCGTGGCGGTGCACCACCAGCGCGTCGAGGATGTCCCAGCGCGCGCGGGCCTGGGCGCAGATGTCCTCGAGGGCGCGCTCGGTCATGCCGGGGTAGTGCTCGAGCGCCATCGCGGTGACGCCCGCGCCCTCGTTGAGGTCGCGCACCGTGCCGATGAACGCGGCGACCGCGCCCACGCGCAGGTCGCCGGCGCGCAGCGCCGCGATCTCGGCGCCGGCGTCGAAGTCGTGCTGCTGGACGCGGACAGGCATGGTCAGACTCCGGTGATGAGCACGTCGAGCGCCGCGACGATGTCGTGGCGATGCGCGGCAAGCGACCCGACCCGGCTGCCGATCGCCTTGCGCGGCACGCCGGCGATCTCGGGCGTGCGCATCACCACGGGCCTGCCCTCCACCTCGAAGACCGGCATCAGCCGCGCGATCGGCGCGGCATCGCCGGCGGGAGCAAGCGGGACGACCACCCGCACGGCCAGCGATTCGAGAAGATCGGACTGGATCGCGAGCAGGAACGGAAAGCGCGCCCGCGTCGATGCGTCGGCATTGCGGTAGACATCGAACTGCGCCATGCCGCCTCGGCGCGGCCTAGAAGCCCCGCAGCGAATCGGCGAAACAGCCGCTGCGCTCGATCTCGTGATTGTAGGCGTCGATCGCGCCGCGGTTCTCCGCCAGCCAGTGCTGGCGGGCGCGTTCGGCAACCTCGACCACCAGCGCCGACTCGAGCGTGCGCGACAGGTTCACGTCGAGCTCGCGCGCACGCCGCAGCAGGTCAGCATTGATGGTCACGTTGGTGGCACGCCTCGGCGCGCTGACGTCGTACAGCACGCTGCGTTCACGGACGACATGTTTCATGCGCATAGACTACGTGGATGGAAGGAAGCCGTCAACCGCCCGTCACCGGCGGGAAGAAGGCGACCTCAGCGCCGGCATGCAGCGGCGTATCGGGGCGGGCCATGGCCTGGTCGACCGCGATGCGGATCGCCCGACCCTCCGCGAGGGCTTCGGCCCAAGGCCCGCCGCGCTCGCGCAGCCAGGCGCGCAGCTGCGCCGCCGTGCCGATGTGCCCGGGCAGCTCGAGCGTCTCGCGCTGGGTGCCGAGGGTTTCGCGCAGCCCAGCGAAGTAGAGGATGGTGATCGTCATGCCAGCAGGTTCGCGAAGGGGAGGAAACGCACGACCTGGCCCGGGGCGATGGGCTGTTGCGGCGGGTTGTCGATCAGCCCGTCGGCCCACACCGTGGAGGTCAGCACCGCCGAGCCCTGGTTGGGGAAGAGGTCGAGGCCGCCCTCGGTATTGATGCGGGCGCGCAGGAACTCGCGCCGCCGGTCGGGCCTGGGCCAGTCGAAATCGGCGCGCAGCGGCAGCACGCGCGGCGCCACATCGTTCACGCCCTGCAGGCGCAGCACGAAGGGGCGCGCCAGCATCAGGAAGGTGACGAAGCCCGACACCGGGTTGCCCGGCAGGCCGATGAAATGGGCCGTGCCCGCGCCGCCCGGGCGGCGCACGCGCCCGTAGGCGAGCGGCTTGCCCGGCTTCATGGCGACCTGCCACATGCGCAGCTCGCCCTCGGCCTGGACGGCCGGCTTCACATGGTCTTCCTCGCCGACCGAGACGCCGCCCGAGGTGACGATGAGATCGCTGTCGCGCGCGGCGCGACGCAGGGCCTCGCGCGTGGCCGCGAGCGTATCGGGCACGTTGCCGAGGTCGAGCAGCTCGCAGCCGAGCGCGCGCAGCAGCGCGCCGAGCACGAAGCGGTTGCTGTTGTAGATGGCCCCGGGCCGCAGGGGCTCGCCCGGCATGGTCAGCTCGTCGCCGGTGTAGAAGCAGGCGACGCGCACGCGGCGGCGCACCGGCAGCGCCGCCAGCCCCACCGAGGCCGCCAGGCCGCAGGACTGCGGGCCGAGCCGGGTGCCGGCGGCAAGGATGACGTTGCCGGCGCGGATGTCCTCGCCGGTGCGGCGGATCCACTCGCCCGGCTGCGGGCACTGGGTGAAGGCCACCGCATCACCCTCGGCCTGCACCGCCTCCTGCATCACGACGGCATCGGCGCCCTCGGGGACGAAGGCGCCGGTGAAGATGCGCGCCGCTTCGCCGGCGTGCAGCGCCCGCCCGGTCTGGCCGGCGGGTATGCGCTGGGCCACCGGCAGGCGCACCGGCTGCCCGGGCGCGGCTGCGGCGAGGTCGGCACGGAGCACCGCGTAGCCGTCCATCTGGGCGGTGTCGCAGGGCGGCACGTCCAGCGTCGAGCGCACGTCGGCGGCGAGCACGCGCCCGCTGGCCTGCGCGGTGTCGAGCGTCTCGACCTCGTCGACCGGAGCGGCCTGCGCCAGCAGCGCGGCCAGCGCCTCATCGAAGGGCAGCAATGCGGGGTTCATGAAAACGATCCAGGGTGGCAAGGATGAACTCGATGACCTCGTCCGGGGAATTCAGGTCCAGCACCGGCAGCGGCGCGGCGATCGGCGCATCGGCGGCGATGCCGACGATGTTCGGATCGTCGGGATACAGCAGCGGCTTGCCCAGCGCCGGGCGATGCACCTCGAGCTTGGGGATCGCAGCGCGCTTGTAGCCTTCCACCAGCACCAGGTCGCAGGGCGAGAAGTGCGCGAGCTGCTGGTGCAGCGAGGGTTCCGGCTCGCCGCGCAGCTCGTGCATCAGCACCCAGCGCTGGTCCGAGGTGATCAGCACCTCGGAAGCCCCGGCCTCGCGGTGGCGGTAGGAGTCCTTGCCGGGCTGGTCGACGTCGAACCGGTGGTGTGCGTGCTTGATGAGCGACACACGCAGCCCGCGCAGCACGAAGCGCGGGATGAGCTGCTCGATCAGGGTCGTCTTGCCCGATCCCGAATAACCCGCGAAACCGAATACGTCCATGTCGCCCTGGCGGTACCCCGTCTGCCAGTGTAGCCCGAGCGCAGAAACCCGGGCGCCGCCCCGTGTTCAGGGGCGATCGTTCAGGCGCGGTCCCACAGCTTGCAGTCGAGCGCCGAGGGCAGCGGCTCGCAGCGCCGGGCGATGTATTCCTTGAGCCGCTGCACGTCGGCCGGCATGCGGTCGAAGCGCTGCGGGCGCCGTTCGAGGTCTTCGAACCCGGGCGGCCGCGGCGGCTCCTCGCCGATGGCCTCGCGGATGGTGTCGGCGAACTTGGCCGCCTGCGCCGTCTCGAGGCAGATCATGGGCACGCCCGGCTCGCGCCACCCTTGCGCCACGTGCAGGCCGTCGGCGGTATGGGTGTCGATGACGATGCCGTAGCGCTCGCGCGCGGCGCGGATGGCGGCCAGCCTGTCGGCGTGGCGGCTGGCGCCCGACACGAAGCCGAGCTCGCGCAGACGCGCGAGCTCGGGGCCGCCCGAGACGTCGAACTCGCCGCGCTCGTCGAGCGCGCGCCACAGGGCGGCCACGCGCTGCGCATCGCCGCCGAAGAGGTCGTACACGAAGCGCTCGAAGTTCGAGGCCTTGGAGATGTCCATCGAGGGGCTGCTGGTGTGGTGCGTCTCGGCAGTGCCGCGCGGGCGGTAGCGCCCGGTGCGGAAGAACTCGTCGAGGACGTCGTTCTCGTTGGTGGCCACCACCAGCCGCGATATCGGCAGCCCCATGGAGCGGGCGATGTGGCCGGCCAGCACGTTGCCGAAGTTGCCCGAGGGCACGGCGAACGACACCCGCTGCGCGTCGTCGGCGGTGGCGGCGAAATAGCCCTTGAAGTAGTACACCACCTGGGCGACCACGCGCGCCCAGTTGATCGAGTTGACCGTGCCGATGGCGTAGCGCTGCTTGAACAGGAGATCGGCCGACACCGCCTTGACCATGTCCTGGCAGTCGTCGAACACGCCGTCGACGGCGATGTTGAAGATGTTCGGGTCGTCGAGCGAGAACATCTGCGCGGTCTGGAACGCGCTCATGCGCCCGTAGGGCGAGAGCATGAACACGCGGATGCCGCGGCGCGCGCGCATGGCGTACTCGGCGGCGCTGCCGGTGTCGCCGGAGGTCGCCCCGAGGATGTTGAGCTCGCGGCCCTCGCGCGCCAGCGCGTACTCGAAGAGCCGGCCGAGCAGCTGCATCGCCACGTCCTTGAAGGCGAGCGTCGGGCCGTTGGACAGGCGCAGCAGGTGCAGCCCGGGCTCGAGCGCGTGCAGCGGCGTGATCTCGGCCGAGCCGAAGGTCTCGGCGGTGTAGGTGGCATCGACCAGCGCGCGCAGCTCGGCCGCCGGCAGGTCGTCGGCGTACAGGCGCAGGATCTCGAAGGCGAGCGCCGGATACGACAGCGTGCGCCAGCGCGCCAGCGTGGCCGCGTCGATGCGCGGATAGCGCTCGGGCACGACCAGCCCGCCGTCGGGCGCGAGGCCGCCGAGCAGGATCTCGGTGAAGCGGGCCGGCGGCATGCCGCCGCGGGTCGAGAGATATTTCATGGGGGCGCGGCCGGTCAGACGAGATCTTCGAGGCGGATGCGGATCGCCTTGGAAAGCACCGTGGGCAGCGCCTCGATGCGGGCCATGGCGGTGATGATCTGGCGCTCGATGGTGCGGTGGGTGAGCAGGATGATGTCGGTCTGGTTCTCGCCCTCGGCCGGCTCGCGCTGCAGCACCGCGTCGATGGAGATGCGCGCGTCGGCGAGGATGCGGGTGATGTCGGCCAGCACCCCCGGCTCGTCGGCCACGCGCAGGCGCAGGTAGTAGGCGGTCTGCACCGCCTCGATGGGCAGGATGGGCGTGTCGGAGAGCGACTCGGCCTGGAAGGCCAGGTGCGGCACCCGGTTCTCCGGGTCGGAGGTGAAGGTGCGCGCGACGTCGACCAGGTCGGCGATGACCGCGCTGGCGGTCGGCTCGGCGCCGGCGCCCTTGCCGTAGTACATGGTGTGGCCGACCGCGTCGCCCTTGACCCACACCGCGTTCATCGCGCCCTCGACGCTGGCGATCAGCCGGCGCGCCGGGATGAGGGTGGGATGCACGCGCAGCTCGATGCCGGGCGGCTCGCCGTCGCTGCCGTCGCGCCGGCGCGTGATGCCCAGCAGCTTGATGCGGTAGCCGAGCTGCTCGGCGTAGCGGATGTCCTCGGCCTGCAGCCGGGTGATGCCCTCGACGTAGGCCTTGTCGAACTGCATCGGCACGCCGAAGGCGATGGCCGCCAGGATGGTGGCCTTGTGCGCGGCGTCGATGCCCTCGATGTCGAAGGTCGGGTCGGCCTCGGCATAGCCCAGGCGCTGCGCCTCCTGGAGCACGGCGTCGAAGGCGAGCCCGCGCTCGCGCATCTCGGAGAGGATGAAGTTGGTGGTGCCGTTGATGATGCCGGCGATCCACTCGATGCGGTTGGCGGTGAGCCCCTCGCGCAGCGCCTTGATGATCGGGATGCCGCCGGCCACCGCGGCCTCGAAGGCGACCATCACGCCCTTCTTCGAGGCCGCCGCGAAGATCTCGTTGCCGTGCACCGCCAGCAGCGCCTTGTTGGCGGTGACCACGTGCTTGCCGTGGGCGATGGCCTCGAGCACCAGGGTGCGCGCGATGCCGTAGCCGCCGATCAGCTCGACCACCACGTCGATGCCGGGGTCCTCGACCACGCCGCGCGCATCGGCCACCACCTCGACGGCGTCGCCGACGATCGCGCGCGCGCGCGCCACGTCGAGATCGGCCACCTTGACGATCTCGATGCTGCGCCCTGCGCGCCGCCGGATCTCGTCCTGGTTGCGCCGCAGCACCTCGAAGGTGCCGCCGCCCACGGTGCCGATGCCCAGCAGGCCGACCCGCACCGGCCCGAACTTCCCGTTGCTCGCGGAGGATCCGTGGCTCGTCATCACGCGGCGATCCGGATCAGGCCGTCCTTGCGGAACATCTCCTTGATGCCGCGCACCGCCTGGCGGATGCGCTGCTCGTTCTCGATCAGCGCGAAGCGCACGTGATCGTCGCCGTACTCGCCGAAGCCGATGCCGGGCGACACCGCCACCTTGGCGTCGACCAGCAGCTTCTTGGCGAATCCGAGCGAGCCCAGCGCCCGGTAGGGCTCGGGGATGCGCGCCCAGATGTACATGGAGGCGTGCGGCACGTCGACCTCCCAGCCCGCCTCGTGCAGCCCGCGCGCCAGCACGTTGCGGCGCGCCTGGTACTTCTGGCGCGCCTCCTCGACGCAGTCCTGCGGGCCGTCGAGGGCGGCGATCGCCGCCACCTGGATCGGCGTGAAGGTGCCGTAGTCGTGGTAGCTCTTCATGCGCGCGAGCGCGCCCACCAGCTCCTGGTTGCCGACCATGAAGCCGATGCGCCAGCCGGCCATGTTGTAGCTCTTGCTCATGGTGAAGAACTCGACGGCGACGTCGCGCGCGCCCGCCACCTGCATGATCGAGGGCGCGCGGTAGTCGTCGAACACGATGTCGGCGTAGGCCAGGTCGTGGACCACCAGGATGTCGTGCTCGCGCGCCAGCGCCACCACGCGCTCGAAGAAGCCGAGGTCGACGCACATGGCGGTGGGGTTGCTGGGGAAGCCGAGGATCATCATCTTCGGCTTGGGCTCGGTTTCACGCACCGCGCGCTCGAGCTCGGCGAAGAAGTCGACGCCCGGGGTCATGCGCACCGAGCGCGTCTCGGCGCCGGCGATGACCGCGCCGTAGATGTGGATCGGGTAGCTCGGGTTGGGCACCAGCACCACGTCGCCGCGGTCGAGCGTGGCCAGCATCAGGTGCGCGATGCCCTCCTTCGAGCCGATGGTGACGATGGCCTCGGTGTCCGGGTCGATGTCGACGTCGTAGCGCCGCTTGTACCAGTCGGAGATGGCCTTGCGCAGCCGCGGGATGCCCTTGGAGACCGAGTAGCCGTGCGTGTGCGGCCGCTGCGAGGCCTCGACCAGCTTGTCGATGATGTGCTGCGGGGCCGGGCCGTCGGGGTTGCCCATGCTCATGTCGATCACGTCTTCGCCGCGACGGCGCTCGGCCATCTTCAATTCCGCCGTAATGTTGAAGACGTACGGGGGCAGGCGCTTGATGCGCGAAAACTCGTGATGCGAACTCATGATGGACTCCGTGGAGCCCATCAATGTAACATTTTCAGTGAGTTACGGAGCAGGAATGAAGCTTCAGGCCGAGGTCCAGACCTCCCTCAACACGGTCACCGCCTACGGGGCGGACTTCGTCGAGATCAATCGCCGGCGCTACGGGCACGCCGTGCTGGTCGCGCCCGCGGACGCGGTCACGCCGTGGGAGGTGGACGGCTTCGAGGCGCTTGCCCCGGCGCACTTCGAGGCGGTGCTGGCGCTGGCACCCGAGGTGGTCCTGCTGGGTACCGGCACGCGCCAGCGCTTCCCGCATCCGCGCCTCACCGAGGCGCTGGCGCGCGCGCGCATCGGCGTGGAGGTGATGGATACGCCGGCGGCGTGCCGCACCTACAACATCCTGATGAGCGAAGGCCGCCGTGTGGTGGCGGCGCTGATGCTGGGCTGAAGGCGGCCCCTTCGAGGGCTGGCGCGGCCGCTTCCTATGCGAAGCCGGCGACGCGCGCTCGACAGAGGTCCAGCGTTCTGGCGACGAAGCCTCGCACTGCCGTACCGGCTTCCAGCCGTTGGGGAAGAGCGACCGCGTCGAGCGCGACCGCAAGCCGGTGCAGCACCTCGTCGATCGTTGCATTGGCGTCTGCCGCACGCAGCCCCGCCAGAGCGGCCAGCGCCAGAAAATCGTCGCGGCGGAGGTGCTCGTCCTTGCCGCCGAGCTTGAGCGCCATGCGGTCGTGCCCCAGGCCGGGGAAGACACGCGTGGTGAACGCATCGTACACCGGCGCAAATCGCACGGCGCTGAACACCGTTTCTCCCGCTTGCGCTGTTTTCAGGAACGCCATGTTCTTCAGGTGCATGTCGCCATCGGCGATGAGCCATGCGAAGAGTACGCGACGCAGGAGGATCGACAGATCATCGTCGGGAGCGGTGGACAGCGCCCGGGTGGCGCGCGCCACGCGCTCGATCGTGCCGGAGTACTTGTCGTGCGGTTCGAGATCGAGCACCGAGCACATGTCCTCCATTGCCAGCAGCCGGGTGTCGTCGGCGCGGTCGCGGATGTCGAAGCGCTCGACCAGCAGAGCGGGGGACATCTCGTCGGGCATGCGGACCAAGGCCGCCTCGGGAACGGCGAGGCCGGCCGCCCGGGCGAGCGAGAGGCCGATCCATTCGATGACGGGCAGCCCCTCGAAGCCGCTGGTTCCCGCGGGCTTCAGAATGTGCGTGAACGGCAGGTTGACGCTCGGCAGGAGCGTGCCGTCCGCGGCCAGCGTCATCGGAGCCTTGATCTGAACGCCGGACAGCCGCGGTGTGTCGGCGCTCGCGTAGAGAGCCGCGAGCCGGTGCTCGAAATCCTGTTCGATCGCGCTTCGCCGGGGCCCCGCATAGGTTCCGGTGAAAAGCCCCTCCTGCGCGAAGGTGGCGAGCCTGGTCCCGAGGAGGTCCGCAGGAAGCGCGCGCAGTTCATCGGCTGACGCGGCGATCGTGATGTTCGACATGTAGCGCTTGCCCGAGCGCAGCAGCGCACGCTCATCGCGATGATCCTCGAGGACCGATGCAAGCCAGCCCTCGGGGAGCAGCGACACGATGAACGGCGGGAGCTTGCCGGGCACGGTCTGCCTCACGACGGGCGGCAGGGGCGGGCCGCCTGCGGATGCCGTCCAGCGCCACTCGAAGCCGTCATGGGAGAGCGTGCCGACGGGGAGGCCGTGCCACGCCACGAGTAGATCGAACGCCGCCCCGTTGCGGACCGTGACCGCAGCGGGTCGGCGCAGCAGGAACCTTTCCGCGCCCTCGCCTTCGCGGTACCACTCGTTTTCACGAGCCAGTGCCCATACGGCGTCACTGGCCGCCTTGGGATCGCCGTATTCTTCGATGAGGCGCGCCGCGATGGCCTCGCGCATCGCAGCGTCGATGGAGCCGGCATGCTCACTGCGCAGACGGAATGCTTCGAGGAAGCGCTGCCGCAGCGTGGAAACGGGGACCGGGAACTCCCCGAGACTGTCGGCGACGACGGCGCTTGCCACCGAGGGATGGGCCGGCGCCTTGTTCTGGATGATTTCGAGGCCGCGGATGCGCGTGCGCTGCGTGCGCTGCCCGCTCAGGAACAGGCGGCCGTCCAGGGTGGGTCCCAGCAGGACGGCGCTGGCGGCGGACAGATAGGTCCGCGAATACAGGTACCGGGCAATACGCACGGCATGGATGAGCACCGTCCGCTCGACGTCGTCGCCGGCATCCACATAGATGCCTCGCATGAGCTGGACGAGCTTCCCTGTCTCGGCCAGGTAGTGGCTACGAGTCTTGTCGATCGTCTCGCCGACGAGATGAAGGGGCATTCTGTTTAACTTTCAGGTATTTCAAACACGAGAAAGTTAGCATTTGCCGCCTTCAAGGGCAAGGGTAATTCAACTTTTGCGTACTTCAGACACGCAAAAGTTTGCCCAAGCCTCTTGACGACCGCGTAGGCCATTGCCGGATGCTCGGATGCTCCTCCTCAGCAGACTCCGCGCTGGCGACGCGAGACCGGGTACGCGCGTGGCCGGCATCCCCGCCCGTCTGTGCTATGTTCCTGTCGTCGGAATCACCATTGCGCACAGAGGGTTCCTTGAGCATCGAGGTCGGCCGGAAAGTCGCGGATTTCAGCGCCGCCTCCACCGGAGGCGAGATCAGGCTGTCGAAGCTGAAGGGCCGCAAGGTCGTGCTCTACTTCTACCCGAAGGACAACACGCCCGGCTGCACCACCGAGGGCAGCGACTTCCGCGACCGGCACGCGGCCTTCGAGAAGGCCGGCGCGGTGATCCTGGGCGTGTCGCGCGACAGCCTGAAGTCGCACGAAGGCTTCAAGGCCAAGCTCGGGTTTCCGTTCGAGCTGGTCTCCGATCCCGACGAGGCGCTGTGCGAGGCCTTCGGCGTCATGAAGATGAAGAACATGTACGGGCGCCAGGTGCGCGGCATCGAGCGCTCCACCTTTCTCATCGACGAGACCGGCAAGCTCGCGCGCGAATGGCGCGCGGTGAAGGTGCCGGGGCACGTCGACGAGGTGCTGGAGGCCGTACGCTCGCTCTGACCACAGCGCGCGACCGCTCCTGATCCGGCCGCACGACGATGCCGCTCCCCAAGCCGCCCGGCAAACCGGCCGCCCTGCTGGACATCTCGACCGCCGTGCAGGCGCGCGCCGCCCGCCCGGGCGCCGCGCCCAAGCGCCGCCCCCCGGCCGTGCACGAAGTGGTGCCGATGAGCGCGGCAGCACAGGCAGCAGCTGCGCCTGCCGCGGCGCCCGCCCCCGGCGCGCCGGCCGTGCCCTCCCCGCCCAGGCCTGCCGCACCCGCCGCCGCCGCGGGTGGCGGCGCGGCGGCCCCGGTGGCGATCGCACGCGCGGCCCCGATGCGCAGCGCCCCGGCGCCGCGGCGCGAGCCGCGCCGGCAGCCGGCGCGGCCGCCCAAGCTGTTCGTGCTCGACACCAACGTGCTGATGCACGACCCGAGCAGCCTGTTCCGCTTCGCCGAGCACGACGTCTACCTGCCGATGATGACGCTCGAGGAGCTCGACAACCACAAGAAGGGCATGTCGGAAGTGGCGCGCAGCGCGCGCCAGGTGAGCCGCACGCTCGACGCGCTGATCGCCGGCGCGGGCGGCGACATCGAGCAAGGCATCGCGCTGTCGGCCCTGGGCAACCGCGACGCGAGCGGGCGCCTCTTCTTCCAGACGCAGGCGATCGCGCCGATGCTGCCTTCGAGCCTGCCCATGGGCAAGGCCGACAACCAGATCCTCGGCGTGGTCCGCGCCATGCAGGACCAGCTGCCCGACCGCCAGGTGGTGCTGGTGTCCAAGGACATCAACATGCGGATCAAGGCCCGGACCATGGGCCTGCCCGCCGAGGACTACTTCAACGACCAGGTCCTCGAGGACACCGACCTGCTCTACACCGGCGTGATGCAGCTGCCGGCCGACTTCTGGGAGCAGCACGGCAAGGACATCGAGTCTTGGCAGCAGGGCGGCCACACCTTCTACCGTATCACCGGCCCGCTGGTGTCGTCGCTGCTGCTCAACCAGTTCGTGTACTACGAAGGCGAGATGCCGCTGGCCGCGCAGGTGCGCGAGATCACCGGGCGCACGGCGGTGCTGCAGACGCTGCGCGACTACGGCCACCACAAGAACGCGGTGTGGGGCATCACGGCGCGCAACCGCGAGCAGAACTTCGCGCTGAACCTGCTGATGAACCCCGAGATCGACTTCGTGTCGCTGCTCGGGCAGGCGGGCACCGGCAAGACGCTGCTCACGCTCGCCGCAGGCCTGGTACAGGTGCTCGAGACCAAGCGCTTCAGCGAGATCATCATGACCCGCGCCACCGTGCCGGTGGGCGAGGACATCGGCTACCTGCCGGGCACCGAGGAAGAGAAGATGCAGCCGTGGATGGGCGCACTCGAGGACAACCTCGAGGTGCTCAACCAGAGCGACCCCTCGGCCGGCGAATGGGGCCGCGCCACGGCGCACGACCTCATCCGCAGCCGGGTGAAGGTGAAGGCGCTGTCGTTCATGCGCGGGCGCACCTTCAGCAGCAAGTTCCTGATCATCGACGAGGCGCAGAACCTCACGCCCAAGCAGATGAAGACGCTGATCACGCGCGCCGGCCCCGGCACCAAGGTGGTCTGCCTGGGCAACATCGCGCAGATCGACACGCCCTACCTCACCGAGGGCTCCTCGGGCCTGACTTACGTCGTGGACCGCTTCAAGGGCTGGGCGCACGCGGGGCACGTGGCGCTGCAGCGCGGGGAACGTTCACGGCTGGCGGACTTCGCGACCGAAGCGCTCTGAGTCCTGCTGATGGCGGGACTCGGTGCCGGAGCGGGCCGAGCCTCGCTCAGGGATGCGCACGAAGGCCCTGACCACGTACACCGACACCTCAATGGCGCGCGGGCTGCTGAGCAGGTTGGCGGCCATGATGGCGCCGTGCTCGGTGAAGGCATAGGGCACTTGCGGTGCTGTCCCCGGCCGCTGGCGTTTAAGGTCGCAAATTGCGACCTTAAAGCCGCCCACTCCTCGGCGGTGAGTTGGAACATGAATTCGGACTCACGGGCACGATAAAAGCAATCTCGACCAAGCCGTCAGAGCGGGCTGCCTCACCATCGAGGTCACTCTCGTCGCGATTCTGGTAAGCCACATGCGAGCCGAAGGCAATGCGTAGGATCCGATCCGTCTCGTGATCCCTCAGCAATACTCGGAACCCCTCCCGGTCGTCGATTACGCCCTCGACTGACGCTCGAACGACACGTCCAGGGACAATACCCAAAACTTCATGCGTTTGACGCATTTTTCCTCGTGGGTAACGGCTCATGATCTCGCGGCTGCCGTCGCCGATATGGACAGTCGGCGCGCTGTCGGCCTTACCGTCATGGATATTTCACAGGCCGGCCATCGGGTAGCGTTCCAGTTTGCGCACCATTGCCGCGATTCGCATCGCCCGGCCGACCTATGTCTCGAGCAGCCTAAGACTTTTGGTCTATATCAAGCGAGAAAGATACATGGAATAGTCCGGGAAAAGCGACTTCCTGCTCGATCGCATGAACCGGTGCGCAGCACTCCTCTCGAGACTCATCCGCGCCAGGGCGCGGTCGCCGGCCCATCCGCAGGGGCGGATCGAGGCGCAGGCGGCCGTCTGGCTGCTCGGCAGCCTCGCCGGCTACCACCGCCGGCCGTTCGACGCCGGCCTGGTGCTGCAGCGCTTCGCGCCGCCCTTCGACCCGCCGGCCCTGATCGAGGCGCTCGATGCGCTCGGCTTCCGGGCCGCCTTCGCGCCCTGGCCGGAAAAGGGGTGGCAGGCGGTGCCCCTGCCGGCGGTGGCGTTTGCGGGAGAGCAGGCGCAGGACACCCGCCTGCCGGAGCGGAATGCCGCGGCGGGCATCCCGCCGGCCGCCGGCGATCCAGCCGTACCCGGCACGCTCGAGCCGCTGCTGCTGCTCGAGCACAACGGCGAGTCGCTCGTCCTCGTCCGCCCGGGCCGCCCGGCCCCGGAAACCCTTCCCTGTGAAGCCGCGCGCGCCCAGTGCGCGCCCTGCCTGCTGCTGGTGGCCGAAGCCGACCCGCCGCTGGCCGAAACCACCGGCGAGGCCGAAGGTGCCGCCCGCGCGAAGCCCTTCGGCTTCTCCTGGTTCGTGCCGGAGCTGCTGCGGCACAGGCAGTTGTGGCGCGACGTGCTGCTCGCCAGCCTGGCCATCCAGCTCGTCGGGCTGACCACGCCGCTGTTCACCCAGGTGATCATCGACAAGGTCATCGCCCATCACAGCGAGAGCACGCTGGCGGTGCTGGGCATCGCGCTGGCGGCCTTCATGCTGTTCACCAGCGTCATGAGCTGGCTGAGGCAGTACCTGGTGCTGCACACCGGCAGCCGCATCGATGCGGTGCTGGGCGAAAAGGTGATGCGGCACCTGCTGCACCTGCCCCTGCCCTATTTCGAGGCGCGGCCCACCGGCACGCTGGTCGCGCGCCTGCACGGCGTGGAAACGCTGCGCGAGTTCGTCTCGGGCGCCGCGGTGAGCCTGGTGCTCGACCTGCCCTTCCTAGCGATCTTCCTCGCCGTGATGTTCGCCTACAGCTGGCAGCTCACGCTGATCGCCGTCGGCCTGCTCGCGCTGATCGTGCTGGCGAGCCTGGTGATGGTGCCGGTCTTCCGCCGGCGGCTCGATCGCCAGTTCCTGCTCGGCGCGCGCAACCAGGCCTTCCTCACCGAGTACCTCTCCGGCATGGCCACGGTGAAGTCGCTGCAGATGGAGCCCGACGTGGGCAAGCGCTACGGCACCTATCTCGCCCAATATCTCTCGGCCGGCTTCGCCACCCGGCAGGTGGGCAACACCTACCAGGTCACCGCCTCGGCACTGGAGCAGGCGATGACGCTGTCGATCCTCATCGTCGGCGCCTGGTACGTGATGCAGAACGTGGGCCTCACGGTAGGCATGCTGGTGGCCTTCCAGATGTTCGCCAGCCGGCTGTCGCAGCCGGTGATGCGGCTGGTCGGCCTGTGGCAGGAATTCCAGCAGGCGTCGGTGGCGGTCAAGCGCCTGGCCGACATCCTGGACATGCCCACCGAGCCGGTCACCCTCACCCCGCAGCGCACTCCGGGCAGCAGCGGTGGCATCGAGATCAGCGGCCTGGGCTTTCGCTACTCCGGGCACCACCCCTGGCTGTACCGCAACCTCGACCTCGCCCTGCAGCCGGGCAGGCTCACCGTGCTGATGGGGCCGTCCGGCTGCGGCAAGAGCACGCTCGCCAAGCTGCTGCTGGGCTTCCACTGGCCGCAGGAAGGCCGGATCCTGCTCGACGGGCGCGACATCAGGACGCTCGCCGCCAACGAGCTCCGGGCCGCCTTCGGCGTGGTGCCGCAGGAAACCGTGCTGTTCTCCGGCACCGTGTACGACAACCTCGCCATGGCACACCCCCACGCCGGCTTCGAGGACGTCGTCGCCGCCTGCCGGGCCGCCGAGATCCACGAAGTCATCGAGAAGCTGCCGCAGGGCTACCAGACCGAGATCGGTGAGCGCGGCACCGGGCTCTCGGGCGGGCAGCGCCAGCGTATCGCCATCGCCCGCGCGCTGCTCAAGCGCCCCAAGGTGCTGGTCTTCGACGAGGCGATCTCCAATCTCGACCAGCAGACCGCCGAACACTTCGCCCAGACCATCAACCGGCTCAAGGGCAAGGTGACGATGGTTTTCATCACTCACCAGGTGCCGCGCGGGCTGCAGGTGGATGAGGTGGTGAACATGGGGCAGCACGCCATGCAGATGAGCCTGGTGAAGGACGGGATGTGATGATCGATGAACGAATGCCTGTTTTGGCATACATGAAATCCTTCGTCCGGGAAATCGACGGCAAGGCATGGGTTCTCGTCTCCATTGCCTCCCTGGTCGCCCTGATCGACGTTCTGGCAGATACGCAGCTTGTACCGATCAGGGAGAAGACCGACTTCGGGAAAGCAGTCGTGCTTCTTTTTTTCACCCCGCCACTGTCGTTCTTGGTGACCGCAATGCTTCGACAGCTGTCTTCGTCGCAGGCATCTTCCGCCTGGATGCGTGCCATAGCGTGCCTGGGAGCGCTATTGGTCATCAACTTCTGAGACAGCAGCGAGCGGCCCATGGAATCTGCGCAAACCAGCGAGAAAGCATTCAGGCCAGACCCCCTGGGGCCAAGCAAACACGACACGAAATCCATGTCAGGGAGATTCAGCCACCCATTCCAGTCATTGGCATGGATAGCCATATTTCTTTCGTGCCTGCAAACGGGATGCGAAATCAAAAACGAGGGCTGGCCGGAAAAGATGATCTCCGAGATGGAGGCAGCCTGGATCAAGGCAGACAATGCAGGCGGAAGGCAAGAAGATCGCGCAAAAGCCGTCAATCAGGTCGTTCAAACGTACTTTCGCCCCGGGATGCCAAAGGCAGATGCTTTCGACATGTTGATGAGGCTAAAAGAACAAGGATTCAATATCGGCGAATACCGACATGAAGGAGCAAGGAATTGGCCCGATGGGGATCTCAAGCCATACCTGGATGAACAGACAAAGAAGAATCTTGAAAATCAAATCCCTCCCGGGATAAGTAGAATTAGCGCGTCCAAGCAGCATGGAAAATCCAATTTCCTGATTTACAAGCATATAGGGATAACACTCATCACTCGAGACCATGACGATGTCATCCTGAGTTCCGATGGCGCAATCGGTTTAAGCTCGATCTAGGAAATTATCCAGCAGCCGCAGGAAGTGCTCATAGCTGACACCAGGGAAGCCCTTAGGGATCATCTGATTAACGCAGCGCCCGTCCGCGCGGCACACTGAGGCGAGACGAAGCGGTCGAGAGTGAACGAGGAAGTGAATCGCACGCCACTACTACGCACTTCAAGTGCGCCTTGCAGGGCGCTTGCGGTGGTCGTGAGCGCTCGCCGGACGGACTCATCCCATCGCGGCGAGCAGTTTCCTGCGCACCATCCACAGATTCGACAACGCGAACAGCGTCTGCACCTGC
>Ga0066256_1002674_pt1 | contig 19027 bp, 14 predicted proteins | sample ThiBio_1000_biof_FD_87107 | JGI IMG/M metagenome (GOLD analysis project Ga0066256, IMG submission 87107) | Wastewater bioreactor microbial communities from Cape Town, South Africa - Thiocy_expt_1000_biof (version 2) | ecosystem: Engineered > Bioreactor > Thiocyanate-remediating >... | reverse complement strand
GCACCCTCCGCGGGCGCACGGAACCCCACGCCGGTCCGCGAGCCGCGGGGGGGGTGGGCCGTCCCCCCTTGGAGGGGGGGGCGGGCCGGCCCAGGCCCGAAGGGGGCCCCCCCGCCGAATCCTTGGAAAGAAAACCGCCCGCGCCGGTCCCCAAAGATGCCCCCCCCGCCGCCCCCCTTGCAGGGGGAGCGCTGACGGCCATGCTCACAAATGCCGCCCCCGCCGCACTCCTTGCAGACGCTGCGTATGCGGCCATGCTCACAGATGCCGGCCCCGCCGCACTCCTTGCAGGTGTGGCGCGCACGGCCATGGTCGCAGATGCCACCCCCACCGCACTCCTTGCAGAAATAGCGCTGGCGACCATGCTCGCAGATGCTAGCCCCGCCGCACTCCCTGCAGTAATAGCGCTGGCGACCATGCTCGCAGATGCCGGCACCACCGCAATCCTTGCAACGGCTGCGCACGCGGCCATGCTCACAGATGCCGGCACCACCACACTCCTTGCAGCAATAGCGCTGGTGGCCATGCTCGCACGTGCCGCTTCCACCGCATGCCTTGCAATTGCTCCGCCGGCGGCCATGCTCACAGATGGCGCTCCCCCCGCACTCCTTGCATTGACTGCGCAGGCGGTCATGCTCGCATATCCCGCTCCCGCCGCACTCCTTGCACTGACTGCGCAGACGACCGTGCTCACAATAGGCACCTCCGCCACACTCCTTGCAGTACCTCCGCCTACGGCCATGCTCGCAGATGCTGCCACCGCCACACCCCGCCGCGCGCCCGCCGCGCCCCCGCTCCTGCCGGCGCGCGCCGCCTCCACACTCTTCGCACGCGGCGCGCGCCCCCCCCTCCCCCCATCCCCCCCCCCCCCCTCTCCCCTTGCAAACCTCCCGCGGGGGGCCCTGCCCACAGTCCCCCCCCCCGCCACACTCTTTGCAGCCGTAGCGCTGGCGGCCGTGCTCACAGATGCTGGCGCCGCCACACTCCTTGCAGATGTCGCGTCGCCGGCCATGTTCGCATATGCTGGCCCCGCCACACTCCTTGCAGCCTTGCCGCTGCCGACCATGCTTGCATATGCCAGCCCCACCGCACTCCTTGCAGCCGTAGCGGGCGCGGCCATGTGGACACGCCGTCCGCGTCCCTCTTACTGCAACAGCTCCTTCCAGGGGTGCCACCGCATCCTTTGCAGCTGCACGTGGCGCTGCCCTGCGGCGCTTGACGCCAGACACCCCGGAAGCAGCAGCAGCAACAACAGCAGCAGCGGCTACAGCAGCGGTAGTGGTTGCTGCAGCGGCAGTTGTGCCTGCCCCACCTCCTGACGCCGCCGCTCCTGCCGCCGCCGCAGCGCCGTCGACAGCCTCACGCATCGGCTCAGCGTCGTCAGGAAGGTGCGGCGGCGGAGAGGGCGCGATAAGAGAAAGGTCGTCGGTCAGGAGCAGCTGTGCTGCTTCCGCAGGGTCATCACAACCACCCTCCGCAGCAGGCGGCGGCGGCGGCGGCGGCACTCCTGGTACCACACCAGCCTGCCGTTGCAGCCAACTGAACGCCGCACTTGTTGCCGACACCCACGCGCCGGCGAGCTGTGGCGGCGGCTGTGGGACGCCGGCGGTGGCTATTGCGGCCATTCTACGATGCAGCTGGTCTCGTGTGCGGTTTCACTGGTAAATGACTGTCCGTAGTACCGGTAACCGCCGCCGCAGTGGCTGGCTGTTGCAGTAGAGGGCAGTCGGCGTGTAACTCAACAACAAATACAGAAACAAATGCGGCCGCCAACGCTGCACGGCACTGCGTCTATCAATCGCCTTGCAAGTCGTCTGCAACATGATACAACTGCCAGGCGCGCGCGCCCGCTGTGCAATGGTGTGCTGTTTGTGCGTGGCAGTGCGCGACACCCAACGACTCGGACGCCATCACACCCTTTTTCTACTCACTCCGCTCCACGCTATTATGACAAACTCAATCACACAGCGAGCAGCGCAATTACCAAGACGCAGGCAGTGTCATAGTGCTGGAGGGGCGGCTTGCCGTCGGTGCGGTGCTATTACAAATGGCGGCAGCGGAAGCAGCATGCGGCGGCGCCGCTGGAGACGTACCTGTGCCAGCAACAGAATCAGCCGCAGCAGTGCTAGCTTCAGCAACAGACTCCGCTGCCGCCGACACTGCTGCCGTGCCAGTATCAGTACCGGTGGTGGTGTTTCGACCGGGGCTGGGCGATGTGGCGACGCTGCGGCGCGTGATTAACGACGCGTACATCGTAGAGAATGCGGCAGCGTCGCCGTCCGGCTTCTCCAAAACGGTGCGGTTTGAGACCGACGAGCCGGTGGCGGCAGCGGTGGCATCCAACCTGGTGCTGGCGGCACGGCATGGTGACGCCATTGTGGGTGTCGTCATGTACCGCCTTCATCTGCCCGCCGTGTACTTTGGCCCGTACGCGGTGGCGCCTGGAATGCAGGGTCGCGGCGTCGGCCACGCACTCATGGCGGCGCTGGATGACGTGGCGCGGGCGGCGGGCGCCACCCGCATTGACATTAACGTCGTGTCCTGCCGCTTTGACGAGCTGGCGCCCATGTACACCAAGGCTGGCTTTGTGGTGACAGGCGAGCGGCCGTACCACACGCCCTCCGCCGTCGTGCGCCCTATCCACCTCATCACCATGTCCCGCCCCCTGCCTCCCGCGCCGTCGCCGCTGTAGCCTGTTGGACACATTTTTTGTCCCCATATTGATGTGTGTGTGTTTACTGACAAGCTTCCCTGTCATTGTGTCGCCTGCTCTGCCCGTTTATGATTTGCGCTTGGCCGCTGCTTGGTGTCTGGTGTCGTACACGTGCTTGAGACGTTTGTGCTGCCGCCGCCGACGTCGCTTTGAACCGCCCAGACTAGCATAGCAGCCCCAGGAGCGTGCCAAATAACCAGTGCTGTATCACCGCCACCTCAGCCACGCTTACTGGCCCTTGTGGCTTGCGCCGTCATCATGCCCATGTCACAGCAGGGGCCCTGAGCAGGTCAAGGGCAGTTGCCAGGGTGTCAGAGGGTCAGAGGGTCATCCCGGTAGGGTCCAACGGCAGCAGCAGGACAGCAAAATGTCGCAACAGCAGGAAACACGTGTGCACGGGCAACGCAGATATTAAGTAATGGAATAGGGCACGTGGCCCATGATTATGTGATTGGCGTTGTGTCCGCCTTGCATGTTGTCTCTGCGTGTTTGCATTTTAGCGCTATTCCCTGCCGCCCCCCTGTAGTGTAGGACCGGGGGCAGAGGACACCACGCTGCTTCAATCGGAGTGCTTCTGCCATGGCTGCTACGCGTAGCGGCCTTGCGGGCCTGCGCCGGTGGTCAGCACAGACGGGCAGCGGCGGTGCACCTGCTGCCGCAGCACCTGCGACACCACCCGACGCGGCGGCGGCAGGAAAGACAGCAGGCGTGACACCGCCGGCTGACCGCCGCGCGGGTGGTGCTGGAACCGGCAGCGGGCGGCGGGGAGAGACTGTGCCGCTGCCACCCGTGTCAGCCTTTTCAGGCGGTAGCCGTGGCAGGCGTGCGCGCGATAGCGATGATGACGACGATGGCGAGGAGAGCGGTGGCGGCGGCAGCGACAACACAGGCAGCGACTACGCAGGTAGCGGCCGCAAAGCTGCAAGAGGGAGTGCTGCTGTGCCAGCGCACGCACCCGCACCTGTGCCAGCACCACCACCGCCGCAACGACCTGCAACCACGGCATTATTGCCGCCGCCGCCGACGTCAGCGGTGCGGACGCCGTCAGCAGCAAGCGCCCGCAGTGGCGCGTCCCCGGCTACAGCAGCAACAGCAGCCGCCACTCCGGCTGCTGCTGCCGCCGCCGCCGCCGCCGCGCCATCCGGAGGGATACGTGCCATACCCTTTGTTGTCCCTGACGCTGCCGGCGGGTTCACCGTGACCCGCGAGGCGCTGGCGTTTCTGGGTGGCATCCGGGAGCCGGTTGCGCCCATCGCCGTGGTGGGCAAGTACCGCACCGGCAAGTCGTTCCTGCTGAACAAGCTGGTGGAGGCGGCGGGCGGGTTTGAGGTGGGCCCCACCATTGAGGCGTGCACCAAGGGCATCTGGGTGTGGAGCGTGCCCATGTACCTCGCGCTGCCGGACGGCACCTCGGTGGCGGTGCTGTATCTGGACACAGAAGGCATCGGCGCGGCGGGCGCGACGGCGGAGCACGACGCACGCATCTTCTCCCTTGCCACCCTGCTGTGCTCCCTGCTCATCTACAACAGCGTGGGCGCGGTGGACGAGGAGGCCATCCAGGCGCTGTCTTTCGTAGCCAACCTGACGCGCCACATCCAGCTGCGCGCCGGCGCGGGCGGCACGGAGGCAGCCGTGAAGGCGGGCGCGGCGCTGGAAGACGCCGCCAGTGACGCCAGTGGCAGCGATGAGGAGGGGCGGCACGGGGTGCGTCGGCGGGCGGCAGCAGGCGGTGTGGCAGACTCCGATGCCAGCGGCAGCGAGGCGGCGGGGAGTGGCGCCCGGCGTGGCGCTGCTGCTGCGGGTGCCGCCGGCGGCGCTGGCCGCACGTCCCGCGCACGAGGCAGCGGCTTGTTAGGTTTCTTTCGTGGCGCCCGCGCCAGCGCAGCCGCCGCCGCTACCGGTGGCGGTGGCGGCGGCGGCACGGACACTGATGCATCGGCAGCCGATGCCGATGGTGCCGGTGACGCAGGCGACGACGATGATGGCAGCGATGGCGCGCCCGGTGGCGGCGGCCCCTCTGACTACGTGCGCACGCTCAAGCGCGACCAGCGCAAGCGGCGCGCCGCCGCCAAGCGCGCGCAAGCGGTGCGACTGCGGGAAGAGGCGCGCCGATCAGCAGGGTTGCGCCGTGAAGCAGCGCGTACGTCCTACCCTGTGCATGTGTGATGGCCATTGCGATATTTATATCCCCCCACCAACCCCCCACCCCTCCCTGCTGTAGTGGAAGGCGACAAGAGCGCCGTCGTGTCGCGTGTGGAGGACGAGGTGTCCGCCTTCTTCCCCTCCTTCCTGTGGGTGCTGCGCGACTTTTCATTGCAGCTGGCGGACGAGGACGGCTCGCCGCTGTCGGCACGCGACTACCTGGAGCAGTGCCTGCAGCAGCAGGAGGGCTTCTCCAGCGACGCGCAGGCGCGCAACCGCACGCGCCGCGTGCTGACGTCATTCTTCAAGGACCGCGACTGCGCCACCCTGGTGCGCCCCGTGGAGGACGAGGCGCAGCTGCAAATGATTGACAGCCTGCCCGAGGCGGCCCTGCGCGTCGAGTTCCGGGCGCAGCTGGCGGAACTCAAGCTGCGCATTGCAGAGGAGGTGTGTCTCCGTTCATTACCTATTGGCTATTGTGTTATGAACGCGTGCACCCCCACCCAATACTATCCCCACCCCCGCTGCAGCTGGTCCGACCAAAGACTATGCAAGGGCAGTTTGTGACGGGGCGCATGCTGGGCGGCCTGGCGCAAGCGTACGTGACGGCCATCAATGCGCATGCGGTGCCGTCCATCGGCAACGCGTGGGACGGTGTGACGCGGGTGGAGTGCAAGGAGGCGCTGGAGGCGGCGTTTCGGGTGTATGGGCAAGGCATGGATGCCGCGGCGCCTGCCGCCGCCCTGCCCATGGACAGCGAGGTGCTGCAGCGAGCGCATGAGACGGCGCGCATCCATGCCATTGACGCATACGAAGCCAAGGCGGTCGGCCCCATGGCGCCAAAGTACCGCACGGAGCTGAAGGACCGCATTGACAGCGTGTGGCGCGTGACGCAATCCGCCAACGCGTCCGCCTCGGGTACGCTGTCACGCCCCAATCTTTTGCTTGTTGCTTCACTCCCACCCCCACTCCCGCCCCTACCCACCGCAACCACTGCAGACACGGCATGCACGGCACTCATCACGCGCCTGTGGCACGGCCGGATTGAGCCGCGGTTGCAGCTGACGGCGCTGGAGGGGAGCGGGAAGCGCGCGGCGGAGGCGGCGATGCGGTCGCCAGGCGCCAGCAGCAAGCCGCCACCGGGCATGGATTGCTACCGCGACTACGAGGATTTCAAGCGCGATGTGGAGGGCGTGCGGGAGGCGTACCTGGCAGAGGCGAGCGGGCCGGCGGTGCACCGCGCGCTGGCAACGTTCCTGCTGGAGGCGGCACCTGTGGTGGTGCGCGCCATCAACGCGGCGCGCGCGATGGAGGCGGAGGCGCGCACGCGGGAGCTGCGCGAGGCGGCTGCCACGGCGGCGCGGGATGCGGAGGTGGCAACCGCGCGGGCGGCTGCCATGGAGCGGCAGGCCACTGACTTGCGCACCGAGCGCGCCACCAGCGCGGTGGACCGCGCGCGCGCAGAGGCGGAGGCGCGGGCGGCGCGGGAGGAGCGCGCGCTGGCGGAGGAGCGCGCCGCCGACGTGGAGCGTGAGCGCGCCGAGCTGGCAGAGAAGCTGAAGGCAGAGCGGCTGGCGCACGCACAGACGCGGCTGGCGCTGCGTCAGACGCGCGGCAGCTTTGCGGTTGCCACGTCACCCGGAAGCAGCAATGGGAGTGGTGCGGTTGCTGGCAGCGACGGTGGCCCTGCCTCGTCCCGTCGACCCGGTGCCGGCATGCTGGCTGACGCGGCAGCATTTACGCCACCACCGCCGCCCGGCCGGCGGCCGCTAGAGTGGGCAGCAGACGGCAGCGAGCCTGCCGCCGTGCACCGTTCCACCGCGCTGCCCGCCAGCACCGCCCGGCCACGTGGCGGGCCTGGCACTGGCGGTGGCGCTCCTGCCTCACCAACTAGTGTGCCTCCACTGCGCCTGCGGCCGCGTGGTGCTGACGAGATTGCCATGCCCGGCGGGCACGTTGCATTCCCTGTCGCGCCCACCTCTGGCGGCGCCTGCGCCCCCGGTGGCGCCTGCTCCATTCAATAGCTACGTGACTGCTGCTTGACGCGTTGAAGGGCGCAATGATAGTTCAGATATCTGATAATTAGTTGCCAGTAATTCACCACCATCAACTTAACCAATCACCTCAAAAACTTGCCCCTGTGCACCCGTACCCTACTGCATGCCTCCGCCCCGCCCTTTTGCCTTTGCTCGGGTCCCATCTGCCAATCTCTGCCGCCACGCTCATAATCGTCGCTCATTTTGTCAGTTGGCGCCCTGCCGCGGCCACCTTGAACTCCTCTTGCTGCCTACTGCCACACTTGGCTGCCACGTGGGTAGCGAGGGGTGCTGTGTTTGGGGGGTGGGTGCATCACGCGGTGGCGATGGGCAGCGCCAAAAAGTGGGGCAAGACGCAAGTACTGGCGTAGTGCATTTGACTGTTGTTTGTTTTCCCGCGCCACCACTCGCGCGCACTCTCTTTTATTGCCCTATATATGGCGGCTCCCCTCGCCACCTCGCCCTTACTTACTACTGGTGCTACTACTGGTGCTACTACTGGTGCTGCTACTGGTGCTACTGCTGCTACTGCTGCTACTACTGGTGCTACTACTGGTACTACTACTACTGGTGCTACTGGTGCTGCTGCTGGTACTGCTGCTGCTACCGGTGTAGGTGCTACTAGGGCTGCTGGTATTGCTGCTACAGCTGCAGGTCCAATCGCTGCTGCTACTGGTACTACTACAGGTCCAATCGCTGCTGGTGCTGCTAGTATCCCAGCAGCGGTTGCCGCTGCCATTGCAAGCGCAGCGGCTGCTGGTGTTCCAACTGCCGCTGCCGCCACTACCCAAGCGAGAGGGGCAGCAGCTGGGATGGCGGCTGCACTCTCTGCCGCTAGCGCTGGCGGCGCTCCTGGCGGGGCAGCGCCGCCGCCGCGGGGACATACTGCAGCAACAAGAGGCGGCGCCAGCGGGGGCGCGCCTGCACGAGGCCCCGTTGGCGGGCCTGCAACGTTTAGCGCTCCTCGGGGGGCAGGCCGCCCTGTTGCTGGCGGGCCACCTGCCACCACCACGGGCCGCGCCAGTGTTGGCGGCCCAGGTGGTGGCAGGGGCGGCGCACACACGTCATCCGCGGCAGCACGGCCAGCCGCGCCGCTGATGGCGGCACCGCGTGAACCTGCGGGCCGGCCTGCCACCGGCGTCCCGCCGCAGCAGCGGGTTGGTGCTGCGCCGGTTGCTCCCGCGCCGTCAGCGCCAGGTAGCGCGAAGCCACTGTTGCCAGCAGTGGCGGCAAGTGGTAGCGGCGTTAGCCTCGCGCTGCTGATGACGCCGGGTGCCACGACCACGGTAGCCACCACCACCACCACCACCCCAACTCACATCCCTGGTGCCATCCCCTCCACCGGCCCCGCCATCTCCCTGGCAGACATTTTCCGGTCTGCAATGTCGCCGCCGCCGGCAGCCGCGCCTGCACCTGCACCTGCACCTGCGGTTGTTGCGGCCGCACCTGCACCAGCAGCTGCGCCACCAGCAGCTGAGTCAGCTAGTGATGCACCTGCGAGCAGCGCCGCTGCAGCAGCACGACCGGGTGAACCACGCACGGCGCCGGCGGGTCGCCCACCCACTGCGCCAACGACGGCGGGTGCGGGTAGCCGCGCCGCAGCGGGTGGTCCCCGTGGCAGCGCGCCGGTGGGTGGCGCACGCGTGTCGCCGGCTGCGGGCGCGGCGGCGGCGGGCAGCGTCGCCCCCAGGTGGAATAGTGCCCGCGCGCCCTCCCCTTCTGCCGCCGCGCCTCCAGCCATGATGGGCGGTGCCCGCATTAGTGCGGGGCCGCGCAACACGCCTGGCATGGGCTTCAAGCGCCGGTCGCGCAGCAGCAGCCTGGGGGAGGATGCGGCGGCGGTGGTGACCGTCATTAACGGCGCGGAGGACGCAGGTGCGCCGCCTGTGAAAGCGGCGGTGGTGGCCCCCGCACCCGCGCCGGTTAGAGCGCCGGCACGCGCGCCGGCATCCCCCGCCGCCGCCGCCGCCGCTCCCGCCACCGCCGTCCACGCCGCCGTCGCGTCGTCCGTGGCGGCGGCTGCCGCGGCGGGCTCGTCGCCCGCGGCGGGTGGCGACGCAGAGGTGCTGGAGGCGTTCACGACCGCGGAGGCGCTGGAAGCGTATCGTGCCAACTTTGAGGCGCAGCGGCGTGTGATTGAGGAGGAGCGCGCTGCCAATGCCAGCAAACTGGTGCACGTGTTCACGGCGCAGCAGCTGCTGGCGGCGACCGCGGCCTACTACACTGCCGTGAAGCTGTCGGGTGCCGAGCCGCCGTTCCCGCCCGGAATGCGGCGCTACACTCTGGTGGCTGCGCATGCCCCGCGGCCACATGCTGCAGATGAGTCGTACCGCGGCGGCGGTGGCCGCGGTCGTGGAGGCGGCGGCGGCGGCGGCGGTGGCGGCGGAGGCGGCGGCGGAGGAGGCGGGGGCGGGGGCGGTTGGGATCGTGGCGGTGGCCAGGACGAGGAGGCTGGCACGTTTAACGAGCGCGGGGAGTTGGGGGGGGGGCCGCCGCAGCCAAACCGGCGGCCGGGGGCGAGGCCGGCCGCCGCCGCCGCCCCCGCGGCGGCCGCCCTGCTCCCCGCTGGCCCTGACACGGCCGCCAGCCCCAGCCCTGCGACCAGCAGCCCGACACCCGCGCCGGCGCCGCCACCGCCCAGCCGCACGCCTGCTGGCCCGCCGCGCGGCGGCGGCGGCACGCCGCAATACCGCACCAAGGCGGAGGAGGTGGAGGCAGAGCGGCTGTTCTACAAGGCGGAGGCGGCGCGGCGTGCCAAGGTGGCCGCCGATGCCGGGCACGAGGCGCCTGAAGTTGACATCTTCAACCGGCCGGTGGCGCCATCCCACACGACGCCGGCAGGCAAGGCGGCGGTACCCACGGCATCGCCGTCGGCAGCGTCCAGCGACGTGCACACTACGAAGGCGGTGCCGACGCCGGCAGCGGGGGACACACCCTTTGGCATGTTTTACACGCCGGCAGCGCTTGGCGGCGACGCCCAGACGCCCTTCACGCGCCCTGCAAACTCGTTCTACACCCCGCTGGCGCCCGCGATGACTCCCGGCCCGGCGCGCTTCCTGCCGTTTGGCGCGCCTGACGAGGGCGCCGCGCCCGCCGTGCCCGCCGCCATTGCCAACCTGTGGGACCCTGTGCCAGCACCGGCGCCCGGCAGCGGCGGCGGCGGCGGCGGGTTGGGTGACTGGGTTGGTGGCGGCGGTGGGTTGGACCTCGGGCTCGGTACTGGGTTTGGCAGCGGCGGCGGCCTTGGGCTGGGTCTGGGCGGCGGCGGCGGAGGGCTGTCGGGTGGCTTGTTTAGCAGCAGCGGCAGCGGCAGTGGGTTGGGCAGTCTGGGCAGCAGCGGTAGCAGCGGCAGTCTGGGGCTGCCGTTGTTTGGTTCAGGTGCCAGTAGCGCCACGCCCGCCCCAGCGCTGGCGCCTGCCCTTGTTACGCTGCCACCTGCCCCCGTGCTGACCCCGCCGGAACCAACCCCGGCTCCCGCCGCCGCGCCTGTACCTGCTCCTGCACCCGTGGCCGCGCCCGCTCCGGCACCTGCACCCGCTCCCGCTTTGGCAGGTGTACCGGTGCCCGCTCTGACGCCCGCACCAGCACCTGCTCCACTGGCACCGGCACCTGCGCCGCCGGCACCAACTCCTGCGCCGGCGACGAACGCCATCTCTGTGGCTGCCTTGTTTGGGTCACTGCCGGCGCCTGGTGGCGCACCTATGGCATGGGCTGCCCCCATTGCAGAGCCGTCGCGCGGTGTGAGCGACGCCGCGTTCCCCACCGCGCCCCTGCGCGCGCCTGTGATGGCAGGCAGCGCTGGCGCGCCGGCGGCAGTGGCGGCGGCACCGCCGCCGATGGCACCCATGATGTCCGCCCTGCTGTCGGCTGCGGCGGCGGCCAGTGCCAGGCACAGTGCTGCGGCGTCACCAGCCTCACGGCCAGTGGTGGCGCCGCCCGCTGCCGCTGCCAGCCCCGCTGGCGGCCGTATTCCGTTGCTGAACGCCATCTTTGCGTCGTCTATGACCCCAGCCGTGCTTCCGCCACCACCTACCGCACCTGCAGCTTCCCCGTCTGCACCCACCACTGCCACTGCCGCTGCCCCTGCCGCTGCGGTTCCTGCGCGGTCGGCTCCCGCAGCCGCCGCGCCTGTGCCAGCGGCGCACCCCGCCACGTCAGCAACGTCGCCGCCCGGCAGTGCTGTGAAGCGCGGCGGCGGCATGGTGCCGTCGCAGGTGAGCCGCCGCTAGTGTGCGTGTGTGTGAGTGAGTGTGTGTGTGTGGTAGGGCCTTGGTGTTGAATCGCAGATACGCCACCTGCAGATACAGCCCGGCCCACACACTCGCCAACAGGGTGGCTCAGCACAGGACCCCCAATACATTTGTTGAAATACCAAATAAACACGACGCACAAATCACACCGTTGGCACTGCAGTGCGCACCTTGCAGTGGTAGCTACCGACTCTAGCGCCCGTGTGTGCCAGCCGTTTACCATGGTGTCACACACGCTGCTGGCGGATGCCGTGCGGCGGGCAATCGCTGCCTGCCGCGCACCTGCAGCTGCTGCTGCTGCTGCTGCGGTTACGCCACCCCGCGCCGCTGCTGCCGCTGCCGCGGTGTGGCGAGGCGACGTGGAATGTGTGCCGCCGCCAGGTGGCGTGCTGGCGCCTGCAGTAGCAGAGGCATGCGCCCGTACGCCGTTCATGGCAGCCACACGATGCGACGGCCGACCGGCTCCAACCATCATCCTTGACCTAGACGAAACCATTCTGTTCCGGTGCGTGTTTGCGTGTGTTGGGGTGGTTTGAGCGCGAATGTCCCCAATTGCACGTACCCAAGCCACACAACACGCCCTTTGCAGGGAGCGCGGCGTGTGGGACGCCGTGCTGCTGTACGCCGGGCCATCAAGCGCGCATGTTGGGACCCCCTATGCTCATGCGGTTGCCACGCTACTAGAGCTGGCGCGCACGTACACCATCGTACGTGTACCACCGTGTCAATGTGTTGTGCCGCTACGCGCAGTAAGGTAGTGTCACTTGCCCACCCCAATCCACCCGCCTTGCAGGTGGCTGTGACGGCGCGGTGGAAGCCGGCGGAGGTGAACACAGAGGCGTGGCTGGCGCGGGTGGGACTGCGAGGTCTGCCCGTGCTGTATGCCACGCAGCCGCACGTGGGTGACGACAGCCGCATTGCGTTTAAGGCGGCTGCCATTGGCCACGTTCGCGAGCAGGGCCTGCAGCCGATCGTGGGCATTGGGGACCGTCCCAGCGACGTGCGCGCCTACCTGCGCGCGCGCATCATGCCCGCCATGGTGGCACACGCGGAGGGGGCGGGCGCCGCGCACCACGCGCACTGCGCCAAGGCACTGGCGCGCCTACGTGCGTCCGCCGCCAAAGAACCGCCGCCAGCGCACCCTCTCACCGTGCCGCGATACTACACAGACAGCCCCCTGGCCGCTGCGCAGCACGCAGATGTCGTCGCGACTTCCACCCTGCCCCTGCCGCCGGTGTGGAGCCAGCTGTCTGCCTTCCTGCACGCTCTGCCGTCGTCCCTACCGCAGCGCGTGCCTGCATAGCGTAGTTGTTGTTGTACCATGTAGTTTCACTATAATAACCGTACTATGGCAACATCGCTGCCACCAGCCACGGGCGTGCACACAAAAACCAAACTATCATCAACAAGCTAGGGTGCAGCTCAGATGCTAATGCCGCGGCCCCCCTCGTCCAGGTCATCCGTGTCCACCTCGCCGCCGGCGGCAGCGGCAGCCAACGGCACGTGGTCACCGCCAGGGGCGGGCGCCGGCGCCGCAACGGCAGCCACTGCAGGGGCAGCGGCACTGGAGGCGGACGCCGGCGGCCCGGCACGCGGTGCCTTCAACTTGATGCCCCGCGTTGTGTGGCCAGGTGTGGCGGGGGACGTCGCGGCAGCGGCGGCGGCAGAGCGGACAGGTGTCGGTGCTGCAGCGACGCGGGCTGGCGCGGGTGGCGCCGGGGCGGTGGGTGGCCGCGTCTCACCGCCATCGTCGTCGTCGTCATCCTCTGCCGTGATGACAAAGGCGTCAGAGGGCGGCGCGCGGCCGCCGGCACCGCGGGCACCGCTCGCCACCGCGTTGCGGGTGGCGGCATGGTGGAACTCAGAGTCCACATCCAGCGACGTCAACTCGACGCCATCGGGCATGGTGCTGGCGCCCGTCGCTGTCACCGACTCCTCCGTGCCGGCGCTGCTGCTGTTACCCAGTCCGCCGCCGCTCATGGCACCGCCGCCCACCGCGCCGTCGTCGGTAGACGACCCCTGCGAGTACCACGCGTACTGGAACGCCTCCTCACCCGGCAGCCAGATGATTGCCACCTGCATGATAATAATGGGGGCAGGGGGGCTCGTGGGTGGGTTGTACAACAATAAGGCGACAGGGTGGGGCAACACGGTAGAAAACGACGTACCGCCGCCAGGATGACAAAGTACAGGATGTCCCAGCAGGAGTCCAGCAGGAAGAGCCAGGACCAGGTGAGCGGCAGGAAGCGCATGCGGATGAAGGTGAAGATGATGGCAAACAGGAACCAGGCGGTGAGGTTGGCCACCAGCACCCACATGAGCTTGGTGTACATGGCCAGCTTGGCGGTCTGGCCGGTGGTGGCCAGCATGCGGCGCAGGGAGATGAGGGAGGAGTAGATGAGGACGCCGATGGTGGAGTCCAGCATCATGACGGGCAGCTGCCACGCGTTGGGCTTGGGGTCGTACGTCGTCTCCTTCACCATGCTGGCCACCACGCCAAACACGGCGTAGCCGGTGCACAGCGCCACGATGCCCGCCGTGGTGCGGCGCGTCAGCGTGGGGTGCACGACGCCAAACCCGGCAGCGACAGCCAGCAGGAGGCCGCGCGACACGGCGCGCTTCAGCACGCCCCACACCACCGCCGCCATGTAGTCGGAGGTGGGCGTGCCACACTCGCTGCACGGCGTGGGCACGCCGGTGGCGTTCTTGGAACGGTAGGTGAAAAAGAAGAGCGCCATCTCCACCACGCCCGCCAGCATCACGCCGCCCACCGCCAGCTGCAGGCGCAGCAGGTAGCGCCGCTTCAGGGCGGCGATGGCGCCGTAGCCGGCGGTCAGCAGCGTGTAGGCAATGAACAGGGTGCCGTAAAACGGCAGCAGGCCGTACGCGGCGCCCGGCAGGTAGCCGGCGGGGTTAATAAACGCCAGGTCGACGTCAAAGTGCAGCGCAGGCAGGCCGCGTGCCGGCACGTCAGTTGACGTGTCGCACGCCGCCACCACCAGGTACTGCTGCCCCGCCACCGCCACCTCCATCACCGCCGCCAGGTCGACGTACGAGGCATTGGGCGTCAGGACGGCGAGCGCCGGCGCCAGCTTGCGTGCAGCGTCCGCGTCCTCGTGCACAATCAGGCCGCCCACCACTGTGCCCGCGCCACACACGCGCTGCGCGTACAGCGACGGCGTGCAGCACAGCAGCTCCATCTGGCCGCCATCCACGTCGGGCACCACGTACCCCACCCGCGAGTACGTCTCGGCATCCAAGTGCACCGCCCACAGATTGATGGCGGCGCTGCGGCTGCCGGTGCCGCCCGCGGCGGGCGTGAGCCGGGTGCCCGCCGGGATGGCCGACACGCCGGCCGGGCCAAACGGCCCGCCGGGGCTTGCAAACAAGGGGCCCCCCGCCACCCAGGACGGCGCCCGCGGCGCGCCCCCCCGCGTGCCATGAGCAAGGTGGTGCCGGACGGCGGCGGCCGCGGGCGCCGGGCACGGCCCTACGGCCGCGTCCGATGCACCCGCTGCTATTGCCACGGCCGCCACCCTGCCTGGTCGGCCGCCGTCGCCATTCCCGCGTCGCGCCATGACTATCGATAGTAAGTAGTAGGTGTGCGGTGTGTGTGCGGGTGTGTGTGAGGGAGGTGGATTCTGCAGGGGGAATAATGCGCACCGGCACGGTTACAAGGTCAATTAACAGCGTCACACCCCTACTACAAGCACCTAGATTGTTTTGCAGCCATTAAATATTGCGTGTACTCGCAGCCACCACACCTCGCCCACCCACGAACCACCGCTCCTCCTCACCCCCTCCTCGCTGGCGTCACTTGTCAGTGTTCAGCCGTTGGCCGTTGGTCACCTTCATTGCTGCTGCTTGCTTGTGCTGCGAATGATGCACATGTGCAAAATTAATGGATGCGCAATGCGCAAACGCGTACGCGGGTGGAGTGGGTGGGATAGCTCATGTAGGTTTGTGTGGGTTGATTTTACAGCGTGTTTATGCAGCGATACAAAATTTCCGCGCCCACAACACTGGCTGGCATCATGGCAGCAGCGGCTGCGGAAGATGACGCGGCGGATGCAGGTCCTGTGCCGCTGCTGGTGCAGCTGCTTGCCGGTAACCCGGCGACGGCTCCCGCCATCATCTTTTGTCTTAACGCGGCTGACACGTGCGCACTGCGGCAGCTGCACCCGGTGGTGGCGGCCGTGGTGGCGGCCGTGCCGTGGTTGGATACTCACACAACGGTGTACGATGTGGTGCGGTGGCGCGCGGCGCTGCCGGCGGCGGTGGGTGCGAGGCTGACACATGAAGATCGCGAGGGGAGTTGGTTTAAGGATGGCCGAGAATTGAAGGTGGCTGCGCTGGCGGGCGTCACCCATCTGAACCTGTACAGGTGCTGGTATCTCCTTGAACAGCTGCTCGCCTGCCTGCCACCCTCGCTGCGCGTGCTCAGTATTCGCAAGTGTGAGAACCTGATGGCGAGCGCCAGTTTTACACACCTGCCGGCGCTGGTGTCGCTGGACTGCAGCTTAACGAAGGCGCTTTGCATCCGGGCGGATGGCTTGCCTCCGTCACTGCAGGAGCTGGACATGAGCTGGATGCAGCACGAGTTAGGGGTTGGCTTGTCACTGGCGCACCTGACGCAGCTGCGCGTGTTGCACGCCACCCATTCCTCGATAGATGATGCTTTTGTGGCATCCCTTCCACCTGGCCTGGTGGAGCTGCAAGCGAATTGGTGCTGTAACCTCGGACAAGAAACGTCATTTGCGCACCTGTCCGCGCTGGTCACCCTGAACCTTGCCCACGCGTATATTGGCGACGCGACGCTGGCAAGCATGCCGCCATCGCTCGTGCGCCTCGATCTTCGAGAATGCAGCAAAATAACCCCCGCCGCCACGCTGCCGCACCTGCCAGGGCTATGAGTGCTGGACGTGAGTGGCACTGCCATCGGTGACGCGCTGCTGGCGAGCTTGCCCGCAGGCTTGGCGGAGTTTCGCATTACAATATGCCCGAATGTCACACCCGACGCCACACTGGAGCACGTACCGGCGCTGCGCGTTCTTCATAGTGTTGACACGGCGCTGGCGCCTGGCATGCTGGCCGCATGCCGCGCGCGTGGCTGCACCGTGCCGGCGGCGGGCAAGTTGAGCGAGCACCGCGGGTTTGTGACGTCACTGGCGCTGCTGGGCGACGGCCGGCTGGCGAGCGGCGATAAAAGCGGCGAGGTGCGGGTGTGGGATGTGGCACACGATGGTGGCACGGCAACTGTGGTGCTGCATACAGGAAGCGGCGGGGCAGTGGCTGCGCTGGCGACGCTACCCGACGGCCACCGCCTGGCTGCCGCCGTAGCCGCGTCCGTCGAGGTCTGGGACGTGGATGCAGTGCCACCCGTGCTCTGCCTCACCATTGAGTGCGGCGCAGTTGTGAGGGCGCTTGCAGTGCTACGCGATGGCAGCCTTGCTGCTGGGTGCGCCGATGGTAACGTGCGGGTTGTGGATTTGGGTGCGGGCGCCGTGGCAGCGGTTCTGGTGGCGCACGTAGGCCCGGAAGGTACTTACCGGTACCAGGCGATGATGGCGCTGGCGGTGCTGCCTGACGGCACGCTGGTCAGTGGGACCGATGACGCCAACAATAGGAAGGTGTGGGATGTGAGCACGCGCGCATGCGTGGCAACACTGGAGGAGGCTGACGGCGTCCCATATTGGTGCAGTGCCGACCCTTGCCACCTGGCAGTGTTGACGGATGGCCGGCTAGTGACTACCGCGAAGCAGTGCAAGGTGCAGTTGTGGGATGTGGCTGCCCGCGCCTGCGTGGGTGTGCTGGCCGGCCACAGACACAACTTGAGCGCACTGGCTGCACTACCTGACGGCCGCCTTGTCACCGCATGCGACCAAGGCGCCATCCGGCTGTGGGACACGCGCACAGCAGCCAGTCGCCCCGCGCCGGTCGTGCTGCTGGCGGAAGTGCTGTACGGCGGCCTACAACGATATAAGAGCACCCACCATGGCCCAGTTGCGCTGCAGCTGTTACCAGACGGCCGCCTGGCGTGTGCCAGCGGCGGCGCTGACGGACCCCTGCACCTGCTCCACCTCCCGCCGCCGACGGCGTACGAGTAGCGCGATGCGACCGCGTCGGACGACACGACGACACGTCGACAGTGTCGACACTCGACACACGACACAACGACACGTGGCAGGCAACGACGGACAGCGCAATACGCGTAGTGCACATAAATGGAGTAAACGCTGCGCACAATTTTTAACGACGGAAAACCACCACAATTGTTCTATAGGGTGTTTATGCGGTTTGATTTATTGCATCGCTGGTGCCATTAATTTTATTTTTTCACTGCCATCACGCCTCCACAAACACTACCTCCATCTCCACCACCTTCCTTCACCGCCTCCCAACATCTCAAGGGGCTCCATCCCAAGCCCGTCCTCCGCAGCAACAGCCATGGCGGCGGCAGCAGCAGCAGCGGCGGCGGGTGGCGGGAGTGGGGCGGGCGGGCCCGTCCCCGTCGCTGTCGCCGGGGCAGGCGCAGGCGCAGGGGTAGGGTCGCTGTGGAACCCGGGCAGCTGGCACTGGGAGACGCGGAACTACAACAAATGGGCGGCGGAGCAGCTGACGGCGCGGCTGGCGGCGGTGGTAGCGACGGGGGCGGCCGGTAGCGGCGGGAAGCCGGCGGTGGAGGTGAAGGTGGTGAAGGTGGCGGACATGAAGGCGGAGGCGACCATCAACATTCGGAAGGGGCGCAAGATTGCGGTGGTGGACCTCACGTTCACCGTGAACTGGGAGGGCCGCGCCACCGACGGCAGCTCCGCGCGCGTCACGACGGGTGACGCCAAGTGCATGGACGTGATGCAGGACGACGCGGACGACGAGTTTGAGGTGCGCGTGACGCTGACAACGGCGGCGGGCGGCGGCGGCGGCGGCGGAGCGGCGTTGGTGGATGCCGCATCACGCGAGTGCATGCGCACGGGTGGCGCGGCGTGCGTGCGCGGCGCGGTGCGCGCGGTCATTGCCGCGCTGATGGAGCACGACGCGGCGCTGGAGGCCATCGCGCTGGACGCCAAGCGGCGTGCGGGGGCGGGCACGGGGTCGCTGTGGAATGTGGGGTCGTACCACTGGGAGGAGAAGCCGCTGACGGGGTGGGCCAAGGAGCGGCTGGGCGAGCTGGTGAAGGGGTACGACATTGATGTGCCGGGCGGCGCCATCCGGGTCGTCAGTGTGGACCTGACGGGCGACGCGTCGCTCACCATCCGGAAGGGCAAGCGCCTCGTGTTCTTTGACTTCAAGGTGAAGGCGGCGTGGGAGGGCACGCTCATCAACGCCGACGGCACGGTGACGGGCACGGGGGACGGCGAGCTGGAGATCCCGGAGCTGGACCAAGACGCCGGCGACGACTACGAGGTGCGCGTGAAGGCGGCAGACGACGGCGGCGCCACCGACCGCGCCCTGCTCGACCTGTTCAAGAAGCACGGCATGCGTGCGTTCCGCGCCAAGATCGCCACCTTTGTTGCCGACATGAAGGCGCGCACATAACTCCTTACATTAAACTAGCCCCGCCACTTGTTAGTGTACACTTGTAGCAACACCGCAACGCAGCAAATACGACACGCAGCCTACTGCTGGTTTTTCACGCACGCGCACACGTCCGATCGCTGGTCATGGTAGAATGGGTGGGGGGGGGGGGGGGGCCCGCAAAAAAACCCAAGGTTCACCCCCCGCCCCCCCCGACCCCCTCCGACCCAGCAGGGGGGGGGGGGGCCCCCCCCCCCGGGGGGCGCCCAATTGCTGCCGGGGGGCCGGGTGTGACAAACCCACCGGGGCGTCCCCCCGCCCTCCCGGGTGCCCCCCCCGTGCAGGAGGCCCGCTGCCAGGCAGCACTTGCC
>Ga0066256_1002673_pt1 | contig 19028 bp, 7 predicted proteins | sample ThiBio_1000_biof_FD_87107 | JGI IMG/M metagenome (GOLD analysis project Ga0066256, IMG submission 87107) | Wastewater bioreactor microbial communities from Cape Town, South Africa - Thiocy_expt_1000_biof (version 2) | ecosystem: Engineered > Bioreactor > Thiocyanate-remediating >... | reverse complement strand
CAGTAGCCAATGGCAGTAATAGCAGGGTGGTGTTAGTAGTATGAGGCGGGCGGGCAACGGTATCTGGAGGGTGGCAACCCCGGTTTGAGGGCGGCTGCCTACTGGCGCGAGGCGCCACCACACACGCTAACCACACACAGCAACGCAGCAATGCATGAGCACAACCCCGCTGCTGTGGCTGGTTGTTCTTTGCTGCACCGTGCGTTGTGTCTTCGCATACAGTGTGCTCTCTCCTCTCCTGCTCGCCTCTCCTCCCCCCTACTGTCGACTGGCTTTCGCTCTCAACTGCTCGACTTCCACTGGCTCTCTCCCCACTCTCTCCACTGGTACTAACATACTCTGCTACCTTCTCACTACTGCCGCCTCTCACTACTGCAACCTGGGTGCAAATCCGCCACCTCATAGCCACCATCCCCCCTCCTCTCTCTCTCTCTCTCTCTCTCTCTCTCTCCCTACGACCAAGGCTAGTAGCCACTCTGCAGCCCGAACCAAAAACATAGGCACCCGCAAAACGCCACCGCCCACAGCGGCGCAGCCAGCGTCCACGTACCGATCGGAAGGGAGGTACTCGGCGTAAAACTACGGCAGCGACACGACGGGAATTGGCGGCCGGTGGGGTGGGGGGTGGCCGCCGGGTGGATACGGTTGCCCGCCAACGGATGATACCCTGGAACTTTGTTGACGTGTGACTGGCCGGGTGCTTGGAAGTTCCAAACGGCGGCAGGGCAAAATGTGTAACCATAACATAGTTACTTTGTGTATTTGTGCAAATAAGATGCGCTCTAAATCAGTTGTGTGTTTTGTATTTTCATTGGATTTTCATCCATTTGGCTGTTTGAGTTTGACATGCCACGATGCCAGTGGAGCTCGCTCCTGTCCGAGGCTGGCTCGGAAGTTCCCTAACCGGTAGCGGCGGCACAGCGCTGCAAAATACAGAAACAAATGACCCAAGCATATCGATTTAGAGTATTTTCATTCAGTATTTATTTTTTGTTGTGTGTTATTATTGGATTCTATCCAGATTTGAATTTTAGCCATAGATCACTATGTATGGAACTTTGACGCCATTGGGACTTCATTTGGAAGTTCCAACAGTGTCGGCAGGGCACTCCATCATCAGCCTGGCCGCGTGGGATTCGACGCGGACGTGGCACACCGGCTGAATAGCAGGGGAGTTGAAAAAGGTATGCAAGCCTGCGCGCTACAGCCTTTGTCACTTTGCGCAGCTTTGCTGAACTGTGCGCTCATCAGACGGCGCGCCTTGCCATGTGGTGCGATTCCAGCCTGTCACTGCCAAACAGCCACAACAAAAACCAGCGCCGCCAACAAGGTGAACAAGTGGCAACGGCCTGTGGGCGCAACGAAACGACACGTACGTGGCGCGGCCGCAGTCAGCAACACACGGTGCGCGTGCCGGACGGTGGCTGGAAGATTCACAGCAGATCCTTGGAGGCACATTTTAGGGTCAGTACCGGTAGAAGGGTGCTGCCGTGGCACGCCACCGCCGCTTTCACGCGGCGCGGCCACGGCAATGCTTTCAAAACGCGCGACACTAGTTGCAACAAAGATTGTTGTCGCCGCGCGCCGCTTTGGTGTCGCGCCGTCGTCGCGGCGCCGCCGCCAGCGCCGGAACAACTTGTCCGCAGCGCGCTGCCGCGCCGCCCTAAAAACCGACGAGCTGGCGTGAACTGTAACGACGCTGAGTCGCTGACGCCGTGCCCACCAGCAACGTCACGGCCGGTGTCGCGCCGCAGCGCAACGGGGCCGTGCGGCAGTTAATAAGCAAACAGGCGTGCGTTGTTAACAAATGCCACGCTGGCCAACGCAGCGTGGCGGCGTTGGATTTGTTGGACAGGCTGCCTGTCGGGCCATTTCCATCGGCGGCACATAAAGTTTGCGCCGGAGGCCGCCGCTGGACCGACGGGTAGCGCCGGAGCAGCGCGAAAGCCACTACCGGTAGCGTAGGTGACCGCAATGATGCAGCGCCAGCACCGACAGCCCAGGGACGTGGGGTTGTGCCTCGTTACCATCGCGGTGTTGGCGGCCGTGGTGCTGCTCCAGCGGCCACACGCAGTCGCTGCCGAGCGGCATGTGGCAGCGGGAGATGGGCACATGTGTGTCATACAGGCGGGTGGCTTGACGGCGTGTTATGGCAATCCAACAACCGCCAACCCGCCACCTTCTATAGCGTTCCACGCTGTGACGGCAGGCCGCGACTTCAGTTGCGGGCTCACAGCAGGTAACAGCAGTCTGCGCTGTTGGGGCGCCCTGCCGGGCGGCACGGCACAGCTACCCCAACCGTCCACCTTCTTTGTAGATGTCCATGCCAGGCCACTCCATGTATCCGGGCTGGTGCCAAATGGCACAATCTACTGCTATGGTGACGCGTCGTCGCGTGGCGCCATCAATGTGCCGCCGGGCGTCGTCTTCCAAGGTGTAACATCCGGCGCCAACTACACCTGTGGCGTGGCGCGCAACCACAGCGTAGTGTGCTGGGGCGACGTTGCCAACCCGGTGGTGGCTAACACATCCGTGTGGCAGGCTATTACTGACGCGGAGCATGTGGCGGCGGGTGTAGACCACGCGTGCTTCGTGCGCGTGAACGGCAGCGTGGCCTGCTGGGGAAGTAACAGTCGTGGCGCAGCGGCGCCACCAGCGGCGGTTCTGTCGAGTGGCAGCGTGTGGTGGCTGGCTGCGGGCGGTGGCATGACGTGCGCCACGTCGGGGTCAAGCGTGCCAGGGGTATCGACCTGCTGGGGTACAGTGTCGGGTGGCATATCGGGAACACCACCGCAACCCGCGATAAGCACTTACGAGGTAGCATGCGCGGGCTGGGGGTGCGTGGCATCTACCACAGGTGGGCAACTGGTGGTAGCAGCGGCAGCGGGTGGATTGCCAGTACCGCAAAGTGTTGCTGACGGCAATCGCGTGGTGGTCATCACATTGGCGGGCAATGGTACAAGTGGTGCGGCAAATGGTGTGGGTACATCAGCGCGGTTTAGCACTCCTTCTGGCGTGTCCCTGGATGGCGCTGGGAGGTTGTACGTGGCTGATAGTGGCAATCATGTAATTCGAAGGGTGGGAATTGCGTCGCGGAACGTCACAACTGTGGCTGGCGTTGCGGGCAGCAGCGGTACAACAGTGAGTATCACACCGCTGCAATCCAAGTTTAACAATCCGCGCGGCGTGGAGGCCGATGGCGCTGGTAACGTGTATGTGGCAGACACCGGCAACAACGCTATTCGCATGCTGTCGGGTGTATGGGTGGCAGGTAGCCCGACTGCTGCGGCGGGGTCTGCAGTTGCAGCTGCTGGCACAAATGCCACCTTTAATGCCCCGTATGCGGTACATGCTGACGTGGCTGGCGGGCTGCTGTATGTAGCTGATTACAACAACATGCAGGTACGCACCATTGCCATTGCTGGCAGCCACGCCGTCGCCACGCTGGCAACAGTCGCCGAAATTATAAATGATATTGCCCTTAATATCGCGACGCGTGTCATGTATGCGGCAGTAGATGACGCGGTATTTGTCGTCACGAATGCCGCTGTGCCTACGCGCCTGGCAGGCAGCACCACTGCTGCTGGCTCCTATTTAGACGCCACTGGCAACGCGGCGCGGTTCAACAACATTTACGGATTGGCACTGGACGCTGGAGCTGGTTTCTTATATGTGGCAGATTGTAGCAACCACCGGATTCGCCGTATCACCACCTCTGGTGGTGTTGTATCTACACTTGCTGGCTCTGGCTCCGCCACATTGCTGGATGGCATTGGTACATCGGCGGCTTTCAACTCCTTGCGAGGTATTGCGCTAGATGTGGTTAGTGGCACCCTGTATATCGGCGACAGCGGAAACCACGCCATTCGGTTAGTACGATTTCCATTACCCGATTCTATTACCCTTGCTCCCGTGCCGCTGCCTCCGTCACCGCTGGCGCCCACCCACCAGCTGACGGCATGGCGCGCGCTTGGTACCGTCAGCAGCACCGGTGACCCATCACCAGTCTTGGACGCACGCGGTGCCACCTTTGCATTGCCTTTGGCAGCTGCCAGCACAGCGGGTCTCAATACCGCAATACGCACGCTGCTGCTGGGCGCCGTAACGCTGGCGCCCCGGAATGCAACCCCCGCCGCCGCCGGCAACACCAACACTTCCTTCTCCACATCGGCACAGCGTGGCCTACAGACTCTTGCCCTAGCCGCGCCTGTTGTGCCCATGGCCGCACTTGCCCATCCAACACTAACAAAACTTGCGCTAAACTCTCCAGCTCCAACACAGCAGCTGCGGTTGAGTGCCGGCAGCTTCGACGGGCTGAACGTGCTGACATGCCTCAACTGCCGCGGTGTTGCAGGGGTGGCCAACCTTTCAGGCCTCCTCATTGGGGCGCTGCTGACACAGCCAGTCATTTTGCCGCTTATTACGGCTTTTGATGCCACCACCACCGGCATTGACGGTGTGTACGCAAACAGCTTTGATGGTATGCCGTCGCTGCGCTGGCTGTCGCTGGCGGGCAACATAAATCTGACCTTCGTTAGCGACGCTGCCTTTTCCACCACAAAGCAGCCAGCCCTAGCAAACATTGATGAATCGCGCACACCCCTAACAACTGGAAGTGGCTGCAGGGCTGGGTCGTCAAATCGCATCATTCTGATCCCCGTTGGAGGAGCGCCGTACGTTGCCTGCAGCACCTGCCCATCAGGGACGTACTGCACAGGTGGTGCAAGCAATCCAAACGAGTGCGGCGCCAATACATATGCTACTGGTGGAGCCGCTACTTGTTTGCAATGTCCAGCCGGTACATATGCAATGGACGCTGCAAAGGAGTGCATTGCTTGCCCGTTGGGCCTGGTAGCCCCCGGGTGTAACGCCACTGCGTCATGGCGGGACAGTATCACGCTGGTAGCCGACGGCGCCGGCAGTTGGGTCAACGCCCGCATATACCTTGCGCCTGCAGGTGCCCTCCCGGGCACCGCTAACGTGTCCTGCGGTTTGGTGGTAGTAGTGTCTACGAACGCCGTGTCGTGCGCGCTGCCGTTCCTGTTGCCCGCTGCCATCGCCGCACCGGTACTCACAAACGTGTGGGTGGCGCATGCCGGCACCGGCGGCTTGGCACTCCAGCTGAACACCACCATCATGCTGTTGCCGCCGCCACAAGTTGTGGTGGCACCCGGTGGCAGTGTTGGGCTAGTGCCGCTCATTCCTGGCGGAGGCCGCATTGTGTTGCGCCTGCCAGCGCCACGGCTGACGGCTGCTGACTGGACTGCTGTCGGGCTACAGCCGCCTCTACAAGCCACGGTTGATGGTGTGGCAGTGTGGCTCGGCGGCGCGCCCTGTACACAGCCGGCATGGGAGTCGTCCACCACGCTGACGTGCGCCATTCCAGCGGCTGACGGCGTCGACATCCTGGTTGTCGTGCTGCTGGCAGGCTTGTTCAACGTCACCGGCGTGTTGCCGGCCGTGTTTATGCCGCCGGCATTATTGATGGCAGCGTCTACAGATTTGACGTTGCTCCCGCCCGCTGCAACCGTCGTAAATATCACGCTTGCAGGCGCGTCATTGTGTGTGGGTCAACTTCCGCGGCTCTCGGTTGCGTACGTTGGCGGGCTGCGCTGCGCCACAGTTGGCTGCATTGCCGGACGCTCCGATGCCGCAATATGCATCGGTTGGAACACAACCACTGCCGTCGCCGCGGGCCTGCTGCAGCATAACCGCTCAACCGTGCAGCTGAATGCCAGCGCAGTATGGGCCAATCGCGCCGCGCCGCTGGTGACTTGTGGTGCATGCATCTCACTGGCAACCCGGCCGGTACTCGCCTCTATCACGCCCAGCTCCATTGCCGCGCCTGGGGTACCGGTTGTGGTTGCCGGCACGGGCTTGATGGACGCCAGCCGGGTGCTCCCCACTGTATTCATTGGTGGCGTGAAATGCATTGGCACGGTTGTGCTAACGCCGGCAGTTGTTCAGTGCAATGCGCCAACTGTGCCTGCATCCGCGCTCGGCTACCCGGTGGTGTCCGTCGTGGTTATCAATGCCGTCGGCGCCGCCTCCACCGAGCCTGTCAACCTCACATACCCCGCCACATTCGCTGTGTCATGGGCATCTACACCGACGCTGGCCGCGCTACCAGGTGGGCTGCTGGTACCCGCGCCAATGCTGGTAGTGCTGTCGCGGCAGGCAGCCACCTGCGCACTGACCATCAACGTGAGCTCGTGCGCCACATCCAACCCTGCGCTGGTGTCACGCCCAGCTGGCATGGCCGTGTCAACGCCCGCCACCGCCCTGGCGGTGGGCGCTAGCGGCACATTTGATGCCGTACAAAACGACTTATTCCTAGACGCGCTGGAGGCCAGCGGCGCGTCAGGTTGCACCGGCATGCTTATGGCGTCGTGCATAGACGATGTAGGCCTGGCGGCGTCCACGGCGGGGCTGGCCAATCCAACTGTGGCGCTGGCGGGCTGGCGCGCAGACTGGGTGGCAAGCAGCGTGCCAAATCCATTTATAGTGGTACCGGGTGCACTGTCGCAGCTGGCGGCGGTGTTTATCTTGTCTGGTAGCGATGGCATGCTAACTACCGCGACCATGTCGTCGCTGACCTGCATTGCGCTTCTCGTCTGCCACGCCGCCACCACTGACGCAGTCGCTGGAACGTGTGTCTTTGCGCGACGTGCTGTCATTGGTTAGCGGCACGGTGACACTAGTCAATGGCTCTGCTGCGGGAATTGTATTTGCCGGCTTGACTGCGTCCGCCGCGCGCATTGGTCAGGCGCTAGTGGTGTCGGCGGAGTGCACCTGGGCGCCCACCGGCGAGCGCATGCGCATGCCTACACTCATCCTTGCGGTTGCCAACGTCAGCCTCGCGATGATTCCTGCGACATCGCTGCTCGTGGAGGCATACGAGAGCGCCGGCATTGCAGCGACCGCGGTGTTGTCCCCACGTGGCGTGGCTACCTTCACTGGCGCTGACGCGCAGTGTTCGTGGCGCACCATTGCCGCCACCTCCTCGGTCATTGTGCTGGCCGCCGCCAGCAGCGCAGCGTCGTGGACCATTGGTGCAGGCGGCGCTGTAGTTGGCGGCCAGCCACTGGCGCTGACGGTGGAAGGCCCACCCGGCGCCACGCTGACCCTGCAGCTGGTGTGCAGCATGTGGGGCGGCAATACGGTGACGTCGCCGCCGCTTAACGTCACCACACGCGCTTACACTGTCAAGCTTGGCAGCGCTAGCACCATCCGCACCGTGTGGCCGTCTGGGACTTCGGTGGTGCTGTCGTGGATGCCGGCACTGGCCGTGACGGCGCCGGCACGCTATGTGTTGACTTGTAGCTTGTCGCTTGCAGGTGCTGTAATGCCGCCAGCAACATTACGTCCCGGCGTTGGACTGGGGCTGCCCGACGAAACAGTGCAGCTGGTGGGCGAGGCGTCCGTGTCGGTGTCACTTGGCGCGGCCGCCACAAGCGCCAATGTGTCACTGCCACGCGTAGGGCTGCGTGCGCCGGGCGGCTCCAATGCGTCACTGGTGCTGACATGCCGCGACGGCGTGGGCCGCAGCGCCGCGCTGGGCGTGCCGATCAGCGTGAGAGTTGCAGCGCTGACTGCAACTTGGGCCAATGCCACGGTTGCAGCCATGCCTTCAGTTGTGGTGCCGGGGCAGGCGCTGCCAGCGTTGACGCTCACGGTAGCCAGCTCACCTGCCGTGTCGCTGCCGACCAACGTCGATGTTTCCTCGCTGCTAACGTGTGTGGCTGGCGTCTTCCGTGCATCACCGCCGCTGCCCCTGTCAATGCCGCTGGCCACGCTGATTGCGTCTGCGTCACCGTTCGTATCAGCGAGTTCTGCCACCAGCGGCGCTACTATCACCACCCGCGCAGACAACTCCAGCATCTTGGTCACCCTGCCGCCGCTGTCAACGACACCCTGTCCTCTGGCCACGCAACTGACGGTGGCAGCCGAGTGCACCTGGACCCCCACCGGCGAGCGCGTGCGGCTGCCGCCGCTGGCCACCTCCACGCTGCAGTTGGCACTATTCTGGGCAGCGCCGCCGGCCATCGTACTGGCGTACACGCCGCTGGCGCTGCACTTGGCCGCAAGCATCGTCGGCGCGCCAGCAACGGGCATCAGCGGCGCGGCCACCAACGCCTCCTGCGAGGTATTACTTGTAAATGCGTCCATGAGCAGCGTACGGCTCGTTGCAGCCCCCTGGGTACTGATGGTGGACGGCAGCGCTTCAGGCGGCGCGACGATGCCAATGGAAGTCAACGCTACGGTTCAGGCGCCACCTGCTACGCAGCTGTTTATAACAACGACATGCACGCTATGGGGTCAGGTGCTGGCAACGCCGCCACTGTACCTCACGACCGCATCGTTGGAGGCGCGCATTCTCTCTACCCTGCCGTCCACCTTCATAGCGTCTGACGCGTCGTCACCCTGGCCGCTGAAGCCGCCGCTGAGGCTGGCAGTAGTAATGCGGCACAACGACGGCGTGGTTGTCGACGTCGCGTGCTCGGTGGTGGCGTCAACGCCTGCAACGGACTTGGTGGTTGTGGATGACTCCACAGCGCTGCTATCGTTGCGGTCCATCCCAGCAGACGAGCAAACCGGCACCGTTGCCGCGCCGCAGTTTGTAGTGCAAACGTCGCCCGCCACGCACAACGTCACACTTGTCGTGGATTGTCAGCACCTTGCATCTGGCGACGCTGTGCCGCCGGTTCCATTCACCATCCCAGCAACCCTGCTGACGGCGCAGTTGTGTGTGCCGCCAGCGAGAAAGGCGGCAGTCGGTGACCCGCTGCCGCCGTTTAGCGTCGGTGTCGCAGTGATGGTACCTGGCGGCACACCCACATCGCCGTGCGATTTCACATCAAATACAACAACTCAGCACCCCATTACGCCGCTGCCTTCTATTGTGTGTACCATTGCGCTCAACGCGTCCGCCACCACCACCAATGACACCTCTTCCGTGTTTCTGCAACACACTGCCATGATTACGTCTGCCACCACCCACGTGGCTACCTTTGATGATTTTACGCTGGTGGTGCCGCAAGGACAGAGATACGGTCTGCGGCTGACTTGCGCTGTCGGGGGGCTGGCCATCCCGCCGACGCTGGCGTTTTCTGTGGAGGTTGATGGGTGCCTGGCAGGGCAGGCGTCAGAGACGGTGGCGTGTGTGACGTGTGGCGGTGGGGAGTTCAGCCTGGGTGGCAAGGACGCGCGCTGCACTGGCTGCCCGCCTGTTGGCGCCACATGCGTCTCTGGCATCATCACGCTGCTGCCGCACTACTTCCGGCCGGCAGCGCAGGCGGGCGTCCCGTTGGGACCAACTACTGAGCTGCACCCCTGCTACAATGCAGAAGCATGCACGCTGGAGTACGGCGGCGGCGGCAATGTCAGCAGCGATGCCAGTACTGCCATCTACGGTTGCGCGTACGGCTACAGCGGGCCACTGTGCGGGGTGTGCGATGCGGGCGTCAACTACGCGCGGTTTGGCGAGGCGTGCGCGCTGTGCTGGGATGCCAGTGTGTCTTTGACGTTTCTGACGGCGATATTGCTGTTGGTGCTGACGGTGCTGACGCGCGTGGCACTGCGCAAAGAGTCTGGTCGCTCCGACGCCTCCATTGTGCTGCGCATCATGTTGGGGTACCTGCAGGCGGTGGGCAGCCTGCGTGTGATCCGTGCGGGTAGCACCAAGGCGTACGACAGTGTGATGGGGTGGACGGAGGTTGTGAGTGCCAGCCCGCTGAGCGTGGGCTCGCTGCAGTGCATCCTGCGTCTCCCGTACCTGGTGCAGTACGTTGCAACCATCGCGCTGCCGGTGCTGGCTGCGGCCATAGTGGTGGTCATCTTCCACGTCGTTACTACAGGTCGGGCACTGCGTTGCAAGCCGCGGTGCGGCTTTGATGTATTAGCACTGAAGGCGGCAGTGTCGGCGTGGTGGGCGTCCAAGCGCCACCTGTCCACGCTGCTATTTGTGCTGTTCCTGGCGTACATGCCAATTGTGTCGGTGTCGCTGCGCGCACTGGACTGCATTGATCCAGTTGCGGGCATCCGGTACCTGCGATCCGACCTAAGCGTGGAGTGCGGTGTTGGGCAGCACGCCGCCGTGCGCGTGCTGGCATACACCGTGCTGGTTATGCTTGGGTTTGGTTTCCCAGCCGGCCTTGCGTGGCTGCTGGGCACAGCACGCAATGATCAGCTTGCTGACGTGGCCTTCCATGCCACCTGGGGTTTCCTGTTTGACGGCTACCGCGCACCAACGCGCACGCTTGTTGCGTCGCCATTACCGGTAACACCAGTACCGGTATTGGCCAAAGACAGTGGCAGCAGCCGCGAACCATTGAGTCGTGACATGCGTAGCAGCTTCCGCAAGCTTCTTAGTGCACCGACGCCCGTGAAGGCGAGCAAAGATGCGACGGATGGTACCGGTAATAGCAAGTTTGTCATCGCTTCACCACTCGGACCGCCAGGTGCTACAATTGCACGCAGCGTGAGACGGCTGTCACTGGTACCAGCGGCTGAGGCGCTGACGCAGGCGTGGGTTGTGGCAGGCGACAGCCGGGTGTGGTGGGAGGCCATTGTGCTGTGCCGCAAGACAGGCGTGGTGCTGCTGGCGGTCTCGGTAACCAACCCGTACCTGCAGTGCGCCGGCGCGTCGCTGTGGTTCCTAGGCGCGCTGTTGTTGCAGCTCCGCTACACGCCGTACACTAAGCAGCTGTTCAACGTGCTGGAGACCGCCAGCCTGGCGTCCACGCTGCTCACCGCCATCATCTCCACAGCGCTGTTGCAGTACAACGCGGGCGTGGCATCAACTGCAGACCTGCACCCGCCAGATTCCATGACGGTGATTGAGTGGGTTGTGACGGTGCTCCTGGTGGTGCTCAATGTTGGCACACTCATTATTTTGGCAGGGCTGTGGTTGCGTGCACAGTGTGTCCGTGCGCGCAGTGCTGTGCGTCGTGCGTCGCTGGCGACAGCGCTGTCTGGCCGGGTGGCTGGCATGCGTGCATCGCTGTCACGCCGCCGGAGCAGCGTTGCTGCAGGTGTAGTCTTTTCGGCAATGCTGCCATTACTGGCACCGCCGCTACCACCAGCCAGATCGTTCTCATCAGATTGTGATGACCCGCCCGCTGACGGCGCCGCTACCGGTACTACCGGTACCACGAGGGGTGTCGCTGACGGCGCACCCTTGGCCGACACAGAGAACCCGCTGCGTGCACGGGCGACCCCTGCATGCGCGCCACCAGCGCCTGCGGTGCGAGTGGCAGTGCGTCAACGCGCGGCACCACTACGTGTTACTGCCATTGCGAACGACACGCCAGATGCGCCGTCAGCCGTTGCCAGCCGGCGACATGTGATCAGCGCCGCGACGCCAGCAGCGACGCCAGATATGTCTACCTCTACCATTGCGTTTGCTGCCACACCCATTGGCCGCAGCCGCCGCCGGTGACTGTATTGTACTGTTTGTTGTATGGCCTGCTCTGATCGAAGTTAAGTGGTACGCCGGGCATGGTCGCGCTGCTACAACATCAAGTTGAAGTTGAACGATACGCACGCCACGGTCATCACCCCCTCACCGCACTGCGAGTGGCGCAGGCGGCCGGCGACCGGTTATCAAGTAGTACACACAACACAAACATAATACATGCAGTTGGCGCGCCTGCGCCTGATACCAGCTGGTGAGTTTCGCAGCGCTACCTTACAACGTGCGCAAGGTGGCGGCGCTGCAAACCATGGATGGCTAACCAAGCAGGCACAACACCGAGTGTACAAATAGTAGCGAAAGGGTACAACACCAATACTTTGGCAGTCATTTACGCACGGAACAAGTAGTACGGCGGCTGCGGCGGCGATGAGCAGTGGCTCTACCCCCACGCAATGCCGACGGGGCGCATGTAAGCGTCGCTGGTCAGCAGCGCGCGCAGGTCGGCCATGAGGGCGGGCGCAGCGGCGCTGTTCAGCAGGCGCAAGACGGGCCCACCTGCAATGGCAGCCACCACGGCACGCGACACGTCGTCAAAGGTGCGGCGCACCTCCGTCAGGATGGGGTCCATGTCCGCTGCCGCCCAGCCGCGGCCGCCCAGCTGCAGGCCGGCAGCCAGGCGGTTGCAGTGCTTGCGCTGCGCCTCAATTTGTGCCGCTACGGCGGCGGCGGCGGCAGGCGGTAGCGCCAGCGCCATGGGGCTAAACGGCGCCAGGTATCGGAACTGGATCTGGCGCGACTGCGCCACCACGGCGGCCAGCACACCCGGCGCGCGACTGGCGGCCGCGTTGGGTAGGCGGACAGCGCGACGCAGTTTGCGCGCACCGGGCCGCCCGACCCAACCCGCGCCGTCGCTGCCTGACCCGCCACCATTACTCGATCCGCTACCGCCGCCGCTGCGCGGTCCGCCACCGCTGCCGCTGCCGCCGTGGGCGCTGCCGCCGCTGCTGCTGCTGGTACGCGTTCGCGCGCTGCCGCCCCACTCCACCACCGCCATCTCGGCGATGCTGGCGAGGGTGTCGTCAGTCGGTGGCGCCGGCAGTGCGGCTGGCGCGTCCGCCATCTGGTGTACCAGCACCGTCAAGCTGCTGGCGTACGCCCGGAAGGCATAGCAGTCTTGCAGCAGCAGTAGCTGCTCCATTGCCAGCTCCTGCCGCATGATGGGCTGCAGCCACTTGTCGCGCAGCACGCTGCCCAGCATCACTGCCGTCACGATGCGCACCTCCGGCTCCCCCATGGCAGACGGCGCCATAGCAGCGACGCGCTGGCACACCAACATAAGCGTCGCCCACGGCAGCTGCCACACGGGCACGGCCTCCGTCCCCACGGCGGCGCACAGCATGGTGAATTGGAGGAGCGAGTGGTTGGGGTGCCGCGTCGGCGCGGGGGTGGCGGGTGAGGGTGTGGCCGCTGTGGCGGTCGGTGACACGGGCTGCGGTGCCGCCGCCGCCCGCGGCACCGGTACCACCACCACGCCGCCACCGCTGCCGCTGCCAACAAATGCCAACGGGTTGCTGGAAACCACTACTGCCACTGGCGACGCGGCAGGGGTGACAAGCGGTGGAGGTGAGGAAGGCGCAATGGCAACAGCCGCCGAATCAGGAGGCGCGTCAGCGTGCGCAGGTGGCAGCACCACCGCCTGCATCTCAATGCCATCCGTGGGGGTGGACAACGCCACGGCGCGCTGCATTGAGTCGGACTCAGGCACACGTAAACGCACAGGGGGTGGGACGCGGACGCTGGGCGCCACGGACGTCACCCCCGCGCTCATGGCGTCGGCGGCGGCGACGGCGGCGTTCTGCCGCGCCTCAATGCGCAACGCCTGGATGGCGGGTATGCAGTGCGCAAAAATGATGTGCACCCAGCCGACCAGCATGACGGCGCGCTGCGACGGCAGCAGGGTGGCAATGATGGCGGGCGTGTCGGCCACGCGCGGCGCGATCATGAAGGGCAGCAGGAGGGTGGTGGCTATGAGGCAGGCCAGGTGCTCCTCGCGCAGCAGCCAGGCATCCGGGTGGCGCCAGTATGCGGGGAAGCAGAGTAGGATGCAGGCGTAAATGACGGCGATGCCGGTCGCGCTGGCGATGTCGTCCAGGGTGGACGGCATGCAGCCCACAAAGCCAGGGCGCATTGCAGGGTCGGTGGCAAAGCGCGCCACCGCAAACGACAACACAAACACCTCCGAGGCGGCCAGCAAGAGGGCGGCGGAGCGCGTGGTGTGCATTGCCAGCCAATCCAACACCACGCGCTCCGTCAGCCGCACACCCCATGTGCGCCCCTCTGGCAGCGCGCGCACCCACGCTGTCGTGGCGGCGTCCAGCCGCGCCTCGTTGTTATCAGCGGCACCAGTGTCGCCAGCCTCAGTACCCGCTGGCAGCGGCAGGTCCGCCTTGCTGGCCTCCGATGGCGGCGCAGAGCTGCGCAGGTGCGACAGCGTGCGGGTGGGCGTCACGAGGGGCGCGGGGGCGGCGGTGGCAGGATGCAGGGTGCGAGCCACGCGCGCCTGCGCCAGCTGGATGGCTGCCAGCCGCAGGATGCGCCCGAGCCAGGGTATGCCGTAGAACACAGTCACGCCGTAGCCCATCACCACGTACGCCAGGCACGGCATGCTCGCCTCGCCCACCACCTCCCGGATGGGGTAGTTCATGGTCAGCGCGACGCCGATGAACATGACAGGCTGCACGAGGCTGTCGCGGGGGAAACACGGGCGGGGGGCGGGTTGGGGGGCGGGGCGGGGGGGGGGGGGCGGGGAGAGGGGGGGGGCCCCCCAGCCCGCCGCCCGGGGAGGTGGGGCGCCCTTGGGGGTGCCCCGGGGGGGGCGCCGGGTTCCCGCCCGGGGGGCGGGGGGGGGGTTGGGCCATGGGGGGGGGGGTGGGGGGGGGGGGGGGGCGGCAGCGGGAGCGGCAGCCGCCGCCGGACGCCGCACCGCGACACTCAGTAGTGTGCCAGCCCCACCACTGCCGTCGCCGCTGCCGCTGTTGCTGCGATACGTGCTCGCGGCCACGGCTGATCGCGCCGGCGGCTGCGTCCGTTGGTGCTGGTGCAGTCCGTTGATGTGGTCACGGCGAGGTGGACGCGTGTGTACTACGGTACACCGTTGTGGAGTCGTGTCGACGGTGATGGAGGGACGCACTACCGCCGCGGCACGCTCCCGTGCCACCACCCACTGGGCCACGGTGGATAATGGCAGCCGGTGGTTGGCGGCAGTTGGTGGGACAGTGGCAGCTGCACCACCGGCGGCGCGTGGCCACAGCGGCCACCAGTCCGGTGCGTGGGGCCTGGTGCGACCACTTCGCCGTGGCCGTGCACCAACGATGCCGTGTCGTTTACCCGCAAATTGGGTACCACACCGCGCTCCGACGCCGGGAAATGGAATACCATCAATGCAGTTGCGTAGGGTAGAAATGTGCGTCGTCGCCCGTGGCCGCGACAGGCGCTGTGGCGCCGGCGGTTGTTGAGAAGGCGTCACTCGCCACAAGCCTCGTCCAGGGTGCAGCCAAGTGCATTGCGCTAAAGCACCGGCATTGATGCGGGAGTGCATTGCGATAAAGCACCACTATTAATGCGTGAGTGCATTACGATTAATGCGTGAGTGCATTACGATTAATGCGGCAGTGGCATTACTGAATTAACCCACTCTCCCCCACCCCACGCCACCCCACCGACCTCACGCACACCCCCACGCCCACCGCAATTTCCGGCCTCCCCCCGTTTGGCACCTCCATACTCGTTTGCTCCCGCCGTAACTTGCGCCAACTTCACCGCGTTGTGCCACCCGCCCCCCAAACGTGACCTCTCTCGCCGCCTACTGGACCGTGCGGAGCCGTGTGTTTTTACCATAATACACCCCCGTTGTGTCACCTGGTGCTGTAATTGGTGCGGTTCCAGGTGCGGCAGGTGCTTAGTTGTGGACTGGTTGGCTGCCGAGGTGATCGGAGGCGTGGGCGTGGTTGACGCCCCCTGGAAGCGAGCGATTCGAGGTGGTGCCATCGGTGCTGGTGCTGCTGCTGGTGGTTGTGGTGTATGTGGTCACATTCTGGAGGTGGTAGTGGCTGTCGATGGTCGGTAGTGACTGCTGAAGGCTGCTGGCGGCTGTTGGTGGGCGGTAGTGACTGGTAGTGGCTGCTGGAGGTGCACGAAGAGGGTGGTGCCATCGGTGTATGTGCTGCTGCTGTATATGGTGGTGGTGGTGTGGTTCTGGTGGCTGCTGGTAGTGGCTGCCGATGGTCGGTAGTGGTTGCTGGTGGGCGGTAGTGACTGCTGGAGGCTGCTGGAGGTGCACGGGGTGGCTGCTGCCTCGGTGGTTAGACGTGGTAGCTGCTGGGTGGCTGTAGGTGGCTGCTGGTAGAACGTGGTGGTCTGGTGGTTGCGGCCGCCTGTAGAACTGGTGTCTGCTTGTGCCTGCTGGCGGGCGGTAGTGGCTGCTGGTAGCCACTGATAGTGCACGGGGTGGCAATTGGTTGTGGCAGTTGCCTGCAGCTCTAACTCACACGCACCAGTGGCACCGACAGAGATACCATTAGCGACAGGTCACCGGCGTGGGCAGCGGCAGGGCAGGTGTAGCTGCCCTCCCCCGCCGCGTCCCATCACCGCGCTTGACCACACCCGTAATCGGTGGCGCGCACGGAATGCCGCAGCGCTAGCAACGCGGTACCTGGTCCTGCTGTCATCATATCATTCTCATTTCGCGTGCGGCGTGCTGCATATCTGGTGTTGTGTTTCCCGGTCCCCCATATCTACCCCCGCCCCCAATGGCCACCTACACGCCGTCGCGCGGCATGGTGCCGCCGCTGGAGACAGCCGTGTCGCTGCCGCGCATCCACCATACGGGCCACACCCACACGACGCACGACGACGGCGAGGCGTGGGGGCCGCCCGGCAACCTGCCACCCGCCCTGCCACCGCACCACTCGCACGTCGGTGCAACGGCACCTGGAAGCGGGCGGTCATCACGGCGCGCGTCCAGCGAGGTGGTGCCGCTGCTGGCGCGGTACGAGCGCGTGGGCAGCGGCGGCACCACCTCGGACACCACCGGTAGTGCCGCCGGCACCACCACCACGTGCGCCGGCTGCGTGGTGTCGTACACGGTGGAGTACGACGAGCTGGCGCGGCACCCCGAGTGGGTGTTCCTGGCGCACTCGCCGCTCATTCGGCGCGGCTACCGGCCGCGGCTGACGGCGTGGCACGCGGCGGCGTCCGCGTGCCAATGGCACAATGAGACGTGCAACATCTGGACGCACGGGCTCGGCCTGCTGGCGCTGCTGGCGGTGGCGACGTACCTCATGGCGGCGGGTGACCTGGACGCGCTGGCGCACCTGGTGGTGGATGCCGCACTGTCGCCTGCCGACGACGACGACGCCGCCACCAGCGGCAATCCAGCGTACCCACACGGCCTGCCCATCTGGCCTGCAGGCTTGTACGTGGCGGTGGCGTCCGCCTGCATGGCGTTCTCCACCGCGTTTCATATCTTCAACGTCGTGTCGCCGCGCGTGGAGGCGGCGCTGCTGAAGGCGGACTACTTTGGCATCACGCTGCTGGTGGGCGGCTTCAGCTTCAGCGTCATTGTGTACGGCTTCTGGTGCAACCCCGGCGCCGCCTGGACGTACACCGGCGTGTGCGCCGCCTGCATCGTGCTCGTCACCGCGCTGGGCTCCATGTCACGCTTCGCCGCGCCGCGCTTCGCCTGGCTGCGCGTCACCGCGTACGTGCTCATGGCGATCGTGTGCTGCACGCCCGTCTTCCACCTCGCGCTCACGCAGCAGGTGCTGGACCCCGCCATCCAGCGCGCGCTCGCCATCCTGGCCGTCAACGCGGCGCAGTACCTACTGGGCGGTGTCATCTACTCCTGGCGCTGGCCGGAGCGCACGCACCCGCGCACCTTTGACTACTTCTCGTCGCACACCATCATGCACGCCTTCATTGCCACCGCCTCCCTCGGCCAGCTGGCCGCCGTCGCCACTCTGCACGCCTACCGCGCAACCCACAACCTGAACTGCGCCATCGACGACACGCGTGCTTTCTGGCGCCGCCCCCTGGTGCCTACCTAATTTGCTTTCCCAGATGCGTGCGCACGGAACTACGAAGCGTGCCGCCGCGCCTACCTTACCTGCCTGTTCTGCGCGCCCCGTCCGCCCCCTCCCCCGTGCTGCCCCTCGTGTGGTATTAATCCTGTATGGCACCGCGGGCGGCGGTGGCGGCGGGCGGCGGCCGCAGCGGCACGGTAGGTAGTCAAATTATCGCTCCGCTGTGTTACCCTTACATTTGAAACATCATCATCATATCACAGTGAAATGTGTGTAGAGAATAGTTTATCGTGTGCCGCCAAAGGGGTTCAGGCCGCCGCCAGCTGCAACGGCGGAGGGGGGCACCGATGGGAACACGGGGCCGCCGGGTGTGGGAACAAAACCAGAGGCCACGGGCCCACGGGCACCCGCGCCGCCAGCTGCTGGCGCGCCACCTGCTGGTGACGGCGCGCCGGCTGCCCCACCGCGCGCCATCGCCGCGCGCGCCGTCGCATTCTGTGCCAGCATCGCGTCAATCTTGCGCGACAGGTAGCGCACCCGGAACTGGCGCAGCGCCAGCTCCGACGACCGCTTCATAAGGCTGTCCGCATCCAGCCGCCCGCGCCGCGCCGCCTGGTCCAGCTGTAGGAACGCGTCCTCAATAGCGGCATCCTCCGCCACCGCCTCCAGCAGCTGCTCTTGCAGCACACTGGCCGCCGCCACCAGCTCCTCCATCGCCACCGCATCGCTCCCACTGCCCCCAGCGGCGCTGGCATCACCACCCGCTGCACTGGCATCCGAAGCGCCACTGAAAACGGGCCGCCGTGCGCGGGTGGCGGCGCGGCCACCAGCGCCGCCGTCGGGGCTCAGCAGCGTAAAAGTGCGCGACTCCAGCACGGCCAGCTGCGCCCGCGCCGTCGTCAGCCGCGAGTCCAGGTCCGCGTCCGCCACGTGCAGAGCATCCACCGCCTCCCGCGTGCCGTCCAGTTGCACCGTCGCCTTGGCGGTGCGCCGCTTCAGCTGCTCGTCGGCGTACGACATGCGGTCCAGCGCATCGCGCATGCCCGACATGATGCCGCTCAGCTGCACGCCCAGCTTGCCGTGCAGGTCGCGCACCAGCGCGCCCTTCCGATCGCGCTCGTCATTGGCCCTGACCCCGCCACCACCAGCCGCGGGTGCGGGTGCAGGCGCGGCCGCGGGCGGGTACCCGGCACCGGCACCCGAGCCGGCGCGTGGCGGCGGCGGGCCGGAGCGCAGCGGCGGCGAGTCTGAAAACACGGACACCATCATGCCAATCATCTCCACAATGTTGCACGTCGGGTTCCACTCTGCCAGGTACTTCAGGTACACCGTGCCGCCCATGTCCACGTTGCCGTGCTCCGGCACGATGAACAGCGGCGGCGACGGCTTCAGCATGGCGAGCGGCGGCGCGGTGGGGTACGCCGGCGGGATGTAGATGCACACCGGCGTGTGGTACTCCGCGCCGCCGTAGTACGTCGTGATCATGCCATCCAGCGCCAGCGTCGTCGTCACGGTGCGTTCCGGCGTGGCTG
>Ga0066256_1002672_pt1 | contig 19030 bp, 17 predicted proteins | sample ThiBio_1000_biof_FD_87107 | JGI IMG/M metagenome (GOLD analysis project Ga0066256, IMG submission 87107) | Wastewater bioreactor microbial communities from Cape Town, South Africa - Thiocy_expt_1000_biof (version 2) | ecosystem: Engineered > Bioreactor > Thiocyanate-remediating >... | reverse complement strand
GCTCGACACCACGCTCAAGCCCGAGCGCGAGGACTGGGCCTTCTGCAAGTCGTTCGACACCTACGGCACGCTCGGCCCCTGGCTGGTCACGGCCGATGAGATTCCCGATCCCGGCGCCCTGTCCTATCGCTTCTGGGTCAACCAGGAGCTGCGCGGCGAGCGCTCCTTCGCCGACCTCACCGGCAGCCCGGCGCAGATGATCGCCTTCGCCTCGACCGCGATGACGCTCTACCCCGGCGACATCGTCCTGTCGGGCGCGGCCGACGTCGCGCCGGTCGCGCCGGGCGACGTGATGAAGCTGGAGATTCCGCGGATCGGCCGGATCGAGGTGGCGGTCAGCGTCGCGCCCGACGCGCGGACGAAGCCCTGGGGCGCCTAAGTTCCTCCCCATTTTCGCGAAGCGCAAATGGGGAGGGGGACCGCCGCCGAAGGCGGTGGTGGAGGGGTAGGCGTTGCGCGATTACCCCTCCGTCATTCGCTTCGCGAATGCCACCTTCCCATTTGTGCTTCGCAAAAACGGGGAGGAACTTGGATCACGCGTTCCCTACCACCCAGCAGGCCAGCGCCATCAGGAACCCGGCGAAGCGATTGGCGCGGAAGCGGGCGAGGGCCTGGGCGCCGTCGTGGGGCAGCAGCGTCGCCACCTGCCAGCCGAGGTGGATCGCCATCGGCACCAGCGCGAGCAGCGCCGCCCAGTCGGGCCGGAGTAGCCAGAAGGCGAGGGCCCAGAACGCCAGGGCCGCCGCGTAGAACCCGGCCACCCCGCCGCGCACGTGGCTCCCCAGCCGCCGCGCGCTGGAGCGGATGCCGACCAGCGCGTCGTCCTCCACGTCCTGCAAGGCGTAGATCGTATCGTAGCCGATGACCCAGCAGATCGACCCGGCATAGAGCGCGGCGAGCACCGCCAGCCCATCGCCGCGCAGCGCCGCCCAGCCGACCAGCGCGCCCCAGGAGAAGACCAGGCCCAGCCAGGCCTGCGGCCACCAGGTGATCCGCTTCATGAAGGGATAGGCCGCGACCGGGGCGAGGCTCCCCAGGGCGACGAGCCGGGCCTCCCAGCGCAGTTGCAGCAGGACGATCAGACCGATCAGGCACAGGGCGGCGAGCCAGGCCCAGGCCACCCGCTTCGAGGTTGCCCCGCTCGCCACCGGGCGGCTCGCGGTGCGCGCCACCTGGCGGTCGAGGTCGGCGTCGACGATGTCGTTGTAGACGCAGCCCGCCCCGCGCATCGCGATGGCGCCGATCAGCATCCAGGCGATCAGGTCCCACCGTGCCTGTCCGCCGGCGAGGAGCACGCCCCAGGCGCAGGGCCAGAACAGCAGCCACCAGCCGATCGGCCGGTCGAACCGCGCGAGCAGGGCGAGGTTGCGCAGCGGCTGCGGCAGGAGGGCGACGAGGCCGCGATGCTGGCTGTCGGGGACGATCGGGGCGGACATGCGACGGCCCTAAACAATCCGCGCGGACTTGGGTAGGGAACCGTCATGCCCGCCACCCCCGCCTGGCCGCCCAGGAGCGCGCCCCGCCTGTTCGTCCCCGGCCCGCTGGCCGAGGGCGTCGCCGTCGCGATCGGGGGCGGGCAGGCGCATTACCTGTCGCGGGTCATGCGCGTCGCCGAGGGCGACGCCGTGGTGCTCTGCGACGACGAGACCGGCGAATGGACCGCCCGCGTCGCCACGGCCGGCAAGCGCGAGGTGCTGGCCGTGCCCGAGGTCCGCACCCGGCCGCGCGAGGAGGTGCCGGACTTCACCTTGTGCGCCGCCCTGCTCAAGAAGCCGGCCTTCGACCTCGTCCTCGAAAAGGCGACCGAGCTCGGCGTCCGGCGTATTCAGCCGGTCGTCACCCGGCGCTGCGTCGCCGACGCGCTCAACCTCGACCGCGCCCGGACGATCGTCACCGAGGCGGCCGAGCAATGCGCCCGCACCGCCCTGCCCGAACTGGCCGCGCCGGTGAAGCTCGACGCCCTGCTGCGCGGCTGGCCGGGCGAGCGGCTGCTGTTCTTCGCCGACGAGACCGGCGGCGATCCCGCCGCCGATGCCTTCCGCGCCCCGGGGCCAGCCGCCCTGCTGACCGGCCCCGAGGGCGGCTTCGACGATGCCGAGCGCGCCGCGATCCGCGCGCTGCCTTCGGCCCGGCCGATCTCGCTCGGCCCGCGCGTGTTGCGCGGCGAGACCGCGACCATCGCCGCCACGGCATTGTGGATGGGCTTGGCGGGCGACTGGCACAAATAGCTGGCGCGCTCCGCTCCGCTCCATTAACGCGCGCGCCATGAGCACGCGGCAGGCTTCCGAGCGCGACGATCCGATCATCGAACGGCGCGAGCAGCTCGCCGCGCCGATGGCCGCGGGCGAGAAGCCGCGCGAGGCCTGGCGCATCGGCACCGAGCACGAGAAGCTGGTCTATCGCACGGCGGACCACCGCGCGCCCTCCTACGCCGAGCCCGGCGGCATCCGCGACCTGCTGCTGGCCTTGCAGGACTTCGGCTGGACCCCGATCGAGGAGGGCGGACAGGTCATTGCCATGGCCGGCGCCGACGGCGCGGTCAGCCTGGAGCCGGCGGGGCAACTGGAGCTGTCCGGCGCGCCGCTGGAGAACCTGCACCAGACCTGCGCCGAGACCGGCCGTCACCTCGCCCAGGTCAAGGAGATCGGCGCGAAGACCGGCACGGCCTTCCTCGGCCTCGGCATGTGGCCGGACAAGACCCGGGCCGAGCTGCCGATCATGCCCAAGGGGCGGTACGCGATCATGCTGCGGCACATGCCGCGGGTCGGCGGCCTGGGCCTCGACATGATGCTGCGGACCTGTACCATCCAGACCAACCTGGACTATGCCAGCGAGGCGGACATGGCGCAGAAGTTCCGCGTCTCCCTGGCGCTCCAGCCGCTGGCCACGGCGCTGTTCGCCAACTCGCCGTTCACGGAGGGGCGGCCCAACGGCTACCTTTCGTACCGCAGCCACATCTGGTCGGACACCGATCCGGCGCGCACCGGGATGCTGCCCTTCGTCTTCGAGGAGGGCTTCGGTTACGAGCGCTACGTCGACTACATGCTCGACGTGCCGATGTACTTCGTCTTCCGCGACGGGAAATACATCGACGCCGCGGGCCAGTCGTTCCGCGACTTCCTCGACGGTCGGCTGCCCGCCCTGCCCGGCGAGAAGCCGCGCCTGGGCGACTGGGAGGACCACCTCTCGACCGCCTTCCCCGAGGTCCGGCTCAAGTCCTTCCTCGAGATGCGCGGCGCCGACGGCGGCCCGTGGAACCGGATCTGCGCCCTGCCGGCGCTGTGGGTCGGCCTGCTCTACGACCAGGGCGCGCTCGACGCCGCCTGGGACCTGGTCAAGGGCTGGGACATGGCGGGCCGCGAGGCGCTGCGGAGCGCCGTGCCGAAGCTGGGCCTCGATGCGCCGCTGCCCGGCGGCGGCAAGTTGCGGGACATCGCCGCCGAGGTCCTCGCCATCGCCCGCGCCGGCCTGGTTGCGCGGAACCGGCTCAACTCGGCCGGCGACAACGAGGCCGGCTTCCTCGCCCCGCTCGACGAGATCGTCCGCACCGGCACGGTCCCGGCGCAGCGCCTGCTCGACCTGTTCCACGGCGAATGGGGCGGCGACATTTCGCGGGTCTACGAAGAGAGCTTCTGATGATCCTGGTCGCCGGCACCTTCCGCCTGCCGCCGGAGAGCCTGGCGGCGGGGCGTGAGGCTCTGCTCCGCGTGATCGCGGCGACCCGCGCCGAGCCGGGTTGCATCGACTATGCCTATGCCGAAGACCTGGCCGAGCCCGGGCTGATCCGGGTCAGCGAGACCTGGTCGAGCCGCGAGGCTCTGGCCGTCCATTTCGACACGCCGCACATGCGCCGATGGCGGACCGAGCGCGAGGTGCTGGGGATGCGCGACCGGGATATGACGGCCTATACGGTGGGCGAAGGCGAAACGCTCTAACCTGCCCTCATCGACCGGGGCTTACTCCGCCGGCTGCAACCTCGGCCCGCGCGGGGCGAGCAGGCCGACCAGCCGGTTCAGCCCGCGGGTGATCGGGGCGTGGCGGTCCATCCAGGCGGAATAGGCGCGGTACTTGGGGTCCGCGCCGCCGAGGTGGCGTTCCTCGGTCTTGGCGCGCCAGTAATAGACGCCGCTGACCGCCGCCATCAGTACGGTGTTGCGCACCGCGTCGGTCAGCGAGCCGCTCGTGGCGAGGAACGGCAGGGTGGAGAGCCACCAGAACAGGTTCTTCGAGAGGTAGGCCGGATGGCGGGTGAAGCGGTAGGGGCCGTTCGTCAGCACCCCGCGATAGGTCAGGTTGGAGAAGCGGATGCCGAAGGCCACGGTGGCCCAGGCGTAGATCGCGGTCAGGACGACCAGCGCCGCGCCCCAGATCCACAGCAGCGCGGCATGTCCCTGGAGCCAGAAGGCCCAGTCGGAGGTCGCCGGGTGATAGTCCAGCACCCCGCCGTCGCCCATTAGGATGAACGGCGGATAGCAGATCAGCGCCGCCACCCAGGCGGAGAGGTAGGGGTTGGCCGAGCGGATCTGCGCGTCGAGCGGTTTCATCGTCAGCATGTAGCCGACCGTGCCGATCTGCACGTCGATCAGGAACAGCAGCTCGATCAGGGTGCCGGCGAAGCGTACCGGGTCCTTGGTGAAATCGGCAAAGTCGTAGGTGACGATGCCCTGGAAGCCGCCCGGCAGGATCGAGATCATGAAGGCGCTGAAGAAGCCCTTCACCGCCCAGGCGCGCAGGTGGTGGCCGATCTCGGCCGGATCGTAGGCCTCGCGCCCGATCAGCATGGCGCCGAAGTGCCAGGCCCCGTCGCGCGGATTGACCAGGTAGCGGTCGAGCCAGAGGACATAGGGAATCGACAGCACGAACAGCGGGATCGCCGCCGCGCCGATCACTTCCATCGCGAAGAGATACTGGCCGTCCCAATACCAGCGGCCGGCGCAATAAAGGAACCCGATCACCGCCCAGGTGGTCCACAGGCCGGCCAGCTTGGTGACGGATACGTCGATCACATCGGAAAGGGCGCGCGGGTTCTTCCACTGGATGCCGGTAGACGGCCGCAGATGCACGCGATCGGCCAGGACCGACCAGGCCGACATCAGCAACCCGATGAACAGCATGGAGCAGAGCGCGGCATAAGGCCCGGAAAGCCGTTCCCGCGGGCCGGGAATGCCGACCTGGTCGGCAAAGGCCGGCCAGTTGCGGCAGAACAGTATCCACGCGAACAGGCCCGCAAGGCCGACCACGCCGACCCATGCCGAAACGTCGCTTTCAGGCGGTTTCTCGCCGATGAGCGGGCCGGTTTCGCGTTTCACGTCCATGAAACCGCGCGAATAGCGCAAAAGGGTTAAGGGGCCGGTAACGTCGTCCCCGCCGCGGCGGCAGGAATCGTTCCGTTTTGAATCGAAGCAGCATTTCTTCCCCCTCGATGGGAGAAGGATACGAAGCCTTGGTCGCGTCAGCGGCCTAGGCGCAGTTGGATGGGGGTGAGTTCACCCCACGCGCTCCATCCAGCCGAGAGATCACCCCCACCCAACTCCGGCTAGCGAGCAAAGCTCGCAAGCCTGCGTATCCCTCCCTCATCAAGGGGGAGGAAGCGGGATTCTACCGCCAGGCGTGGATCGTGCCGTCATCGTCCAGCAGGTAAAGCGTCTGGTTGGCGACGATCGGCGGCTGCGAGACCGGCGAATCGATGTCGCGGAACAGGCTGGGCGTTCCGGTGGTGACGTCCAGCGTCCGCACCTCGCCGCGCGAGCTGGCGACCCACAGCCGGTTTCCGGCAAGCACCGGGCCGGTCCAGAAGATCGGGTCCCGCTTCTTCTTCTCGTTCTTCCAGTGCTGCAGCTGGGTGAGCCAGCGCACCTTGCCCGTGCTGCGCTGGATGGCCAGCAGCCGCGCATCGTCGGTGAGAGTGAAGATCCATTCGCCCGCCAGCGCGGGAGTGGAGATTCCGGCGAGGTTGAGCTCCCAGATGCGCTGCCCGGTCAGCAGTTCGTAAGCCGCCATGCGGCCGCCCTGGCCCAGCGCGTAGACGCGGCCATTGTCGATGATCGGGTCCGCGTCGACATCGGTGAGCGCGCCGACCTCGGTCGAGATCGAGGTGCGCGCGAGCGCGTCGAACCACAATTCGCGGCCGTTTTCATAGCGATAGGCCGCCAGTTCGCCGGAGCTGTAGCCCGCGATGATGCTGCCCTGCCCCGCCGCCGGCGCGGCCACGCCGAACACGCCGGCCTGGCCGACCGAGCCCGAATCCTGCCACTGCAGGGCTCCGTCGGCCGCGTTGAGCGAGAATATCTGATTGTCCTGCGACATCACGAAGACCGAGTTGAACGCGATCGTCGGCGCGCCGCGCAGCGGGCCCGAGGGCTTCACGCTCCAGATCTTCGCGCCGGTCTCCGCGTTCAGGGCGATAACATCGCCCACGCCGTTGGTGGCGTAGACCCGCCCGTTCGAATAGCTCGCACCGCCGCCGAAGGCGGAAGACTGGATCTTGCCCGGAACGGGCATCTTGTGAGTCCACAGGCGCGAACCGGTATCCGCGTTGAAGGCATGGACGAGGCCGTCCGTATCCACCGCGAACAGCATGCCGCCGCCCACCACCGGCGCGGCCGCCAGCCTGTGGCGCTTGTCCGAACCGGCGATCTTCGCCCGCCACAACTCACGCGGCGAATCGGACAGTGCGAGGTGCCCGTAGCTCTTCGATGCGGTGCCTCCGGCCTGGCTCCAATCCTCGTTCACGCGCGGAGCCGGCACGACCACGCTGACGTTGAGGAGCGTGCGGTCCACGCGCGCGCCGGCCTCGATCCGTGAAAGGATAGGCTCGCGATTGCCGATCGTAGGCGTCTTGGGCCGGTCCTTCCCGAACAGGCCGCACCCGGAAAGGGCCACACACATCAGCAGCAAAGCGGGCAACGCCATGCGGCGTGTCGCGGGTTTGCAGTCCATCCTTGCGTTCATCCTCGCACTCATCAATTGCCCCCCTGAGCTTCCGTGCCGAGTTCCTCGAGGGTCTTATCCACATCCTCGATCGCGTCGACCCCCAGAAGGCCGGAAAGCTGCCGCGCCCGCGAGCGAAGCGACTGGGGAACATTCTTGTCCTTGGCGATGGCCGCGAAAAGCGGGCCGGCCAGGCCCGGCTTGTTCTGGTCGAGATAGGCCGCGCCCAGAAGCTCGCCCGCGCTGCCGAAGAACGGCGATCCCGGCACCGCGAGCGGCTGCAGGCGCTTCACCACGTCGTCAGGCTTCATCTTCTCGTAATTGATCGCGACTTCGCGAAGGGTCGCCAGATCGCGATAGGGCTTCGGCGCGCTCCCATCGGCGGCGACTTCCGCGTAGAGCCGCAGCGCGCCGTCCCGCTTGCCCTGCTGGAACGCGATGCCCGCCTGGGTAAGCCTGGCCACCGCCCTCGCCGCATCGCTGGGAGACGATCCGAGTTCGGCAAAGTCCTTGTCCGCCGTGGCGACATGCCCCGCATCGAGCTTGTCGGCCGCCTTCACCAGCTCTTCGGACGATTCCTCCAGCGCGGCTTCATGGCGATGATTCCACCACAGCCAGCCGCCGAAGGCCAGCAGGCCCAGCAAGATCGCGGCGCCGAGCGGCCTGCCGTAGCGGAGCATGAAGGTGGAGAGCTGATCCTGCCGCACCGCTTCGTTCACCTCGCGCAGGAGCGCATCCTGCTGGGCGGTGTCGCGCACGGCTCGCTTTTCGGCGTCGGTCAGATTGTTGCTTGGTGTCAGTGCCACTCGGCGCCTTCGCTCTGGTGTGTTCTCAAGTTGCGGGTGTTTAGCGGATGGGCCGCTCAATTCAACTTCGATTACGGCATTCCGGGCCAGCCTGTCGTCCCGGTCGTGAACGGTGAATGAAGCAGCCCCTCTGCTCGCCGGCCCCTGCTCAATCGCCGGTCAGCGACTTTCGCCCCATCGCGGCCGCGTATAGCGCCTCGTAGCGCGCGATCATCGTGCCTTCGTCGTAAAGCTCGCGCGCCCGGCGGCGGTTGGCTTCGCCGGTGGCCCTGCGCGCCGCATCGCCCATGGCCAACAGGTGAAACGCGTCGGACAGCCCGCCTTCGTCGCCCGGCTCGCACAGGAACGGGCGATTCTCGGGCGCGACCATCTCCGCGATGTCGCCCACCGCAGGCGCGGCCACCGGCAGGCCCGCGGACATCGCCGCGACCACCGAGATCGGGAACTGCTCGCTGTCGGAAGACAGCGCGAAGATGTCCAGCAGGCCGATCACGCGCGAAGGATCGGCGGCGAAGCCCGGCAGGTGCACCCGGTGCTCCACGCCCAGGCGCTGCGCTTCGGCCTCGATCGCCGCGCGTTCCGGCCCTTCCCCCATGATGACGAGCTGCCAGTGATCGGGCAGTCCGGCGAAGGCGCGCACCATGCGGGGCAGGTTCTTGACCGCGCGCAGCCCGGCCAGCGTCCCGATCCAGCTTTCGCCCTTGCGCTTGATCAGGCCCGGAAGCGCATCCGCGCGGGGCTTCCTCGCATAGGCGGCGGTGGGGATTCCGTTGGCGATGCGATGGACGCGCGCGCGCGGCTGCACCCAGGTCTCGATCGCGATGCGATCGAGCGCCAGCGATGGCACCACCAGCCCGGCCGCGCGGCCCAGCGCGATGCGGCGATACCAGTTCCGCCGCGTCTTCAGGCGGACCGCCTCATCGGAATTGAACCCGTCTTCATGGTGGATCAGCGGCGCCAGTCCGAAATGCTGCCCGAACAGGGTGTGTGCCATCACGCCGTCCATCGCCCCCCAATTGTAGGAAAGCACCAGATCGTAGCCGCGCATGGCTTCGGCCAGTTTCTTCAGCCGGCCCGGCGCGAGCCGGCCTGCAAGCGGCGGGAATTCCGCCGGATAATCCACCGGAATCGCCCGGGAAATGAGCGCCGCGGCCCCCTTCGCATCCGGTTCCCCGCTGACGATCGTATGCGCGACGGATGGGCCGAAGGCGTTGATCAGCCGCACGCAGCGCAGTTCCTTCCCCCCCGCGTCGAAGCTGGAATGGAGATGAAGGATGCGCGCCTTGGTCCGTTCTGGGGCCCGTGCTGCGGCCCGCACTTTCGCCTCGCCGCGGCTCATCCGCATTTCGCCAGCAATCGCGCGATCGCGGCCCGCGCTTCGGGCTCCTGCAGCGTGGGCGCATGGCCCATCTGCGGTATCGTCACCGTTTCGACAGCGGGAATCTCGCTCGCCATGCGGGCCAGCGTCTTCTCCGAAAGGAGGTCGGACAAGGCGCCCCGGACCACCAGCACCGGCCTGCCGGCCAGCGCGCGCCAGGCCGGCCACAGGTCCACCTCGCCCTGCGCGGCGGGGGTGTTGAAAGGCTCGGCGATCTTCATGTCGTAATCGAGCACGATGCGGCCGTTGCCGCCCACCGCCATCAGGCGCTTCGCCAGGCACAGCCAATCCGAAATTCCGTAATCGGGAAAGATCGCCGCGCTCTGCTCCCTGAGCGCGCGGGCGGCGTGCATCCATGTGGGATAGCTTCGCCCCTGCCCCACATATTCGCGAATCCGGGCCAGGCCCGCGGCTTCGATCTCCGGGCCGATATCGTTTATCACCGCCCCCGCAAGGCGGTCCGCCCCGCCGGCGGCGAGCAGCATGGTCACAAGCCCGCCGAGCGACGTTCCCACCGCGATGAAGCGGGAAATGCCCGTTTCGGCCAGCAACGCCTCTATGTCGGCGACATATTGCAGCGGCACGTAAGTAGCTGCATCCTTGGCATAATCGCTTTCGCCCCGGCCCCTGAGGTCGAGACACAGCCCCCGCCGCTCGCCGGCGATGTCCCGGGCGACGATCTCGAAATCGCGCGCATTGCGCGTCAGGCCGGGAATGCAGATCACCGGCGGCCGATCCTGCCTGCCGGGATAAGCGCGATAGTGCAGAGTCAGTCCCTCGGGCGAAGTCCAGTGGCCGTCGGTCCAGGTCTTCTCGTCCATGCGGCCACCGCCGATGCTGTCTTCCATCTGATATCGCAACCCCCATGGCCCCGCGCCTTATGCGATGCCCGACGCGATCGCCAACCCGATCTATCGCCCGATGCGTGCCGAACCGCAAGTTGCCCCCTACACTCCCGATCCCGAGATTCTCCGGCTGGCGGACTGGCTTGGCGATCCGGTCGAGCCCGCCGATTTCCCCCGAGCGGAGCTGCGCTTCCGCAATTCGCGCTGGGATCGCGCGGTGGGGCTGCATGCGCTTTCGGATGTGGAATGGATCCGCCATTTCGCCCGCTTCGAGCCGCTGCCGGACAACCTGCCGCAGCCGCTGGCCCTGCGCTATCACGGGCACCAGTTCCGGGTGTACAATCCGGACCTGGGCGACGGGCGGGGCTTTACCTACGCCCAATTGCGCGACGGCACGGGCCGGCTGCTCGATCTCGGGACCAAGGGCTCGGGCCTCACGCCCTACAGCCGCACCGCCGACGGACGGCTGACGCTGAAAGGCGCGGTGAGGGAAATCCTGGCGACCGAGATGCTGGAGGCGCTGGGGTGCTACACCAGCAAGACCTTCTCCGTGATCGAAACGGGCGAGGCGCTGATCCGGGGCGACGAGCCTTCGCCCACGCGATCGGCGGTGCTGGTGCGCCTCAGCCACGGCCACATCCGCATCGGCAGCTTCCAGCGGCTGGCTGCGCTGGAGCTGCGCACGGAAATGGAGGCGCTGATCGCCTATTGCCTGGAGGAGTTCCCCGGCCCGCCCCCGCCCGAGGACGCGCCGGGCCGCGACCAGCCCGCCGCACGGCTGATGCACCAGGTGGTCGAACGGCTGGCCGATCTTGCCGCATCCTACATGGTGGCCGGCTTCGTCCACGGCGTGCTCAATTCCGACAACATGAACATCACGGGCGAAAGCTTCGATTACGGCCCGTGGCGCTGGCTGCCGCGCTGGGATCCGGCCTTCACCGCCGCCTATTTCGACCATAACGGCCTCTACGCCTTCGGCCGCCAGCCCGAGGCGATCCACTGGAACTGCGCCCAGCTCGCCATTGCCCTGCGGCAGGTGTGCGACGCGCCGCCGCTGGTCGCCGCGCTGGAAAGGTTTCCGGCGCTCTATCATCAGGCGATGATCCGCCGCTTCTGCTGGCGGCTTGGCGTCGCGGGCCGGGGCATGGAGGCCGACAGCGCGCTGATCGGCGCCGCCGAGCGCGAGATGCGCGGCCTCGCCATCGGGCCCGATGCGTTCTTCTTCGTCCATCGCGGCGGACGGAATGCGACCGGCGAACTGGCCGATGCCCTCGAAGGCTACGAAGCGCTGCCCGACGATCACGAATACTGGCGGCAGGACCAGCCCGAAAGCACGCTGATCGACGAGGTGGAGGCGATCTGGGCGGCGATCGCCGAGCATGACGATTGGCAGCCGCTCCAGGTGAAGGTCGCCGCGTTGCGCAACATGGGCGAAGCGCTGGGCGAACCGCCCGCCCCGGCCGGGCATGTCGGCTTCTAGCGCGGCTTGTATAATGGGCACGCCTGGCGCAAAGGCTGGATTTGCCCGTATTTGTGGCTTTTGAACGGAGCCTGCTCACTTGAGCGACAAGACGATCGTTTCGCTGGAACCTGCGACCGGCCAGGAAATGTGGCGCGGCGCATGCGGCGACGTGGACGCGGCGGTCTCTCGCGCACGGCATGCCTGGTATGGCTGGGCGGCGCAGCCGCTGGCCACCCGGATCGAGCTCGTCCGCCGCTTCGCCAACCAGGTGCGCAAGGCCAATGACGAGCTTTCCCACACCATCGCGCGCGAAACCGGCAAGCCGCTGTGGGAAGCCCGCACCGAAGTAGAATCTGTGATCAACAAGGTGGAGATTTCGATCCGCGCCTATGCGGAGCGGACGGGGCAGCGCAAGAAGGACAGTGCTCTGCAGGGAACCCAGGCCGTGCGCCACAAGCCGCACGGCGTGATGGCGGTGCTCGGCCCCTACAACTTCCCCGCCCATCTGCCGAACGGGCATATCGTGCCCGCCCTGATCGCGGGCAATGCGATCGTGTTCAAGCCGAGTGAGAAGACGCCGGCGGTGGGCGAGATGCTGGTCCGGTGCTTCCACCAGTCGGGCATTCCGCCCGAAGTGGTGCAATTGCTGATCGGCGGGCCGGACGAAGGCAAGGAACTGGTCGCCCATCCGGGGATCGACGGCGTGCTGTTCACCGGCTCCGCCAATGCGGGCATCGCGATCAACCGCAAGCTCGCCTCCGATCCGGGCAAGATCCTCGCGCTCGAAATGGGCGGGAACAATCCGATCGTCTGGTGGAAAACCCCGCTGACGGCCGATGCGGCGGTGCTTGTCGTCCAGTCTGCCTTCACCTCGGCCGGGCAGCGCTGCACCGCGGCTCGGAGGCTGATCGTCAAGGCGGACATCTATGACGAGGCGATCGACACGATCACGCGGCTGAGCGACCGGATCGTGGTCGGCGCTCCGTTCGACGATCCCGCGCCCTTCATGGGCCCGGTGATCGACAACCTGACCGCGGACCAGTTGACCGAAAGCTTCCTCCACCTCTTGTCCAACGGCGGCAGGCCAATCCGCCACATGCACCGCCTGCGCGAAGACCTGCCCTTCCTTTCGCCCGCGATCATCGATGTTACGCAAATGCGGGATCGGCCGGATGTCGAGCTGTTCGGCCCGCTGCTGCAAGTGGTGAAGGTGGAAGATTTCGACGAAGCCATCGCCGAGGCGAACAACACCCGCTTCGGCCTGTCGGCCTCGCTCATCGGTGGGACGCCGCAGGATTACAACCGGTTCTGGGCCAATGTTCGCGCCGGCATCGTCAACTGGAACCGCCCGACCAACGGTGCCTCATCCGATGCGCCCTTCGGCGGGATCGGCCTGTCGGGCAATCACCGGCCGGCGGCCTTCTACGCTGCTGATTATTGCGCCTATCCGGTCGCCAGCAGCGAGATGGAACAGCCGCGCGCAAGCATCGGTGTAGGGCTGAAGCCCGGCTGACGCGCCGCGTTCACTTCCCGCTGGTGATGAGGTCCACTTCCGTACCGCCGGAAGGCAGCCTGCGCGCATAGACGACATAGGATGCCTGCCCTTTCACGCCGCCCAGCACGTCGTCGCCACCTTCGCGCACGCGCTTGGCGGTGAAGCCTTCCGCGGAAGCGCGGGTGAAGTAGAAGTCGATCACGTCACCGAGGGCGACCGGCGTGACGTAGTTGACCACGCGCAGCGAACATCCGCCCTGATCGGTGCCTGCGGCTTCCTGCACCGCGCCTTGCGGATAAACCGGAAAGGCAGCCGGAAGCTTCGCCGCCCACTGCATGGTGTATTCGGCCTTTTCCGCGCAATTGACGTTGCCGCCCGGCGCGGCGGCGGCCCTGGCGGCCGCGGTGAGCGTTGCCGCGGCCGGCGAATCGCCGCCGACCTCGACCGCTTCGGGCGCCTTCTTCAGCTTGCCCGATCCGCCCAGCAGCTTCAGCGCCTCCGCCCGCGCCCGGGCGATGGCCTCGGGCGAGCGCAGTTCCGGCGGCAGCGCCGTTTCACCCTGGGACGCGGAAACCGCGCTGTTCGCCCGGTTCTGGCCCGCAAGATCGGGATCGACCATGATCTGATCGCCCAGGGCGGACGAAACGGCGCCGTCCTCTTCGGGCGCCGGGGCCGCTTGTTCGCCCTTTCCGCCGCAAGCGGCCAGCACGAGGGCCATCGGCAGGGCAGCGATTGCGAGACGGGCGGTCTTGGTCATCGGAACGGTCTCCGCGATATGGGTTAACCGGCCGTTAGCCCTTAACGCGATCCGATGGGTTGCCGAAGAAGGTTAATTCCCGCCCTGTCCCAGCGCGGGAAGAAGATGAGGCGCCCGTCCCGGCTTCATGCTTGCCGGGATGGGCGCCTTCACTTGGCTCCGCGGGACCGTCGCGGGGCTTTCGGGGCCGGCCTGTTAGGGAGACTTCCGGCCCTTATTCTATCCGTTCCACCTGCCTAGCGGCAGCGGGCGTTGCTCCGGTCGATCTCGCGGCCCAGGAACGCGCCGCCCACTGCGCCCAGCAGCGTGCCGATCGTGCGGTCGCGGCGGCCGGCCACTTCATGGCCGACCAGGCCCCCCACCGCCGCGCCGATCAGAAGCCCGGTGGTGCCGTTTTCCCTGCGGCAGTAATACTGCCCGTCACGCCCGCGCCAGATACGTGTGTTGCGCTGGACCGGCTCTCCGTAATAGCCGCGATCGTCGTAACGGTTGCCGTAGCGGTTGCCGCGATAGCGGTCCCTGTCGCGATAGCGGTCGCGGCCATGCTCCCACACATCGCTGGCCGGTGCCGCGACGGGGGCGCCGCGGGCGGTGAGAGGCTCGCTCGTCGCTCCGGCGAAATCGAAGGCCCCGGCCGGTGCCGCAATCGCGGCCAGACCGCTTGCCGCGACGGCCAGGGTAGCTGCCTTGATGCTGTTCATGGTCATCGGCTTTCTCCTCATACGCTCTCGTCCATCGGGTTCAGGTCTAACGCCCCGAACCTGAACGCCGTGCAACCTGAGAGTCAGCTTTGCCGCCTTGCGACGAGCCGTGCGCGCGCTACCGACGAAACGAATGAAACAGCGCTCTTGCCGGGTGTTCGAGCGGCATTTAAACGCATTCGGGAACACCCAGACATGCCTCAGCCACACACCAGACCGGGAATCGAGGGCCTGCCCGAAGCGCTGGCCGCGCACGCGATCTGGGGCGTCATGCCGCTTTATCTCATCCTGGTCCGCAGCGTCCCCTCGCTGGAATTCGTGGCTTGGCGAATCGTCTTCACCCTGCCCCTGTGCGTGGCCATCCTCGCCTGGCGCAGGCAGGCCGGGGAAGTCCGGCGGGCGCTGGCCAACAGGCGCACGCTGGCCGCATTGCTGGGCAGTTCGGTGATGATCGGGATCAACTGGGTGCTCTATGTCGTCGCGATCCAGACGGGGCACGTCTATGCGGCCAGCCTGGGCTATTACATCCTGCCGCTGATGATGATGCTGTTGGGGCTGGCCGTCCTGCGTGAAAAGCTCACCCGCGCGCAATGGTGGGCGGTCTCGCTCGCGGCCGTGGGCGTGGCGCTGCTGGCGGCGGGCGCGCTCAACACCCTGGCGTTCAGCCTTGCGATGGCGGTGACCTTCGCGCTTTACGGCCTGATCCGCAAGATGGCCGATGTCGGCGCGCTGGCCGGGCTGACGCTGGAAACGCTGCTGCTGCTTCCGCCGTCGATCCTGGTCACGGGCTGGTATGCGCTCCAGCCTGCCGGATCGGCGATGGCGCAAGGCCCCGGCATCGCCGCCGCGGTCGCCCTGGGCGGGCCGATGACGGCGGTGCCGCTGCTGCTGTTCGCGTCCGCCGCGCGCAAGATGAACTACACGATGATCGGCTTCCTGCAGTTCCTGTCACCGACGATCGTGTTCCTGCTCGGCCTGTTCTGGTTCCACGAGGAGCTGCGGCCGGCGCAGCTCGGCTGCTTCCTGCTGATCTGGTGCGCGATGGCGCTGTTCGTGTGGGATATGATGCGATCGAGAGCGCGAGCCGCCTGACCGTCAGGCCGCCAGCCGCCAGTTGAGCGTCTCGCCCGCATGGAACGGCACGATCGCCGTGCCGTTCGCGTCGATCGCTTCGGGCACGTCCACCTTCACCCGCTCGAGCGTGATCGTCCCCTCGCTGAGCGGAAGGCCGTAGAAACGCGGCCCGCGGAGCGAGGCGAAGCCTTCCAGCCTGTCCAGCGCGCCTTCCTCCTCGAAAATGCCCGCGCAACCGCAAGGGGCTTCCTGCAGATGCCGGGCATGCGGCGCGCTGTCGGTGCCAAGGAAATATTTGGGGGAGCCGGAAGTCGCCGCGCGCCTGAGCGCAAGGCGATGCGCCTCGCGCTTGGCGACGGGCAGGCAATAGGCATGCGGCCTGATCCCGCCCACCAGCATCGCGTTGCGGTTTATGTGGAGGTGCTGGGGCGTGATCGTGGCGGCGACATTCGACCCCGTCGCATCCACGAAGGCGACCGCGTCCTGCGTCGTCACATGCTCCAGCACGATCCGCAGCCCGGGCAGGGTCTGCACCAGCGCGGACAGGATCAGCTCGATGAACACCGCCTCACGGTCGAATATGTCGACATCGGGATCGGTCACTTCGCCATGGATGCACAACGGCATGCCGATTTCCTGCATCGCTTCGAACACCGGCAGCAGCTTGGCGATGTCGCTCACGCCGCGGGCCGAATTGGTGGTGGCGTTGGCAGGATAGAGCTTGGCCGCGGTGAAGACGCCTTCGGCAAAGCCGCGCGCCAGTTCCGCCGGATCGGTGTCGTCGGTGAGATAGGCGGTCATCAGCGGGGTGAAGTCCGCCCCTTCGGGCAAGGCCGCCAGGATGCGCTCGCGATAGGCGACCGCGCCCGCCCTGTCGGTGACGGGCGGAGTGAGGTTGGGCATCACGATCGCGCGCGCGAATTGCCGCGCCGTCCACGGCAGCACGCCGGCCATCACGGCCCCGTCGCGCAGATGCACGTGCCAGTCGTCCGGGCGGCGGATGGTGAGCGTGGCGGAATCGGTCATCGGCCTTCCCCCTATCGCTTCGCTTGCCGCCGCACTAGGCTGTATCGACATCGATCATGCCCGATCCCGACCGCCCCGATCCCGACCGTCTTGCAATCGAAGCCCATGCCGGCGCCAGGATCGCGCTGATCGCGGAAAGCTTCCGCCGCGTGACCGGCGGCGATCTGGCGCCACCGGGCGGGGATGTCGCGGAAAGCCTGTGGAGCGCGGCGGCGGTGATCGTGGCCCATGCGACCGAGGCGGACCCGGTGTTCTTCTACGGCAACCGCGCCGCGCTGGACCTGTTCGGGATGGCGGGGGAGGAATTCATCCGGCTGCCTTCGCGCTTTTCCGCCGAGCCGCTGGCGCGCGAGGAACGCGCCCGGCTGCTCGCGCAAGTGGCGGAGAAGAACTTCATTTCGGACTACGCGGGGGTTCGCATCGCAAAATCCGGCGAACGCTTCCGCATCGAACGGGCGACGGTGTGGAACCTGCTGGCCGCCGACGGATCGATCCATGGCCAGGCAGCCTGCTTCGCGCATTGGGGGGCGCTTGAATGAACCGGCCGCCTAGCGGCCAGGCATGAAAAACCGCTTGAACGGGCTGGTGGCAGGGCGGAGGAGGATCACCAGCAGGCCCACGAGAGCGAACAGCCCGCCGAGCAGCATCGACGGCCCCACTTGCACGCCATTGATCAGCACGCCCAGGATCACCGCGAAAACGGGCGTCATCAGCGTCAAGGGCGCGAGCACGTTGACGTCGTGCGTCTGCAGCATGCGGAAATAGAGCGTGTGGACCAGCACGGAAACGACGAGGGCGGAATAGACCAGCGCCCCGGCAAAGCCCCAGCCGCCGGCGAGAGACGCTTCCACCTGGCCCGTTTCCAGAAGCAGGCTCAGCGGCAGGAGCGCCGCGGCGGAGCTGAAGCCCGACCATGCCTGCAGGCGCATCGCACTGAGATCCAGCGTCTTGAGGAAAACCGCGCCCAGCGAGCCGACGATGGCCGAAAGGAAGACAATCGCCAGCCCCAGGCTGGCCTGCATGTCCTCCGGCGAGGCGATCGTCACCGTCACCCCGGCGAAGGTCAGGGCGATGCCCGCCGCGCGGCGCCAGCGGACCACCTCGCCCAGGAAGATCACCGCGAAGATCACCGTGATCGGCGCGCTGGCCAGGCTGACCACGGACGCGGCCGAAGCGGTTGCGTCCCTCAGGCCGATGAACAGTAGCGCCAGCCCCCCGCCCCCGATCGCGAAGGTGACGAGCAGCACGCGCAGGAAATCGCGGGGAAGCGGCCACAGCCATGGAAGCAGGACCAGCATCACCACCAGCGAGCGCAGGGCCGCGAACCATAGCGGGGGGACCGCCAGATCGCCGACCACGAGCCGGCTGACGATCATGTTCAGCGCCCACAGCATGCACATGACCGTCAGGAGGGAGAAGGTGCGAAGGCTCACCTGCGGCGCTTACCACGCCTGCGCGCGGGCGCCAGCGCGATTCGCCGGGTGCGCACCGCCCGATCCGGTGGGGGGAGGGAGGGAATACCGGATCGGGCGGGCGACTTGCTGGAACCCATCGACCCGAAGGGCTCCAGGAGACTGCAGGCATCAGCCCGCCAGGGGAAACTCAGCCATATATGCGCTCTTCGTCCGTTTCGGACTGGCGCTCGATCGCCCAGCGCGCGAGCTCTTCGAACGCGATCGGACGGAGGAAATTGAGCCCGGCGGTGTCGAATTGCGACCAGCGCACGATGGCCTTGCGCGGCTCCATACCGGGAAGGCGCAGCAACACTTCCTCGCCCGGGCGGATCGAAGGGATGATCGCCTTGATGCCGCGCTGGGAAATGTCCTGCACCCTGATGCGGATGCTCTGCCCGCCGACAACGGCCTGCCCGTCACATTCGATCTGGAGGCGTGGAGCGCGGTTGATCCGCGTATCGACGTAAGTGCCGCTCATGCTCGCCAGCGAATCGGCCAGATCGATCTCATGATCGAACTCGATCCCCACCTTGCCGCTTTCCGACCACACGATCCTTCCGGACACGACATGGCCCGGCATGAACTGCACGTTCACCGCTTCGCCGGGCGCGAAATGGGCATAGGCCATGCCCATCATCCCGCGCGCGGAAAGGTTCTTCAGCAGGCAGAACCCGGTGAAATCCTCGGTTTCCAGCAGGACCGGCCGATAGACGGCCGTCGTGCGGCTGTCCTGCGCCGTCAGCAGGCTTTGCTGGGCGGTGAGCAGCGTCTGGAAATCGACCAGGCCGCTTTGATATTGCGTCTCCGCGAGCCGCACGGTTTCCGCTGCGGCAGTCTCGGCCGTGGTCAGTTCGGTTTCGCGCGTCTTGTTGCGGTCGATGCTGACCAGCGCATTCTCGACATCCTGCAAGGCGGTCAGCACGGTGCCGCGATAGGTGGCGAGCGCGGCGTCGGCCGTGGCGCGCTGCTGGTCGACCTGGGCGCGCAGCCGCCCGCCCTGGAAGATTGGCGCGGACAGCGAGCCCAGCAGATTGCCGATGATGGAACTGCCCAGATCATTGAGGCTGTTGCGGGCAGTCGTATTGATCGTGCCACTCAGGCG
>Ga0066256_1000607_pt2 | contig 19030 bp, 21 predicted proteins | sample ThiBio_1000_biof_FD_87107 | JGI IMG/M metagenome (GOLD analysis project Ga0066256, IMG submission 87107) | Wastewater bioreactor microbial communities from Cape Town, South Africa - Thiocy_expt_1000_biof (version 2) | ecosystem: Engineered > Bioreactor > Thiocyanate-remediating >... | reverse complement strand
GACAGGCGCAAATTCTGAAATTGCTGGCGGACATTCGCAGCCGGCTCGGCATGAGAATGCTGTTCATCACCCATGATCTCGGCATCGTGCGGCGCATCGCCGATGTGGTCTGCGTCATGAACCACGGCAAGATCGTCGAGCAGGGACCGGTGGAGCAGGTGTTCACCGCCGCGCAGCATCCTTACACCAAGGCGCTGCTGGCGGCGGAGCCGAAGCCCGATCCCGCGCCGCCGCGCCCCGATGCGCCGGTGGTGATGTCGTCCGACGATCTCAAGGTCTGGTTTCCGATCAAGCGCGGCGTCATGCGCAAGACGGTCGGTCACATCAAGGCGGTGGATGGCGTCAGCATGTCGGTGCGTCAGGGCGAGACGCTCGGCGTGGTCGGCGAATCCGGTTCGGGCAAGACCACGCTCGGCCTCGCGCTGCTGCGGCTGATCTCGTCGCAGGGGCCGATCGTGTTTCTCGGAAAGGACATTCAGGGCCTGAACTTCAAGCAGATGCGTCCGGTTCGACGCGACATGCAGATCGTGTTTCAGGACCCGTTCGGCGCGCTCAGCCCGCGCATGTCGGTAGGGGACATTATCGCCGAAGGTCTCGGCGTGCATCAGCCATCGTTGACGCAGGACGAGCGTGACGCCCGCGTCGTCAAGGCGCTGACCGATGTCGGCCTCGATCCGGCGACGCGTTTCCGTTATCCGCATGAATTCTCCGGCGGCCAGCGCCAGCGCATTTCGATCGCGCGCGCGGTGGTGCTGGAGCCGAATTTCATCGTGCTGGATGAGCCGACCAGCGCGCTCGACATGCTGTTCCAGGCGCAGATGGTCGATCTGCTGCGCGACCTGCAGCGCAAGCGCGACCTCACTTATATGTTCATCTCGCACGATCTGCGGGTGGTGGCGTCGCTGGCGAGCAACCTGATTGTGATGCGTCACGGCAAGGTGGTGGAGCAGGGCGCGGCTGCGGATATTTTCAAGAATCCGGCGTCGGATTATACCCGCGCGCTGTTCGCGGCGGCGTTCAATATCGAAACCGCGCCCAATATCGTGCCGGAGATTTGACCACGGAATTGCCGTCACCCTGAGGTGCCGAAGCGAAGCGGAGGCCTCGAAGGGCGACGGCAGAACTTGATTGTCATCCTTCGAGGCTCGCCATAGAGCGGCGAAGACGCGCTTATGGCTCGCACCTCAGGATGACGAGAACCGCTTGATGCTGCTGATTTCACTCCCCGCAGCCTTGATCCGCGCAATCGCCGCCTGCACCGGCTCGATCGCGGTCGCCATGTGATGCGCGTTGGCGTGGACGATGCTGTTCGCGTCCCGCACGATCGCGACGTGGCCCTTCCAGAAAATCAGGTCGCCGCGTTGCAGATCGTGCCATTGATCCGGCGGCAGCGCTGTTCCGAGTGCGGCCTGCTGCATGTCGCTGTCACGCGGAGCGGTGACACCAGCGGCCGTCAGCGACATCTGCACAAGACCGGAGCAGTCGATGCCGAGCGCCGACTTGCCGCCCCACAGATAGGGCGTGCCGACGAAACGCTCGGCCACCGCGACGAAATCCGGCTCCATCATATCGAGTGCGGCGACATGCTGCGCGGGCAGATAGTGACGCTGGCTGGTGATGGCGAAGCCGTTCTCGATCTTGACGATCCCGACGCGCGCGCCGAGCGGCAGGCTCTCGGCCGGCGGCAGTTTGATCGACGGTCCCGGAAACGCAAAGGTGCGCAGCGCGATCACCTTATGGGTTGGCGTCGTGCGTGGTTGCACCAGCGCTGCATCCGGCAGCCAGCCGACATAGCCGTCGGAGTGCAACTGGCCCCATGCCCATCCCTCCGCATCGCGATCATAGATCGTCACGCGCTCGCCTTTCAGCGCTTCGGTCTCCAGCGCGGCATCGTGCGACGGGCTGCGCCGCACCGGCGCGATCGGATTGAACACTTCGAATTCGGTCCCCTCGACAAAGCGTGTCGCCTGCACCTTGCCTTCGAGATGTTTCGCGGCGAGGTCAGATCGCGCAGGCGTCAAGCGAGGATCAAGAGCGGGTGCCGGATCAGCCATAGCGCTCGCTCAGCAGCTTGTAGAGCGCACGCGCGGCCTGGCATTCGCCGCCTTCGGGCCGCGCAGGCTTCGCGCTGGGCGTCCAGCCATAAATGTCCACGTGAAGCCAGCTCTTGGCACTCTCGACAAAGCGCTTGAGGAACAGCGCGCAGGTGATCGATCCCGCGAAGGCGCCGCCCGGCGCGTTGTTGAGATTGGCGGTCTTGGAATCGAGCCAGGGATCGTAGGGCATCCAGAGCGGCATCCGCCACAAAGGATCGTTCTCCGCGTGGGCGTGGCGCGCGACATCCGCCGCCAGTGGCTCGTCATCGGTGTAGAACGGCGGCAGATCGGGGCCGAGCGCGACGCGCGCAGCGCCGGTGAGCGTGCCGAGATCGATCAGCAGGTCGGGCTTCTCTTCATCGGCCAGCGCCAGTGCATCGGCAAGCACGAGACGGCCTTCGGCGTCAGTGTTGCCGATCTCGACATTGAGGCCCTTGCGCGATTTGAACACATCGAGCGGGCGGAACGCGTTTCCGGCGACCGCATTTTCCACCGCCGGGATCAGGACGCGCAGCCGCACCTTGAGCTTTGCATCCATGATCATCTGCGCCAGCGCCAGCACATTGGCGGCGCCGCCCATGTCCTTCTTCATGATCAGCATGCCGCTCGATGGCTTGAGATCGAGGCCACCGGTGTCGAAGCACACGCCCTTGCCGACCAGCGTCACCTTGGGATGCGATGCATCGCCCCATGCGATGTCGATCAGTCGCGGCGCGCGGGTCGAGGCCATGCCGACGGCGTGGATCAGGGGGAAGTTCTGCTTGAGCAGATCGTCGCCGACGATGCAGGAAAACTTCGCGCCGAATTTGTCGGCGAGCGCTTGCGCGGCCTGCGCCAGCTCCTCCGGCCCCATGTCGTTGGCCGGCGTGTTGATGAGATCGCGCGCCAGCGTTGCGGCCTTCGCCATGCGGCTGATCTCGATCATGTCGATGCCGTCCGGCGGCGTCAGCTTCGCGCCGGGCGCGTCGTTCTTTTTGTAGCGGCCGAAACGATAGCTGCCGAGCGCGAAGGCCAGCGCGGCGAGCCGCGTGTCGTGCGGCGCATTGGCGAACCTGTAGGTGCCTGCGGGCAGCAGGCCGGGCAGCTGCCCCGGGCGGAACAGGTCGCGCCATGCGCCGGCCTGATCTTCGATGCCGAACAACACGTGCGCGAGCGAACCGTCGGCCGCGGGCAGGGCGAGATATTGTCCCGGCTTGCCGGTGAAGGCGTTGGCTTTGGCGAAGTGCCGGGCCGGTTCGGGGAGCGCTGCGGCCAGCGTCTCCCAGGTCGATTTGGTGGCGAAGGTGATCGGGACGGCGGACGCGGCGTTCTGGAAGGCTGGATGCATGGGGTTCCCGGGGCGGGTGCGTGAAGGTGGCCACTATAGCAGCGCAGCGGCGGGGTGCAGCAGGGCCGAAATGGCGTTTTGACAGACCTTTCCGGGCAGATGCCCATCCGCGGCGAAGGCCGGATTAACCAGCCATTAGGGTTAACACTCTATTGCTGACGGCATCCGGCTTCGCCACCTCCGATCGCGAGTCCAAGTGCATGCGTCATCCGTCTCATCTTGCCCGCTATTTCGGGTCTGCAGCCGTCGTCGCGACTCTGGCCGCGGGCCTCGGCGGGTGCCAGACGACGGCACGTTCGCCCGATATTACCGGTTCGCTCGATGCGCGGGCGGAAGCCGATCCCGCGATATTGCCGCGCGGCGAGATCGATACGCTCGGAGAGCGCTTCCGTGCCAATCCGCGCGATGCCGCCAATGCCCTGCGATATGGTCAGGCCCTGCGCCAGAACGGCCAGCGCGAACAGGCAGCGGCCGTGCTGGAGCAGGCCACGCTTGCAAGTCCTGGCAACAAGCCGCTGCTCGGGGCCTATGGCCGCGCGCTGGTGGACAACGGAAATTTCCAGCGGGCTTTCGACACGCTCGCGCGCGCGCATACGCCCGCGAATCCGGACTGGCGCATTCTGTCGGTTCAGGGCACCGCGCTCGATCAGCTCGGCAGGCACGACGAGGCGCGCAGGTACTACGCCAGCGCGCTGAAGATCATGCCCGAAGAGCCGTCGGTCCTGTCCAATCTCGGCATGTCTTACGTGCTGTCCAAGAATTTGCCGCAGGCCGAGGCCGTGCTGCGGCGCGCCTATCAGCGCGGCGGAAGCGATGGGCGCGTGCGCCAGAATCTGGGTCTGGTCATTGGGCTTCAGGGCCGCTTTGCCGAGGCTGAGGCGATCGTGCGCGCGGATTTGCCGCCGGATCAGGCCGAGGCCAATGTCGCCTATCTGAAGCAGATGCTGAACCAGGACGGCCGCGGCCCGAGGGCGACGGGCATGTCGGGACCAAGCCGGTCGTAAATTCACGCACGCCGTTACTCCTGTCTGCGCAATCGCCAATCTTGCGTCATCCCGGCGAAGGCCGGGATCCATAACCACTGTTCTTACGGCTAAGGCGCGGGTTTGCTAGTCAAGATCCACAGGGAGTATGGGTCCCGGCCTTCGCCGGGACGACAGGAGAGAAATGCGGGCGCAGGGGCGCGACCGCCTCACTTCATGTATTCGGTGACCTTGATCCCGGTCGGGCCGAGAATGACGACGAACAGCACCGGCAGGAAGAACACGATCATCGGCACCGTCAGTTTCGGCGGCAGCGCCGCGGCCTTCTTTTCCGCTTCGTTCATGCGCATGTCGCGGTTTTCCTGCGCCATCACGCGCAGCGTCTGTCCGAGCGGGGTGCCGTAGCGCTCGGCCTGCATCAGCGCGAGACAGACCGACTTGACGCCTTCGAGACCGGTCCGCTTGGCGAGATTTTCGTAGGCCGACTTGCGGTCCTGAAGGTAGGAAAGTTCCGCCGTGGTCAGCGACAGTTCTTCTGCGAGCGCGATCGATTGCGTGCCGATCTCCTGGCTGACCCGCTTGAATGCGGCTTCGACAGACATACCGGATTCGATGCAGATCAGCATCAGGTCGAGCGCGTCGGGGAAAGCGCGGCGGATCGAGAGCTGGCGTTTGCTGATCGCGTTTTTCAGGAACAGCATCGGCGCCTGCATGCCCGCCCAGGCGGCGGCGATGCAGATGCCGATCTTGATCGTCGGCGGCTGCTGGGTTTTCGAGATCAGGAACATATAGAGGATCGCGAACACCAGAAACACGAGCGGCATGACAAGCCGGAAGAACAGGAACGTCACATAGGGCGCCTGGCCGCGATAGCCAGCCATCACCAGCTTCTCGCGCGCTTCTTCCTGCGCCAGCCACTTGGTCAGATTGAGCCGGCCGACCACACCCTGAACCACCTGCTTCGGGCTCTGACGCAGCGAGACTTTCTCGTTACGGCTGATCCGTTCGCGTTCGCGCTGGCGCATGCGTTCGCGCTCGCTGGCGACGACCTTCATGCGTTTTGCAAGGCCCTCGCCTGCGAACATCGGCATGACCAGCGTGTAAACCGTGGCCGCCGCCGCGATGGCGGCCAGCAGCATGGCCATGAATCTGACGTCGTGGAATTTTTCGATGATGAGATCGACCATGTGTTCCCCGTCAGAAATCGAAGTTGATCATCTTCTTCATGACCATGATGCCGGTCGCCATCCACATGACGCAGCCTGCCAGCATGATGCGGCCGGTCGGATGGGTCCAGAGCAGCGAGATATATTCGGGCGTCATGATATAGACGCCGATCATCACGACCGGCGGCAGCGAGCCGATGATCGCGGCGGAGGCTTTTGCTTCCATCGACATCGCCTGAATCTTCGCGGCCATCTTGCGCCGGTCGCGCAGCACCTTGGCCAGATTTCCGAGCGCTTCCGACAGGTTGCCGCCCGACTTGGTCTGGATGGCGATCACGATGCCGAAGAAGTTCGCTTCCGGCAGTGGCATCCGGTCGTAGAGCCGCTGGCACGCTTCGCCGAGCGGCATGCCGATGGTCTGGGTCTCGATGATGGCGGCGAATTCGCTGCGCAGCGGCTCCGGCGCATCCGCGACAACGACCTTGATGGAATCGAACAGTGGCAGGCCGGCCTTGACGCCGCGCACGATGACCTCGACCGCGTCCGGCAGGGCATCGAGAAACTTCTTCTCGCGGCGTTTTTTGAGATAATTGAGAACCCAGCGCGGCAGGCCGAGACCCGCTGTTGCGCCGAAACCGGCGGCAGGCAGCAGGGCGACACCGAAGGAGAATGCAAGGAGGAAAACGCCGCCGCCGAGGATGCAGGAACCGATGATGAACTGCTGTTTGGTCCAGCTCAATCCGGCCTGGGAAAGACGCATGGACAGCGAGAGCTTTTGCTTCGCGGCCATCCGCTGCTCCAGCTCCTTCATGGAGTCTTCGACCTGGGCACGGCGATTTCGAATCCGGTCGTCGACGCGCAGCACCGGCTCGCCGCTGGTGAAGGACGCGCGGCGCTTCTCGGCTTTCTTTTCGCCGGACAGCATCGGATAGAGGAAAACCCACGCCAGTCCGCCGACCGTTACGGCGGACAGGAAGGCCATCGCGAGCGCCTGCATGTTCATGATGCGCTCTCCTACATATCGGCGCCGGCGACTTCGGCGGCGTCGAGCGCGGCGGCGAGGCGTTTTTCCTCGTTGTAGTAGCGCGCGCGATCCCAGAAGCGCGGCCGGCCGATACCGGTCGAACGATGCCGTCCGATGATGTTGCCGTTGATGTCTTCGCCCATCAGATCGTAGACAAAAATGTCCTGCGTGATGATGGTGTCGCCTTCCATGCCCATCACCTCGGTGACGTGCGTGATGCGGCGCGAGCCGTCGCGCAGGCGGGCCGCCTGCACGATGACGTCTACCGATGCGCAGATCATTTCGCGGATGGTGCGCGACGGCAGCGAATAGCCGCCCATGGTGATCATCGACTCGCAGCGGGACAGCGCTTCGCGCGGATTGTTGGCGTGTAGCGTGCCCATCGATCCATCGTGGCCGGTGTTCATCGCTTGCAACAGGTCGAATGCTTCCGGTCCGCGGACTTCGCCGACGATGATGCGTTCGGGACGCATACGAAGGCAGTTCTTGACCAGATCGCGCATCGTGATCTGGCCTTCGCCTTCGATATTGGGCGGACGGGTTTCGAGACGCACCACATGCGGCTGCTGAAGCTGAAGTTCCGCGGCGTCTTCGCAGGTGATGATGCGCTCGTCTTCGTCGATATAGTTGGTGAGACAGTTCAGCAGGGTCGTTTTACCGGAGCCTGTACCGCCGGAGATGAGCACGTTGCAGCGGGCGCGGCCGATGATCTGCAGGATCTGCGCGCCCTCAGGAGATATCGCGCCGAATTTGACGAGCTGATCGAGGGTCAGCTTGTCCTTCTTGAATTTGCGGATGGTCAGTGCGGGGCCGTCGATGGCCAGCGGCGGTACGATGGCGTTGACGCGCGAACCGTCGGCGAGGCGGGCGTCGCAGATTGGCGATGATTCATCGACACGCCGGCCGACCTGGCTGACGATGCGCTGGCAGATATTGAGAAGCTGCTGGTTGTCCCGGAACCGGATGCCGGTCTTCTGGATCTTGCCGCTGACTTCGATGAACACCGTGCCGGCACCATTGACCATGATGTCGGCGATGTCGTCGCGCGCCAGCAGCGGCTCGAGCGGTCCATAGCCCAGAACGTCGTTGCAGATATCGTCGAGCAGTTCTTCCTGCTCGGCGATCGACATCACGATATTCTTGATCGCGATGATCTCGTTGACGATGTCGCGGATTTCCTCGCGCGCCGATTCGGAGTCGAGCTTGGCCAGTTGCGCGAGGTCGATGGCCTCGATCAGCGCGCCGAAGATGGTCGCCTTGACCTGATAGTAGTTGTCCGAACGCCGCACGTCCGCGACAGGCGGCGGCGCGGGTGCCCGGGCCGGTGCGATCGGCGGCGAAGGGATATTGGCAGCAGGAGCGCTTGGCTTTGCTGCGGGCGCAGCGGCTGGCGCGCGCTCCACAGGCTGTGGGGCCCGGACATCCGCCTCTGTTCCGCTACGCTTACCAAACACGACAATACTCCACGCGAAAGGCTATTTGGCTCGAAGTTTCTCGAGCAGAGGCGCCAGGAATGACGTGCGGGGCTTCTTGGCTTCGCCGCGGCCGGTCAGGCGCTGGGCGATCTGCAGAAACATCTCTGTGGTGCGATGATTGGCGGCGATTTCCGCGATCATCTGTCCATTGTTGGCGGCGGCGCCGAAAATCTGCGGCTCGAACGGAATGGTCACGATCGGCTGGCTTTCGATCGCCTTGGCGAATTCGCCGGCGCTGATCTCGGGCCGCTTGGGCACGCCCGCCTGGTTGAGGCAGTAAAGCGGCGGCCGGTCATTGGGGCGCGCGGCTTTCAGCGTGTCGATCATGTTCTTGGTGTTGCGCAGATTGGCGAGATCCGGAGACGCGACGATCAGGATGTCGTCCGCGCCGATCAGCGCGCGCTTGGTCCAGCCCGACCATTGGTGCGGAACGTCGAGGATGATGCAGGGCATCGTCGAACGCAGGGTGTCGAAGATCGAGTCGAAGGCTTCGGCGCCGAAGTCATAGACCCGGTCCAGCGTCGCGGGAGCCGCAAGCAGGCTGAGGTGATCGGTGCACTTCGACAACAGGCGATCGACAAAGGCGGTGTCGATGCGGTCGGGTGAGAAAACCGCGTCCGCAATGCCTTGCGGCGGGTCCTGATTGTAGTCGAGGCCCGCGGTGCCGAAGGCGAGATCGAGATCGGCGACGACGGAATCCAGCGCCAGATCGCGCGCGGTCGCCCAGGCGACGTTGTGCGCGACGGTCGATGCGCCGACGCCGCCCTTGGCGCCGACGACGGCGATGATCCGGCCGACGGCCTTGGCTTCCGGCACGGAGAACAGGCCGCAGACGGAGCGGACGATATCGAGCGGCGCCACCGGTGCGATCAGATAGTCGCTGATGCCGCGGCGGACGAGTTCGCGATAAAGCGTGACGTCGTTGAGGCGGCCCACCACGATGACGCGGGTGCCGGCGTCGCAGACCGACGCCAACTGGTCGAGATCCGACAGAATATCGCTGCGGCCATCGGTTTCGAGCAGGATCACGTTCGGCGTCGGTGCAGTCCGGTAAGCCTCGATGGCCGCGGTCATGCCGCCCATCTGGATTTTGAGATGAGCCTTGTCGAGGCGGCGATCCTCACCGGCGGATTGCACCGATGCGGCAGTCTCGACGGTTTCGCAGAACGCCTGTACGGAAACGCGTGGCGCAGGAGCGATGTGCTCCTCCGCGGCGGCGGCCGGTCCCTCGTCCTGGTCTTGCTCTCGGCGGCTGTAAGTGATCATTGGCCCACGTTGCTGATCTTGTTCTTCTGATCGTCAGGATAGACTGTCGCGCTGCCCTCGCCCTTGCGGTACTTGTCCAGGACCACGACACGGCGAGCGCCGTAAGGTGGGGTTTCCTGCCGGGGTTGAACCAGATCGGATGGATTGGCGACCACGGCGGCAAGATTGCGCTGCGAGGCGCAGCCGAAATTGTAGTACTGCTTGTTCTCGAGATAGCTCTTGTTCTTGATCGACGGGCCGATGTCTTCCGGCCATGTGCCGCAAGGCCCGGCATCCGCCGTGATCCGCGGATAATTCACGCGAATGGTGGCAAACAGGCGCGGATCGCTCGGGCGATAGTTGCGCACGGTGATGCCGTGCGGCGGCACGCCGATGGCGGAGAGGATCGCCCGGATTTCGCGCAGGGAATCGCTGGCGACACGCGCGTTCGGTGTGTTCACCGGCATATCGATCACGATGGCGCCGGTGCCTTCGCGCAGCCATGCCTCCGCGAGCCCGGCAATATCGCTGCGTTGCGCGCCGGTGAGGCCGCCGCGGCCGCTGCCGACAAACACTTCGGTGGCGCGATTGGCTTCCTGGATCACGATGGGGTGGCGCTGGCGGTAGTCGCCCGGAATGCTGCCCGTCACCGTTTCCTGGTTGGTATGCGTGCAGGCGCCCAAAGCGGCAGACGCCCCGAGAAGGGCGGCCGCGAGGCGCAGTCTGCGCTTGAGATCGGGAACTGGCATCGTCATGGTCCTTGTCCTTCGTCCCATCTCAATCCGTAATGAAGCCGTACTTGCCGCTGGTGGCCTTGTTGGGCGCGCGGCCCGGAACGCCGTAGATGCGGTTGATGGTGCCGAGCAGATCGGCCTGCGGGTCCGACGCTTCCGCGAAGCCGTCGTCGGGACGCGACAGATCCTTCTGCGCGACGGCGCGGACGATGTACGGCGTCGTGATGACCATGAGTTCGGTGGAGTTGTTGACGAAGTCGCGGCTGCGGAACAGCGTGCCGAGAACCGGAATCTGGCCGACGCCGGGCATGCCGTTGATCGCCTGCTTGGTCTGCTGCTGGATCAGGCCGGCCATCACCATGGAGCCGCCCGACGGAATTTCGAGGGTCGTATCGGCGCGGCGCGTGCGGATGGACGGAATGCTCGTGCCGCTCACCGAGATGGCGGCATCCTGCGAGAGTTCTGATGCTTCGGTGGCGACGTGAAGGCTGATGCGGCCTTCGCTGAGCACCACCGGCGTGAAATTCAGCGAAATTCCGAACTTCTTGAAGGTGATGGTCGGCGTACAGGTTCCGTTGGTACAACTGATGCCTGATGGAATCGGGAATTCGCCGCCTGCCAGGAAGGTGGCGCTCTCACCGGAGATCGCGGTCAGGCTGGGCTCGGCAAGCGTGCGCACGACGCCCGCGCTTTCCATGGCGCGCATGGTTGCGGTGACGGCTGGCACCGTGCCGCTCGAGGTGAGCGTCTGTCCGAACGAACCGGTCGCGGTGTTGCCGGCGACGAGGGGGCGACCATATGCCGTGAACGGATTGGGATTGTTGAAGTTCACCACGGCGGTGCCATAGTTCATCGTGGCGCTGAGATCGATGCCGAGCTGCTTGACGATGTTGCGCTGAACTTCCGCAACGACAACCTTCAGCATCACCTGATCTCGGCCGCGCACGACGATGTTGTTCACGACTTTTTCGTTGCCGCCCGCGAGCCGTGCGGCGATGTCCTGCGCCTGCTGCGATTCCGCGGGGCTGGCCGCCGAGCCGGACAGCATCACGCCGTCGCCCACGCCTTCGATGCGGATATCGGACTGCGGAAACGCCTGCTTCAGCGCCGCGCGAACGCCGTTGAGATCCCGAGTCACCGCGATGTCATAGGCAGCGATCTGCTGTCCCGACGAATCGAAGAAGACGATATTGGTCTGGCCGACCGCGGCGCCGATGATATAGGCGCGCTGCGCCGAGCGCACGACCGCGTTGGCGATCTTCGGGTCGGCGACAAGCACGTCCTTGACGTCGCGTGGCAGGTCGACGACCACGGATTTGCCGATGCCGAGCGGCAGAAAGCGCGCATTCATCTGTCCGGCGGCCGATGCGAGCGCCGGTGCGCCATAGTCGGCGGCGAGCACCGGTGACAGGATGGGACCGGGCGTCAGCACTGAAATCGCGGCAAACGACAGGGCACGCACCGCGAAGGTCCGCACGGGTGCCTGATGTCCTTCCTGCCTCATGTCTCGGATCCTTCTGATCACTTGCGTGTCGTCGTTGTCGTGGGAACGCCGAAGCGGACGATGTTGACGGTGTCGCGCTTGCCCTCGGTGTCGTCGGTCGCCTGCTGCTGGGTGGCGTCGACCAGGCTGCGCAATGCGAGCGACAGCGTTCCCGACTGCCGGGCACGCGCCAGCGCTTCCGCCTGTTCCGCTTTCAGTTCGAGCGTCGCGGTCTTGCCGACCACGACCTTCTGTCCGTCTTTCTCGCCGATGGTCTGATCGATCGCGAGAACGCGGATGTTGTTGAGAATGGTCTGGGAATTGATGGTTTCGGTCTCGCCGGTCCGGCCTGCGACGCGCTCGCGCCGGGTGAGAATGACGTCGACCTTGTCGTTCGGCAGGATGAAGCCGCCCGCGCCGGTTTCCGGCGAAATTTCGGTCGAAATCGCGCGCATGCCGGTGGGCAGGATCGCGGCCATGAAGCCGGAGCCGTTGCCTTTCACCAGCTTGGTTTCGCGGATCGGTTCGCCTGCGACGAAGGGCGAGCGCGCGATCGAGCCGACGATCTGGCTCAGCGCTTCCGGGCGATCGTTGCGGCGGATGAAGGTGGAGCTGGTCGACGTCGCCGGCCAGGACTGCCATTGCATATCGTCCGGGGTGACGGTCTGGCCGAGCGCGATGTCGCTGCGGGCCACAAGCACGTCGGTGGTGTCGGTCCGGACGGCCTGTTCCACCGGCCGAGGAGACGAACCGCTCGCGAGATAGGCGGCGGCGCCACCGGCGCAGACGGCAACAGCAAGGACGACAACCCGCGCGGTATTCATACGCTTCACTTTCCACATCACGCCGCGACGGAGCCGTCGCTGTGGTCGGATTTGACCAGTTAAACGTCAAAGCATGGTTAATGAGGCGTATCTAAATCGCGTTAACGAGATATTGCGGTCGTGCGCGGAACCGCAAGGCGGCGTGCGTGCGCATTCGTTGCCGGACGGACGTTCCGGTGACGATGCGCATCCTGCAGGAAGCTTATTGTCCGATGAAGCGGGTGAGATCGACCGCCTTGATCCAGTCCGTCTCCGGATAGATGATCAGCGCGCCGAGGGCGAGGGCGATGCCGTAGGGAATGCCCGTCTCCTTGCGATGAAGACGCTCCAGCCAATCCTGCGAGCCCAAGGCGTAAGGCAGCGGCCATCGCCGGAATTCCAGCAGCAGCAGAGTGAGCGCGCCGCCGATCAGGGACGCATAGAGCAGATAGTTGGTGAGCGGCGGAAAGCCGAACCACAGACCGACTGCCGCCGCGACCTTGGCGTCTCCACCACCGAGCCAGCCGAATGCGAAGCAGGCGAACGCCACGACGAGCCCCGTCAGGCCAGCCGCCGCATGCAGCCCGATCTGCTCCAGCGGCATGCCGCCGAAACCGGCCAGAACGAAAAAGCCCGCGATCAGCAACAGCGAGACGCGGTTGGGAATCGTCATCGTGAACAGATCGCTTGCCGCGGCGAAAGCCATCAGCGCCGGAAACAGGAAGAGACGGGCAAGGTCGAGGATCATGGGCACCGAATCTCGTAAACGGGCTGCTGCAGCCCGGTGGATGGAGATGCGGCACACTAACCAGCAGAAATGAAGAATGCAGAAACGCGCGCTACCAGATGCTGACGATCCGGAACCATGCCGCGACCGAGGCCAGGATCAGCGCCGCGCAGACCAGACGGACCGCATCGCCGCCCAACAGGCGCACAAATGGGCCGGAGGGGCGTGACGTCTGGCTGGCATTGAATTGTTTCATGACAAGCCGGTGGCCTGGAGTGAAAACAAAAGGGCCTCGGTTTCCCGAAGCCCTTTGATCTGCAAAGACGTCGCGACTTACTTCAGCGAGCCTGCGATGGTGTCGAACTTGCTGCTGAGGTTCGAGCCGACGCTGTTCACGGCGGTGATGATCGCCAGAGCGATACCGGCAGCGATCAGGCCGTATTCGATTGCGGTGGCGCCGGACTCGTCCTTGACGAAACGGGCAACGAGCTTGGTCATGGGTAACTCCATTTGTACACGTGGCTAGATAACTCTGGTCGTTGCGGGGCGGAAACCACCGTGACCATGGCGTCAACCTACGTGGGAGGAATTGCAGCGCAGTTAATTCGATTGCCGAAAGACCGGGGTATTCGGCTCTTCTTGCAGAGGGTAAACGCCGCTCTAACGCGATCGATAAAATTGGAGGCGGTGCTGTTTTCCCGTGTCGCCGCAATGATTCAAGTCGCTTCCGGCCTCCGGAATGCGCGCGTGGCGCCCCGATGTTTGCGGTTCATTCATCAATTAACGGCAGATTTGCCATGTCGGGCGCCGGCCCCGTTGCGTATCATTCATGGCCGGCTTGTTGATGTCCCGGAGTAAAGTATGTCGATGAAAGTCTCGCGCGGTTTTGTGAATGCGCCGGTGGCGCTGCGCTGTCTGGTTGCCGCGATCTTCATGTGTCCGGTTGTGACATTCGCCGGCGCTGCTGACGATGCAGTCGCGGTGGTTGTCGATCAGGCAAAGGTTATCAAGCTGCCGGAGAAGGTCACCACCATTGTGGTCGGAAATCCGCTGATCGCGGACGTGACCCTGCAATCCGGCGGCATGGTGATCGTGACCGGCAAGGGGTACGGCTCGACCAACCTGATCGCCATGGACCGCGGCGGCAGCGTTCTGGCCGACCGCGCCATTCAGGTCGAAGGGCCGAGCGAAAAAATGGTGACGGTGTTTCGCGGCGTCGATCGCGAGTCCTATAGCTGCACGCCGGCCTGCCAGCGCCGCGTGACCCTCGGCGATGGGCAGAACTACTTCACCCAGACGTTGGCCCAGACGGACAATCTCAACAACCAGGCCAGCGCGGCGGCAGCGAAACCTTGATGCCTGGCGCCGGCGTGGATTTTCGCGGTTAACGATCGGTTAATTCCGCGCTGCATCTTGTTCTGATCCCGCGCAAGCATTCGACAATCTCTGTCGCGTATTCTCGGCGGTAGTTATTTCCGCTGCCGAGGATGGAATGATGCGCTCCCGTGCGTCCTCAATGATTGATCTCAACAAGGCATTGCGCCGTTTCCGCCGCAACCGCCGCGGCTCCGCGGTGATCGAATTCGCGTTCGTCGCGCCGATATTCTTTGCGCTGCTGTTCGCGGTGATCGAAACCGGAATCATGTATTTCGCGGCGCAGGTTCTTGAAACCGGCACGCAGGATTCCGCCCGCCTGATGCTGACCCATCAGGCGCAGGACGCCAACATGACGCAGGCCCAGTTCAAGCAGGACCTCTGCAATCGCCTGAGCTTTATGTTCAGTTGCGACAACATCTATGTGGACGTGAAATCCTACGCAGCAGGGACTGCGATCAACATCACCAACCCGATTGATGGTTCGGGAAATTTCGTCAGCAATAATTTCACCTATCAGACTTCGCCGGGCGGCAGCACCAGCACCGTGGTCGTGCGCGCCTTCTACCAGTGGCCGCTGTTCGTGACCCAGCTTGGCTACAACATCGCGAATCTCGGCCGCAACACGTCGAACGCCAGGCGCCTGCTGGCGGCGACGGCGGCGTTCCGCGTCGAACCTCAGTGAGTGTGACGATGAAGGCGATTTCCATGCTCAGGGGCACGCGTTACGGGCGGCGTCTCGGCGTCCGGTTCGGCAAGGACCGGCGAGGTCTGGCCGCTGTCGAGTTCGCGTTTATCCTGCCGTTGATGCTGACGCTGATATTCGGCACCATCGATGTCTCGAGCGGCGTGGCGATCGACCGCAAGGTGACCTTGGTTGCGCGCACGCTGTCGGATCTCGTGTCACAGGGAACGAATGTGACCTCCACCGACCTCTCGAATTTCTTCAAGATCGGTAGCGCCGTGATGACTCCGTATACCGTGACGTCGACAACCATGACACTGCAGCAGGTCTCGGCGATCTGGATCGATGCATCGAGCAAGGTCAAGGTGGTCTGGAGTTACAAAGGTGTCGTCAATGGCAGCTCCGTTACGGTAAGTGCAGGCCGTACTGCCGGAGATGTCATTACAACCGTTCCAGCGAAACTTCTGATTCCGAATACGGAGTTGATCTGGAGCGAGGTCACCTACATCTACACGCCGATCGCGGGCTACGTCATACACGGATCGGTCCCGCTGTCGGACGAGACCTACGCCCGTCCGCGTCAGTCGAGTTGCGTTCTCTACGGCACCACCACGTCGTGTCCGTAGTGTAGCGCCAAACCCGCGCCGGCAAGACGGGCAGTTCGGGTCCAGAATTTGACAACAAAGCTTTGACAACAAAAAAGGCCGCGCAAAAAGCGCGGCCTTTTGTATTCGGTCGGTCCTGAAAAAGTCCGCGGCGTCAGCCGGCAGACATCAGGTTAGCCAGCGGCCCGGAGATTGTCGGCCGACGACTTGCCCGAACGGCGATCGGCAACGATTTCGTAGCTGATCTTCTGGCCTTCGCGCAGCGTGCCGAGGCCGGCGCGCTCAACAGCGCTGATGTGAACGAACACGTCGTTGCCGCCATCGTCCGGCTGAATAAATCCGTAGCCCTTGGTCGCGTTGAACCACTTCACAGTTCCCATGCTCACGCAGGTAGTCCTTCTCAAGATGTATATCGTCTAAGCCCACGCCTTAATGGGCCGGTGAGATCGAAATTTGGATGAGGTCGCAGCGTAAACCGGCTGTACCGGTGGATAGCTATGTCGTCCGGCCGAAGATCGATCTCTTAATCATAGGCGAGAAAGGCCCCCAAAACAATCCTGAGGTGCACGGATTTTTGATCGGCGGGCGAAGCGGCGAGAAACGCGCATGGCGTGTGCCATGCGCGGTCTGCATAGTGTTGCGGGCAGAGAGGCTGTTACCGGCGGCGAAACTGTCCGCGCGGCGGAGCGCCGCGGGGCGGGCCGCCGGCACCGGCCGGACGCTCGTCCTTGTGGCGGAAAATCAGGCGGCCCTTTTCGAGATCGTAAGGCGACATCTCGATGGTGACGCGGTCGCCGGCCAGCGTCTTGATGCGGTTCTTCTTCATCTTGCCTGCGGTGTAGGCAACGATCTCGTGCCCGGCATCGAGCTGGACGCGATAGCGCGCATCGGGGAGGATTTCGGTCACCAGTCCTTCAAACTGGATCAGTTCTTCTTTCGCCATAGGGGTTTTCAGGTCCTTTAGATGAATTGATTACGAACGGTGCGGCCGCTGGTTGCGCTTTTGGCCCTGCGTCTTCGCAGGCCGGCTGTCCCGGTGAAGAAATGCGACGCCTTGAATACCATCCCCGCCATTGCCGTGAGAAGGGCGCGCCTGCTCATGACGGGCATTTTCCTGCCGTCCGCTTTCATGGCGGTTGGTCTGGAACATGGCCTTTCCCCCCCCGGGGCGCCCGCGGCGGCGCGGGCCCTGCGATCCCCGGGGGCCCGCATTGGCGCGGGGAGGTTGACCTTGATCAGCCGTTCGATGGCGCGCAGGGAGCCGAGTTCCTCAGCCCCTGCCACCAGCGAAATCGCGGTGCCGTCGGCGCCGGCGCGCGCGGTGCGGCCGATGCGGTGGACATAGGTTTCCGGAATGTTGGTGAGGTCGAAGTTGATGACATGGCTGATGCCGTCGACGTCGATGCCGCGGGCGGCGATGTCGGTCGCGACCAGCGTGCGGATGTCGCCGGTGCGGAACGCCGCCAGCACGCGCTCGCGGTGGTTCTGCGACTTGTTGCCGTGAATGGCTTCCGCTGGAATGCCCGCTTTCACAAGGCCTTTCACGACCTTGTCGGCGCCGTGCTTGGTGCGGGTGAACACCAGCGCGCGGTTGACGGGCTCGTTCTTGAGAAGCTGCGCCAGAATGGCGGGCTTGGCCGAGTGGTCGACCTGCAGCACCTTCTGGGTGATGCGCTCGACCGTGGAGGACACCGGGGTGACCGCGACACGGGCCGGGTTGTTCAGCATCTGGTCGGCGAGGTCGGCGATGTCCTTCGGCATGGTGGCCGAGAAGAACAGGGTCTGGCGCTTGATCGGCAGCTTGGCGACGATTTTGCGGATGTCGTTGATGAAGCCCATGTCGAGCATGCGGTCGGCCTCGTCGAGGACGAGGAATTCGACCTGATTGAGCTTGAGCGCATTGCCCTGAACCATGTCGAGCAGGCGGCCCGGTGTGGCGACCATGACTTCGACGCCCTGCATGACCGAACGGACCTGACGGCCCATCGGCACGCCGCCGATCGCCAGCGCCGAGGTCAGGCGCATGTGGCGGCCATAGGCGTTGAAGCTGTCGAGGATCTGGCCGGAGAGTTCACGGGTCGGGCTCAGCACCAGCACGCGGCAGGTCTTGGGCTGCGGCTTGATGCGGTTGTCCAGCAGGCGATGCAGGATCGGCAGCGCGAAGGATGCGGTCTTGCCGGTGCCAGTCTGGGCGATGCCGATGACGTCGCGTCCGGTCAGCGCGATGGGAATGGTCTGGGCCTGGATCGGGGTGGGCGTGACGTAGTTTTCTTCTTTAAGCGCACGCGAAATGGGATCGGCGAGGCCGAAATCCTGAAAGGAGGTCAAACGGGTATCTTTCTATGAGTCGCAACGCACGCCCGGCGGGATGCCGGGTGCGGGCGGGTGTCGGAGACACCCGCGTGTCTGGGGCGTCGGCTCTGGTTAGCTGAGTGAGGCAAGCCAGAAACCGTAAACGGGATCAGAACACGCGGCTCGCAAGGACCTGATGATTCTCAAGGTCGTGGCGCTCATATGAGCCAGGAAGGCGGCGGATTCAAGGTGAAATCGGCAGCAAACTGGCAAAGCAGTAAAGGGTTTGGGCCGATGGAACCGAATTTCCTGCTTGAGATTTAGCCATGCATCACAATTTGATGATTTTATGTGCAGAGGCGAAGCTCAGAGCTTCGCCGCCGCCCATGATTTGAGCAGCCGTTGTCGGCGTTTCGGGCGGCTTAAAATTTCTACATAAAAATCAGCATATTACGAGAATCTGCCCCATGGCATAGTTCTTGCGATCTCCTTAACGCCGCGGCCCGTGAGCCGTCGCACAAGCGTTTCACGTCTGCGTCAGGGAGATGACATCGCATGTTTACGCATTCCAATACTGCTGCCGTCGCGTCGTTCAGCCGCCGAAAGTGGCTGGCGGCGACCGCCGGTCTTTTCCTCGGTCTCGCTTCCGTTGGGGGGGCAAAGGCCGCCGACGACACCATCAAGGTCGGCGTGCTTCACTCGCTGTCCGGCACCATGGCCATCAGCGAAACTACGCTGAAGGATACGGTTCTGTTCCTCATCGACGAGCAGAACAAGAAGGGTGGCGTGAACGGCAAGAAGCTTGAGGCCGTGGTGGTCGATCCGGCTTCGAACTGGCCGCTGTTCGCCGAGAAGGCCCGCGAACTGATCACCAAGGACAAGGTCGCCGTCGTGTTCGGTTGCTGGACCTCGGTGTCGCGCAAGTCCGTGCTGCCGGTGTTCAAGGAACTGAACAGCATCCTGTTCTATCCGGTCCAGTACGAGGGCGAAGAGTCCGAGCGTAACGTGTTC
>Ga0066256_1002671_pt1 | contig 19033 bp, 10 predicted proteins | sample ThiBio_1000_biof_FD_87107 | JGI IMG/M metagenome (GOLD analysis project Ga0066256, IMG submission 87107) | Wastewater bioreactor microbial communities from Cape Town, South Africa - Thiocy_expt_1000_biof (version 2) | ecosystem: Engineered > Bioreactor > Thiocyanate-remediating >... | reverse complement strand
CTGAGCAGCAGCGACAGCGTTAGTGGTACGCCCAGCGCGGCGTCGGGCACCAGCCATGGCGTGCACTCGGTAGCATTCTCGTTGACGGCACGCACAAAGCTGCAGTTAAACGGTGCTGCCGGCGCGGGTGGCTGCAACGTGATTCGAGTGGGCGCTGCTGCACCCAGCAGCGGCGCGGTCAGCTGGAGCGGGGTGCCGTAGGGGATGGCACCTGATGCCACGGTGATCAGTAACAGGTTTGCAAACAGCTTCTTGGCTATGGAAGCGGTGTAGCCAATTTGGGTCACGGTCAGCAAGGCGGTGAACCAGTACCACACCGTCGCGTTGCAAGTGAGCCGCAGGTGGGTTGCGTTGACAACCGTCATGTTGGTAATGACGCCGGGCGGCGATGTTGACAGTGTCGGCCCCGCACCGCCGCTGCGAAACGCTTGGCCCACCAGCCAGAGGGTGCCAGTCGCGGCGGCATTGAATGGCGGCGGAGGTGTGTCTGGTAGCACGCGGACAACGGTCATGGGAGGCGTCGTGGGTGACGGCGTAAGCGATGGTGTTGGCGACGGGGTTTTGGATGCCGTGACGGTAGCTGTGGCTGTTTGTGATGATGATGGTGAGGGGGACGGGGACGCCGTTTGCGATGCGGTTCCAGTGGGTGAAGGCGTGCTGCTTTGCGTTCCACTTCCGCTGCCACTCACTGACGGCGTTTGAGTCGGCGACACGGTTGATGTTGAAGTTGGCGACGGGGTTAAGGTAGATGATGACGTGAATGTGGGGGTGACAGTTGACGTTGTCGTAAAGGTGGGCGTTACAGAGGACGTTGGTGTTTTTGTAGGGGTGTTGGAGGAGGTCGCCGTTTTGGTGGGAGTTACGGTGCGCGACGACGAGGATGAGGGGGTGACACTTGGGGTTGGTGTCGGGCACGGCGCCGTCGTATTCTCGCTCAGCAGCGCGTTCAGGCGTACTATCATGTTAAACTGCGCTTCGGACCAGAATAGTTCCCCAACGTCAGTCACGCCAATACCGTAGGGGGCGTTGGCCTTCACAATACTGCCCACAACATTGGTCATCTCCGACAAAGGGGTGCTGGCATTGCCGCAGCTGCCTCCTACAGTGGACACCGTGGCTGTCGTACTGGTAATGGATTGAATAGCGCGAATGGCGCAGTACCCTTGGTCAGCAACAAACACGGTGCTGCCTGCGTCTCCGCTGCCGACAAGCACAGCCAGCTGTGCAGGGCGTTGAAACTTTGCACCTGTGCCCACCCCTGCAATGGTTGTCACGTAGGGCGACCACGACCCAGCAGAATAGAGTCCAATGCGCCGGATGCGGTTGCTGTTCGTGTCGGTCACATAGAGCACACTGGCAGTCGGGTCGTACGCCACGCCCGTAGGGCTCTTGAACGTTGCGGCTGGTCCAACCCCATCTGCGTTGCCATCGGTACCTTGCGACGAGCCTGCGATTGTTGTTACAGTGCAGCTTGAGCTGCTGTTGGTAATGAGTCGGATTCCATTGTTACCGCTGTCTGCAACAGCCAACATGGTATTGGATATGACCGCAAGCCCTCTAGGTGAAGAGAATCGCGAAATAGAAGCGCACACGCCGTTAATAAACCCAGAGGTGCCGCTAGCGCTGCCAGCATACAAGCTCATTGTACCGCTCGTTAGATTAACCACCTTGATTGCGTGCTGGCCAGTACTGGCGACAAACAAGTTGGACGGCGCACCGGTGTCGCAACACAGCGCCACGCCCTGCGGAGACGACAACCCGGTCTGAATAGTTGTCGTGTACCCCGTGTCGGAAATCTTGCGAATGGAGCCAATGGTGGCGTCGACAACATAGACGGTCCGATTTCTGTCCTCCACAGCCAGCTGGTAAGGGGCGGTGTGCTTTGCGGAAGTCCCGGGGCCGTTTACATTACCCGATATACCTGGCGTCCCTGACAGCAGCGACACGTACCATGATGCACCCAGTGTGCCGCTGGCCAGTGCTACCGGCGTGGCAAGTGCTGTCAACCGCCAACACAGGGTGTAGCCCGCCGAAGCGCCAGTGCCCACCAGGGCGCAACAGTGCAGCGACGCACATGATACCTCCGCAGCTGGCGTGCCTGCCGCGGTCGTGTTAGCAAACTGCGGCGGGATGGCGCGCGCCAGCGCTTTGCCCCAACACGTTATGCCACCGTTTAGCGTGATGCCACAAGTGGCGTTGGCGCCCGCCGCCAGCGCGCTGAAGACCACGCCCTGCGGCGGAGTGGCTTGCCCCCAGTCGTTGGCACCCCAGCACGTTGTGCTGCCGTTGGCCAGCAGCGCACAGGCATGCAACCCGCCCGCTGCCACACGGACAGCGGTTGATATGGTTGGCGTTACGGCTGGGACTCCGGTATTCATGCCGCCCCAGCACACAACATTTCCATCCGCCGTCACACCGCAGGCGTAGTCACTGCCGCTGGAGATGTGCACAAGCTGCAGCCCGGGCGGCGGCGCACACACGCCGCTGCTGCAGTCTCCGTAACACACCGCGCTGTTGTTCCACGCAATACCACACCAATGACGTGCACCCGCGGCGCCGTCCCGGTACATGCCGGGAATAACATAGCTGCCGGCGGTGGTGAGTGTTGGCAACGCACCCCAACAGGTCGCGCTGCCGCCAAACAACAGACCGCACGTGAAGTCGTCGGTTGCTGTTAACTATCACACAGCTGTGCTGCGCCGCCGTTGCAACGCGACGCTCACAGTAGCCACAGATCGCTGCGGCAGCGTCAGCACTTTTGCGACCCGCGAGGACCGTCACCACGACGACGAGCAGCAGAAACAGGTGCCGGCACCTGTACCGCAGCGTGGCGGTTGGCATCTCCCGCCGCAACGAAGTGATTCCCATATTGAGATTGAGGCACAAAAGGAGCGTGTACCCAAACCACAGCTGCAACGCTGGCATGCAGGCCCGCAGCGACTGTGTTACAGTTGTGACTGCGCGGTTTGAGACTTTGAGTGCTGTGGAGAGCCTAGGTCAGAAGCCGCGACGTCAGCGTTGGTGGCCTGCCCCGGATTCGAGAGTCGCGGCGCATTATTGACCTAACAAAAGATTGACCAAGACCACGGCAACCACGCAACCTGCAATACAAGTATAAACCCACTTGTGCCTTGTTCACCCCAGGGCATGCGCGAGTAATTGCCTTGTTTTTGCCGTGGCTCGCGTTGCGTGTGGCGTGTGGCGTTTGGAGTCGTATTCAACTTGAAGGTCTGCGTTTTCATGCTTCCGTTACTTCTGCACAATGGATGGATGACCGATGACGCGCCAGTGCGGCGCCACACACTCCATCCTCCAAAAAACAATCGTGAGCGCTGCAAAAAAGTAGTTGTCGGGGTCACTCAATGCCAGGCCCTTGGTCGAGGCCGCTTGGGGCGTGTTGAAGCCGTGACGGGCCTGGCCTTCAGCGACGGAATCCGCGTGCGTCGCCAGATTCGTCATTCGTTAAGTACCGGAAGTTGTCAAACCGCAGCAAGAACATGCCGTACACACGGCAGCACAAACCCAACAGGAATGGTTGCTGACCGTCGCCTTTGAGACCAGCTGGTTGCTTACTATGCTGAGTTACTATCGATTCTGCCATGGTTAGCTGCCAGCACGCCGCTAAGCATCTAAGCATACGGCACGCCCTGCAGACCTCGCCAAAGTAATTTAGTGCAGTGGCCGTCGTCACGGAGATGCGTGCGTTCGTGGTTTTCCGGTCTGGCTCTGGGGCCTGGCCACCGAGGCCACGCAGCCCAATAACCAACGGCGTCGCTGTTGTTGGCAATACGGCATTGTCAATGCAAGTCGGTAACTCACGGCTGGCGCCGAGTGGTACATTTGCTCACCAGCACGCAATCACTTCCGATCTGGGCCAGGCCTGGCAGCTTGCACTTCTTGCGGGTGGCAGGTGACCATCATCGTATACCACCCTGAGTTGCAAGCGCCATCTGCAGCGCTGCTGGCTTGGAGCATCAGGCAATGTTGTCGATGAGTTGACGCCGCCGACGGGGCCGGTCGGCAATACAAACTGTGCGGCAATCTGGTCTGGGTGGGGCTTTCGGTGCCTGGCCTTGGCCGCCACCATGTCGCGTCGACAACAACGCCCGTCAACCTGCAGCGCGCCACCGGCAGCAGCACCGGCACGCCATTGCGGCGGCACTCCGCCCAGGCGCGTCATAGATGCGCACGAGAAACAGTCGCCATTGTCCATTAATATGCTGGTTATCATAGCCCTAGCAGCAGCAGCTGCCTCACTGCAACCACAACGCGCTGCGGCGGAGCGGCATGTGGCGGCAGGTGTGCGGCATGTGTGCGCGGTGCAGGAGGGCGGCGGCGTATCATGCTACAAGAACAAAGCAACCTCTGCCAACCTGCTAATGGCGCCAGTTGGAGTGAAGTTTCATGCTGTGACGGTCGGCGACGACTTTGGTTGTGGCATCACCACCGCTGGCGCTTTACGTTGCTGGGGTGACCTGCCAGGCGGCCTGGCCCAGCTGCCACCGGAGTCCACGTTCTTCGTCGACGTGCATGCCGGGCCGCGCCATGTGTGCGGCCTGTTGCCGACTGGCATCATTTATTGCTACGGTGACGCGACGTCGCGCGGTGCCATCAATGTGCCGTCTGGTGTTGTCTTTCAGGGCGTCACGGGGGGTGCCAATTACACCTGCGGCGTGGCGCGCAACCACAGTGTGGTGTGCTGGGGCAACGGCACAAATCCTGTAGTGGCTGCTGCAAATACGTGGCGGGCAATTACTGACGCGGAGCATGTGGCCTGTGGCACTGACCATGCGTGCTACGTGCGGGTGAACGGCAGCGTGGCGTGTTGGGGAAGTAACGTCCGTGGCGCAGCGGCACCGCCAGCGCCGCTGGCGACAAATGGCAGTGTGTGGTGGCTGGCGGCGGGCGACGGCATGACGTGCGCAATTGCAGGGTCAAGCGTGCCCGGGCCGGTGACCTGTTGGGGTGCGTTGGCTGGCAACATGACCAGTGGTTATGAGGTTGCGTGCGCTTCCTGGGGCTGCATAGCGACTGTGGATGCTGGTGGCGATGTGGCCCAATTAGGCATAAATAATGGCATTCGAGTGGAGATGGTTGCTGTGAAGGGCGGGCCTCCCGCACCGCTGCAAGCAGGAATTAATTATGGCGCCGTTGCAAATGTCACCACGCTGGCAGGCAATGGGGGAAGTGGTAAGACGGATGGTGTGGGTATTTTGGCACAATTTTACTACCCACATGGAGTTTCCCTCGATGGCGTCGGGGGCCTGTACGTTGCTGATACAAGCAACTACGTAATTCGACGGATGGATATTGCAACGCGGAACGTATCGACGGTCGCTGGCGTGGCGGGCAGCAGCGGCCGAGACATTGGTGTCACGCCGCTGCAATCTAAGTTTAACAGTCCGTACGGCGTGGAGGTGGATGGCGCTGGAAACGTGTTTGTGGCAGACACGAACAACCACGCCATTCGTATGCTGTCGGGTGCGTGGGTGGCAGGCAGCACGGCTGGAGTAACTGGTGCATCTGACAGTGCCATCGGTACCAATGCTACCTTTACCTACCCGTATAACGTACGTGCTGACGTGGCGCGCGGAGTTCTGTACGTGGCTGACGCCAGTAAGGGTAGAATTCGCGTGGTGTCCACTTCCGGCAACCGATCTGTAACCACTCTGGCCAGTGTGAGTGCGTATGACATTGCGCTTAACCCATTGCGACAGGTAATTTATGTGGCTGGGTCCAATGTAATTAACATTGTCACATATGCTGGCACCGTAATATTCCTGGCGGGCGGTGGCTCTGGTGGTGTTGATGGTGTGGGCAGTGCAGCGAGCTTCAGCAGCGTAAGTTATTAGGGTTGGTGCTGGATCTATCAGCAGGCGTGTTGTACGCAACAGACAGCTACTATCGCATTCGGTGCATCACCATTGCTGGCATTGTTACCACTGTTGCGGGATCGAGCAGTGGGTTTGTTGACGGATCTGGTACGTTAGCAAAATTCTACTATCCTTGGGGAGTGGCGTTAGATGCAGCTAGCGGCAGTCTGTACGTAGCTGATTACGGCAACCACGCCATCCGGCTCGTTAAAGTGCAGCCTCCCGCTGTCGGCAGCGCCGCTCTTGTGGCCGCGCCACTACCGCCACCTCCCATATTGTCAACCCACCAGCTGTCATCCTGGCGCGACCTGGGCATTAGCAGCAGCCTCATGCCGCCACCTTTGTTGGACGCGCGCACCGTCATCATTAGCGCGGCCCTGACGCCCGCCAACACTGCCGGAATGAACCCCGCCATTGCATCGCTGTGGTTGGGAACCGTGTCGCTAACGTCACGGGATCCAGCACTAGCAGCCGCTGGCAACACCAACACAACGTTTTCGACCTCTGCGCAGCGTGGCTTGCGGTCGCTCGCCCTTGCAACCCTAGCTGTGCCGGCGTACTCTCTGGCGCTGCCTGGCCTCACAAACCTGACTGTAGCCGCTGTGGGGACGCAGAAACGACAGTTGACCGCCGACAGCTTCGGAGGGCTGGCCGCACTGACATGCGTCAACTGTGGCAGCGTACCTGGGTTGGCCAACCTTTCCACCTTCAACTTTGGCACGCTGCTAACCCGCCCGCCTGCCCTGCCACTCATCACCACGCTCAACGCCAGCTTTGGCGGCATTGATGCAATCAACGAACACGACTTCGACGGCACGCCTGCGATCCGCTGGCTGTCACTGGCAGACAACAACTTATTATTTTTTGTCAGCGACGCGGCATTCTCCGCCGCCAAGCAGCCAGCACTTGCCACGATAGACCAGTTACGCACACCAGTGGCCAATGGTACTGGCTGCCCACCCACATTTTACCTGCGCACCTACAACCTAGTAGCCAGCGGCAATTCGTTTTTCGCTTGCCCGCCGTGCATTGCTGGCGCATACTGTGCTGGCGGTTCCGGAGCGCCAACTCCATGTGGTGCCAACACATATTCAACGGGCGGTGTTGCAGCTTGCGTCCCGTGCTCTGCTGGTACCTATGCCACCGGCGCCGCGGTGGATTGTGTTGTTTGTCCACCGGCACTGGCAGCACCGGGATGCAACGCGACAGCTACGTGGCGTGATACAATCACTGTGGTTGCCAATAGTGCTGGCAGCTGGGTGAATCCCAGCGTGTACCTGGTTCCCAATAGCATCCTGCCCACCAAAGGCAATGTGTCATGCGCGCTACGTGCCACTGGGTCGCCATCCACGGTATCTTGCTCACTGCCCTTCCTGCCGCCCGCCGCGGCCACTGCACCGATGCTCACGCAGCTGTGGGTGGCGCATACTGGCACAGGTGGCGTCCCACAACCACTTAACACAAGTGTGATGCTGACTCCGTCATCCTTTGTTGGTCTTTCAACTTGCGGCGGCCTTGGGTTGGCGCCACGCACGTCCGGCACCGGCCGCATTGTGTTGCGCCTTCCCGCACCACGACCAATGTCTGTTGACTGGACCGCTACTGGGCTGCAACCACCGTCCCAGGAAAGCATTGACAGCCTGGCGGTGTGGTTAGCTGGTACGCCATGCGCCGACCCAGCGTGGGAGTCCTCCACCACACTATCGTGTACAACTGCCGCCACTGATGCCACCAACGTGGCTGTCATTGTGCAATTGGCGGGTGGCTTGTTCAACGTCAGTGGCGTGCTGCCGTCACTGCTTTCGACGCCATCCCTAGCGGTCAGCACTGATGTACAGTTGCTTCCAACCGTGTCTGCAATTACGCCGAACATCAACATCACGCTATCTGGCGTGGCGCTGTGTCCAGGCGGCGTACCGCAGCTTGCAACCGCAACTGTGGGTGGTGTGCCCTGTACATCAGTTGTTTGCACCCAAGGCTTCCCTGATGCCGCGCTGTGTGTGGGTTGGAATTCCAGCAATCCGACAGTCGGCAATCTATGGAATAGCCCCCAGGCTACTGTCAATACAACGGTGACCTGGGTCGACCTCGTATTCCGCTCAGCCACCTGCAACACTTGTGTGACCCTGGCTAGCCGGCCGGTGCTTACGTCCATCACGCCTACCTCCATTGCAGCGCCCGGGGTGCCCGTGGTAGTCACCGGCACCGGTATCATGGACGCCACTCGCGCGCTACCAACCGTGTACATTGGTGGAGCGCTGTGTGGTGCCATGGTAATACTGTCGTCTACGGTAGTTCAGTGTAATGCGCCGTCCGTGCTGGCATCCGCGCCTGGCTACCCCGTGGTGTCGGTTGTGGTGATGAACGCCGCTGGCGCAATCTCCACGGAGCCGGCCAACCTATCCTACCCTGTAACATTTTCCGTGTCGTGGGCATCCACCCCGGCGACGACCGCGCTGCCGGGCGGTGTGCTGGTGCCCGCGCCTTCGCTGCATTTCCTGTCTCGAGACGCGGCAACCTGTACCCTTACCATCAACCTGAAGTCGTGTGCAACGCCCAACCCGGCGCTGGCATCGCGGCCTGTTGGCATGACTGCGTCAACGCTATCATCAGCGCTTGCGTTGGGCGCAAGTGGCATGCCTGACGCCATCGATTCATACTTGTCACTAGACGCGGTTGATGTGAGTGGCGCGTCGGGCTGCGTCGGCACGCTAACAGCGGCTTGCATTGACGCTGTGGGCCAGACAGCATCCACGGAGGGGCAGCCCTCTCCGTCCGTGGCGCTGGCTGCATGGCGTGTGAACTGGAGCACAAGAGGGCTGCCGGATCCGTTTGTTGTGGTGCCAAAGTTGCTGCCGGAGCTGGTAGCGGCGTTCAGCTTGGTTGGCGGCGACAGCGTGCTGACGACCACCAACGTGGCATCCCTGTCGTGCCTGGCGTTGCTGCTTCCTGCCACTGTCACTCCGCCGCCACTGTCACAGTCGCTGGACCGTGTGTCGGCGCGCGACGTGTTATCGACTGTCAGCGGTGCTGTCGACCTGTACAATGCGTCCACGGCCGGTGTCACCTTCACCGGCTTGTCGGCGTCGGCCGCGCAGCTGGGCCAGTCCCTCGCACTGACCGCGGAGTGCACCTGGGTGCCCACCAGCGAGCGGCTGCGGCTGCCAACCATATCGCTGTCAACTGTACGGTTGACGCTGGATTGGGTGCAGCCGCCATCCACTGTGCTGGGGTATACGGTGGTGCCATTGCGTCTGGCTGTTGTTGTGAGCGTACCCGCCACCACTGCCAGCACGGCAACCGCCGCGGCCGCACAATGCGAGTTGTCGCTGGTGAATGCAACGTCGCGTAGCGCGCAACTGGTGGCCGACACCTGGGCGCTGTGCATTAATGCCACTTTCCCCGCAGGCACAAAGGTGGAAACTGCAACCAATGTCACAGTTCAAGCGCCGCAAGCAACAGTTCTGTTTGTACGCGCAAGCTGCAGCGCGTGGGGTCAGGTGCTGTTGTCGCCACCGCTCCGACTTGCCACTGCAAAGCTGGAACTGCGACAGGCCTCAGTGCCGCCGACCTCGTTCATTGCGTCCGACGCGTCGTCGTCGTTGCCGCTGGAGCCGGCGTTGGTGGTGGCGGTGGCGGTCACCGATGCCAGCGGTGCAAGCATCATGAACGCCACCGATGTCACGTGCTCTTTGTCCACCGCCACGCCTGCTGCCGAGCTGAAGGTGGTTGGTAGCAGCACGTCGTCGCCGCTCCTATCTATGTCTGCGCAACCGGACACCGGCGCCGTCGCCGTACCACACTTCTACGTGCAGACTGCCTCCATCACGCCAGCCGTGGAGGTGGTGGTGGAGTGCCGCCGCCCTTCCGGCGATGCGCCGCCGCCGCTGCATTTCACTATCCCCGCGGTGCTCCTGTCGGCGCATTTATGCACGCAGCCAGCGGCGTATACGCTGGTCAGTGCCCCCTTGTCGTCGTTTTCTGTCGGCATCGTGGCAGTAACGCCGCTGGACGGGCTGCAAACGGCGCCATGTTCCGCATCGTTGTCACCTGGACCCGTGCTGCCGCCCATCGTATGCAGTATCGCGCTAGACACGTCCGCAACAACAACCAACGACACGGCCAACATCTTCTTACAAAACACGCTTGCTGCGGCTTCTGCAGCGTCTCATCGTGCGGTGTTTGACTCCTTCACGCTGGTGGCGCCACAAGGCGAGAGGTACGGCCTGTCGCTCACGTGTGCGATTGGCGGGCTGGCCATCCTGCCGAGCCTGTCTTTCACCGTGACGCTACAGGGCTGTTTGGCGGGGCAGGAGTCGCAAGGCGTGGCGTGTGTGACATGCGGTGGTACCACCTTCAGCCTGGGCGGCATGGGCGCGCGGTGCAGAGGCTGCCCGCCGGCGGGTGCTGTTTGCAATGATGGCGTCCTCAGTCTGCTGCCGTACTACTTCCGACCAGCGGCTCAAGCAGGGATGCCGCTAGGGCCCGACACCGAGCTGCACCCTTGTGCCAACGCCGAGGCGTGCACGCTGATGTACAGCGGCAATGCGAGCGGTGCGGCGTATGGCTGTGCGTATGGTTACACCGGCCCCCTGTGTGGCGTGTGCGATGCGACTGTCAATTACGCGCGGTTTGGGGAGGCGTGCGCGGTATGTTGGGACACTGGTGCATCGTGGCTGTTCCTTCTCGTTGTGGTGACACTTGTGCTGGCCGTGCTAACACGTGTGGCGCTGCGTAAGGAATCGAACCGCTCCGATGCCGCCATTGTGCTGCGCATCACGCTGGGATACCTGCAGGCGGTCGGTAGCCTGCGTGTGTTCCGCGCCGGCAGCACCAAGGCGTACAACAGCGTGATGGGGTGGACAGAGGTGGTGAGTGCCAGTCCGTTGGGTGTGGGTGCGCTGCAATGCATCCTTCGCCTGCCATACCTGGTCCAGTACGTTGCAACAATAGCGCTGCCGGTGTTAGCGTCGGCGGCTGTAATGGCCATCTTCCATGGTGTCACCACGGGCCGGTCGGTGCACTGTAGGCCGCGCTGCGGCATGGACAAGGTGGCATTCAGGACCGCTGTGGCGTCATGGTGGGCGTCCAAACGTCACCTGTCTACGCTGCTGTTTGTGCTGTTCCTGGCGTACATGCCCATCGTGTCGGCGTCGCTGCGTGCGCTGGACTGCATTGACCCTGTCGCAGGTGTTCGCTACCTGCGGTCGGATCTGCGCGTGGAGTGCAGCGTAGGGGAACACGCCGCCGCGCGCGCGCTGGCGTACACGGTGCTCGTTGTGGTGGGTGTTGGCTTCCCTGCCGGCTTGGCGTGGCTGCTGGGCACGGCACGCAACGACCAGCTTGCTGATGCCGGCTTCCGCGCTATCTGGGGCTTCCTGTTTGACGGCTACCGCGCACCGACGCGCACGCTTGTGCCGCCGCCGCCATCCACTGGGGGTGACAATGCACACGTTGGCAGCATCCGCAAACTCTTTGGTGCACGCGGCTCCAGCGTGGTCATCACGGGCAACAAGCTGGTGGCCACGGGCGGGAAAGACTCAGGCGCGCCTCAAGGCGGCCGGCGGCGGTCGTCGATGCTGCCGCAGCGGCTATCGCAGTCGTGGGTGGTGAGCGGCGACAGCCGCGTGTGGTGGGAGGCGGTTGTACTGTGCAGGAAAGCGGGCGTGGTGCTGCTGGCAGTGACGCTGACCGACCCGTACCTACAATGCGCGGGCGCGTCGCTCTGGTTTGCGGGTGCTGTTGCGCTGCAGGTGCGGTATGCACCCTACGTCAAGCCATGGCACAACATGCTGGAGCTGGCAACCTTGGTGGCGACCTTTCTCACCGCCGTCATCACCACTATCCTGCTGCAGTACAACGTGGGCGTGACGTCCGCCGAGCTGCACGCGCCTGAGGCCATGACGGGCCTTGAGTGGGCGGTGACGGTGGCGCTGGCGGTGCTGAACGTGGGCACCTTCTCCATCCTGGTGGGCTTGTGGCTACGGCTTCAATGTTCGCGCGCGCGCGGCATCGTGAGCCGCCTATCGCTGGGGGCGGCGGTGTCACGCGGCGTGGCAGGCTTGCGCATGTCGCTGTCACGGCGGTCCAGCCGTGCCGCCGTCGCGCGCCCCAGCAACGCGGGCGACGCAGATGCCGCGGCGTCCGTGATCAACCCGCTGCGCGTCCGGGCTAGTATTGTGGGCACTGGTAAGGCGGTCGTGCTGCAAGTGCCCGCACCAGAAGCGGCGGCTGGCGACGCCAAGCGCGCGTGCCCAGCCACACCGGCAGTAACTACCGCGGCGATTGACGCCACCGCGGCCACGCCTTCCAGCGGCACGATGAGACCCGCCCGAGGGTCGGCGGCACTGTTGTCCCGCGTGGCGTTCACAGCGCTGCCCGCGGCCTCCCACAGCCGCCGCCTGTGAGCCCCGTCGTCGTGGCTGTCCGAGTTGAAGTTACCGGTAGCGCGCCCCGAGTCGGAGCGCGGCACAACGCCACGCTGCCACAAGCTCGTTGCTTGCTGCTCCCTGCGCGTTTGTGGCGCCGGCGCAGTTGTTTTCCGGCGACACCGATTTGAAGCCAGTTTCCCAGCGGAGCCTCTGACACTATTGACGGCGGGGATCGGTTGTTTAGGGAGGTTTTTTACTTGCGCCGGAGCCACCACCCCCATACCGGTACCCTCTACCCTTGATTCCACCCCCCAGGGGACGGACCGCACCCCCGGGGGGGGGGGGGGGGGGGGGGAGGGCGCGCGGGCGGGGGGGGGGGCGGCACGCCCCCAACCCGCCGCTGCACCACCTACGGCCGCAAGTGCGCCGACCGCGCATGCACCGCCCACGACCGCAAGTGCGCCGACCGCACGCGCTCCAGCCATGGCCGCGCGCGCGCCGCCCACGGCCGCAAGCGCGCCGACCACGCGCCCGCCGTGGGCAACTGACGACGGCACCCTGGATCCCGTGTCGACGGGGCTCATGGCCCTTGCGGATCTTATGGAGCAGAAGAACCCCGGTTCGGCGGCCTGCTTGTACGCGCTTGCGATGGATAAACGCAAGGCGGCGTCGCGCTCCTTCCTGTACTTTACCGATACCGCCGATGCCGGTGCCGGTAAGTAACGTTACTGGTACCGGTGGTATGAGGTGTGCACCGGCAGCACCACGCGACGCACGCAGGGCACCACAGCCGGAGCAGCGAGTTGTCGTCGCAAACGGGCGCGCTGCTGCCAATTGAAGTCCACGACTGGTATACTATTGTACCCACGCTGCGGTTTGCACTGTCAATGATGGCGCGCTCCTGCGTTGCTGGCAGCGGGCACACTGCTATGCCCTTTGCCACCGCGGCGACACGTGGCACGTGGCGCCGCGTCAACCGTCCACCGTCCACGCCACGTGCGACAGACGCAATCCTGGCGGCAATCCACCACCCGCAACGCACCACCAAAAAGCGACCAAACCTTCACCACCATACTTACCTACACCACACCCCGCACCAACTCCGCCCGCCCGCATTTTGCACCGCCGATTTTGCCGCCGCGGAAACATACGCGTTGGTTTCCGACACGTTTGGTCGACTGCACAACGCCCGCCAAGTGCAGCGTGCACCGAAGTGTAGAGAGGAGAGAGGAGGGAGCGGATATACCCAAAAAACGTCGCAGAACGCGGCGCAGCATCAGATATACAAGTGCAATTGTGTGTGTAAATGCAGCAGCGGACAGACCAGCGACCCTACTTCAGTTTCCTTCCCTCCCGTTCTGCTTGCTACGCCACTTGCTCCCGCATTTATTTACTGCGTGCACGCACTGCCCCTCCGAATCTGCGCTTCCGCCCTCTTACCATCCCCTCTATTACCACCTCCTCTTTCCGCCACCTCATCCTGCTGTTGTCGACTGCTGTTCACGACCTTTCCGCTGCCGTCCAAGCAACCAAGGGATAGTTAGTATCAGGAGCAACGAAGCGAGGCCCGCAGCGAAGCAAGGCAGGGAGTTGGCGTCAAGCGCCAGAAGGCGGCTTCCGCCAGCAGCTCCACACCACGGTCACCATCATGGCGGCACCGGGCGGAAGCGAGGGGGGGGGGGGGGCAGGGGCCGGGCGGGAGTCGGCAGGGGGGCGGGGGGGCTGGCGCGCGCCCGCCACGGTCCAAGTTGTTGTCGCCTGGCGCCCGCCCGCCCAAGTCGGGGGGCGGCTCCCCCGGCTGGAGCCGCTGGCGCCCCCCCTGCCCGCCCCCGCCCCCCCCCCCGCACACTCGCCCCCCCAACAACCGCAGGCGTGCTGGAGATGCGCGTGTACGACGGTGGCGACCGGAAGAAGGACATTGTGGCGATCGTGGCGCGTGTGCGGCACGGGCGGTATGTGGCGCCCGACCGCCTGCCGGCGGCGCTGGAAGCCGGGTCGCCCTGGCTGCCGGCGCAACCCACCGACAGCTACATCGTGCGCATGCACGACCAGTGTCACACCAGCGAGCTGTTTGGCAGCGTCAAGTGCGACTGCCAGCACCAGCTGGACTACACGCTGGGCTTTCTGTCCGACCTGGCTGTGTCTGGCTGGCGCCGGCGTAGCGCCATGCGTGCGGGGCGCGGTGACGTTACTTCTCCAACGACACCGCCGCCTGCCGCCGCCGCCGCCGCCGTCGCCGACCCGTGTGGCGGCAGCGCTACACTGCCGCCGCTGCACACGGCGCCGCATGCCGGGTGCGACGCGGCGGCGTGGGCAGACGTGGATCCCGACACCATCCTGGGTGTGCTGCCGTACCTGCCGCAGGAGGGCCGCGGCATTGGGCTGGGCGCCACGGTGGCGGCGTACGCGCTGCAGGAGGACTCGCATGGCGTCGTGCCTGGGTTCCTGGTGCTGGGCGACGACGGCGAGGTGGTGCCGCCGGACGGCGACGTGGTGGTTGACGGCCTGGACACCGTGGATGCCAACCGTGCGCTGGGCCTGCCGGACGACGCGCGTGACTACGCCGGCGCGGCGGACGTGTTGACGCAGCTGCAGCTGCTGGCACCCGCTCCTACTGCTACCGCTACTGATGCTCCAACCGCCGCCGCCGCCGCTGCCGCGTTCCCCACCGCCCGCCTGCTTACCAACAACCCACGCAAGGTGGAGCGGCTGCGCGCGTTGGGTGTGCCGGTGAGCGGCACGGTGCCGTGCATTGTGTGCCTGGCGTCACCCCTCGCCGCCGCCTACGTGCGCGCCAAGGCGGAGCGCATGGGCCACACCATCCCGCCTGCCGCACAGGCCGCCATGCCCGCCTCCCCGCTGCGCGTCGCTTCTGGTTCACTCGCCGCCACCACCGCGTAACCATCCTGGTTTTGCTCGTTTGTCAGCGCCCACGACTTCCACCACCTCGTTGTTTGTGCATGATCATCTTCCTGGTTTGGTTGCTGGCTTGTGATTCCAGCAGCTTCCAGCTGCGTCGACAGCCCCACGTGCATGTGACCCGTATTTTGTCACTTTCTTGTGTGCCGCGCGGCCCCAACTGGGGCCTCCAACCCATCCATATCCATGAATTCCACTCCCACCCCCCGGCACCCCCGCCTTTGCATGTGCGTGCCGACAGCCCTGCTCGCAACTGAGACGGGCTGTCGGCCCGCAGCCGTTTGTGAACGCTTTGAATGAGCTGCATCCGCTACACTACGCCGCGCGCAATTTATAAAACACACGCGCGAACTAATGTATAATAGCATATTCTCCACTTTAAGTTGATTAGGCGCGCACCCTTTATAGTTAGAAGCCATGGCGACGGCGACGCCGTCGGTGGCGGCGACGGCGGCGATGGGCGGCTCGCTGGCGTCGCTGGAGGCGGCGATGCGCGCGGTGCTGCGGGAGGGCACCATTGTGGGCGCGGCGGTGGCGGTGGTGGTGGCGCTGGTGGTGTACGTGACGCGTTGCTGCCTGTGGGTGTGGCGTACGCGGCGGAACCTGCGCGTGGCAGAGGGCCGAATGGCATCGGTGGAGGCGCTGCATGAGCGTGCCAAGGTGGCGGCATACATACACGACGAGCGCTGCCGCGTGTACCGTAACGCTGTGTACGACAACATACACCTGCCTGGCTTCGTCGCATATGAAGAGGAGGAGGTGCGTCGCGTGCGCTGGGCGCGTTCTTGCTGTTGTTGTCGTTGTCGTACCCTTGCGGGTGCTGGTTTGTGCGCCCTGCTTGCTCACCCGCCCACCCAATCGCCCTGCCGCCGCCTTCCCACCTTTCAGGAGCCCTTGGATGAAGTGCGGCTGGCACCACGCGCCTGACCGGCCACCTGCGGCGGCACATTGCTGGAATGTTCAAGGGGGCACACGCGCACAGGCCAAACAGGGTGCAGATAGGAACGATTCGCTAGCGGGGTGGGTAACATGATCGGCATCGACAACAAAACAACAAAGCTACGCGTCATCAGCGCCGTCGTTCTCCGTGTCGTCGTCGTCACCATCGTGGCGCAGTGGCGGCGGGTGGGAGGCCGAGGGGGAGGACGTGGCCTCCACCGGCTGGAAGGCGGCAGGCACAATGTCGGTAAGGTCGACGTGCGTGCGCTCGCGCACGGCGGCGATGAATGCGGCGCGCGCGGACAGCAGGCGCGCCTGCGCCATGGTGGACATGGCAGTGAAGGTGGCGGCCGGCAAGTCCCACCGCCGGTGGTAAACCTGCTTGCCAATGGATGCGTCGTGCGAGTACTTCTTAGTAATGCGCATGGGGTCACAGTTGCCCACCACCACCGGCAGCGACGCTGCCGTGATGGCGCCGCTGGCCGCGCCGCGCACAACGCGGCGCGCCACCACGAAGCCGGACGGCAGGCGCACGCACCAGGTGCGGCCGCCAACCACGCCGCGCCGCACATGCGCGCCGGGCGTCAGGGTCGGCATGCAGTCGGCGGCGGCGGCCACCGTCCATGCCGGCCCATCGGCCGTGGTGGACGAGTAGTGCATCACGGGCGCCACACCGCCCGGTGTCGGGAGGAGGGCCCGGCCCCCGGCGGGGCCCCCCCCGCCCGGGGTGGCCCTGGCCGCTGCGGCCCGCGCCCCCCCCACCCCCCCCCCCCCCCCGCCCCGCACGCGCCCGCCGCGCCCCGGGGGGGGGGGCGCCCCGCGCGGCGGGCGTTGGGGCGGGGGGGGGCCCCCCCCCCCCGCGGGCGGGGGGGGGGGGGGGGGCGCGGGGCCCCCCCCCGCCCCCCCCGCCGGGGGGGGGAGGAGAGGGTGGTGCCCCCCCCCCCGCCACGCCAGCGCGGCACAGGCGGCGGTGATGACGGCGACAGCGGCGCCGGTTGGCAGTGGCAGTGCACGGCCTTCTACGCCGCGCACACACCACGCGCCAGCAAGCACAGCTGCTGCCGCCTCCGCGGTCGTCGCTGCTGCGCCCGCCCCAGCGCCGCCAGGCGCGCATGCCAGCAGGTTGAAGGCCGCCGTGGGTGGCGCGTCCGCCAGCGCCGCCGCTGTCACCTTTCTAAAGGTTCCGCGCGCGCCGCCCGCCGCCGCATACATGTTGTGACCCGGCGTGACCGCCAGTGACAGGGGGCCGGCATTGAACTCCACCACGGGCGTGCCGCCGCCAGGTTGCGCAGCATTCACAATAAGGGCGGTGGCCGCCTCGTACGCCAGGCTGCAGGACCCGCCGCGCGCAAGCGTGGCAAACGTGACCGGCGCCGCCGTGCCGCCGGCTGCCTCCACCTCCGCCAGGCTCAGCCAGCCCGCCGACGTCAGCAGCTGGTGGTCGGCCTCTGGGAAGCAATGTAGCTGGCGCGCCAGGTAGGTGCGCAGGTACGTGCCGTCTGGCAGCGGCAGCACGCCCTGCCCAAACGCCTCCACCACCGCGTCCGTGTACACGCTCTCCTCCGGCAGCCACTTCCCGCGCCGCGCCTCCACCGTCGTCGGCCGTCGCAACCCACTACTGCTGACGTTTGACACCCCTGCAGCCGCCGCACCACCACCACCGCCGCCGCCCCGCCCGCGCGGCGTGGTTGCACTTGCAACCGCGACGCGGCCACGTGCAGCTGCCGCAGCTGCTGCCGCCGCCGTGGCTGCTGACACCGCCGCCTTCATGGCCGACTCACGTGCCACATCAGCGGGCTCGCGCAGCGAGTAGCTGGTGGCACCGCCGCCGATGTCTGCCGCCGCGACGCGGGACGCCGTCGCATTTGCACGCTTGATACTGCCGCCGCCCTCCTCTCCAGCGGCGTCCGCCGCGGCAACCCGCGCGCGCTTGGCAGCGGGGTGCCGCTCTGCCCCGCTGTCCTCACTATGCTCATCAGCTGCTGCATCATGGCCACCACGCCCTCTTGCACCGTCCCCACCAGTACTGCTTCCGCTGCCACCGGCGCCGCCATTGCCAGCAACTACAGGTGGGTGGGCGTCACCGGCGGCAGCGTCAGTACTGGCACCGGCAGCAGCAGCTGCGGCGGCGGCCGCGGCCGCAGTCGCAGCGGGCGGCGCCACAGACAATGGCACGGGCAGCGAAATGGCGTCACGCAGGGTGGTGGCGTCTGCAAGTGGGAGTCCTGGCGCCGCCGTGCTAACGTCCACGCGGGTGGTCCAGCCCAGCGCTGACGACAGCGTCACCAGCTGCTCTGCCGTCGCACCGCTGTCACCCTCGCTTGGCGCGCCCAGCACCGCCACCGCGTGCGGCTCGTAGGCGTCATGCGCGGAGGCGGTGTGCAGACACACCGCCTGCGTCAGCACGGCGTACGACGAAAAGAAGTGGCTGGCTGGCACGCTAAACGCCAGCTCATAGTCGTAGTCCCACGCCAACAGCGCCGCCGTGGTGACACGGGCGCTGGGGCAGGGTGCGGCCCCCCCGCTGCCACTGCCGCTGACCCCCGGGCCTGTCGCCGCAATGGGCCGGCACATGGACCCCGCCGCCACCCTGCGTGGCAGCGCGGCGGCAACAGACGTCCCCTGCGCGGCGGCGCGTGCCAGCACGTCGCCGTGTGTGAACCACACAATGTGTTGCCCGGACGCCGCCGCCTCAGCACAAATGGAGGACGCCAGGGTGGCCGGCAGGTCCAGTGTTGGCACACCGCCGCCACCGCCGCCGCCTGTGACATTGGACGCCTGCAGCACCTCAATCAGTGCGAAATTGGCGCTCGTCAGTGCCGCGCCGGTGCGGTACCACATCTCCACATGCCGGCACCGCGTGGCGCTGGCCGCCAGCTTTGCCAGCGCGTGCACGCCGCGCTGCCATGCCGGCGTGGCAGCATCTGCCGG
>Ga0066256_1002669_pt1 | contig 19049 bp, 16 predicted proteins | sample ThiBio_1000_biof_FD_87107 | JGI IMG/M metagenome (GOLD analysis project Ga0066256, IMG submission 87107) | Wastewater bioreactor microbial communities from Cape Town, South Africa - Thiocy_expt_1000_biof (version 2) | ecosystem: Engineered > Bioreactor > Thiocyanate-remediating >... | reverse complement strand
GTTGGCTCCTTCGACTTGCTGAGGTCGACGGAACCGTAGTTATCTGGAGTGAAATCATGGAAAACCGAAGGAAACCTGCGCCTACCGCCGCCACGCTCGACATAAACTGCGACTGCAAAGAATATGTGCTGGACTATCTCGCCCATTCCTTCCCGGTGCAGCTCTATGAGCCGTTCTCCGATAGCGAGGGCAATCTGTCGTCGCGGCCGGTCTATCGGGATGGCCAGCCGGTCGAAAGCCGGGAGGCCGTCGCCCGCCGCGACGAGCTGATCGAGCATCTCGCCTCGCTGCCGCCGGTCCCCGGTGCGCTCGACCAGATCGTCCAGCGCTTCGGCACCGACATGGTGGCCGAGGTCACCGGCCGCTCCCGCCGCATCGTCCGCAGGGGCGAGCGCTTCGCCGTCGAGACGCGCCCCGGCGCGGCCAACCTCGCCGAGACCGCCGCCTTCATGGATGACGACAAGCGCGTGCTCGTCTTCTCGGACGCCGGTGGCACTGGTCGGAGCTATCACGCCGACCTTGCCGCGAAAAACCAGCGTCTGCGCGTCCATTATCTGCTGGAGCCGGGCTGGAAGGCCGACGCCGCGATCCAGGGCCTCGGCCGCACCAACCGCACCAATCAGGCGCAGCCACCGCTGTTCCGGCCGATCGCCACCAACGTGAAGGCCGAGAAGCGCTTCCTCTCGACCATCGCGCGTCGGCTCGACACGCTCGGCGCCATCACACGCGGCCAGCGGCAGACCGGCGGCCAGGGCCTGTTCCGCCCCGAGGATAATCTCGAAAGCGCCTATGCCCGCGACGCGCTGCGCCAGCTCTACCTGCTGCTCGTGCGCGGCAAGGTCGAAGGCTGCTCGCTCGACCGTTTCGAGACCGCCACCGGCCTCAAGCTGATGGACGACAACGGCATCAAGGATGAGCTGCCGCCGATCACCACTTTCCTCAACCGGCTGCTGGCGCTCACCATCGAGCTTCAGGGCATCCTGTTCACCGTCTTCGAACAGCTCCTCGCCGCCAAGGTCGACGGCGCCATCCGTGCCGGCGTCTATGACGTCGGGCTGGAGACGCTCCAGGCCGAGAGTTTCGCCGTCGCCGACAGCCAGGTCATCCATACCCATCCGGGGACCGGCGCGGAAACCCGGCTGCTCACCATCACCCGGCGCGAACGCAACCGGCCGCTCGGTCTCGCCGCCGCGCTCGACCAGTTGTCCGACCCACGTGCTCGCCTGCTGATCAACGCCCGGTCACACCGCGCTGCCGTGCAGGTTCCGGCGCCGTCGATGATGCTCGACGACGGCGAGATCGAGCGCCGTGTCTGCCTGATCCGGCCAATGGAGCAGCACTATTCCCCGCTGCGCATGATGGACGAGAGCCATTGGGAGGACGCCGACCGCGAGGCGTTCACGGCGGCCTGGAACGCCGAACTGGCCGAGGTGCCGGAATTCGCCGATAGCACGATCCATATCGTCGCCGGCCTGCTGCTGCCGATCTGGAAGCGCCTGCCGGACGAGTCGACGCGGGTCTATCGGCTCCAGACCGATGAGGGCGAGCGGATCATCGGCCGCCGCGTCTCGCCCGCCTGGGCGGCGAACGCCATCACCACCGGCGCGCCGTCGCTCGGCCCCGATCAGGCCTTCGCCGCGCTGATGGACGGCACGGCCATCCTCGACCTCGCCGAGGGCCTGCAGCTTCGCCGCGTCCGCGTGATGGGCGCCCATCGTCTGGAATTGACCGGCTTCACCGACGCCATGCGCGAGCGACTGCGCACCTATGGCCTGTTCAGCGAGATCATCTCCTGGAAACTGCGCTTCTTCGTTCCCGCCGACGCCGCCGGCCCAGCGGTGCTCGCCCGCGTGCTCGACACCTATCCGGTGGCGCGCATCGCCGAGCGGGAGGCAGCATGATGGCCCGTCACGACGCATCCGATCTGGCGCAGCGTCTCGGCCGGCAGGCCGAGGCGGTATGCCGACATTATCTTTCCAGCGGACGGCGCGAGGGCCGCTATTGGCTGGTGGGCGACGCGCGCAACACGCCGGGCCGCTCGATGTATGTCCGGCTCAAGGACTCCCCCAAGGGGCCAGCCGGCAAATGGACCGACGCCGCCACCGGCGAACATGGTGATCTCCTCGACATCATCCGCGAAAGCTGCGGCCTGGTCGACTTCAAGGACGTCGCCGAGGAGGCGCGCAGCTTCCTCAGCATGCCGCCGCCCGAGCCGGAACCGCATGCAGCGCGGCATCGGCCACCGGCGCCGCATGGCTCACCCGAGGCGGCGCGGCGTCTCGTCCATATGTCGCAGCCGATCGGCGGCACGCTCGTGCAATCGTATTTGCGCAAACGCGGCATTACGGATTTACGCGGAACCGCAAACCTGCATTTCCACCCACGCTGCTACTATCGGCCCGACGAGCATGCGCCGACCGAGACCTGGCCGGCGATGATCGCCGCCGTCACCGACCTTGCCGGTCATATCACCGGGGCGCATCGCACCTGGCTCGATCCGCGCACGCAGGACAAGGCGCCTATCGACACCCCGCGCCGGGCGATGGGCGACCTTCTCGGCAACGCGGTCCGCTTCGGCCATGGCGGGGAAGTGATGGCGGCCGGCGAAGGCATCGAGACCGTGCTGTCGATCCGGCAAGTCTTGCCCGACATGCCGATGCTGGCGGCGCTCTCCGCAGTCCATCTTGCCGCCATCCTGTTCCCGGACACGCTGCGGCGGCTCTACATCCTGCGCGACGATGATCCGGCCGGTGACGGGGCGCGCGACAGTCTTATCGAACGGGCGAACGCGGCCGGCATCGAGGCTATCGTCATCTCGCCCCAGCTCGGCGACTTCAACGAGGATCTGCGCACGCTCGGCATCGACCACCTGCGCAGCCTCACCCGGATACAGATCGGGCCGCAGGACGTGGCGCGCTACATGGCGCTGGCGGCATAGCCGGGAGAGGAAGAGCGCGGCGGTGGAGCGCCTCCGTGCCCGTTCGGAGGCCCCATTCCATCGTAGGGGACCGCGCCTCGGCCTTCGAGAGGGCGATCGGCCCACAGTCGGGCCAGCCCGGCAATGGCTGCGGCCGACTATTTTCCGGCGCGGCCTGAAGGCCGCTTTCCATCGCGAGGCAAAATAGCCGGCCTTCGCCATCCTCCGCTGTCGCTCCGGCCCTCCCGCTTCGCTTCGGGTGCTTAGCCGGCCCGCCGGTGGGCTTCGTCGCCATGAAGGCCGCGACGGTCGCGGTCCAGACGATGGAGCCTCCCATGAACGGGCACGACGACTTCGAACCACATCACGAATCCTCACCCACCGACCACGTCCTCAACGAATTGCAGCTTCACGGCTACCGGCCCTTCGCCGACGAACCCGACCAGCGGCTTCTTCCGGACGGCAATGCGGTCGCGGGCGCGGTCGCCGACATCTTCGACGCCCTGATCGGGACGCTGGAGGACACTCGCCTCGAACCCGACCTCGACGATCTCCTCTGGTCGACGGTCAACGTCTTCCACCGGGCCACGGAACGGATCGCCCGCGAACTGGACGACAACGAGCAGGCGCAGAAGCGCTTGCAGCGGGAACAGGACGGCAGCGAGGTGAAGTCGGTCGAGCTCGAGCGCCAGATCGCCGAGGGTCAGACCCTCATCGAACGCCAGGCCGCCTTCGAGCTGATGCGCGACCAGGCCGCCGAACACTATGAACGCCAGATTGGCAAACCCTGGCTCCCGCGCAGCGGATCGAAGGTCAACCATCGCAATCTCACATCGGCGATGATCGACAGCCGCGACTTCCTGATGGCGAAGAAGCGCGCCGAGCAGCAAGTTCTCCTTCCTCCCGGTCCCAAGATCGTCGTCACCGGCGGGCTCGACTTCGACGATCACCGGCTCATCTGGGCCAAGCTCGACCAGGTGCATGAGAAGCACCCCGACATGGTGCTGGTCCACGGCAAGTCGCCCAAGGGCGCCGAGAAGATCGCCTCGCTCTGGGCGAAGAACCGTGACGTACCGCAGATCGGCTTCGCCCCTGACTGGACCAAGCACGGCCGGGCAGCCCCCTTCAAACGCAATGACGAGATGCTTCAGATTATGCCCAAGGGCGTGATGCACTTCCCCGGTACGGGCATTAACGACAACCTTGCAGACAAGGCCCGCAAGCTCGGCATCCCGGTCTGGAAGTTCGGCGGCGCGTGAGCGCCGCCTTCCATCTATTCCTAACTCGCCATCACGCAAACGAGTATTGGCCAATTTCCGTATGGCCGCTTTTCAGTCCGGCTCGCCGGTCACGGCGATCCGGGCGGATCTCGCATAATGGGCAAGCTCGGTGTCGTTCTCGATCAGCGCATCGAGCAGGTCTTTCATATCCGCCTGATCAGAGGCCGACTGAAACGGACCCGGCTGACGCTCGATGGCCAGCACCGCGATGGCGAGGGCTTTTTTCACGAGATGCAATTCCCTGCCTGTGAACTCCGCCATGACCAGCCCCTCACGACTCCAAACCCGTCACCGACAGCATAGCCGATATCGCCCTGTGGTGGGACAGCATGCGAGAACAGCAAACCCGGGGCATCCATGTGACTGACATGGCACCCTACGCAACGAACCACCTCCGCCTTTAAGCGCTGATCCTTGGTCCAACCGCGGACTTGTCGCCATCAACCCATGAAGGGTCGGCTATGCGAGCATGCCGCCGCTGCGGCTGCGCCTGCGCGGTGATTGCAGTCCACGGCCGAACACATCGGGCGCCTGTCGGCGGGGGATGGTCCCCCGCTCCAGCAGGAGCCCAAGCGGCAAGCCTCGTTCCCCATTCCTCACGCCTCCTCGATCTTGATCCGTAACAGCTTGACCGAGTTGAGAAAGACAGCCACGTCGGGTCCGAGATGGATGAAGGCTGCCTGGATCGGTCCGATCCAGCCCATCAACGCGGCGGTGATGCCAAGCACATGAACCACGCCGACGCCGACCCAAAGGTTTTCCTGTACGGTGCGATAAGCGCGACGGGCAATATTACGAGCACCGACGATCTTGCCAAGGTCGTCGGTCATCAGCGCGATATCCGCGGCTTCGAGTGCCGCCTGGGTTCCCGCAGCGCCCATGGCGATGCCGATATCGGCACGGGCAAGTGCGGGCGCGTCATTGACACCATCGCCCACCATGGCAACCTTGAAGCCGCGGTTTTGGAGGTCGGCGATGACCGCAACCTTGTCTTCGGGCATGAGATCGGCTTGGATCTCATCGATGCCCAACTGATTGGCGATTGCGTCGGCGCTCGCGCGATTATCGCCCGTCAGCATGACCACGCGCCGGATCCCATGTTCTTTCAACGCGGCGACCGCATGCCCGGCACCCGGGCGAAGCGTATCGGCGATATAAAGTACCCCGCAAAATTTTCCGTCGACAGCGACATGCACCGGCGTTTGCCCCCCGGATTGGACCGCAAAGGCGATAGGGACGTTGTGTTCGCGTAGCAAAGCGGGATTGCCGACGAGAACGACGCGGCTCTCGACGGTAGCCCTGACGCCACGCCCCTGTATTTGTTCATAGCTGTCGGGTTCGGGAACCAAGAGGCCTTCCCTGGCGGCGGCTTCGACCACGGCCTTGGCTAGAGGATGTGCCGAACGTCGGTCGGCCGACGCAGCTAAACGAAGGATATCTGGTTCCGGAACGGTCCGATCAAGGGAGTCGATGCGGACGACCGCTGGCTTATTCGCCGTCAGGGTGCCGGTCTTGTCGAAGACGATGGCATCGGCCTTGGCAAGTTGTTCTAGATAAAGGCCGCCCTTGATGAGAATGCCAGAGCGCGCGGCACGCGCGATAGCGGCAATCATCACAATAGGTGTCGCCAAACCAAGCTCCGCCGGCGAGGTAAAGATGAGCAGCGTGACAATCTTGGACACATCGCGCGTGACAAGGAAGACGACGATGAGAAAAACGAAAACGACAGGTATCAGCCAGCTCGCAACACGATCGGCAAGCTTCTGGACGGGTGCCTGTTCTGCTTCGGCATTTTCGACGAGTGCGATGATCCGTGAGAAGATCGTATCACCCCCAACCTTTTCTGTCTTGATGTCGAGCGCCCCGGCTTCGACAATAGTGCCAGCAAATACCGGCGATCCGTCCGCCTTATCCTGTGGGATGCTTTCGCCGGTAATGGGTGCCTGGTTGACCGATGCCAGACCGCCAACAACTACCCCATCGACGGGAATCTTCTCACCTGTTCGGACGAGGACGATTTGGCCGACGACAAGATCCGCAATGGGAACCACGCGCTCGATATTATCTTCGCGAACGATAGCAGTTTGAGGTACTGAACCGATCAGCGCCTTGATCGAAGCGCGAGCGCGGTCAGTGTTGAGGTCAGCAATGAATTCGGCGATCAGGATAATGACCATCAACACGGCGCCGGCGACGGTTTCTCCTCCGAAGACCGCGACCAGCGTAGCGATCGTTACGAAGATTTCCGTGCCGATCTTGCGTTCAGTGAAAAGATCAATGAGACCCGTCTTGACCAGGGGATAGAGGCCGACCGCGACAGCAATCCACAGTAGCCAGATTGGCACGATCTGCTGCCAGTAGAGCAAAGCTACCAAGCCGGTGAACAGGATACGCGCGACCTCGATCCAGCGTCCCCGGGTCGTAAGAGACCGCAGGCCTGCCTCGCCGGATTGCGATGGTTGTGCTTCGACAGTTGCGCTTATCACGTCCTTTCTCCTGAAATATTGATGAACGTTCCCGTGTGCCGTTCGTCATCCGAGATATTCCTGGTGCACCTGGTATTCCGCCGCGGGCGGGGGGCGAGTGCCCGCGGCGTGGTCCGGGCCTCGAGGGTCAGGCACCGAACCAATCTCAGTCGTCACGCACTGGACCGGAACCCCTTCCGGGCATGTCGCCTATTTCCCGAAGGGGGTTTTTGGAATACCAGGTGTCGCAGGAGCATATGATCGGTAACATCAAGAAGCTTGCCAAAGAGCCGCTTCAGATTGCGGAGCGGCAGAGCTCCAATCAGACCGGTACATCGATAACCATGTACGAGTCGTGCTCCGGTAGGAGCTGGAAACATTTTGAATGTTTCCTCGAAGGCGAACAGCCAACCAAGCCCGAACCGGAACGCGAGGCCACGTTGGGCATCGAACTCAATTATGCGGGCGTCAACGGTTCGAAACGGCGCGTCTCCAGTCTTCACACGGAAGGAGTAATCGACCTTTGCGCCGGGCGCCGGAACTCCTGAGATCCGAACGAAAGGATGCCAGCGCCGATAATCCTCGAACCGGATTATGGTGGTCCAGACCTTTGCTGGCGAGGCATGAATGACTGTTTCATGTTCGACGGCGATCATCTGCCATCCCCAGCTTATGCTACCGACTTTTGATCTGGCTGAGGACGCGCGCCGAACAAGACATCCACATGCGTGATCGTGATCAGACCGATGCCACGCATGGCGTCGACCTCCGAGACGAAGCTTCGGAGGCGGTCCTCTTCATCGACGATCTCGACCACGAGCGGATAGTTGTGATCGAAGAGCCGTGAGGCGTGAATAAGATTGGAATGTCCGAATCCGACACGCCCTCTGAGGACGGTTACACCCAAGAGCTGATGTGACTTCGCCTTTTCAAGGACTACTTCGAATACGGGGCGATCGCCACTGACCGCCATTTCGTCCGTAAAGACGCGGAGTAAAGAATATTGTTTCATGTCTCAACCTCTCGTCATGTTTGATACGGGGGCCGGCAGCGCAACGGTCACGCCTGCTGCCGGCCGCCTTTCAGTTGGCCAATAACGGTGTCTCTGAACTGCGCTCTTCCCTGCGCCGCTTGCGTCGAGCCATGTAGCGATAACTAAGAGCTGTGATCGCAGGCAGAACGAGCAGCGTGAGGATTGTGCAGGTAATGAGGCCGCCGATCACGACCGTTGCGAGCGGTCGCTGCACTTCGGCACCGGTACCGGTGGCGAGCGCCATCGGAACGAACCCGAGACTGGCCACCAGCGCGGTCATCAATACCGGCCGAACGCGTTCCATCGCGCCGCCGACGATCGCTTCATCGTCGCCGATCCCATCATCTCGGCGCTTCCGGATCGCACTCATCATGACGAGACCGTTGAGCACGGCGACGCCGGAGAGAGCGATGAACCCGACCGCCGCGGTAATGGAGAACGGAATGCCCCGCAGCAGCAGCGCAAAGACGCCGCCCGCCAGCGCCATCGGCACTGCCGAGAACACGATCGCCGCCGGCATGAAGCCGCCGAGCGCCATGTAGAGCAGCGCATAGATGGCGACGAAGCAGATCGGCACCACGATCAGCAGCCTGAGACGTGCCGACTGAAGGCTTTCGAACGTGCCGCCCCGGTCGGTATACATGCCCGGCGGCAGGGTGAGCTGGCCGATCTTCTCCTGGGCTTCGGTCACGAAACCGCCGAGATCACGGCCTCTCACATTGACCTGAACGACGACCATGCGTTTGCCGTTTTCGCGGCTGATCTGATTCAATCCCTGAGTGAAACTGAAGCGTGCCACCTCCCGTAATGGGATCGAGCGCGCGACCTGGCCCTCAATAGTTGGTAGCATCACCGGGATCGAACCAAGCGTTTCGATGTCATCACGCTGCGCATCGGGAAGACGCACGACGACATCGAAGCGACGGTCGCCTTCGAATAGCAGCCCGGCTTCGCGTCCGCCTAGTGCCGCGGCGACAGTGTTAGCCACTTCCTCGACCGATAGCCCATAGCGCGCTGCCGCTTGTCGGTCGATCTGCACATCGAATGTCGGCGCTCCCGACGTCTGCTCGGCGCTTACATCGCCGGCACCGGGGATGTTTCGCAGCACATCCACAATACGGTTTGCTTGGACACTCATCTGCTCGAGGTCGTCGCCGTAGAGCTTGACCGCCACGTCGGCGCGCACACCCGCGATCAGTTCGTTGAAGCGCATCTGGATCGGCTGCTGGATCTCGGTCCGGTTGCCGATAAATGGCTTCATCTTCTCCTCAATGCGACGCAGGATATCCGCCTTGCTCTTGACCTCATCCGGCCATTCGTCCTCCGGCTTAGGGATGACATAGGTGTCCGATGCATTGGGTGGCATCGGATCGGTGCCGAGGTCTGCGTTGCCGTTCTTAGAGAAGACCAGCGCTACCTCCGGCAGCGTTTTCAATGCATTTTCGATCCGGAGCTGCATTTGCGTCGACTGGTCGATCGATGCTGAAGGAATGCGAAAGTTGGTTACGGTAATATCCTTCTCGTCGAGCTGCGGCATGAACTCCTCACCGAGCAGCCCGAAGGCCAGCACGGCCGCGAAGAAAACACCCGCGCCCCCAGCAATGAACGGAAGTGGGCGCGCTACGGCTTTCGTGAGCAACGGTGCATATTTCTCCTTGAACCAGCGGATCGGCCTGACCTCAGTCTCGCTGACCTTGCCGGTGATAACGAGTGCGATCATTGCGGGTACGAAGGTCAGTGACAGCACGAAAGCGCTGGCAAGCGCGACCATCAGCGTGATCGCCATCGGCGAAAAGGTCTTGCCTTCAACGCCCTGGAAAGTGAGCAACGGCACAAACACCAAGAAGATGATGAGCTGGCCATATACTGTCGGCCGGATCATCTCTTGTGCGGCAAGCGTGGTCTCTTCCATGCGTTCGTCACGAGAGAGAAGACGTCCTTCATGCTCCTGCCGTTCGGCAAGCCGCCGGAGCGCGTTCTCGACGATGATAACCGCACCGTCGACGATGAGTCCGAAATCGAGCGCGCCGAGGCTCATCAGGTTGCCGGATACGCGCAAGCCGTTCATGCCTGCGGCCGTCATCAGCATGGTGACTGGTATTACCGCGGCGGTGATGAGAGCGGCCCGAATATTGCCGAGCAGCAGGAAAAGCACGACGATGACAAGCAGCGCACCCTCAACAAGATTCTTCTCGACCGTCGCGATTGTCGCGTTGACGAGTTTCGACCGGTTGTAGACCGGCTCGGCAAAGACGTCTGGCGGCAAAGACTTGTTGATCTCGATCAGCTTGTCGGCTGCACTATTGGCAACAACTCGGCTGTTCTCACCGACGAGCATCAAGACGGTAGAAATGACGGCTTCGGAACCCATGCGGCTGCCCGAACCGGTGCGAACGGCGCCGCCGATCTCGACATTGCCGATGTCCTTCACCCGCACGGGTACGCCGGACCGGGTCGCGACGACCGCCTCTTGAATGTCCTCTATAGATTTGAGACGCGCATCCGCCCGAACGAGAAAACTCTCTCCGGCGCGGCGGATATAGTTCGATCCCGCCGACAAGTTGGCCTTTTCAAGCGCGTCTGCGAGTTCCGTGACCGAAATACCATAGGACGTGAGCGCGTTGAGGTTCGGTTGAACCAGATACTGCTTTACATAGCCACCGTTGGAATCAACGCCCGCGACACCCTTCACCGCTCGCATCTGCGGGCGAATGATCCAGTCCTGAACTGTACGAAGATAAGCGGCCTTGGCGAGTTCAGTTGTGAGCCGCTCTCCCTCCGGGGTGAGATAGCTGCCGTCAGATTGCCAGCCGGGCTTGCCATCGGCGATCTTGACCCCCTTGCCATCGGGATGCTGGAAGGCAACCGAGTAGAAAAAGATCTCGCCAAGACCAGTGCTTAATGGCGAGAGGTTGGGCTGCACGCCAGGCGGCAGGCGATCTTTTGCTTGCGCAAGCCGCTCAGTAACCTGCTGGCGAGCAAAATAGATGTCGGTATCGTCAGTGAAAACCGCTGTGACTTGGCTGAAGCCGTTACGCGTCAATGAGCGCGTGAGCGTGAGACCAGGAATTCCCGATAAAGCGGTCTCCACCGGGAAAGTGACCTGTTTCTCCATATCAACAGGGCCAAGAGTCGGATTGAACGTGTTGATCTGGACTTGGCGGTTGGTGATGTCCGGGACCGCGTCGATTGGCAATTTAGTGATCTGCCATGTGCCGAAGGCGATGACGGCGAGAACCAGGAAAGCGACGAACCACCGCCCCCTGACGGAAAGGCTGAGGATACGAGCAATCATTCCGCCGACTCCTTCTCGATTTCAGCCTTGAGCAGGAAGGCATTGGTTGTGGCGATCCGAGTGCCGGCTGTGAGTCCTGAAAGGATCGAAACCAGACCGCCGCTGCGGCTGCCTGTTTCAACGGTTTGCGCCTTGAATCCTTTTGGAGTGCGAACGAACACAACCGTTCGACCTCCCACAGTCTGAACCGCGTCCTGCGGAACCATCACGCCGTTTTGCGTCGCGTCGCCGCTTGCAAAGATGCGGGCCCTTACCAGTTGGCCTGGAGACAACGCGCTCCCACTCGCGGGTTCGATGACCGCGGTTGCAGTTCGGCTATCCGGATCGACCACCCCGGTGGAAGAACGGACCCGGCCTTCGACCATGCGACCGTCGTTGGTCGTTAGCTCGACCCGGTCGCCCCTGCGAATACGCGCCGCGTCGGCTGGCGGCACGTTGGCTGTGATCTGTAGTTTACGGGGATCGGCCACGCTAAAGAGCACGGTTTCGGCGGCGACGAACTGACCGAGATTGGCGGGCGCGGCGGTCACGCGGCCGCTAACCGGACTGACAACCGCTACTGAGCGGCCGTCGCGCGAAACGCGAACTGCTCCGGCGGCGGCACTTGCACGACGCGCATCCGCCTGCGCCACCGCCAGATTAGCCTCAGCGGTTTCAAAATCGGCGCGCGGTGAGACCCCTTGGCCAAGCAAACTGCGTTCTCGTGCAAGCTGCTTTTGCGCGAGGGCAACCCGCGCCGCAGCGGCGGATTGCTCAGCAGCGATTGAAGACGCGTCGCGACTTTCGACTAGCGCGAGCGTCTCGCCCTTCCGCACCGGATCGCCGATACGCTTGAAAATGCGTGTCACCGTGCCTGGTGCGCGTGCGGTGAGCACCGCATCTGCGTCTGGCGTTGCCTCCACCGTGGCGGAAGCCGGAATCGCCGCGTCCAACTCCCCTGCGGCGGCCGGCGCAACACCGATCTGAGATGTCGCGATTGCCTGTTGCGAGATGGCGACAGTGTCGCTCTGTGTAGTCGGAGTTTGCGATTCTGCTTGCTCAACAGCAGTGACGGTTGAAGGCTGGGTGAAACGCGCTGCCCCAAAACCGACTGCAGCGGCGGCGGCGAGCCCGAGGGCGGCGCCAGCATAAAGACGTTTTCTGTCGTTCATTGGACCGGTTCTCCGGTAATGGTGAGGCCCTGAAGACGGGCAAGACTAGCGCGAGCGTCGAGCCTGGCAGCCGTGGCGTCGAGGACGACCCCCCGTGCGGTGCCGAGGCCGCGCCGAGCAGCGATAAGTTCAATCAGCGGGGACTTGCCCGACTCATAGGCGATGCGGGCGAGGCGGTAAGTTTCCTCGGCGGTCTGCAACGTCTTCTCAGCCGCCGCGACGCGCGCGTCGGCCGCTTCATTGAGCGCCAGAGCGGCATTGATCTCTGCTTCTGCCTCGAGGCGTGCGGCAGATGCTCGCGCGTCGGCGCTGCGCTGTTCTGCCTGCGCTGCGTCGATATTCCCGCGATTGCGGTCGAAGAACGGAAGCGGCACGCTGATGCCTGCCAGGAGCGCATTCGCCTTGTCGACTTCCAGCCGGCGAACTCCGATCGATACGGTTATATCGGGGATCGCTTGGCGTCTGGCCAGCGTAACGCGGCGAGCAGCCGCCTCACTTTCGGCCTTCGCCGCGAGATAGGGCGCGGTCTGCTGCGGATCGATGGGGCCGTAGTTCGCCCTTGGCTCAAATCTGGCGAGCAGAGGCTCGGCCAGAGCGGTGTAGGACGTCGTCTGCCCCGCCAGCGCGGACAAGCGTGCGTAGGCGCCTATACGCTCAGCTTTTGCCGTATCCACCGCTGCGCGGAGGGAGTTTACTTCCGTCTCCGCTTGCAAGCTACGCAGGCGCGCTTCCTTTCCGGCGGAAACAAGGGCGCGGGCAGCGCGAAGATCGGCCTCGGCTTCTTCCAGCTCGTCTTCCGCCAATCCGATGCCTCGGTCTGCGATCTCAGCCGCACCGTAAGCGCGAGCGAGATCATAGGCATAAGTCAAACGACCTTGAACGGTTCGCGCACGGGCAGCCGTAACACCCGCCTTTCCCGCAGCGATACGCGCTGATCGCTTACCCCCGATCTCGATGGGCTGATTGAACTGCAACGTGTTCTCGGACCTGTCGAAGCCGTTGTAGGGACGCTGTCCTGCAACGTTTTCGGTCATTACGCTGACGCTGGGATTAGGCCGCGCCCGAGCCTGCCTTGCGAGGCCTTCCGCCCTCTCGACTTCTGCCTCCAGCTCGATCTGGCGAGGTGCGTCCTCCGTTTCATCAAAGAGTTGCGCGAAAGGAGGAGCGGTTTGCGCGTTAACAGTGGTGCACATGAGGCTGCCAGCCGCAGTGAACAGACCGAACAGCGCCACGCGAATGCGCCGTCGGCCGACAGAATCGGTCATTTTGAAATATCCCTGAGATTAATGCTTGCGGAACGCCGGGCGGCGCGCAGGCATCAGTCTCGAGGCGGTCGCAGAAGCGCTTCGGGGGGGAGTCCGCTTAGTGCGTAATCCTTGATGATGAACCAGAGATTGGCGACAACGAACACGGCAATGGCCATGCCGATGCTCGGCATGATGTCCGCGAGGCCATGGATCACAGAATGTGCTGTCGCATGAAGATCTATGTCCGGCAGCGATTTTCCACCCTCATCCTGTTGGACCAGAGCGCTCGCGACCCGACCATCATCGTGGTCGGCCATAGAATTGTGCCAATTACTCACGCCGATCACATTGATCATCGCAAGCAATGCCAGAACAGCCGCCACGACAAGGAACAGCCTCGTCGGCCTGGTGTCATGGTTTTTGCTGACACGGAATCGCATGATCGGCTCGATACCGGGGAAAGTCACTCGCGGCAATGGCGACGGCGACCTCTGCCTTCGAGGCGTGCGGGCGCTCATGGCCGGTTCGACCAGCGGGGATGCAGATCGTCGATCATATAGACGTGCGCAGCGCCATCTCCACCATGGTGCAGACGAAGATGCTCATGACCCTCGGGAAGATCGTCATGAACATGTGGCACGATGTCGGGATCGCTCGATGGCCAGAGCAGGAGCGCCAGAAGGGTGCCAATGCTTGCAATGATGCACATCGCACCAAATGCGGCAGATATGGAAAGATTGGCACCGATCTGGCCGACAAGGGGATAGCAGATCAGCCAGCACACATGGCTAAGCGCAAACTGTGCCGCGAACAAAGCCGGTCGATCCTCGGCCCCGGCCGAGCGCTTGAGCAGGCGGCCCGATGGCGTCACGCTCATCGAATAGGCGATGCCGAGTACCAGCCAGCCGATGAGGAGCACATGCCAATAGGTTAGACCGGCCGGGACAGCGATGCTGACCCATGTCATCGCACCCAGACCGATCGAAAGCGCGACCGCTGCGCTAACCATCGCTAAGCGGTCATCGATCTTGTCGAGCAACCGGGGAAGAACCAGCGCTGCGGCCATCGAGCCCAACCCGTAGGCGCCCAGGGTCAGCGCAACATCGCTCTGGGTCATGCTGAGCTGGCTCTGCACGATGACGACCGTATTGACGATCACCATCGAGCTAGCAGCTGCAGCCGCGAGCGTGATCGCGAGTAACCCGCGCAACCGAGGCGTCTTCAGGTAAATACGTATGCCCCGCGTGGTCTTGGCGTAAATGCTTTCCTGCCGATCCGCCGAACGCTCGGGACGCGGGAGCACGACCGAGACGACAAGAAGCGCCGATCCGATGAAGCCGATCGCCGTCCCCGAGAAAAGCCAGTGAAAATTGATGACCGTGAGGAGCGCCGCCGCCAGCATCGGGCTGATGATGTTCTCCATGTCATAAGCGAGCCGCGACAACGATAGCGCGCGGGTATAGTCGCGCTCGTCTGGAAGAACATCGGGTATTGTCGCCTGGAAGGTCGGCGTGAATGCCGCCGAGGCGGACTGTAACACGAAGATCAGCACATAAATCTGCCAGATCTCGCTGACGAACGGTAGGCACAGCGCGACGGCCGCCCTGATCACATCCAGCGCGACGAGCATCGTGCGGCGCGGTAGCCGGTCGGCAAACGCGCCCGCGATCGGCGCGATGCCGATATAGGCGACCATCTTGATCGCAAGCGCGGTCCCAAGCACCGCCCCTGCATTGCCGCCAGCAATGTCATAGGCCAGAAGACCCAATGCGACCGTCGCAAGTCCGGTCCCGACCAGGGCAATGACCTGAGCGAGCAGCAGATGCCGGTATGTGCGGTTCGCAAGGACGGCGAGCATGGGTTCCAACGATTCGACGAGCATATCCCCCCGGGGGGATGCTTGCTTTTATCGGTAACTCCGCTAAAAGGTCAACCGTAGACTTTCCGCTTCTGAATCCTGCGCTTTCCCCTGAGATGTTGAAGAGATGTGCCCGTGGCCAAATCAGTGACCAAAATCGCAGATGAAAACGAGGCTCAGCCTCATCTGCACACAACGCACCCCGCGATCGTCAAGCGTCTCAACCGGGCCACAGGTCATCTTCGCAGCATTGTCGAGATGATCGAAAGCGGTCGTCCGTGCACAGATATCGCTATGCAGCTACATGCCGTGGAGCGCGCAATCATCAGTGCCAAGCGGACCTTGATCCAGGATCACCTGAGTCACTGCCTCGCCGGCGACGGCCCCCAAGCCAAACAGGCCATGGCTGAATTCCAGGCCATCTCCAGATATCTTTGAGGTCAAGGCGAGTAGATAAACTGACATGCCCATGGCCAGCTCGCGAACAATACCCGGTTTGCATAAAATTTTGTTGTGTCTGCTCACGCTGGCAATGCAGTTTTCAGCCTGTCAGACGATCGCGCGTCATGATCCCAGCGCTGCACTTGCGGCGCAGGCGACACGTCACGCTGAGCTGAGTGTGCAAATATTTGCGCACGGTCACATCCATGATGATGGAGTGGACGATGAGCGCCTTTGGGGCCATATCCACGGGCACAACTCAGGCGATCACCATCATGATGTTCCAATGGAAATTTCGACCCCCGATCTGGCGTTTCGGGGAGATCGCCATGGGTGGCGCGCTTCTCTAGAAGCCAAATTGGCCAATAGCGTGGGCGGTCGTCTGGATCGTCCTCCCGAGTTCCTGTCCTCGATGTGAAAACGTCGCCGCGACGTCGCGGCAGGTTCACACTGACAGATAGGAATTTTTATGACAAAGGCTTTGGATGAGCCGTTGCGCAGGCTCGGTGCGCATTGGCGGCTCTTATTATCTTTCGTTCTGACCGGACTGGGTTCGTGCCTGTGGGCGGGTACGGCCTTCGCCCACGCCGTCGCTGAAGGCGACAAGGGCTACATACAGGAAATTAGCGGCGTTCATCTGCTGGAATTCATGTATCTCGGCGCCAAGCATATGGTGACCGGCTACGATCACATCCTCTTCCTGCTCGGAATTATCTTCTTCCTCTACAGGATGAAGCATATCGCCCTGTATGTCAGTTTGTTCGCGATCGGGCATTCAACGACCATGCTGCTCGGCGTCTTCTTCGATTTCGGCATCAACAGCTACATCATCGATGCGATCATCGGCTTCTCGATCGTCTACAAAGCGCTCGACAATCTGGGCGCATTCCAAAGCTGGTTCGGGTTCCAACCGAACACCAAAGCGGCGACGTTAATCTTTGGCTTTTGCCATGGCTTCGGTTTGGCGACCAAGATCATCGAGTATGATATTTCTCCAGATGGTCTCCTGCCAAACCTGCTGGCGTTCAACGTGGGTGTGGAGCTGGGACAAATGCTCGCACTCGCCGCCATCCTGATCGTCATGGGCTTCTGGCGTCGCACAGATAGTTTCTGGCGTCACGCCTACACCGCCAACGTCGCGATGATGACCGCCGGGTTTGTGCTGATCGGATATCAGCTCACCGGCTGGACCGTCGCCTGATTCAAGGATAATATTCATGTATAACACTACCATTCCCTCGCAGGCTGATCTGCCATCACCGGGTCAGTTGATACGCTCAACCATCATCGCGATCGCAACGGCTGCTGCCCTTCTGATTGTGATCGTTCTTCCGGCCGAATATGGCGTCGATCCGACCGGAATGGGCCAAGCGCTGGGTTTCACCGAGATGGGAGAGATCAAGCAGCAACTGGCGCAAGAGGCTGAGGCGGACAGGCAGATCGATACCGCCGCCCAAGACGCGAGAAACAGAGCAATCATCGAGGCCGCGGCGGCAGGCGTTTCCCTTCCTGCCACTGAGAATATGGCTGCCGCCGCTCCTGCTGCAGAAGCCAAGCCAAGTCGAAAAGATCAAATGCGCGTCACCCTGAAACCGGGTGAAGGCGCTGAGATCAAGCTGGTGATGCAACGCGGCGAAAGAGCCAATTTCGTGTGGACCGTGGCTGGAGGAGTCGTGAACGTCGATCTCCATGGTGATGGCGGCGGCGAGTCGGTCCGCTATGCAAAAAAGCGGGGCATCTCAACGGACGAAGGTATGATCACTGCAGCGTTCGACGGAAATCATGGTTGGTTTTGGCGCAATCGAAGTGATGAGAACGTAATAGTTATCCTAGATGTTCAAGGCCAATATTCTGAAATAAGACGAATTATCTAGAGATTATGTCATAGCAGCTTAAATTTTTCTATTTTCTGATGCCAGGATAATGTTCCTGGCATCAGGATCTTTTGAGAGAGCCCGGCGCTAGTGCGCTGACCGACTACAGTGTCGTCGCGTCGGCGAGCGTGTCGTCAGGCTGCGGCCGGCTGTCACGGTATCACCGATCCGACGTAGCGGTTCGACCAGGCTGTGGTCGGTTATTTCGAAGCGCGGTTCCTCGTCCCGGTGCGGAGGAATCAGATACTCTAACAATATGACAAGCGAGGGAACGAGGATGCGCATCACATCGCACCGCTGACTGCGACGCCCGATGCTCCATCGTCTTACTGGTTCGGTATCGGTCCTCTATCGTCTTGCACTCAGCCCCGATCCCGCAAGGCGCTGTAGCCGCCGCTTTAAATCTTCAAGGACCATCTTGCGCGCGCCGGGCTGCATTTTTCGCCATGCGCGAATCTCCGGGGCAGTACGCCCGCATCCCCTGCACCAGCCAGTTCGCCGATCCATTCCGCACATATCGATGCATGGCGAATCCGTGCTCACAGATGCACTCCGACAGGCTGGTTCTGTGGCGGCGGAACGGCCGTCGCGCGCGCCTCATCGGCTTGCAAACGCTGCGGGAGCAGCCGGGCCGAATTGAGGATGAAGGTGAGTTCCGAAACGACATGGATGAAGGCGGCGAGGAGCGGATTTAGCATTCCGACCGACGCGAGGATGATACCCGCCAGATCGACGATGATCGTACCCGCGAAGTTCTGCCAGATAATTCCGCGCGTACGGCGCGCCACCCTAAGCGTATCGACCAACCGGACCAAATCGTTACCAAGCAACACAACATCCGCGCTCTCCTGCGCAACATCAGTCCCCGATCCCATCGCAATGCCGACGCTCGCCTCAGCCAGTGCAGGGGCGTCATTAATCCCGTCTCCGACCATCGCGACGATGCGCTTCTGACTGACGAGCGCCTGCACCCGGTCAAGCTTGTCTTCGGGCAGAAGCCCTGCTTCAATTTCCTTGATGCCGAGGCTGCGGCCCACAGCCTGAGCAACGGGAAGCGCGTCGCCGGTCAGCAGGAGAGTGCGTATCCCGAGAGCCGTCAGGCTTTCGATTGCGCGCTTGGCTTCGGGGCGCACCGTGTCAGCCACTGCAATCGCGCCGAGCAGCACTCCGTCCCTGGCGACATAGACCTCCGAGGCCGCTTCGACGCCGAGGTTCAGCGGCGCTGTGATCGCCACGCCGTTGTCCCGCATCCAGGCCTGGTTGCCGACCAGGATCATGGAGTCCGCCACCTTGGCGGCGATGCCCCGCCCGGGCGTGTAGGCGAAGTGTTCAGGCTCAGCGACCGAGCGACCTTGGGCCTTGGCATGGGCGATGATGGCCTTACCCAGCGGGTGCTCGGAACGCAGCTCGGCCGCGGCAGCCGCGTCGAGCAGGTCCTCGGCGCTGACGTCGGCGGCGGCTACGACGGCTTGAACTTCCGGCCGGCCG
>Ga0066256_1002667_pt1 | contig 19064 bp, 19 predicted proteins | sample ThiBio_1000_biof_FD_87107 | JGI IMG/M metagenome (GOLD analysis project Ga0066256, IMG submission 87107) | Wastewater bioreactor microbial communities from Cape Town, South Africa - Thiocy_expt_1000_biof (version 2) | ecosystem: Engineered > Bioreactor > Thiocyanate-remediating >... | reverse complement strand
AACATTTCTGCTTCGATTTCCGCCACTTCGCCAAGCTGCAAACAGTTACCGGCAAGCTCAGAAGCGTCTTGCACGGAGCTATTTTTTGTATATTTGTGTTATAAGAAATCATGAAAGCGGACCTAAACATATCACTGACATTCCGGCAAATATTAGAACTTGTCAGACAACTGCCGAGAGACCAGAAAATTCGACTGACAAAGGAATTGGAGAAAGAGGCAATTAGCAGTAAACTTTCGCAAATTCTTCAGTCGTTCAAGGCCGACGACCTGCCACAGGAGCTTATTGACCAGGAAGTAGAAACCGTAAGACGGCAACTTTATGAGCGATCGGAAAAGCATTAAAGTCATTTTTGACACTAACATTTGGATTAGCTTTCTGATTGGCAAAAGGCTGCAAAGCATTAAAGATTTGATTGTTGCTCAGCAAATCATCATTGTACTATCAGAACAACTTCTGTTAGAATTGCAATTAGTAACGGAACGACCGAAACTGAAGAAGTATTTTCCGGAACAGAAAGTCGAAGAACTCGTTGATTTTTTAACGACCCTTGGACGGTTACATCAACCTCAGGCGACCAATTTTTTGAGCAGGGATCCAAAGGATAACTTTCTGCTTGACTTGGCCGAAAAATCAAAAGCAGACTTTTTGGTGACGGGCGACAAGGATTTATTGGTGTTGAACCCATTCAAGAAAACAAAAATTGTGACGCCAGCCGATTTTGAAGCCAAACTCGAGCACGCCAGCCGGTAACATGGGTTTGCTGCTACTGCTGGCTGACGGAATAATCATCAACATTTGAATCTCTATTTAGCTTTTGGTCGGGCAGGATATTCATCGCTCATCTTTTGTACATATCTTCGGCTTTAGGTTCGCTAGTCATATGACGTTCCGGCTGAAGGAACATTGGATTCCAGCGCGGCAGCAAGCCCTGGACGTTATAGGCAACCTTCCCAAAACTCTCGTCAAGACTAAAAACAATGGACATCATAATAAGAAAAGCAGAAGAAAAAGACAGCGAAAAAATTTGGACTTTAATGGAACAACTTGCTGTTTTTGAAAAATACATTGACAGTTTTGCTATTACGCCCGAAATTGTAAAAGAAAGTGGTTTTCGCAAAAATCCACCAGACTTTTATTGCATTGTAGCGGACGACAATGACAAAATTGCTGGAATGTTGGTTTATTATTTTCTGCCTTACACCGCTCAAAATCGACCAGCAATTTATATGAAAGAGCTTTATGTGGACGAAAACTATCGTGGACAGAAAATTGGTGAACAACTAATGAACGCTTTAAAAATTGAAGCAGAACAAAACAATTGCAATCAAATTAAATGGACAGTGGCACCTTGGAACAAGGCTGGACAAAAATTTTATGAACGTTTGGGTGCAACCGAAAATAATGAGTGGCTTAACTATGAATGGAAAATTTAGAAAATGGGAACGGTAGAAATTTTAAAAACAAAAAAAGATGAAATTCTGCAATTACAAGAAATTGGCAGACAGACTTTTTATGAAACATTTTCTGAAAGTAACACCGAAGAAAATATGAAAAACTATTTAGAAAATGGTTTTTCAATTGACAAATTAACCGCTGAATTAAATGACAAAAATGCAGAATTTTACTTCGCAAAAATTGGAGAAAAAAATATTGGATATTTAAAGCTCAACTTCGGACAATCACAAACAGAATTAAAAGACGATAAAGCTGTTGAAATTGAAAGAATTTATGTGCTTAAAGAATTTCACGGAAAAAAGGTTGGACAAATTCTATATGACAAAGCAATAGAAATTGCGAAACAAAAAAATGCAGACTATGTTTGGTTGGGCGTTTGGGAAGAAAATCCAAGAGCGATAAGTTTTTATAAGAAAAACGGATTTGTAGAGTTTGACAAGCATATTTTCAAACTTGGCGATGACGAACAAACGGACATTATGATGAAACTAAAACTAACAAAGTGAAAAAAAGGCAGCCGCTAACAAGGTATTGCCAAAAGCGGGGCTGAAGTGCATATTTAGAGACTTTTGTACTCATTTAAACATTTGTACTTTTTATGAACTTTAGTGCTAAAAATCCCCGCCTTCGGCAATACCCGAACCGTTATGTGTCACCCTATTTGAGCATTCCGTACATATTTAAACACCCAAGACTTTGCCATGCTGCCCAACGCTATTTTTAGCACATGGCAAGGCGCACAAAACCCCGACACAAAAGCCAACCTTGCCAAGAGCTAAAAATGCTAACACACAGCCCGCCCACCCCGGCTGACAAATATCTATCATCATTTGTTCGACACTTCAACAATATATCTTTACTCAGCACCCATGCCCACCCACCACCCAACTGACGGAATACTTATGAGCTTCACCTCAAACATCAACAAGACATTATCCTTTATACTACTGTTGGACACTTTTTATTTGAGGATAAAATGTTCAATATATTGCACCATAAATCTGCTAATTACCTTAGCTTTATAATTCTAAAAGCGGGGGCAACGCTATACAAACTGCACATTAATTATGACAACACAATTGAATAAGACACTTCAAGTCGGTGACAGAGTAACTTTTGACAACGACCAAATCGAACTTTTCAAAGCAGAAACCAGCAGCACTGATAAAGCGGTAAGGCAATATCAGCAATTGGTATTAGGCGGCATTGACCAGGTAGGTATAGTTAAAGAATTAGGTGGTAACTTAACAACAGTTTCCTATCCTGATGGATGGGACTTACCAGTTCCAACGAAATACCTGATTGTATTGCCATCAGAATAGAACAAGTATTTTAAAGGCATCAGATATTTATGAATAAAAAGTCCAGGCCAACTGAGCAATATATCCAGGAGAATCGTGAAGTGATTGGTAAACAAATCCGGACATTCCGGGAAAAGAAAGGATTTAGTCAGGATGAACTGGCAGAGATAATGGAAGTAAACCGTTCCACTATTTCAAAAGTTGAAACCGGTAAGTTTGCAATTACGATTGATTATCTGGTAAAGTTTGCCTGGTATCTGGACTTTAATATTTCAGTACTGGAAAAGCAAGGCAAGTAATATGGCCGATGTTCATACAAAAGAAATCAGAAGCTATAATATGAGCCAAATCCGGTCAAAGAACACAAAGCCGGAATTAATAGTTCGTAAATATTTATTTGCAAATGGTTTTAGATACAGGCTGCACAGTAAAAACTTGCCCGGCAAGCCGGACATTGTGCTGCCAAAGTACAAAACCGTCATATTTGTTCATGGTTGCTTTTGGCATGGACATAAAGAGTGCAAATATTTTGTTGTACCGAAAACCAAAACAGAATGGTGGTTAAATAAAATTGCCAGAAACAAGCAACTGGACACAGAACATATTAAAAAACTGAAGTCTGAGAAGTGGAATGTAATTAGCCTCTTTGAATGCAAATTAAAGAAAGGGAATATTGATTCCACTTTGAAAACTCTTATTAAAAGACTTAATAAAATACAAACAAAATGATTACCAAAATAGAAACAGCGGATGATGTAAAAGCATTTGCAAAACAGTTAATAGCTGAAGGAGTTAGTTTTCACCCGGATGATGATTTCAATGATTATGTAAATTTTAAAGAGAATACACCGACTTATACGAAAGAAGAAGCTGATTTAAGGAACGACTTAATGAATAAGTGCTTCGAGGTTTGTGAAAAAGAAGGAATTGATATTTATGATACAATGCTTGAAGTAACATTAATTGAAACAGGAATGGATAAGTTTATTCCTTTACCATCACAGCCATATACTGAGAATAACTAAGATGAATTATATAGACCTTTTTGCGGGGGCTGGTGGACTTTCCGAAGGATTTATTCAGGAAGGCTTTAATCCTATTGCCCATGTTGAAATGAACAAAGAAGCAGCTGATACTTTGAAGACACGGTTAGCTTTTCATTACCTGAATGAAAATAATAAAGTCAGCAAATACTACTCGTATTTAAAAAGTGAAATTACCAGAGACGAATTGTGGAAAAGTATTCCACAGGAAATCATTTCATCAGTCATTAACAGTGAAATCACAAAAAAAACAATCGAAGCTATTTTTGATAACATAGATGAACAGCTTGGCTCTAAAAAAGTAGATGCAATAATTGGAGGGCCGCCCTGTCAGGCTTACTCATTGGTTGGCAGAAGTCGTGACCCAAATAGAATGAGTGGTGACAAAAGAAATTATCTGTTCAGACATTATGCTGAATTTCTGGTGCGATACAAGCCAAAATACTTTGTTTTTGAAAATGTATTAGGTCTGCTTACAGCGGGTAATAAAAAATATCTGAATGAAATGCTTTCTTTATTTGAAGCGATTGGCTATTCAGCAGATTATAAAGTATTAAATGCTGAAGAATACGGAGTATTGCAAAGAAGACGGCGGGTAATTATCATTGGCCGTAAAGGAAAAACAAAATTTGAGTTTCCAGAACTTATAACCATTGAGAACAACTGGCAAATAAAGAAAGATTTATTTGCAGACCTGCCGAAATTAATTCCAGGGCAGGAAATGAACATTGCGAAGTATACTAAAATAATTAATGAGTATCAGCAAGCAACGGAAACCAGAAATGGGGTTGATTTTACAACCCAGCATATTACAAGGCATCATAACGAAAGAGATTTAGAGATATATTCGATTGCTATAGATAAATGGCTCAATAAAAAACAACGGTTGAAGTATAATGATTTACCAAAAAGATTGCAAAGCCATAACAATACAGAAGTATTTCTTGACAGGTATAAAGTTGTTGACCCTTTTGGCCATTCTCATACAGTTGTGGCACATATTTCTAAAGACGGCCATTACTATATATATCCTGATGCAAAACAGATTCGTTCGATTTCTGTCCGTGAGGCGGCAAGAATACAATCCTTCCCTGACGATTATTTTTTTGAAGGTGGAAGGACGGCAGCTTTTAAACAAATTGGCAATGCGGTACCACCTTTAATGGCTGAAAATATTGCAGCATCAATAAAACAGCTTTTAATAAATGGCTAAACCTTATTTTGAAGTAACCCCTAATGAACAAAGAACTAATTCAAAAGCTGCAATACACTCATGCCGGGCAGAGAGAAGCTCATTCACTTCCTTTGCCCCTGATTGAATCACTTCAATTAATCTCTGATTTTTTCACTAATAGTTCTAATCATAAACTTTGTTTGGTTTTCCCAACAAAAGAATTCGCAGCACAATGGCTTTCAATACCTACCGTTTTATTTTTAATTGAATCAGACTTTGCTCAATTTAAGAATGAAATCACTGAATCATTAGAAAAGTATAAAAAAGGGGATTGGATAATCCTGAATAACGAAGCCGTCGTTGAGTGGGTTGGAAGAAGTGTGAACGGATTTATTTTTAAGCACAAAGAGTACAACGGAGTTGATGAAATAACAATCAGTATAAAGAAAATTTCTAAGATTCAACCAGCACCATCAAGCAGAAGAGCATTATCAGGATACAAGAGAGTGATTGAAGCATTAGGCAAGACCAATGAGAATCCAACTGATAAAATACTTGGGATACAAACTGAAGGGAATAAACTCTACCAGAAAAATTCTATTTGCTTAATCAGCAAACATATTTCGTTTGAGAATTCCATTTCAGAAATTTCGATAAATAGTTTTTTAGTTGACGAATATTTCAAGCAAGGAAAAATTGATGATACAGGCGAAGCAGACATGAAAAGTCCACTTCTTATTTCGAACAATCTTACCAACCTTGCTTTGTATGTAACACTATCAGACACTGTTTCAAAAATTATTATTGACGGCTATTCTGCTATTCAGGAAAGAAGAGATGACTTTCATGATATTGATGCGAAAAAAATTCCCACAATACTTATAACTGACCTTTCTGAAATTGGGGAATTTGAAAAGATTGGAGATGAGAATTTTGATTTTTACAATTTCACAAAAGAAAATTTACAACTTGATGAGATAAAAAAATTGTCGCCTTTCAGCTCCTTTGAAAAGAAACTTCACAAGTATGTTTCTTTCAATCTGCAAAAAGAGATTTGCGAAAACGCCGACCTAGAAAGCATCACTAAACTGATTCATGCCATTGATAAAGATGAATCGGTAAAGGAATTAATGAATTTGAAGATCTTATTGATTCAACTTTCAAATCTTATTTCAAGAATTGTTCACCCACTTAACCAAAACGAAGTTGCAGTTTACAAAGGAATGCTCAGTAAAGTAGAAACACTATTCCTTGAAACCAGGTTCTATTTAGGTGGTTCAAGCAAAGTCATTGAAGATTCTATTTCGCTTTTGAAATCAGTCATTGAAAAGTTTGCAAATAGTCCTTCTGAAAAATGTGCAAGGCTGACTGAATTGATGGAAGCAAATCAATATGATTACATCATTTGCACAACCGAGGATGAAGCATTGTCATTGTCCTTGCATTTGAACTCACTTCACATCGTACACAAACCAAATGTTATTTCAGTTTCTGATGTAAACAACAGCTTGCTTGACAGCGAACCAGCTAAAGCAATACTTACAGGTTGGGCTAAAACAAACAATGTGAACCGCCTCTTAACAAGTTTTTTGTTTTCAGAATTAACTGTTTTGTTTTATCAATTTGAGAGCAGATATTTCAATTCACTTCAAAACAGGAACAGGAAATTTAGTGGCAATGTAAAATCAACTGTCAATAAAAAAGGAATCCGTTCAGAGAAAGGAACGGAAACCGCAAATGGTTTCGCCGATTTATATAAAAGCGATTCAACATTAGATACGGATTCAGATTTTGATATTACTGACTTTGAATTAAAACTTGATAACGCTCAGTTTTCAAAATTCATAGTAAGAGGCAATTTATCGGATAGTGTGAAAGCAAAAAGGGTCGAGTTCAAGAACGACAAATTTATATATCTGACAGACACACATGGCTTACTCGTATTAGATAACTTTCATCAATCCGAAAAAAAGTCATTATATATCCATAAGAGCAGAATTGAAAACCTGCATCACGGAGACGTAATTGCATTTCTGAAAACTGAAAGAGAGGTTCTAAATAAAATTGTGGGAAGACAAACTACACAGGCAGCATTAGCTGAAACAAATAAATGGATTGAACTTTGGAAAAATTTATTAAAAGCTCATTACAAGCAACTCGGGAACGATTTCAATAAATTGGTAAAAGAATTAAAGGAACAAGGTTGTGACCGTGACCCTGTTACAATTCGTTCGTGGTTATTTGATGATTTAAGAATTGGCCCAAGGAAAGATGATGATTTAATTGCTATTGCAATTATGACTAATGGAACGGAGTTATCTGACAACATCAATCAAGTTAGAGCAGCAATCAGGCAAATGACTGGATGGAGAATGCAAGCTTCTGACTTCGTAATTGAACAATTAAAGGCAAAAATTAAAAGCACACATTCGACGATTCAAGTGAACAGTGTTATTGACTTTGAAGATTTAGGCAAAGTTGAAATCTTAGAGATAACAGAAATAAATAATTCTTATGATAACATTGATATTAGAAATGTAAACCGACTTTTGGAAAAAGCAAAACTTTAATGGCAAAACTATCTCCACCATATATTGACAAAGATTGCAAAAGCACCGGAGAGAGAATGATTTTTGACATGCTCAAAAAAGACTCTTTCACCGAGGATTGGATTGTTTTACATTCTCTCAATCTTTCGCAACATACCAAACGACTTTACGGGGAGATAGATTTTTTGCTTCTCATTCCAAATGCAGGTGTCTTTGTGATGGAAGTAAAAGGCGGTGATGTGAGGTGCAAAAACGGAGAATGGGAATTTATTGACAGGCATGGAAATGTAAACAGAAACAAAAGCCCATTCAATCAGGCAAGGGATGCAATGTTTTCACTTCAAACGGAAATCAAAAAAGAATTTGGAGTAAAGCACAGGTTCAACAAAATTCAGTTTGGCTTTCTTGTTGCATTTCCACAGGTGAACTTTGATAAACATAGCGTAGAATATGAGCAGTGGCAAATCTTTGACAAGACAAATTACAATTCAAACCACGAAACATTTTTTAAAACCTTAATCCACCAGTTTACAGAGAAACATAAAACACAGCTTTGGTTTTCACCAACTGAATCGTTACCAAGCCGACAAGACCTTGAAGAGCTTTGTCATTTTCTTAGGGGGGATTTTATGAGAGTTCGTTCAGCAAAAGAACGCCTGGCAGAATTTGATTCACAGGTTAAAACCTACACAGAAGAACAATTCGGCGTTCTTGAATCAATTGAACTCAATGAAAGAAGTTTGGTTCAGGGAAGTGCCGGAACGGGAAAGACAATGATTGCGATTGAATCAGCAATCAGAGCAGCAGCGGAAGGTAAAAAGGTTTTTCTTACTTGCTACAATAGAATTATCGGAGAGTGGATGCAGAAGCAACTTGAAGGATGGAGCAACATCACTGTTTCAAGTCTGCACAGTTATTTGTTTGAATTGACAAAAGGTTTTGACTACGACAAAACACAGGAAAGTAAGCAAGATTTTTATTCAAAGTATTTACCCAATCTTATGAAAGAATTTTTCAAGATTGGAGTAAAAGGAAAGTTTGACAAATTAATTATTGATGAAGGCCAGGACTTAATTAGAGAAGAGTATTTGGGCTTGTTTGACTCAATGCTCACAAACGGTTTAGGAAATGGAAATTGGGAAATTTACGGCGACTTTGAAAGACAAGCAATTTTTGCACAGCTTTCAAAACCCGAAATGCTTGACTTGCTTAAAACTTTTGGGCATCATTCAAAACATTTGTTGCGTATAAATTGTCGAAACACAAAAGAGATAGGTGAAGAAACATCTTTGATTTCGGGATTTGAAAAACCACCTTTCCTTTTAGAATATCTTGAGGGACTTCCGGTAGCTTACCATTTTTACAGAGGTGAAGCACATCAAAAACAAATACTTAATGAACAATTAAAAAAAGTTGCTGCTGATAGCTTGCCGTTCAACGAAATGGCGATACTTTCTCCAAAGAGATTTGAAAACTCTTGTGTGAAATCTTTTACCGTCTATTCAATTAAAGAAATTAAAACAGCAAACGAAGTTTCCGCAAGTCAAAATTATTTTGGTTTTGCAACAGAACAGTCATACAAAGGAATGGAAAGCAATTATATATTGATTACTGACATCGAAGATTTATCAAGCGAAGTTGCTAAATCTCTCTTGTATGTAGGCATGAGCAGGGCACGATATGGATTGATACTTTTAATCTCTGATGAAATTCAACATCAGTATTACGATATTTTACAAAACAAACTCAGATAAAATGAGAGACGATATTATTAAGTTTATTAAAAGGGAATTAATTGGCCCCGACCCTGTTAAACCTCACATTCAGGAGAACGGCGAGGAAATTTTATTAAATGAGCCACCGAGATTAAGATATGGTGCAGGAATTTTATTTCCATCTCCAAACAAAGATGGGGAAGGCGCAACTTATTCTACGTCTGATTCGACAACTGCAACAGAAGAAGAATTAATAAATAATACTGATGAAACAAGTATTGAGAGTTCTGAAACAATTGTGGACAATAACACATCATCAAATGTTGGTGATGATTTCGAAGAAGAGATTGGGTTAGCAAATAATTTTCTTCCTTCCGCAATGGGATTCAGTTGCTTTTCAAAAATTCCAGAAGAAGGTTTCAAAGTGCAGGTGAATATTGGAGTTTATGAAATAAATGATTACAGTTACAAAAAAGAAGATGGAACCGATGTTCACCGGAAAGCATATTACAGAACTTCACTAAACCAGCCTTTGTTGATTCAGGCAACCGATATTCCTCTAATTTCCGGAACATCAAAAGAGTTTGCTTTAGTCGGGAAGGATAAAAAGAAAATTGAATTGGTATTGAATATCAGAAATCGAACACATGGGAATGATTCTGATAAAAACATACATCTTCTGACTTTTACTTTAATAAATAAAAACAAAGGTGCAAGAGAAAATATCAGAAATGAAGATTGCTTTTTTCAGGTTTCTTTTTCAGTAAATGCAAATGAAAAATGCTTTTGCCCTTACAAATTGGCAGCATCAAAGACAGACCAGGACGATGAGAAATCAAACCAACTCCTTTTCCGAAAGAAAAAGACTTTTGCGGTTGGACATGGCTGCTCTCCTGCATGGGCTGATGATGATTCCGAACTTGTAAACACAATTACAACGGAAACAATTCCTTCATATGAAATAAAGCCAATCGTTCCGAATGAATTAAAAAGTGTTGCCTTGAAAATGTTTGACATGAGTGATTTAACAGAAGGCGACATAACTTCAAATCTTATTCAGTTAAATACAGAATATGAGAATTGGATTAACGAACAAGAAAGAATTGCAAACAGGGAACTGACAGGAGAGTTTCTCACTACTGCCAAAAGACACATTTCAAGTTGTCGTGCATGTTTGAAACGAATGAAAGAAGGAGTTGAATTATTAAAGAGCAATTCAAAAGTCAACCGTGCTTTTAGATTAATGAATAAAGCGATGTTGCTGCAACAACTTCATTATGGAATTGACACAAGGAATTGGATTGTAGAAAAAGGTGTAATCACTGGCTTGGAGAAAGCAATTATTCCTAACCTAAATGACCAATCAACCTGGCAAAAGAATACAGATGGAAGTTTACGAGTTGGTTCATGGAGGCCTTTTCAAATTGCATTCATCCTGATTAATCTCCATTCAATGTTGGATGAAAAACATCCTGACAGAAAAATGGTTGACCTCATTTGGTTTCCAACTGGCGGAGGTAAAACAGAAGCATATTTGGGATTATCTGCTTACACAATTTTTCTCAGAAAACTCAAAGACAAAACTGATTCAGGTACTTCTGTTCTGATGCGTTATACTTTGCGATTGCTGACAGCTCAACAATTTCAAAGGGCAGCATCATTGATTTGTGCATGTGAAAAAATCCGTGAGGAAAACAAAGACGAATTAGGAAAAGACCGAATCACAATTGGACTTTGGGTTGGGGAATTGACACCGAATAAGAGAGGGGATGCGACAAAAACTTTAAAGAAGATGTCGCAGGGGAAAGAAGATGAAAGTCCCTTTGTGGTTTTAAAATGCCCCTGGTGTGGAAGTCAGATGGGATTGATTAAAGGGACTAAGAAAGATGAGATAAAAGGATATAAAACAAGAAAAGTCGGAGGTCACGAAACTGTTGTTTTCAAATGCGACAACGACAGTGAATGTGATTTTTCACATGAAGATTTCCGTTTGCCTTTGTTAGTAATTGACGAAGACATCTATGATTTCCCGCCTACTCTCTTAATCGGAACGGTTGATAAATTCGCAATGCTAACATGGAGACCGGAAGCAAGAAGCCTTTTCGGGTTTATTGGCAATGAAAGAAAAACTCCGCCGGAACTGATAATTCAAGATGAGCTACACTTGATTTCAGGTCCATTGGGTTCAATGGTTGGTTTGTATGAAACAATGATTGAAGAGCTTTGCACAGCTAATGAAATTAAACCCAAAATTATTGCATCCTCAGCAACAATCAGTAGAGCAAAGGAACAAATCAATTCACTTTACGGCAGAGGGGTTGAAAACGTAAATATTTTTCCATCACAATGCCTTAGTGCAGGAGATTCTTTTTTCGCCTACGAAGAAAAAAGTTCTGACAATGCCCCCGGACGATTGTATGTAGGTGTGTTTGCATCAGCATTGCCCTCACATGCAACAGCACAAGTAAGAGTTTTGTCTGCATTACTTCAATCTGTAAAATCAATTCCTGTTGCAGAAGAGAAATTGCGTGACCCATACTGGACTGCTATGACTTACTTCAACAGTATTCGTGAATTAGGTCATGCAGCAACTTTGATTCGTGCTGACATAACGGAATATCTGAACTCCATTTACATCAGAAAAAAAATCACAGGCACCGACAGAAGATTTATCAATGTTGACAGAGAACTTACAAGCCGTATAAACAGCAGTCAAATTACTGACATACTTGAAGAATTAATGAAGGAATACCCAAAAGAAAAATATCCAATTGATATTTGCCTTGCAACAAATATGATTTCGGTTGGTGTTGATATTCCACGATTAGGTTTAATGACAGTAATCGGACAGCCGAAAACAACATCAGAATACATTCAGGCAACAAGTCGTGTCGGTCGTTCAAAAAAAGGCCCCGGACTTATCTTTACAATATACAATTGTTCAAAACCGAGAGACCGTTCACACTTTGAGCACTTCCAGGAATATCACTCAAAAATTTACAGCAAGGTAGAACCAACAAGTGTTACACCGTTTTCACCACCAGCCAGAGAACGGGCATTGCATGCAATACTCGTAGGCTTGATTAGATTTTATTCCGAAACAAACAGGGAGTTACCAACTCCATTTCCAACCAAAGAAGTTATTCAGAAGGTCAGAGACATAATTTTCCGCAGAGTATCTGAAATAGATAAAGAAGAAATTCAGAAAACAATTGAAATGGTTGAAAGAAGATTGGAACAATGGCAACATAATTTGCCAATCATTTACGGTTCGTTTGCACAGACAGATAATTTACCATTGATGTACCCTGCAGGAACAAATCCATCGGAACAAACGAAATTCAGAGCATGGTCAACACCAACTTCAATGAGAAATGTTGACTCAACCTGTGACGCAATCGTAATTAACGAATATATAAACATTGATACTTTGTAAATTATATTATGCCAGCAAATAAACCAATAAGAAGGTCACAGCTTATTTCGCCCTGGGGAGTAGGTCAAATGATAAACTTTCCGAAAGATGAATCTTTAATGGTAGCAGGTCTTGATTTGTGGGAACTGAAATTCAGAGAGCTTGAAAGGTCAAAATCATTAGACGAATTTATTGTTGAAGAAGAACGACTTGCAAAAAGATTGCGGGTAAAAAACTTTCGTTTGCCGCCTGACTTCCGAGACAACATTCTTGAAAAGACAAATCAATTTTTAAAAATTCCGTTTGTGCGATTTCCGAGATGGCATTACTGCACGAATTGCGGATATATGCACAAAGTCCCAATATTTCACCATGAAAAACCAAGATGTTTGGGATTGCCTTTCCAAGGAAAATCTTGCTCAACAATACCACAGAACAAAAGAAGAAAATTAATTCCAGTAAGATTTATTGCTATTTGTCCAGAAGGACACATTGAAGATTTTCCATTTGAAGAATGGGTTCACAATGGTTCAAAATGCACAGACACAAATCCAATTATGAGATTAAGAGCAGGTAGGAGTTCGGGTGCATTGTCCGGTATTGAAATTCTTTGCAGTTGCGGACAAAATAAGTCAATGGCTGGAGCATTCAATGAAAACGCATTGCAACGAATTGGAGTAAATTGTCATGCAGAAAGACCTTGGGTTGGTGAAGAATATGAAAAGCATAACACTCAGCATTGCCCACAACAATTAAGGGTGGTTCAGAAAGGTGCATCAAATGTTTACTTTTCAAATGTGCGAAGTTCAATTTATCTTCCGCAATGGCAACCGTCAGTTGATTCGGAATTGATAGACATACTTGAAAAGAATTGGAGTTTTCTAAACAGTGGCAGAGTGAACAATGAATTTGACAGAAACAGATTTATGTTCGTAGTAACACAAAAATTGAAAGTTGAATTTGAGCAAACTGATTTTTGGATTGATAAATTACTTGACGCAGCTAAAAAGAAAATTACTGGCTACGATTCAATGCCTGCAACAGATTCAGAAGAATTCTATCGCAAGATGGAATACGATGCAATACTGAAAGAGCCGGGTTCAGAAAAACAAGATTTTTATGTTTCTAAAGTTAAGGTTGATGAATACACTGAGAACAAAATCATTTCAAAAGGTTTTGACAGCATTTGTTTATTGCACAAGCTAAGAGAGACAAGAGCATTTACAGGGTTTTCAAGATGGTTGCCAGTTGATGGAAAAGCTTTGGAAGCAAAGAAAGATTTCATAAAACTTGGAGCAAGCATAAACTGGTTACCGGCAATAGTAGTACGGGGTGAAGGAGTGTTTTTTAAATTCAATGAAAAGTCATTAAAAGAGTGGGCTGCGAAAAAAGAAGTGATAGAAAGAGTAAATGGACTTGCAACGAATTTCAACAAAACAAAACTTGACAAAGGACAGGAAGCAAGAAATATCTCACCTGAATTTATATTGATTCACACCTTTGCTCATTTAGTTATTAATCAATTCAGTTATGAATGTGGTTATGGAAGTTCTGCGTTACGGGAAAGAATTTATTGCAATCTTGAATTTCCTGACGAGGTGATGAACGGAGTTTTGATATACACCGCTTCCGGAGATTCAGAAGGTTCTTTAGGTGGACTTGTAAGACAAGGAAAACCAGGCAATCTTGAAACAATAGTTTATAATGCAATTGAAAATGCACGGTGGTGTTCAAGTGACCCCATTTGTATCGACAGTCATGGACAAGGGCCTAATTCATGTAATCTTGCAGCTTGCCATAACTGTGCCTTATTACCTGAAACTTGTTGCGAAGAATCGAATATGCTGCTTGACAGAGCAATGTTGATAGGAACATTGGACAACCCTTCCAGTGGATATTTCAATTTTGTATAGCTCAAATTGAATATATAAATCTGATGGACAGTTCAAAATCGCCGACGCACCAAGTCAGGCACATTTGCAAGGCACACAAAGGCCAACCTTGCAAAAGAGCCTGCCTTGTTCCTACGCTTCCGTGACACACTCCGCCACGGTGGACACAGACATTCAATTCAAGTTACCAAGATGAAGGGCGAACACATAACAGGGAGTTTGCTGCTATGCTGGCAGACGAACATATTCTCATCTTCATATCGCTATCAGCCTATATCCAGCCGACGGAATGCTATCAACTTTTGTTGTTATCTTCATCATCAATTTTTCAATCAGCAGCGGCTCCGGGCTGGTCATTAAAAAATACCAGCACAGCAGCAAGCTCTGGCCGTTACCAGCAAGGCTAAACGACCGCACAGCCCGACACTTGAAAAAGTCATCGGTGGACTGTCCCGCAGACACTTAATCGGACTTTGACACAAACTTTGACGGTTTTTTCCTCTTTCAACTTTTCGGGTGGACAGTCCTTCGTTGACTTTTAGAAAAAATTATCACGGACAGACAATCGTTCAGACGTACTGACAACGGTTTGACCAAGCCCACCCACCACCCCAAATTTTACCGACCGACAAATTTTTTTTCAAAAAAACTTGTGCAACTGAATAATTGCACATATATTTGCAACCAAATTATTGCATAATGGAAATCAGACGAGATATTTTTCAAGCAATAGCTGACCCGACAAGACGGGCGATTATTACGCTTATTGCATTACAGGCAATGACACCAAACGCCATTGCTGAACATTTTGACAGTTCACGACAAGCGGTTTCAAAGCATTTACAAATTTTGACGGAGTGCGAGTTGGTAACACAAAAACAACAAGGCAGAGAAATCTACTATCAACTTGAAGTAAACAAAATGAAAGAAATAGACAAATGGCTTGAACAGTTCCGTAAAATTTGGGAAACTCGTTTCAACCAACTTGACAACTTATTAGAAACAATTAAAAAACAGAAAAAATGAACAGCAATCTATTGTTTGACTTTACAGTCAATAAAGAAAAAAAGACCATTCACATAAAACGTGAATTTGACTCAAACCTTGAATTGGTTTGGCAAGCGTGGACAACAGCAGAATTATTAGACCAATGGTGGGCACCGAAACCTTTTCAAAACAAAACTAAATCGTTAGACTTCAAAAAAGGTGGGATGTGGCATTATGCAATGATAAGTCCCGAAAGCGAAACGCATTGGTGCAGATTTGACTATCAAGACATTGATGTGAAAAAAAGTTTTTCAGGTTTAGACGCTTTTTGTGACGAGAACGGAAACATCAATACTGATTTTTCAAGAATGTTATGGCAAAACATTTTTAGCGAAACGCCAGACCGAACAACTGTAAACATTACTATTTCGGTAGATACATTTGAAACGCTTGAAAAAATAATTGCAATGGGCTTCAAAGAGGGATTTACAATGGGCTTGCAACAATTAGACGAGTTATTACTAATCTTAAAAAGATAATCAAAATGGAAAATACAAAAACAATTTCAGAAATTTCTCTTTCTTGGGCTAAATCTACGCTTTATGCAACTCTTGCGTTTGCGTTCTTACTAACCTTACTGCATTTTATAAAGCCTGAATTTGACCCAAGATGGCGGATGATAAGTGAATATGCCATAGGTAATAACGGTTGGCTAATGATTGTAGCATTTATGTTGTGGGCGTTAAGTTTCATCTCACTGTTTTTCGCTGTTCGTTCCCAAATAAGAAACTGGGGCGGTAAAATTGGACTTGTTGCTTTATTGATAAGTGCATTGGGACTGCTGATAGCAGGAGTTTTTACGACAGACCCTGTTACCATAAACAAGGAAGAAATGACCACAAGCGGAATGTTGCACAGCATAGGCGGAACGCTTGGTATGGCAATGCCCTTGGCTGTTATTCTCATCAGTTGGGCATTATACAAAAAAACAGATTGGGCGACTTCCAAAAAAGCAGTTTTGTGGTCTGCTGTTCTTGCTTTGGTCGGATTTTTAGTTTCTTTCTTATCGTTGGCAATTATACTTTCTCAAAGCAATGGCGTGTTCAGTCCCGATACCCCTGTTGGTATTCCTATGCGATTTGAAGTTTTGGGCTATTGTGTATGGCAGGTTGTTATTGCAAAACAGGCAATCAGATTGCAAACAAAAAGTAAACAGATATGAAAAAATCATACTTAACCGTTGAGGAATATATTTCGGACTTCCCAAAAGACATTCAAAAGATTTTGGAAAAAATCCGACAGACCGTAAAGAAAGCTGCCCCACTTGCGGAAGAAGAAATAGCGTATCAGATGCCTGCCTACAAGTTAAACAAAAAGCCATTGGTATATTTTTCCGCTTTTACAAATCATATTGGCTTTTATGCCACCCCGACAGGACATTCGGCATTTAAAAAAGAATTATCCTCTTATAAACAAGGCAAAGGTTCGGTTCAGTTTCCGCTTGATAAGCCAATACCTTACGACCTGATTAAAGATATTGTGATATTTCGGGTAAAGGAAAATCAGGAAAAAACGAAGAAAAAACAATAAATGGTTTATGTATTTAAAACATCAGTCAAAACGAAGAAAGAAATCAGACAATTAAAGCCGAGTTTAGACAAATTATTAATACAATCAAAATGGAACTTTGACCTTGAAGATTGCGACAAAATATTACGCATAGATACTCAAAATGAAGTTTCAGCAACCATTATAAAACTTTTGCAAGAAAAAGGTTTTAACTGCGAAGAATTGTAGCAATTATTTCAAAAATGAGCAAAGGAAAATTGAGATATGCAGAAGGGGAAAAGTTACGACACAAGAGTAAAATACTTGGTGCAAAGAAATCTGTTGCCCGATGTTTACCGCAAGCAAATTCACAGAAGTTTGATAAGCAAATGGAAACGTGAAGCACCGGACAAATATGTTGGTTACGAGTTAAACGATGACATTACGGAACTTTACGAATTGATGAAAAAAGTTGCCGATGACAAACCTGTTCAAACGGCATTAAAAGGTTTTTATCGCATTACCAAAATATTTAAGGACATTATTGGAACAGGCAGAGAATATCTAAACAAACTCAAAGACCACAGGTATAGAATTGTTGATGCGATACAACGAGCAAAGAAAACAATCGGAATGAAAAAAGCGATAAAGGTTTTTGGTATCAGCCGTAGCAATTATCAAATGTGGGCAATGGAAGCGTATTTTAATTGCACTCATTCCATTGCAAAACTTTGCAACAATGTTTATCCGCATCAACTCACAGTTAAAGAAGTGCATAAAATGCACAGACTTTTGAGTAACGAAAAATATTTACACTGGCCAATTATTTCGGTTGCGTATTACGCTTTGAAAAAATCTTTGCTCAAAGCACACCCGAACACTTGGTATAAATATGCACGACTACTAAAAATAAAACGCAGACGCAGAAAAAAATTTGTGAAGCAATACGAAATTGGAATACGAGCAACAGCACCTAACGAAAAATGGCACGCTGATATTACCGAAATTGTTACCAATGACGGAAAAACAGCTTACATTTATTTAGTCATTGACAATTTTTCACGCTACATTATTTCTTGGCGTGTGGCAAGTTCTATTTCGGCAAAAATCCGTTTAGAAACTTTTATTGAAACAATTAAGAAAGCGGAAATTGAACCAAGTAATAACGAAGAAACCGTTGTTTCGCTAATCGTGGACGGTGGCACAGAAAATAATAACGGACACGTTGAAACTTTTATTAAAGATTATCCGATTGAAAAGTTAGTAGCACTCAAAGACATTTTGAAATCAAACGCAATGATTGAAAGCGTAAACAAGATTATCAAATACGATTACTTATTTCCAAAGCAAATAGAAAACCTAACGCAACTCAAAAACTATCTGAAAAATTACGTCATTCCCGACTACAACGACAAGCGACCTCACGGCTCACTAAACGGACTGACACCATTGGAAGCCTACCGATAAAAGAAAGTGAACTTCAAAAAGCTGAAAGCAAAAATCATCAAAGCCCACAAGGACAGAGTTTGCTACAACCAAACGTATCAATGTTTAGGCTGTCCGCTCAACTGCGGAAAACCAAAATCTCAAAACTAATTTTCAGACAACACACTTGACAATTTTTAAAAGTTGTATCTTGGACAAGTGTAATGACGTGTTTCTAATAAGAAACAATTAGTGTTGTAAGCTCTTGTGAAATGACACGAGTAAAACAAGCGACAGAAAAGCCCGTGCTGGTAACATCGGTTTTGCGTAATGGCGGGGGAAGTGCTAAAGTGAACGGGGGTGCTTCTATGAAACGTTTGGGGTGTGTTCAACATTTGTTCTTCTAAACCGCCACTACGCAAAGCCGCGGAACGATGGACAAAATTTGCCACTGCACCGAGCCTGTGCGCACGGTTATTCGCTTTTCGTGCCTCAAAGCTGCCATAACCTAAATTTTGTCCATCGCCCGGCGTTTCACTCATGTTGCCTGTAAGAGC
>Ga0066256_1002666_pt1 | contig 19066 bp, 16 predicted proteins | sample ThiBio_1000_biof_FD_87107 | JGI IMG/M metagenome (GOLD analysis project Ga0066256, IMG submission 87107) | Wastewater bioreactor microbial communities from Cape Town, South Africa - Thiocy_expt_1000_biof (version 2) | ecosystem: Engineered > Bioreactor > Thiocyanate-remediating >... | reverse complement strand
GTGGCCGGCGGCGTGTTTCTGTTCGCGCGTAAAGGTGCAGGTGCGCTCTGCCCGACCGTCGTGCGAGGCTGGATGCAGACACATTTGGGCAACTCGGGCCTGCCAGGTGCGCTGGTCCTCGGTGCGTTGACCGGGACGGTCCTGACCCCTTGCGCGACCCCGGTCCTTGGCGCCGCGCTGGCATTGGCAGGATCGGGCGGCGCTTTGGGCGGCGGCGCGGTTGCGGGTGCGCTGATGCTTCTGGCCTATGCGATCGGCCGCAGTCCCCTTCTCATTCTCGCAGGCCTTGCGCCGCAAAGCCTGAACGTACTCGTCACGCGGCTCGGGGCCATAGAACGCTTCCTGCCAGGACGCCGCGCCTTTTCCGTCCTGATGATCGGTGCGGGCCTCTGGCTCATCCTGCAATCGGGCTTTCTCGATCTTCTGTAAATGGAGCCTCCATGACCCTTCTTCAGCTTGTTACTGTGGCGCTACCGGCGCTTAATGTGCAGAGAACCGACCAACAGGCCTGGTTCCACATGAAGCAGTTCGACGACCTTGCCAGTCGCAACGTGCAGACGAACGTTGAGCAGATGGAGCAGGAATGATGCTGGAATACCAAGTCTCTGCCCGCCGCATCGACAGCCACGGATCGGAAGCCACGACGAAGGAAGCGAGGATTGTTCTGGACACAGACATGGCCGGACGTCCCGACGCCTTCAATCCGGCCGAGATGCTGCTGGCGAGCCTTGCGGCCTGCATCCTGAAGGGCGCCGAACGGGTGATTCCGATGCTGGCCTTCGAGTTGCGGGGGATCGAGGTCCAACTGCACGGGCTGCGGCAGGACAGCCCGCCGAAGATGGTGCGGATCGACTATGAAATCATCGTCGACACTGACGAGCCCGACGCGCGGCTCGCCCTGTTGCACCGTAACCTTCAGAGATACGGCACGATCTACAACACGTTGGCTGGGGCGACCGAGCTGGTCGGAACCATCAGGCGCAAGCCCGGCTGAACATTCCCGTCGACCGCCGCGATCTTGCCTCGACGCGCTTCCGTCAGGATCGATCGACAGATACGCGCGAGCAGCGTCGAAATCGGTGAAAAAGCTCTTTTTTTGCAAAGGAATACTTCGGCATGGCCCCGACAAACTATACTTCGCTCCAGTTGGATATTCCCGTGCTGCTCCCCGATGCCCTGGATGCCGCAGACGCCTGCACCGGGCGGCTGGTCGCCGAACTGACGGGTCGGGACGGTGTGACCTGGGTGCATGTGCTGGCTGCGGATGGCGATCAACCCGCCAGATTGTGTATCCACTACAAACCGGAAACGCTGAGCCTCGGGCGGATCAAGGAGATTGCCGAAGGGGTCGGCGCGCAAGTCACCAAGAATTTCGGGCATGTCCTGTGGCAATTGGAGGGCATCACGTCCGCGGGTCGCGCCCGAACAGTGACAGACCATCTCTTGAAGCAACCCGGTGTCCAGGAGGCAAGCGTTTCGGCAGGTGGCGCTGTCAGGATCGAATTTGATCGAACCTTGACGTCGGCCCCCGCACTGCAACGTGCGCTGGATGAGATCCGAGAGCAAACGGAGGATGGGGCCGAAGATGGCCATGGCGCTGACGACCATGATCATGGCGGGATTTTTGGCGAGAAGACCGAGATCATCTTTGCGGGGGTCAGCGGTGCGCTGCTGATTCTGGGCGTCGCTTTGCCGTTCGTTGTCACGCCGCCCGCGTGGGTGCCCTTGTCCCTGTTTATCGCGGCCTATGCGTTTGGCGGCTACTACCTCCTGCTCGAGGCAATCGACAGCCTGCGGGTGCGCCGGCTGGAGATCGACGCCCTGATGCTGGTGGCGGCAGCAGGCGCAGCCCTATTGGACCAATGGGCGGAGGGCGCGTTGCTGCTGGTCTTGTTTAGTCTGGGCCATGCTTTGGAACACTATGCGATGGACCGCGCCCGTAGGGCGATCTCCGCACTGGCGGATCTGGCTCCGCCCACGGCCGAAGTGCGGCGCGATGGCGTCGTATCGCAGGTTCCCGTTGGCGAGCTGCGCTTGGGTGACACGATCATCGTGCGGCCCAATTCGCGAATTCCGGCGGACGGGTTCGTCACGCTGGGCAGCAGCAGCGTCGATCAGGCACCGATCACCGGCGAGAGCGTGCCGGTGGACAAGGGCGCGGTGGCTGATGCGGCGCTCGCCACCGCACGGCCGCAGACGCTGACGGACGAAAACCGTGTGTTTGCCGGGACGATCAATGGCAGCGGTGCGCTAGAGGTGCAGGTGACGCGCCGTTCCGCCGATAGCACCCTTGCTCGCCTCGTGGGCATGGTGGCTGAGGCCGAGACCCAGAAATCGCCCACGCAACTCTTCACCGACCGCTTCGAGAAGATTTTCGTGCCGGTCGTTTTGGGCGGTGTATTTCTCTTGCTCTTTGCATTTCTGGTGATTGACGAACCATTCGGTGACAGTTTCTACCGCGCCATGGCCGTGCTGGTCGCCGCCAGCCCCTGTGCGCTGGCCATTTCCACGCCAAGCGCCGTACTGTCCGGTGTTGCCCGCGCCGCGCGCGGTGGCGTGTTGGTCAAGGGCGGTGGACCACTGGAACGGTTGGGCACTCTGGGGGCAATCGCCTTCGACAAAACCGGCACGTTGACCGTCAGCGAGCCGGAACTGACCGACGCCATTGCGGCCCCTGGAGTGACTGAACGCGATCTGCTCACCTCCGCCATCGCGCTCGAACAACTGAGTGATCACCCTCTGGCCGCCGCCGTGGTGCGCGACGGACTGAGCCGCCTGGGCGGAGATAGCACGATCCCCAAGGCCCGCGACCTGCGCAGCATCACCGGGCATGGTTTGACCGCTCGGCTTGACGGCGAAGAAGTGTTTCTGGGCAAGGCCGCACTATTCGACGATATCGGCGGTCCGACGCTGCCGGATAGTCTGCGAGCCACCCCAGCACGCCTTGAGGAACAAGGTCGCACAACCGTAGTCCTGCGCCAGGATGGCCACTATCTTGGCGTTCTCGGTCTGATGGACCTGCCCCGGCCGGAGGCATCCTCGGTCGTGGACCGGTTGCGCCGGATCGGGATCACACGGATGGTCATGATCTCGGGCGACAATCAACGCGTCGTTGACGCTGTGGCAGAAGCGGTCGGCCTGGATCAGGCCTTCGGCAACCTGCTGCCTGAAGACAAGGTTGCCATGATCAAAAAGCTGCGCACTGACAGCGCGGTCGCCATGGTCGGCGACGGCGTGAATGACGCGCCGGCCATGGCGCACGCAACCGTGGGCATCGCGATGGGAGCGGCCGGATCCGATGTGGCACTGGAAACCGCCGACGTGGCATTGATGGGGGATGATCTGGGCCGGCTCCCCTTCATCATCGGGCTCAGCCGCGCGACCAGCCGGGTGATCCGTCAGAACCTATGGATCAGCCTTGGTATGGTGGCCATCCTGGTGCCAGCCACACTGGCTGGCCTGCAGCTCGGGGCGGCAGTGGTCTTCCACGAAGGGTCAACCCTGATGGTTGTTGCCAATGCACTACGTCTCCTCGTGTGGCGCGACCGAACGGAAACGGCTCGGGAACAATCGGATCGTTCGCTCAAGGCAGGGATTTAGGGACGACGATTGTCTAAGGGTATATCATGCGTTGGAAAATGCTCTGCCCCGGTTGCGAACTGAGGCAGCGGCAAGGGTCAGAAAGTCACGAAGAGGAACTCCACATGGCCAAGACTGTACTTCATCTCTTTCATGCAGATCCCGCCTCGATGCAGACAGTACCGGCGCTTGCCGAGCGGATCCGCGGTGCCTCGTCGGGGGAACTCGAAGTCTATGTGTTCGGCCCCGCCGAACGGATGCTGGCCGATATCGAGAATGTGGATTTCAATGCGCAGATCGACGCGCTGGTGAGGGCAGGGGCGCGGGTGACAACCTGCATCGGCATCGCCCAGCAGATAGGGGCAGAAGCCGCATTTCGCGCGCGCAACCTGGCACTCGAGTCCGCTGCCAGAGCATTTCCGCGCTTTGCCGCCGAAGGAGCAGCCGTCATCAGCTTCTGATCGATCGTTTTGAATAGGATGAAGGAGCAGGCCGTGATCCAATTTAGTTCGTGCCGCTCATCGCGTTTGCCGGCTGGTGCCGCGCCGCTACCGCTTAGTCTATGACATATCGCCCTGACCCAACTGCAGCCTTTCCTACAGCATTGGCCAGGACACTGGCCCTAATCGCCGGAATCTGGATTGTTTCGGACCTCGGCTTCTATTTCCTGTTGCCCGCGCTACAGCGCGAACCCAGTTACAACCATGATCCAATCGCAAATGCCACATATTACGTCTTCTGGATCGGCGTCGCGGTGATAACCTTTTCGCACACCTACACCACCTGGCGCAGATATTCCCGTTGGCATCTGTTTGAGAAACGCGGACTGAGCCTGGTATTCTGGGCCGGCTTTTTTGCCGTCGCAATCACATATACGGCGTATGTCCTGCCTTCACTGCACCCTTTGAATGGCGGACGGAGTGGGGACCGGTCCCAGAATTGCCGCTCGCCGAGCCGCTCTATTTTTTGCCGAAATCCTTCGAGATCATCTTCCAGCAATTGCTGATCCTTGCCCTCGTCCTCGTGTTGGCGGCTGAAGGGCTGAGTGTAAGGCGAATCTCGTTGGCCTGTGCTCTTTTATTCGGTGGCATGCATCTCCTGCTGATGTTCGATCAGGTGCCGTGGAGCCTGGTCATCCGCTTCGTCGTCGTCGCCTCCCTGTTCGGGCTGGTCTTTCCGGTCCTGATCCTGCGGGTGCAAAACGGCCTTGCCTATTCGTTTGCCATCCACTGGGGCTATTATGCGCTGACCGTTTTTCTGGCGCGCCAAGTCGGGCCGACGACCCTACTCGATGCAGTCGCCCGAACGTTCACCGGGCAATAATACCCATCGCAACAAGACTCATGCACCGCTAAGGGAGACCACAATGCCCGATCCGAAATTCACCAAGCCATGGCACGGGGTTCCACGCGAGAATATTCATTGGAACCCGACCATTCTGGAGGATGTCTGTATCGGCTGCGGAACCTGTGTGACGGGGTGTAGTCGACTAGTCTATCGCTTTGATTTCGATCGCAAGAAGCCGGTGGTCGTCGACCCCTTGAACTGCATGGTGGGGTGTACGACCTGCGCCAATACCTGTCCCACCCATGCTATCGTGTTTCCGCCGATCGAGACTGTGCTGGCGCTGGAAGGGCTGGCTGCGGTGCGGCACGCGATCGAGGATGATCTCCTGGCCCGTCATGACATCCTGGCCGCTCCGGTTCCACTGCCACACCCGGATCGCATCGTCACACTGAAGGTTGTCGAGAAGAAATTGCCTTCCGCTGACGTCCTGCATGTCGTGCTGGCCCCCGTGCAGATCGGGGCCTGCTTCTGTGAATTCGTGCCGGGGCAATATATCGAGCTTTGGCAGCCGGGATCGGATCATCTGTCGCGATCCTTTTCCATCGCCAATACGCCCGAGGATGATGGTCGCATCGAATTGTATCTTCGCCGCGTTTCCGGTGGGCGCCTGACGGACTGGCATTCGATCGGATGACGGTGGGCGACGAAGTGAGGGCGCGTGGTCCCCTGGGTGGCTTCACCATGCGCTCTGTCGCAGGCGGGCCCCTGCTGTTTATCGCGGGCGGCACCGGATTTGCGCCAATCCATGCGTTGATCGCCCAACAGGTCCAATTTCAGCCGAGCCGCGATATGGTGCTGGTTTGGGGAATGCGGAACGCCTCGCAATTTTATGGTCTTGACGAATTGGAGACATTGATCGCCCAGGCTCCGGGGCTGCGGCTCAGACTCGTGGCCGAAGAGGGCAATCTCCAGTCGGCATTGCCGGAACGGACATCCATGGTTCACGGCACGGTTCTGGATGCTTTGAAGCTGGAGGAAGATCTTTTGGTCGGTCGCGACATCTATGCCGCAGGACCGCCCATGCTGTTGCGCGGATTGCTGGCCGACCTTGCCAAAGCAGGGGTGGACCCGGCACGGTTGCATGTCGATAGTTTCGGTGTCTGATGCGCTCTGACATCGCTCCTGCTCAAGCCTCCCTATGTCTCCCAGGCTTCATGCTGTTGTTCACCACGCCGCTGCTGCCGGACGCATCCAAATTCGGCGAAAATCCAGGGGGCTTGGAACTGCTGCCCGCGACGGTGCGACAAACTGCGGATCGTTGGCGCGACGCGGCCGAGGCACATGTGCTGGGTCCTGCCTTTCTGGCCGCAGCCCGGCTTCGGCGGTTTGGATTGGGACGCCTTTTGATCGAGACCGAAGGAAAGCCTGGGGATGCGCCCACCCATGCCGATATCACCCTGATAACCCATGTCGCGGGTGTCGCGCTCTGGGAGGCGTGGATGCCCGCGCCGGCACAAGCATTCGACCCCGCCCGCTGGATCGGCTGGCTGGATATAGATCAGCCAGAGAGTCTTGCCGCGCGGGTCTGGTCGCAACTGGCGCCGCAGATACGGCGGGTCGCGGGGACAGAAGGCTATGGTCAGTACTTTCCAATGTCGGTTCTGCGGCTGCCCGGCGCGGATCTTGAGCCGCTCTTGGAGGCCGAATCCGAAGCCTTGGTTCGACTTTTGTGGCGCGACCGTCAGGAGCGCGCGCTAAAGCCAGCCATAGTCTCCGACGAACTGGCGCGTGACACCTGCGCGCGGATCGGCGGCCTGTCGCTGATCGGTCGGCGGTCGGCGCTGGATCTCCACGACCGGCGCGACGAGTCGGCGGCCGAGGCATTAGCACTTGGTCTTGCCCCGCGCAGCCTGCTGCCATTTCTGACGACGATCGAGATGCTGTGCCTCGAGCGTGCGGTATTGCAGGGATTACATGGCCGGCTAACCCAATTCGGGCCAGCCACGGTCGATGAACTGCTACGCCTGCGCGCCGATGTGACGAACGGCTTGGAAGAATACTACGGCACCACCCTGTCTGGGACACGCTTTCACGATGTTGTCAGTGTGGCCGGGGAAGAAGTGCTCGGCATTACCGACCTGTATGACGCAGTGATCGATCGGTTGGACATGGTCAGCTATACGCTGACCACTCATGCCGAGCAGCGCATGACGCTGCTGCAGTTCTGGCTGACGGTGGTGTTCGGTGCAACCGAGATCGGCTTCATCGCATCGAGCATAGCCACATGGTATTACGATAGCGGCCTGGCGATCGTGCTGGCCTGGACCATCGGCGCAACGCTGCTATCCGCCATAGTGCTGGTCGCAGCCTTACAAAACCAGTTGAGATCATGACGTGGCATGGAACCAAGCTTTGGCAAATCGCCGGATATTTGCGGTCATCTGCCGACCGCTTGAGATTGCCGGAAAGTCGCACGTTCTCTTGCGTGCTATGATTTAGAGGGCACGGCTCCGATTGGAGCGAGTTCACTCCCGAGATGCATCGGAATGATAATCACTTGATATAGATGAAGCCCGAATCCCGCAAAAATGATAGTCAATCTGAACTTGGATCGAAGGAGTGAAGCATGTCCACGCGCGAAGTTGTCCTCTGTTCTCCGGTACGCACGGCAATTGGAACCTATAACGGCTCCCTCAAGTCAACGCCCGCCACCGAACTCGGTGCGGCCGTCATTCGTGAGACGCTTCGTCGGGCCAAGCTCGATCCGGCGGTTTTGAATGCGGTGGTCATGGGAAATGTGGTTCAGGCGGGAAACAAGATGAACCCCGCCCGCCAGGCTGCCATTCACGGCGGCGTGCCGGTCGAGGTTCCCGCGATGACGGTCAATCGTGTCTGTGGTTCGGGAGCCCAGGCGATCGTCTCGGCCGCGCAGGAGATCTGGCTCGGCTTCGCCAACGTCGCTGTTGCCGGCGGCATGGAGAACATGGATGCGGCACCCTACCTCCTGTCGAACGGCCGCTGGGGCTATCGGATGGGCGATTCGCAGATTTACGATTCCATGCTCCGCGACGGGCTGAACGACGCGTTTTCGGGCGAACATTCCGGCTGGCACACCGAGGATCTCGTCACCAAATACCAGATCAGCCGCGAGGATCAGGACCGCTGGGCGGCGCGCTCACAGCAGCGCTTTTCCGCCGCGCAGGCGGAGGGCAAGTTCGATGATGAGATCGCCGCCGTCGAGATCAAGGGGCGGAAGGGCGTCGAGCTTTTCGCAAAGGACGAGCACAATCGGCCCGACACGACCCTTGAATCCCTGGCGAAACTGAAGCCGGCCTTCCGCAAGGAAGGCACGATCACCGCCGGCAATGCGCCTGGTCTCAACACCGGGGCGGCGGCGATGATTTTGGCCGAGCATGGTTTCGCTGAAACCAACGGGCTGACACCGATGGCGCGGCTCGTGGCCTATGGCGTGGGCGCGGTCGAACCGGGCTACTTCGGCATTGGTCCGGTGCCGGCTGTGAGACAGGCGCTCGAGCGCGCCGGGTGGTCGATCGCCGATGTCGAGCGCGTCGAGATCAATGAAGCATTCGCCGCCATTGCGCTGGCCGTTGCGCGCGAGCTCGGGTTTGCTGAGGATGTCGTCAACGTCGAGGGCGGTGCAATCGCCCATGGTCATCCGATCGGCGCTTCCGGCGCGATCCTCACGACGCGCCTCCTCCATTCGATGAAGCGCGACAAAATCAGGCGCGGCATCGTCACCCTCTGCATCGGCGGGGGCCAGGGCATCGCCCTGGCCGTCGAGACCCTTAACTGAGGTAGCAAGATGAGCTCGACCGCAGTCCAGATGCCAAGGTTCTCGACACTCTCAAGTGCGGACCGGCTCAATCAGAGTTGCTTCTGCATCACGCTCGATCGGGACGCTCTTTGCCGCGCCTTGGAGCGGGAGTCCGAAGACCCTGCATTTTGCACCTCGTTCATCCAGACAAAACCGCATCTGTTCTCCAATGTCCCGGTGTTCCTGCCCTCCGAAGCCATTGCGGAGATGGGCAGGATCGCGGCGGCAATCGAGGAGGTGACCCGACTGCCTGCCTACCGAGCCGCGGTTCTCTCATGGGCGCCGGAGATCGCACGGGAGGACCATGGGCCGCTCGGCGCCTTCATGGGCTATGATTTTCACCTCGACGACGATGGCCCAAAGCTGATCGAGATCAACACGAACGCGGGCGGCGCCTTCCTCAACGCGCTCCTTGCCCGCGCCCAACTCGCCTGCTGCGCTGAGATCGAAGGGGCGATCGAGGCTGCAAGGGTTGGTGATTTCGAGGTTGAGGTTGTGCGTATGTTCCGGGACGAGTGGCATCGCCAGCGCGGTGATACGCCCATTCCCCGCATTGCCATCGTCGACGACCACCCAGAGGAGCAGTATCTCTATCCCGAATTCGTGCTGGCCCGTCAGTTATTCCTGAAGGCGGGCCTCGATGCGGTGGTCGCCGACGCGAGCCAGTTCCGCTATCACCAGGGTATGCTTCTGGCCGGTGACCTGGAGATCGGCATGGTCTACAATCGCTTGGTCGATTTTGCGCTCGAGCGGGCCGAGCACGCGGCTTTGAACGCTGCCTATCGGGAGGGCGCCGTGGTGCTGACGCCGAACCCGCATAACCATGCGCTCTTTGCCGACAAGCGCAATCTGACACTTTTGTCCGATCCCGCTGCACTCGAGGCCCTCGGGGTGCCTGCGGAACTGCGTTCGAAACTGGCCGGCATACCGCAAACCGTTTTGGTCACGCCCGAGAATGCCGATCTGCTCTGGCAGTCGCGCAAGGATCTGTTTTTCAAGCCGGCCGGCGGCCATGGCAGCAAGGCGGTCTATCGCGGTGACAAGGTGACGCGGGGCGTCTGGACCGAGATCGCGCGCGGCGGATATGTCGCCCAGCGTTTTGCCTCGCCGGGCGAGCGTGCAGTCAGGCTCGACGGCGCGGCCGTGGCGCGCAAGATGGATGTCCGACTCTACACCTATGGTGGGCGCATTCTGCTGGCCGCCGCGCGACTCTATCAGGGGCAGACGACGAATTTCAGAACGCCGGGCGGCGGATTCGCCTCGGTATTGGCCGTCTAAACGGCAGTTTATACCGTTCCCGCTTGAGCAGGATCAACAATGGGGCGACGATGGTACGATAAGAAAACCAGACTGATCGGAGCGCCCATGACCGTCAAGCTGACTGACTTCACCCCGAAGGTCGATTTGACCGAGGAAATGGGCACGGGTCCGGTTCGGTCCCGCCGTCCAGAATATGTCGATCTGCTGCCTCCGTGCAACGATGCCTGCCCGGCGGGAGAAGACATCCAGGCATGGCTGGCACTGGCCCAGGCCGGGCGCTACCGCGAGGCCTGGGAGGTGCTGACGGCGGACAATCCGATGCCGGCGGTGCATGGCCGGGTCTGCTATCATCCGTGCGAGACCGCCTGTAACCGCGCCGAGGTCGACGCGCCGGTTAGCATCCACGCCGTCGAGCGTTTCCTTGGCGATCTCGCCGCCCTCGAGCGCTGGCCGTTGAAAATCCTGGCGCCGCCGACGGGCAAGAGAATTCTCGTGGTCGGGGCTGGTCCTTCCGGCCTTTCCGCCGCCTACCATCTGGCTCGCCTCGGCCACAAGGTCGAGATCCGCGAAGCCGGACCGCTTCCAGGCGGCATGATGCATTTCGGCATTCCGGCCTACCGTCTGCCGCGCGCCGAACTGATGGGCGAGATCGCCCGGATCGAGGCCATGGGCGTGACGATCGTCACCGACCACAGGGTAACCGATCTTGCGGCGGAACGCGATGCCGGCGGCTTCGATGCCGTCTTCCTGGCGATCGGCGCCGGTATCGGCAAGCGTGTCGATATTCCTGCGCAAGACGCCGCCCGCGTGCTCGACGCCGTCAACCTGCTGCATGACACCAGCGCCGGCAGCCCGCCGGTGCTTGGGCGCCGTGTCGTCGTCTATGGCGGTGGCAACACCGCGATGGATGCGGCACGCACCGCCCGGCGCCTCGGCGCGGCCGAGACGCTGATCGTCTATCGCCGCGACCGCGCGCATATGCCGGCGCAGGCCTTTGAGGCCGATGAGGCGCTGGAGGAAGGCATCAAGATCAAATGGCTGTCGACGATCCGGGAGATCAATAGGTCCGACCTCACCGTCGAGCGTATGGAACTCGACGCCAACGGCCGGCCCCAGCCCACCGGCGATTTCGAGACACTGCAGGCCGATGCCGTCGTGCTGGCGCTGGGCCAGGAGACGGATGCCCGTTTCCTGCGGCAAATGCAGGGCGTCAAGTTCACCGCCGATGGCGCGGTCACGGTCGGGACGGATATGATGACCGGCGAAGCCGGCGTCTTTGCCGGTGGCGACATGGTGCCTGGCCCACAATCGGTGACGCGGTCTGTCGGCCAGGGCAAGCTTGCGGCCCGCCACATCGACGCCTGGTTGCGCGGCGAGCGCTACGTGGCCCCGAACAAGCCGGCGATCGTCGATTTCTCGATGCTGCACCTGCCGGTCTTTGCCGATGCTGATTCCCAGCGACCCGGGATGCTTGCAGCCACCGAACGACTGACGGGGTTCGAGGAGATTGTCACCAGCCTCAGCGAGCGCGATGCACGCTACGAGGCGAAGCGCTGCTATTCGTGCGGCAATTGTTACGAATGCGACAACTGCTATGCCGCCTGTCCGGAACAGGCGATTGTCAAGCTCGGGCCCGGCCGGGGCTACAGTATCGACTACGACAAATGTACGGGCTGTGCGGCCTGTTTCGAGCAGTGTCCGTGCCATGCCATCGCGATGACCCCGGAGGCTGTACCCCATGTCTGAACGTCAGCCACACACATCGACCATGGACGGCAATGCCGCCGTCGCCCATGTCGCCTACAGGGTCAACGAGGTCTGCGCGATCTATCCGATCACCCCCTCCTCGACCATGGCGGAACTTGCCGACGAATGGGCGTCCGCCGGTCTCAAGAACATCTGGGGCAATGTCCCGGTGATCCAGGAGATGCAGAGCGAGGCGGGCGCTGCCGGAGCCCTGCACGGCGCGCTGCAGGCCGGCGCCATGACGACGACGTTCACGGCCTCGCAGGGGCTGATGCTGATGATCCCCAACATGTTCAAGATCGCCGGCGAACTGACGCCGACCGTCTTCCACGTGGCGGCGCGGTCCCTGGCGACCCAGGCGCTGTCGATCTTCGGCGACCATTCCGATGTCATGGCGGTGCGCCCAACCGGCTTTGCGCTGCTGTCCTCCGGCTCGGTGCAGGAGGCCCATGACATGGCGCTGATTTCCCAGGCGGCGACGCTTCAATCGCGTGTGCCGTTCCTGCATTTCTTCGACGGCTTCCGCACCTCGCACGAGGTCAACACCGTCAACCTTTTGAGCGACGCCCAGATCCGCCGGGTGATCGACGACGATCTGGTGCATGCCCATAGGGCCCGCGCGCTCAACCCCGAGCATCCGTTCATCCGCGGCACCGCCCAGAACCCGGACGTGTTCTTCCAGGGCCGCGAGGCCTCCAATTCCTTCTATCTGCAGCTGCCCGGCGTCGTGCAGGCGGTGATGGGCAAGTTTGCGGCGATGACCGGACGGGCCCATCACCTGTTCGATTATGAGGGGCCGGCCGATGCCGAGCGCGTGGTCATCATCATGGGATCCGGCGCCGGGGTCGTCAACGAGACGGCGGCCGACCTGCGCTTGCGCGGCGAAAAGGTCGGCGTGCTCACCGTCCGTCTCTACCGGCCGTTTTCCGCTGCCTATATTTTGGCCGCCCTGCCGCAGAGCTGTCGGCGGCTGGCCGTGCTCGACCGGACCAAGGCGCCGGGAGCCGCCGGCGAGCCACTCTATCTCGACGTCGTCGCAGCCCTTGCCGACGCGGTGTCGCGCGGCCTTCGGCCGTTCATGCCGCGGGTGATCGGCGGGCGCTACGGCCTGTCGTCGAAGGATTTCGATCCGGCGCAGGCCAAAGCGGTGTTCGACGAACTTGCAAAGCCCGAGCCGAAGAACGGCTTTACCGTCGGCATCACCGACGACGTCACCCATCTCAGTCTTTCCGTCGACCCCGACTACACCACCGAACCGGACGACGTCGTGCGCGCCGTGTTCTACGGCCTTGGCGCCGACGGTACGGTCGGGGCCAACAAGAACAGCGTCAAGATCATCGCCGAGGATGCCGGGCGCTATGCGCAGGGCTATTTCGTCTACGATTCCCACAAGTCGGGCGCCCAGACTGTCTCGCACCTGCGCTTCGGACCGCGGCCGATTCGCGCCCCCTATCTGATCCGCCAAGCCAGTTTCGTTGCCTGCCACCAGTTCCATTTCGTCCAGCGCACCGATGTGCTGCGGCTGGCCGCCCCCGGCGCCACCTTCCTGCTCAACAGTCCTTACGGCCCGGATGAGGTCTGGGACCAACTGCCGCGCCTCGCCCAGCAGCAGATCATCGACAAGAAACTGAAATTCTTCGTCATCGATGCCAGCACGGCGGCCGCCGATGTCGGCCTGAAGAACCGCACCAACACCATCCTGCAGACCTGTTTCTTCGCCATCTCTGGCGCCCTGCCGCGCGACGAGGCGATCACCGCCATCAAGGACAGCATCAAGAAGACCTATGGCAAGAAGGGCGGTCGCATCGTCGAGCAGAACTTTGCCGCCGTCGACGGCGCGCTCGCCCGGCTGCATGAGGTTGTGGTGCCCGCCACCGTGACCAGCACCACCGAGCGGCCGCCGACCGTTCCGGCCAGCGCCTCCGATTTCGTCCGCCGGGTGACGGCGCGGATGATCGAGGGCCTCGGCGACGACATTCCGGTCAGCGCCATGCCGATCGACGGCACCTTTCCCTCCGGCACCGCCGCCTATGAGAAACGCAACATCGCCGAGGAAGTGCCGATCTGGCTGTCCGATCTGTGCATCCAGTGCGGCCAGTGCAGCTTCGTCTGTCCGCACAGCGTCATCCGGGCGAAATACTATGACGAGACGCGGCTTGCCAGTGCGCCCGACGGTTTCAAGCATGCGCCGGTCAATGCGCGCGGCTATCCCGGCACAGAGTTCACGCTGCAGTTCTATCTCGAGGACTGCACCGGCTGCGGGTTGTGCGTCGAGGCCTGTCCGTCGCTGAGCCCGGTCGAGCCGGGCCAGAAGGCGATCAACCTGCACCCGAAAGCCGAGCTTGCCCAGCAGGAGCGAGAAAGCATCGCCTTCTTCGAGACCCTGCCGGTCAACGACCGGGCGCGGGTCGATTTCTCCAATGTCCGCGGCGTGCAGTTCCTCGAACCGCTGTTCGAATTCTCCGGCGCCTGCGCCGGCTGCGGCGAGACGCCTTACGTCAAGCTGCTGTCGCAGCTGTTCGGCGACCGGCTGATGGTGGCCAATGCCACCGGCTGCTCGTCGATCTATGGCGGCAACCTGCCGGTCACCCCCTGGACCAGCAACGCCGAAGGTCGCGGTCCGGCCTGGTCCAATTCGCTGTTCGAGGACAATGCCGAATTCGGTCTCGGCTTCCGCCTGGCCGCCGACAAGCATCTCGACCTTGCCCATGGGCTGCTGACGGCGCTTGCGCCGCTGGTCGGCGAACAGCTGGTCGATGCCATCCTTTCGGCACCGCAGATCCGCGAATCGGAAATCCGGGCGCAGCGCATCCGGGTCGCCGAGCTCAAGACCGTGCTTTTGAGCCTGAAGGCCGATCATCGCGAAGCCGCCGATCTGCTGTCGGTGGTCGACCATCTGGTGCGCCGCAGCATCTGGATTGTCGGCGGCGACGGCTGGGCCTATGACATCGGCTATGGCGGGCTCGACCACGTGCTGGCCAGCGGCCGCAACGTCAACATCCTGGTGCTCGACACCGAGGTCTATTCCAACACCGGCGGCCAGGCCTCGAAGGCCACCCCGCTCGGCGCCATCGCCAAATTCGCCGCGGCCGGCAAGCGCACGGCGCGCAAGGACCTGGCGCTTCAGGCCGTCGCCTACGGCAATGTCTATGTGGCGCAGGTGGCGATGGGCGCCAATCCGCAGCAGACGCTTGAAGCCTTCCGCGAGGCGGAGGCCTATGACGGCCCTTCGCTCATCCTCGCCTACAGCCACTGCATCGCCCATGGCTTCGACCTGCGCCACGGCATGCAGCAGCAGGACAAGGCGGTGGCCAGCGGTTACTGGCCGCTGATGCGCTTCGATCCGGCGATGCGCGAAATCGGCGAGGCGCCGTTCCGGCTGGATTCGCCGCGCCCGACCATTCCCTTCAAGGACTATGCCTATAACGAGCTGCGCTACCGGGCGCTTTCCGCCAGCCGGCCGCAGGAGGCGCAGGCGCTTCTCGCCCAGGCGCAGAGCGACATCCTGGAGAAATATCGCGCCTACGAGAAATACGCGCAGATGGACACGGGGCCGGGGCCGTCGGCATCGGTCATCGCTGGAAAAAAGGATTGAGGGCGGCGCCATGGACCTTTCGACATCCTATCTGGGCATGACCCTGAAAAGCCCGCTGGTGGCAAGCGCCAGCCCGCTCACCGCCACGCTCGACACCATCCGGCGGCTGGAGGATTGCGGCGCCGGTGCCGTCGTCCTGCCGTCGATCTTCGAGGAGCAGATCACCCACGAGCAGGAACTGCTCGACGCGCTGGTCACGAACGGCATCGACAGTTTTGGCGAGGCGCTCAGCTATTTTCCAAGCCAGGCGAGCTACGCCTTCGACATCGAGCGCCACCTTGCCCTGATCGAACATGCCGTTGCGGCCGTCGACATTCCGGTGATCGCCAGCCTCAACGGGGTGACCGACGAGGGCTGGATCGAGCACGCGCGCGCCGTCGAGCATGCCGGCGCCCAGGCGATCGAGCTCAACATCTATTTCATCCCCTCCGACCTCCAACTTTCCGGGCACGATGTCGAGCAGCGCTATCTCGACGTGCTTGCCGCGGTGAAATCCAGCGTCAGTATACCGGTCGCGGTCAAGGTCGGTCCCTATTTCAGCGCGCCGGGGCACATGGCGATGCAGCTCGACGAAGCCGGCGCCGACGGGCTGGTGCTGTTCAACCGCTTCTACGAGCCGGACATCGACTTGGCGCGGCTGGAACTGTCGCCCAGCCTCGAGCTGTCGGAACCCTATGAAATGCGCCTGCCGCTGTTATGGATCGGTATTCTGGCCGGACGGGCGCGCGCCTCGCTTGCCGCCACCTCCGGTGTCGACAGCGGCGACGACGTGGTCAAGTATCTGCTGGCAGGCGCCGACGTGGTGATGACCACCTCGGCGCTCTTACGCCACGGGGTCGGCCATATGCGGGTGCTGACCGATCAGATCACCCGATGGCTGGAGGCGCGCGGGCTCGACTCCCCCAATGCCATCCGCGGCAAGATGAGCCATCGCACCATCGCCAACCCTGAGGCCTTCGAGCGCGCCAACTACATCAAGGTGCTGCAAGGCTATCCGACGCGGTAGAATGCGCGGGCCTCGGTTGCTCAGACAAAGCGCATGGAATTGACGCTTCCATTGTGCTTCGCCGCCACGCTGGATAGGTTTCGAAATACAGAATTCGGGCGAGCCCAACGGGGCACCTCGGCCCCAGACATATCGCAGGGCCGATCAGGACGCGCATGAGATGGGATCAAAGCATGACCGACCCTTATGAGACCCTCGGCGTTGCTCGCACCGCGACCGACAAGGAAATCAAGGACGCATTCAAGAAGCTGGCGCGCAAATATCATCCTGATCTGCATCCGGATGACAAGACGGCCGAGGAGAGGTTCAAGGCCATCTCGGCGGCAAACGACCTACTCAAGGACAAGGAGAAGCGTCGGCGGTTCGACGCGGGTGAGATCGACGCCAGCGGAGCGGAGAAGCCCCAGCAGAGGTATTACCGTGATTTCGCCGATGGACCAGGCCGCGCTTCCCACGCCGCGCAGGATGGCTTTGCCAGCAATGAGGATCTGGAGGACTTCCTGGCCCGCGCTTTCGGGGCCGGGGCGCAGCGGTCGCAGGCCCCGTTCCGGGCACGGGGGCAGGATGTGAGTTATGTGCTCCCGGTCAGCTTCATGGACGCCGCCAATGGTGCCACGCGCACAATTACCTTGCCCGAGGGCAAGACGCTGAACGTCACCATTCCCGAAGGGGCGGACGACCGGCAGATGTTGCGGCTGAAAGGCCAGGGCATGCCCGGCTTCGGCGGCGGGCCGGCCGGTGACGCCTTTGTCGAACTGCATGTCGAGCCGCACGCGTTTTTCCACCGCAAGGACGACAATATCCATGTGGAGATGCCTGTCACGCTGAAGGAAGCCGTACTGGGGGCGCGGATCACCGTGCCGACGATCAGCGGCCCGGTCGCCATGACGATTCCGAAGGGCGCGAATACCGGCCAGACGCTGCGATTGCGCGACAAGGGGACCCTCAACCGCAAGACCGGCCAGCGCGGGCACCAGTTGATCACTTTGAAAGTGATTCTACCCGCTGGCGATGAACCGGAATTGGCTGCGTTTCTGGAGACCTGGCAGCCGAAGTCTCGGGATGAGCCGCGCAAGGAGATGCTGAAATGATCGGCGTTGACGAAATTTTCGAGCAGATAGACACGCTTCAGCGAAGCGATCTCGACGCCTGGATCAGAGAGGCACTGATCTCGCCGCAGGAAGATGCCGGAGCTCTGTTCTTTTCGGAGATGGAATGCGCCCGCATCCGCCTGATCTGCACCCTGCATTATGAACTCGAGATCGATGCGGAGACCCTGCCGGTCGTGCTGTCTCTGGTCGATCAGCTCTATCAGACACGCCAGCGCCTGCTGAAACTGACGGCCGCCGTGGCAGCGCAGGACAAGACCGTGCAGGCGGCAATTCTTGATGCAATTGAACTAGACGGCAAGATTGATCAAGAGACCTAGTGTTGGCTTGGATCCACAATCGAGGAAATGCCGAAGCCGCCCCCGGCCGCACGACTTCACGTTGATGATCGACTGGCCGATCATCGCACAGCCGGCCATCCCGCCGATAAAGCCGGTCGCCGTATTGGCAATGCCCTGGCCAATACATTCGCGGTTCTTGTCGCTCTGAGTATCGGTGAGATCATCAACGATCTGCGCCGTCATCAGAGATTCCAAAAGCCCAACTGCGGCCACCGCCACGGAATAAGGCAGGATGATCATCAGTGTTTAGCTTGTTCCATTTCAACAGGATCCGCCCCCTTTTCCAAGTTGTCACTGCGCTACCCAAATCACCCTACGTGGCTGCCCGCGAACAACTCTTCTAGGTTCGAACGGAACACGTTGAAGCCGAAAAATAGATTAAACTCAGGCGACAATCTATCATCCGGCCTTACGCCTCTGCCTGTGCCGACCAGTCGCCTCCGCTGCTTCGATGATCGAAAAAGTATCGATGCCGAAATGCGCGTAGAGATCGGCGATCGTGCCGGTCTGGCCGAAATGCTCGACACCGAGGGTGGTTGTGGCATGTCCGTCAACTGAACCGAGCCAGCCGAGCGTTGCCGGATGACCGTCCGTGACGGTTATCATATGGGCATGCTGGGGTAGGGGGGCGAGCAGGTTTTCCACGTGGCTGCGGGCGGCAGGATATCCGTGCCGTCTGGCGCGCTGTGCTGCCGTCCAGCCGGCATTGAGCCTATCGGCCGACGTTACGGCCAGTACCGCCACGTCGCGATGCCGCTCCGCCAGCCGCCCGGCAGCGGTCAGCACTTCCGGTGCAACACAGCCCTGATAGGCCAGCACGAGAGACGTATTCGGTTGCGGTTCGCGAAGCCAGTAGGCGCCGTCAACGACACCTTGGCGAAACGTCTCGCTCTCGCGGCGTACCGGCTGTTCCAGAGGCCGGGTCGTCAGGCGCAGATAGACCGAGCCGCCCGCTTCGTCCCGCAACCATGTGCGCGCGTCATGGCCGCCTTTGCCTTCCCGCTGCATATAGTCGAACGACCAGTCCATAATGATCGAGAGTTCGTCGAGATAGGCCGGTTCGAAACTCGCCAACCCGTCCTGGCTCATGCCGATCAACTGCTGCCCGATGGACTGGTGCGCGCCGCCCTCCGGTGCCAGCGTAACGCCCGATGGCGTGCCGACGATCATGAAGCGGGCATCCTGATAACAGGCGTAGTTCAGTGCATCGAGGCCACGGGCGACAAATGGATCATAAACGGTGCCGATCGGGATGAGCCTCTCCCCGAACAGCGAATGCGACAGGCCGGCAGCCCCCAGCAGCAGGCA
>Ga0066256_1002080_pt2 | contig 19082 bp, 14 predicted proteins | sample ThiBio_1000_biof_FD_87107 | JGI IMG/M metagenome (GOLD analysis project Ga0066256, IMG submission 87107) | Wastewater bioreactor microbial communities from Cape Town, South Africa - Thiocy_expt_1000_biof (version 2) | ecosystem: Engineered > Bioreactor > Thiocyanate-remediating >... | reverse complement strand
CAATATTGGTGGCGTTGCCGGGGGAACATTAATCACACTTACCGGTACCAATTTTACTCCGAATACCTCCGTTACTATTGGTGGAATTTCAGCGACCAGTATTCATTTCTTAAGTTCACAAGCGCTCCAGGTAACAATACCTGCGTATATCAGTGGCCCTCTCATAAAAGACGTTGTGGTCAGCAATGATGCCGGTAATACCGCGGTTCCCGGAGGATTCACTTATACGGCGGGTGCACCAACGATAAGCACTGTTAGTCCCAATAGTGGTTCGGTAGCGGGTGGTACATTAATTACGTTAACGGGTAGTAATTTTACCCCAAGGACGACCTTAACCATTGGCGGGATTGCTGCCACTGTGGTGACCCAGGTCAATGCCAATACGCTCACGGCAGTGATACCCGCTTATGTGAATGGTGCCTTTGCGAAAAATGTGGTGGTGACGAACAGCGCGGGAAGCGCCACCTTAACCGGGGGTTACACCTACAATGCTCCAGTTCCCAGTTTAATTAACGTAAGCCCAAATACGGGGACGATTAATGGTGGTACCGTGGTGACATTGACCGGCTCAGGCTTCATACCGGGTACTACCGTAACTGTTGGCGGTATTGCTGCTGGCAGCGTTACTGTTATTAATGCCGCCACGTTGACTGCCATTATTCCTGCTTATGTAAGCGGTTCATTGATAAAAAATGTGGTCGTCAATAATGGTATTGGGAGTGCAACCTTATTGGCTGGTTTTACCTATATCGCGGTGACGCCTACTTTAACCAGCGTCACACCGAATACGGGTACCCTTAACGGTGGGACCAGTATTACAGTTACCGGATCAGGATTTACCCCAGCTACAACCTTAAGTATCGGCGGTATTCCGGTTTTAGGATTGAGTATTAACAGTGCTACCAGCATCACTGCCACGACACCTACTTACTTTTCTGGCGCACTGGCCGCTACGGTGGTTGTACAAAATGAAGTAGGTAGCGCCTCATTAAATAACGGATTCACCTATCAAGCGAGTACACCATCGATAATCAGCGTACTGCCCAATACTGGTTCGCTTAATGGTGGAACGACCGTGACATTAAGTGGTACTCAGTTTACTCCTAATATCAGTGTAACGATTGGTGGTGTAGCCGCTACAAATATTAATGCAATTAATGTCAACACCGTAACGGCAACAACTCCTGCATATGTGAGTGGTGCCTTACTTAAAGATGTGAGTGTCAATAATGATGTGGGTACAGCGAATTTAATCGGAGGATTTAGCTATGTGGCTGTACCGCCAATCATTAGTTCGATTACACCGAGCAGTGGAAATGTTAGTGGGGGCACCCTAGTCACGATCACCGGATCGGGATTTACACCGGGAACCACAATTAGTTTTGGTGGCGTGGCTGCGACCAGCGTGAATATTGTCAATGCAACCACGCTGACAGTAACTGTGCCCGCTTATGTCAGTGGCGCTCTTACAGTGGATGTCATCGTCAATAACGGAACTGGAATGGCAACCCAGGTCGGAGGATTTACTTATGTACCCGTGGGGCCTACGATTACCTCAATCATGCCTGCCTCTGGATCCATTGCGGGAGGGACGATTGTTACCATTAATGGAACGGGTTTTATTCCCGGAATGACCGTGTCTTTGGGGGGCACTGCAGCAACGGCAATTACCGTTCTAAATAGTACCACGCTTACCGCGCTCACTCCGAGCCATGCTAGCGGCAATGTTAATGTACAAGTAACCAATAGCGCAGGCAGTGCAACCTTAACGGGCGGCTTCAATTATGAGGCACTCGCACCTACCTTGGGGAGTATTTCTCCAGCTGGAGGGAGTGTCATCGGAGGGACCACAGTATCGTTAACGGGTACTAATTTTATAGGCACAACCTCGGTGCTTTTTGGTCTAATTCCAGCTTTATTCACTGTAAACAGTGACACGAGCATTACTGCTACAGCACCTGCTTACGTAAGTGGCGCTGTACAAACCGATATCACGGTAAGCAATTTAGCGGCAAATGCCACCTTAGCTGGTGCTTTTACTTATCAGCCTGTTCTACCCACAATTACAACTCTTTTGCCCGCAACTGGTTCTATTGCTGGAGGAACAAACATAACCTTAACGGGTACGGGATTTGTAACGGGCATGAATGTTACTGTGGGCGGTATCCCGGCGACGAATGTTACTGTTGTCGATGCAACAACACTTACGTTTAATACACCCGCATATCTCAGTGGAGCCTTAATTAAAGATGTGGTAGTCACCAATAGTGCTGGAAGTGCATCGGCAGTTGGTGGTTATACCTATACTGCTATTGCGCCCACGCTCTCAAGTTTGTCACCCAATACCGGTTCTTTAGCGGGGGGCACCGTAGTTACGCTTACTGGAACAGGATTCGTCCCCGGTACCTTAGTGAGTTTTGGTGGAATTCCAGCGACTGGTGTAACCATTAATAGCGCGACGAGCTTGACCGCAGTCACTCCATCTTATTTAAGTGGTGCTTTAGCGGTTAATGTAGTGGTTAATAATGGCCATGCAATCGGTTCCTTGGCCGCGGGATTCCCCTACTCCGCAAGCGCACCAACCTCATCAGGCGTCGGACGGGTTACGGGGTCCACGAGTGGCGGAACCACCATCACCTTAAGTGGTACAGGTTTTATTCCAGGAACTTCCGTCACGGTGGGGGGAATTGCTGCTACAAATATTAATATAATAAACGCGACAACGCTTACAGCTACAGTTCCTGCCTATTTAAGTGGCACGCTCACAGTAACGGTTGTGGTAAATAATGGCACGGGAACTGCAAGCTTATTAAACGCTTACACATATGTTGCAGGAAATCCGACCGTCATCAGTATTAATCCTAATAATGGGTTATCGACTGGGGGCACCAGTGTCACGATTACGGGCTCTAATTTTATACCTGGAACGACAGTATCGCTTGGCGGAGTTGCCGCAACCTCGACCACCGTGGTCAAGGCAACCACCCTCAATGCGGTCACGCCAGCTTATGTCAGTGGACCTTTAGCGGTAAATGTCGGGGTCAATAATACGATTGGCACTGCAACCTTAACCGCCGGCTATACCTACACTCCGGTCACCCCGAATATTGCCTCTTGCAGTTATCCTGGAGGATTGTTATCTGCAGCTTGGGTTTGTGTTGGTACCAACATGAACGTGTTCCCAAACACCTTTTTGAATGTTCGCGGAGGGCTATTATGTGGGGCGGGTATTGGTATAAGTAGCCTTTTAGCAACGGTACTTAACCCTTTAAATATTGGGGGAAATTCGCTTCTTCCTGGACTGTACTCTGGATGCAATATTCAATTATGCAATAACAGTACATGCACAGGCTTAGTGTCTAATATTGCGCTCTTTAATTAAACGATACTCTTCATTGCAATTTGCTGATTTATTAACTAATAATGGATGAAGAGGTATTATTGAAGGATAAAAAAATGAATGAGCTGGACATATTAAAATTATTTTACGATGAAATGAAACTTCGCGGAGTTACTCGAGATCAGGTGTTCTTAACGATTGAAGAAGATGCTGCAGCTATTTTATCTCGTAAGCTCAATACTCCGGTTACTGTAGAGCAGGCACAAAAATTAACCGATATTTGTATTGCCAATGAATGGTTAGAACGCACTACAGCCGATCCCTACTATAAATATTTATCACTGACTGAGGCGGGGCCACCAACCATGTTAATGCGCGAAGCTACCGCCTCAAAGAACCCGAACAGCGCGGCGTAAGCGTTAGCTAAATCTGGGTAAAATACCTTACTTTATTTTTTTGTTGTCTCGCCATGCCAAAAAGAACTGATATTAGATCCATTTTAATTTTGGGAGCAGGGCCCATCGTCATTGGGCAAGCGTGTGAATTTGATTATTCAGGTACTCAAGCAGTTCGGGCACTACGCGAGGAAGGTTACCGCGTGATTCTTGTGAATTCAAATCCCGCCACCATCATGACCGATCCGGAGTTATCTGACGCAACCTATATCGAACCCATCACATGGCCAGAAGTGGCCCGTATCATCGAAATTGAACGACCCGAAGCGTTATTACCGACCATGGGTGGACAAACCGCATTGAACTGTGCTCTCGATTTGGTTCGCGAGGGCGTCTTAGCACGTTACGGGGTTGAGATGATTGGCGCCACCCGTGAAGCCATCGATCGAGCAGAAGATCGGGAAAAATTTCGCCAACTGATGCAGAGTGTGGGGCTGGAAATGCCGCGCTCAGCAATCGCACACAGCATGGAAGAGGCTTTTCAAGTCCAAGCACGCTTGGGTTTCCCTGCGATAATTCGACCCTCCTTTACCATGGGGGGCAGCGGGGGTGGAATTGCTTATAATCGTGAGGAGTTTGAAGAGATTTGTCTTCGTGGTCTTGAGCTTTCCCCCACCCATGAATTACTCATCGATGAATCTGTTCTAGGATGGAAAGAGTATGAGATGGAAGTGGTACGGGATAAAAACGATAATTGTATTATTGTTTGTACCATTGAAAATCTTGATCCGATGGGCGTTCACACCGGAGACTCGATAACCGTCGCCCCTGCACAAACGCTTACAGATAAAGAATATCAGCGGATGCGCGATGCAGCGATTAAAGTATTACGAGCAGTAGGAGTTGATACAGGCGGCTCAAACGTGCAATTTGCTGTCAATCCTGACGATGGTCGATTATTGGTCGTGGAAATGAATCCGCGGGTCTCACGCAGTTCAGCACTTGCATCCAAAGCTACCGGTTTTCCTATCGCTAAAATTGCGGCAAAGCTTGCCATAGGTTACACCTTGGATGAACTTAAAAATGAAATCACCGGAGGTAAAACCCCAGCGGCGTTCGAACCGGCAATCGATTATGTAGTTACTAAAATTCCGCGGTTCAATTTTGATAAATTTCCGCAAACCTCGACTACCTTAACAACCCAAATGAAATCTGTTGGTGAGGTCATGGCAATAGGGGCTAACTTCCAGGAATCCCTTCAGAAAGCTATTCGTGGCTTAGAGATTGGGCGTTACGGATTAATCTCTCTATTTAAGGGTAAAGATTTAGCTGAATTACGCGGACATTTACGTGAACCAACCCCAGATAGATTGTGGTATGTGGCTGATGCTTTTCGATTAGGCATGAGTTTAGATGAGGTGCACGCAGAATGTCGTATTGATCCCTGGTTTCTTGCGCAAATTGCTGATTTAGTTGGCTGGGAGCACCATTATAAAGGTAAAATATTACACAATGTAGATAAATTAGAATTACTGCAACTAAAACGCCGAGGTTTTGCAGATGCCTTTTTGGGTGATTTGTTCGCCTGTAGTGAAGAAGAGGTGCGTCATTACCGGAAACAACAAGGGGTGATTCCAGTTTACAAACGTATTGATTCCTGTGCGGGCGAATTTCCTAGTACAACGGCCTATATGTATTCTTGTTATGAACAGGAGTGCGAATCTGAGCCTGAAAGCTTAGCCAAAAAGATCATAATTCTTGGTGGTGGGCCCAACCGTATAGGTCAGGGAATAGAATTTGATTATTGTTGTGTACATGCGGCCATGGCTTTGCGCGAAGAGGGTTGGCAAACCATCATGGTTAACTGTAACCCTGAAACCGTGTCCACCGATTTTGATACCTCCGATCGCCTTTATTTTGAACCGGTTACTCTTGAGGATGTATTGGCCATCGTGGATATCGAAAAACCACATGGTGTGATTGTGCATTATGGAGGGCAAACTCCGCTTAAATTGGCTCGGGATTTAGAAGCCAATGGGGTGACGATTATCGGAACGTCTCCGGATGCTATCGATCAAGCAGAAGACCGGGACCGTTTTCAAAAATTAGTCCATGAATTAGATCTGCATCAACCCGATAACGGTACGGTGCGCAGCGAAGAAGAAGCCATCAACTTAGCCAATAAAATTGGCTATCCTTTAGTGGTTCGTCCTTCTTATGTGTTAGGCGGACGCGCGATGGAAGTTGTTTATCAAGAGGAAGATCTGCGCCATTATTTAACGCATGCGGTTGCTGTATCTAACGATTCACCTGTACTTTTAGATCGATTCCTAAATGATGCCATTGAGGTCGATATTGATGCAGTCTGTGATGGTAAAGAAGTGTTTATTGGCGCGGTTATGGAACATATTGAGCAGGCGGGCATTCATTCAGGAGATTCCGCATGCACGCTACCGCCCTTTAGTCTTAGTGTGGTGGTGCAGCAAGATTTGATGGAACAAATGCGGCAAATGGCTTTGCAATTAGGAGTGGTCGGTTTAATCAATGCCCAGTTTGCCATTCAGGCTGATGATATTTATGTATTAGAAGTCAATCCCAGAGCGTCAAGGACGGTACCTTTTGTCTCAAAAGCTACCGGTTATCCATTGGCAAAAATCGCTGCGAAGTGTAAATTAGGCATTAGTTTGCGGCAGCAAGGTTTAAAGCAAAATCATCACATGCCCGCCTTCTATTCAATCAAGCTTCCCGTTTTTCCTTTTATTAAATTCTCAGGCGTTGATTGTATTTTAGGGCCGGAAATGAAATCCACCGGTGAGGTTATGGGCATAGCACGTCGCTTTGGACAGGCTTTTGCTAAAGCGCAGCTGGGTGCCGGGGCAAACATTAGTCGTAGGCGGCGTGCTTTTGTGTCGGTGCGTGATGCGGATAAAACCCGTATTGGTGAAATTGCTAAACGTTTATTAGAGCTTGGTTTTGAAATTGTAGCGACACGAGGAACTGCCTTGGTGTTACAAGCTGCAGGAATTGATTGTCGAAGAATTTATAAGGTTTCCGAGGGGCGTCCTCATGTGCTTGATTACATCAAAAATCATGAGATTGATTTTATCGTCAATACTACAGAAGGAAAAAGGGCAATCGCGGATTCATTCTCTATTCGGCGTAGCGCATTACAACATAAGGTAAGTTACACCACCACCCTCTCCGGAGCGGAGGCCGCGTGTTTGGCGATGAAATATAAGGATCGAGTCACGGTGACGCGATTACAAGATTTACATTAATTAAAGTTTATATTAGAGGTAACTATGAATAAACATCCAATGACGGTGCAAGGTGCTGAAGCCTTACAAGAAGAATTACAGCGGTTAAAGTTTGTCGACAGGCCGCGCATTGTCGAGGCAATTGCTACCGCGCGCGCTCATGGCGATTTAAAAGAAAATGCTGAATATCATGCAGCAAGAGAACAGCAAAGTTTCAATGAAGGACGGATACAGGAGCTTGAAGCAAAATTATCGAATGCACAGATTATCGATATCACAAAACTTGCGAATAATGGCAAAGTTGTTTTTGGTGCCACAGTTACCGTCTGCCATGTTGCTACAGATGCAGAAATAACCTACCAAATCGTGGGTGAGGATGAGGCTGATATTAAACTGCATAAAATATCTTATAGCTCTCCTATTGGACGTGCTTTAATCGGAAAAGAGCTTGATGACACGGTGGTGGTAAATACTCCGGGTGGACAAGTGGAGTATGAAATAATTGATGTAAAATATGTATAGATAATTTGTGTTTATATTGAGATCCGCACCTTGCGACGACGAAGCCCCTTAAACCCAGCCAGTTTCCCCACGCGATACGCGCTGGGGAAAGCTAGAGTGAGGGGGCAGTATAATAATCGAGCAGCGACTCAATTATAAAGATAGACCTTCATTTTGTTGTATCCCACCAACTACCCATTGGGTATTACCATCAAAGCGGCGGAAATGCCATATCTCATCGATTTGCGTTAATGGATCATTGTTTTCTTTAACAGTCCCGGTAAAACGAACACTGGCAATGTAGGATTTTGTTTGTCGTGATACATCCAGTAATTCCGCTTCTAAAGAGATTACCTCGGTTTTATTGGGCTCATTACCCCGCTCATCCAATTGCATTTTAATTTCAGCAAATACTTCAGGGGCGGTAAATTCACGCAAGTCTTGCGTATTCATTTCGTCATAAGCGGCTTGCAAACGATTAAACGTTACTTTTGCTTCTCTTAAAAAATTATTAGGAGAGAAATTTTCCGGATAATCCGTCACGCTACTACTGGAGGTTGATTGAGCATTAAACGCTTGCTTAAAATTATTAAATGTATCGCTGTTGCGGTTAAAGGAACTTGCAGTATTGCTTTGCATCCCCGGCTGTACACGTCTACGGAATAAATTGATAGCAAATAAAATGAGTCCTCCTACAATCAGCCAGGTCAATAATCCTGTACCGAAACCGTGCCCCATAAACAAGCTCGTAAGTAGACCACCAATAAGCATTCCACCTAATAAACCACCCCATTTACTTGTATTGGGATTTTTTTGAGTTAACGGAGCTGAAGCTGGGGCTTTTTTGGGACTGAATAAGCTGCTTTGAGAACGTTGCACGCCAAAACTGCGGCCGCTGCCGAAGCGTTTCGCATAAGCATCATTAAAGATGAGGCCGAAGCTTAATAAACTGATGAGTAGACATGAGATTAATGTACGCATTGTAATTACCTTATGTAAAAGTATTCCTATTAAAAACCATTCAAAACTCATATCGAGCTTTGTTGCAGTATAGAGGAATTCAAGCCTTCGCGCTGCAACTTTCTCCAAGATGGGGATTAGGTCAATTAATATCAAGGGTAATTTTTGTATTATAATAATTCAATATGTGAGTTTTATTGATTCATTGAATTTTAAAATATACAAGGATAGAGTCATGGCAAAATCAAATCAGGAGAAAAAAAATCGTTTATTAGGAGCATATATTACCGCTAAAGAATTGGATCAAGCAATTATGGAGCGTGTTACAGGCACGTCCGTATTAGAAAAAAAGCAAGAATACATTTCTTTACTCAAAGAATTTTTAACAAGCCCCGCGATCTCGGTTGCGTTTAAAAAAGAGCTGACTACCTTTTATCGTACGACTCCTGATCATCTGTTAAGAGAGGAGCGCTTTCCGTTTTTTGCGCGTTCTAATCAACCTACAGCCAGTATGAAAAAGGTTTATGACCTTCTAAACGAACATGAGCCGCTGACTTATAATCGTTCATCCCCAGGCTCCATGTAACGTTTGGACCTTTAAAAGGACTAAGAATACTTTTAGGATCATTTATCTGCCTTGTCGTGATTATTATCTCAGCCACCTATGAGTATTTAGGAGAAAATCCTACAATGATTCTCTTGGCAAAAATTTTTTTCTATTTTACCTTAGTCCTATTTTTTATTTTCCTTATCCTCTATCTTTTTAACAACGCGCCTCCCATACCTGACGTAGACTCTAAAAGACCAATTTAGTCTGCTTAAGCTCTAACGAACACCGGTCTATTGGTGGTTCAAGCCTGATCTATACTTTATGACGAATAAAGTATGCTTCATCGTGATCTTCTTCTGGGCCTTGATATTGCTGAAATCTAATTAAGGCCTTGTAATAGCCATCTTTGATCGTATTCTGTTTCACCGTTGATGTATAAAAAAGCCCCTGTGATTCTGTGTTGTCTGAGGTTTTTGAATCGTACAACTTAATTTGTGCTGCAACGAGTTGTTGGCATTGTTTTAAGTCTTTCGTCTCTCTTATGGCTTTAAGGAAACTTTCGCAGCGTTTACGATGGTTATACCACCAGTCGGTCTTATTTTTTAAATATTCATCTAAATCATGAATTAATTGCGCACGAGGCAGGCGTTGGATTAAATGTTCAAATTGCCAAAAGTCTAATACAGTATCTTCAGCGACTAATTCAAAGAGGGCTTTTTCTTTACCTTGGTATTTTGGCGTGAGCATGAGCTCGAATACTTTCGGGTGTTCAAATAAAAATTTTGCTTCCCTAGTCGTTAGGTCGTAACAATTTTTGAGTTCAATAATTTTTAAGGCGTCTGCTTGGATACTAGATAAGTCTTCTAAGACCGGATGCTTAATTTTGTTTTGCCTTTTTAGTTCTAGACAAAGTTTATGAACAGTCTCACTTTGATTGAATTTGCTTAGAAATGATGTTGCTGCTGCGCGATCACTAAACCAATTATCGGATGAGAAAATAGCGATACCACAATATTGATTTGGACATTCTGGTAGTTGCTCAATAAGCTCAGGTCGACCCATGGTTGCCAGTGCATTTTTTGCATCCTCAACTGCCTTCGGGTATTGTTTGCATAAGCTGATTATAAAGTCTTCTTTTTGATGGTAGACTGCGCTTTTAAAACCATAAAACATGCATGTTCGCGTAGATATATCCGGATATTGCTGCATAAGATAGGTAAATAAATCAATATGCCCCCCACCACCGCAACCGCGCATCAGAGATTCAGCTGCATCCCAGTCGAGCTCATCTGCTGCGAGCTTTTTTATTTGATTATAGTGCTTTAAATACTGTACTAATAATTTTTGATTATTAGCCCAGGCAGCTCCTTTGATTGCTTCCAACAAGACCCCAGGCCTAGGGCCTAATTTTTCGAATATAAAATTGATAACGGCCGTTTGCTTACCATAAATTGCAGCGCAAAGCATGGCACCAGAAATTTTATCCGGTTTATCCTGAAAATATTGCTGAAGCACGTCCAGCATACCCATCTGTGCAAAAGCTTGCAGTAAATATGCCTTACACTCCCAGAAATACTCGCCTTTGAATGAACCCTGCAATAATTTATTAACAATCTCTTTAGGTTTTGCCCATTCGGTGATATGTCCTCCAAGAACCGCACCATAAAGAATTGGGCCTAGAGATGCTTTAAATTCCGTCACCAGCCAATTTACGGTCTCCCAATCCCCCTCTTGAGCACAAAGTCCCGCAGGGGTGAGCGCAAAATCTTTTACTGGCTCAAAAAATGATGATCTGTGCAAAAGCAGAAGAGAAATAGTTTTTGCATCCCTTTTTTTAGCTGCCTGATAAATTAATTCAAAATCGGACATCGTACTTCCTTAAATGTTGTACTGGTCAAGCGTAAAGATATGAATTCTTTATGTCCTTTAAATAAGTTTACTTAGCTAAACTTGTTTCGCCAATAGCGCTTCGCTTTCGTCACTATTCGTTTCGGATGTTTCTGCCGTTAATGGCTTCAGTTTGTTCTCGTTAAAAAAAGACTGTACATCGCGTCTTGCTTTGCCAACCTCAGAGCTTAAGTTCTGATAGCGTTCTTTACGATCACTTTGGGGAATAAAGTTCCAATCATCGCGCTCGGCTTGAATGGTCGTCATCGTTAAAATAAAAAGAGAGAATATAACCACTGCCATAATGATCAAAAGATTAACATCCAAAAAAATTCCCCCATACATCATTAAAACAATAAGTGCGCCACCCATGCACGTTCCCATGACTCGGAGGGATTGCGGATGTTCCGATAAAAAATCTTGTATTCCTGCTAAGGCACGTGCAATTTTATTTTCGGAAAATTGTTCAAGTTGCTCCTCTGCATCCGTGAGTTTTTTAAACCGTTCTCTTAAATCAATAATATATTTCGGTGTTTGTCTCCATGTGGTAAAGGCATGATAATTTTTTAAATTAACCTGAGATAAAATACGTGTATCTTCTGAATTAAGCCATGAGAGTATCAATTCAAAGAGCTCTGGTGGGAGTAATTCAAATAGATTTTCTTGCTTGATTTGATGTTTTTTGGTTAGCAATTTTTTTTCAAACATTGGGCACATCCTTAGATAAGTTAGTTAATTTTTTCCTATTGTTTATTTAATCGAATCCCATGCTCTTCGATACGAATTAGGCCTTGCTTATAAAGCTGGCCTATTGCGCTTTTAAAATTTTTCTTACTTTCAGCAAACATCTGCTGTATTTGTGCAGGTTCACTCTTATCATGTAAGGCTAAAAAACCGTTGGATTGTTCTAATTTAGATAAAACACGTTGCGCCAAATCGTTAATACTTTTTTGCCCAACTTGTCTTAGGGTGACATCAATTTTGCCATCTGTACGGATGTTTTTGATGTAGCCATTTATTTTTTTGCCATAAATCAATGTTTGAAAAATATCGGCTTGATGAACCAAGCCCCAATGACTGTTATTGATAATGACTTTTCTTCCCAGGGGAGTGGTCTCTGCGATGATTAATTGAACCTCTTCATTGGGTTTGAACTGGGCAGGCGTTCTATCTAAAAAATAATCAATTTTTGAGCTGGCGATGATGCGACCCTGATTATCTTGTTTCAAGTAAACAAGATAAGATTTATCTTTTTCCATAGGGCGATGCTGCTCTGCTTTGGGCACTAGTAAATCTTTCTCCAAACCCCAATCAAGAAAAGCGCCAAAGTGATTCACATCAATCACTTTGAGAAAAGCAAAGGTGCTTAATGTCGCCAGTGGGCGTCTTGTTGTTGCAATGATTTTGTCTTCGGAGTCGAAATAAACAAAAACATTAAGTATATCACCTACTAGAGTGCCTTTAGGCAACGATTTATTTGGCAATAATATTTCACCGTACTCGCCTCCCTGAAGATAGACTCCGAAAGGGGCTTCACGTACCATTTTTAACTGATTAAATTGTCCAATTTTTATCATGACTTAACTCATTTTTTTATAGTTGCGCAGTTTATCACAGGATGGACTTATTATTAGCACAGTATTAGGCATAATAAATAATGGGCAGCAGAAATTTATGTGTATTTGGAGAAGCATCTAGGTGGTAATCATGATATCCATTATCGTGCTCAGCATTGAATAAGAATAATGTCTTGGAATAGCTTTATTAATAAAAAACTGATTTAAACAATCGCTTCTTGTAAGTTAAATCCATTGAGAATTCCTGGGGTGAAGGGATTCACCTGATTGGTCGTCTTTAATAAATAACGTCCTGAATTGCTGTTTATTTCAAAAAGGATTTGTAGGCTTGCGCTGTCTTGCTCATCGATAAGCACGTTCACTTTTTCCAGTAGTTTAAATAAAGCCCAGTCACCTTGCTCTGCTAATTCGTAATGATTACCCTCTATCGAGTCGAGTGCAAGCCTGGCATTGGGTTGAGGCCATAAGAAGCGGATAAACGATTCAGTACCTTGGTTATCACGTAACTGAGTATTGCCAATTTCCAAGATTAAGCTTGATACTACGGGATCTAAATTAATTTTCTGTAAACTAAATTCAATTTTACTTTCATTACTTTGATAGGGGAAAAACATATTGGTAATGATGTTCGCACGAATTAAGGTATCGATTGTTTCTTGAGTAATCGGCATGACCGTATTATTAACTTCTTTAACTTTCCAGTCAGCAGTACTCACATCGAGAAATGGTTTAATAAACTCATCAGTAAAGCGATTTAAAATTCCTTGCGTACCGAAGAAATGATTGAAATCCTGAATGGCAATCTCATTGGTTTCGGTGTTATCAAAAGGATAACGATGCGCGATTTTTTGCTTAAAATCCTCGAACACTACGTGTTGCCATTGGTTGTTAATATGTTGCCGGCTATCTTTAATCAATAAACTCCAGGTCTCATTGGCAAGTTGTTGCGTCCAATGATTTAAGGGCTCAGGTAATTGATGACCTTGATTAAAGAGTTGGCTCACCGGATCACTGGCATTATCGCTATTAAAACGTGCTTTGACCAAGTTAAATGCTGTTTTTCCGCCATCTTGAACCATCGCCAAAGTGGCAATAAAGCGTTCTACATCCTTTAATTTTTGTTGGAGATCTTGGACGTTTGATGAGCTCATTAAATTGAACTCTGTAAATTGCGTTGCGACTAATTGATTAAAGGGCGATGATGCATTATTAAGGTCGGCTTTCGTTGCCTGCTGAATTAAAGACAATAACTTATCAAAAGCAGCGGTCTGCTGAATTTTTTTGACGACAATCCTTCCTTCTTGGTACGTTTGATAATGCATGGGTTGGGATTTGCGCATAAATGTTTGCCACCAAGTCACATAATCATAACCATATGCCTGCTTGAGTAACGGAATAAGTTCCGCTTGCTCCGAACGTCCCAAGATCCATTGCTCCTGCTTTATTTTGCTACTAATTTCAGGTAGCTGTTGCAAGACTTGGTGGAAGCCGCTTTTGGTATAATAAGTAGGGAATTCATGCACTGTTAATGCGAAGCCTTCAACATCTACCTTAACCATTTCTTGTGGAAAAAATTGTTTTGCTATGGAGTAATATAAGTAGTTTTGTGGTAAAGCATTTAAATAATTTCGTGTGTCGTTGACCAATTGCTCGTTCACAATAATTTTCGCAGGATTTGGGGTATTTAAGAATTCTTTCAATAAAGCATCCTGTTTCTTCGTAACGGCTGCGGGTAAATTGTGCCACTGCTTTAAAAACCACGATTCAATAATTTGGGGATTAAAATGCTCTGTTTGTCCCAGTGTCAGGTAAGCTTTTAATGCTTCATAACGTGCCATAGCACTATTTTGAGGGTTGGATAATGCATTTTCAAGCTCTGCTTGTAAAGCAGGGACAAATTCATTATGCATCCGTTTATGAGTATTGTGGAGTAAATTAGTTTTTAATTGCTGGACGGTTGGTAACGATAATGAATTGCTTGAAATATTGCTCATCGATTTCGCTGCCGAGGCCAGATGATACAGCGCTTGTTTTTCTTGTTGGCTCTGGTTATTAAGTGCATCGTAAGCTAAGAGTTCTTTACTTGCCGTATCAAGTAAATTCATGGTGTGGATATGACGGTAAGTAAGTACACCAAGGCTTAGAAAAGCGATCCCTGCAGCTATAGCAATTAATGGTTTTTGTTGGATACGCTCAGTTTGGGGGATTTGACTTGAATGCTCCTGGATGGAACGTAGAGCACCTTCAACAAAATAAGCCCGATAATTAGTTGCTTGTGGGAAACTATCCTGAACGACAAGGGCATACTCATGTTTAATTTTTGGATTGAGGCGGTCAACACTGACTCCTCCTTGCTCCGCGCTCGTGAAGTAAAGAGCGTTTACATGAAACTGTTTTGGAGAAATACCCTGGAGTAAGGAGTGAAGTGCGGGGCGTAGTCCTGCGATTTGTATCGGTAACTCCCGGATTAGGCTTCTGCGCATGGTCGAACGGGCAGGGTGCATCTTATTGATGACCTGTTGTCCCATGGTTTCAATAAATTGATGGAATTTATGAGTAAATATTTCCATTCGTTGTTGCGGATTATCTAAACAATCCAAAGAAAAGCCTAAGGGCTGATTTAATTCTGAGGCATGATGGGATTGATAAAATTCGGTAAAGCCTGCCAGGGTATCCATCTTGGTAATCACTAATGCCAGTTCAACACGATAGCTGAGATTAGTCCCCCAACGAGCTAATAGCTGTAAGTGTTGTTTTCGCTGCTCAGAAAATTCACCGCGGTCATGAACCATTAATTCGTCAACATCGATACATAATGCCAGTCCGGTAATTTTCAGATAGGGGTTGCACCGGTTGAGCTGCTTAATCGTATTCTGCATCAATGCCTTGCTCTGCGTAAACCAGGTTTCTCCAAGTTCGACGATGAGACCGTTTTGATTGTAAAAGACTTTGGCGTGCTGTTCGCTAAATACCGTAATTTCTTGGAGGCTGCTCTGTTTTAGTAGCGAGGATTTGCCCTGAGCCTGCTTGCCGGTGACGATAACAAAAGATAATTGATTGCTTTGAGGCTTTAATTGAGCGAGTATTTTTTTAATACTATCACATAATGCACGTAGTGAATTATCCATCAGTTATCCAATAGGGCAAGTTGGGAATGACTATACATCAAGCTTTTTGCTTTATTCTCCAGAAAAACCTGACTGGTGAAAAAAGCAACAACGATTAGAGTCGCAGCAGCAGAGAGTGCCAGAAAAACGTTCTTGTAATTTTTAGAGGAAGCGACTGGAATGCTATTATCACGAAACAAGCGATGCGGTTTATTATAACGGTCTCTTTGAATAATTTGATAAAGTTCTTCGATATGATTATCCAATTGCTGGCGGCCATCGGCTTTCATATGGTACTGGCCCTCATAACCGGCAATGAGTAAAAAATAAATTAATTCAATAAGATCAAGATATTGATTCGGCCGTTCTTTAATGTAGTCCACAATTTCAAAAAAGCGTGTCTGGGGGGCGGCGCCGTCTTCAGTAAGTGGGGTCGATGCTTTTAACTCCCCTTCCCGCTGATAGACACCTAATTAATTTTTTCCGATTAACGCCTCGGGCGTTGCAGCCAAGACAAAATGAGCGATACTAATCAGTGCCTCCGGATGTTTTGCTGCTGCGAGCTTACTTAAGAAAGCATAAATTTCATGCTCCATATTCGTTCGTATCTGTTCAATTGCAGGCAATGAACTGCTAAGGCACAGTCGTTCCAAGAGCGACAAAAGAGGGCCTGCAGCCGCAACCAATGAATTAGTCGATACCGGCGCAATAAAGAGCTTGGAGCGATAATAACCCTGAGGGATGGATAATAATCCTGAATTTATGCCGTGGTTGGTGACAAGTGAGGGGATGTAATTCTCATCTGTCATGGTTGCGCTCCTAAATCTGTGGTGCAATACCCTTTGCTACACATCAAATTAAAACAGAGATAATACGGTTATAAGTGCCTAACTGCAAGTACGTGATCCATCTTGCACACCCTTCCTATTAAAATGGATGTTTTTCGTATAAAAATGCGCCGTCTTTTCGAGCTTCGCGAGGAATCCCTGCCACGGTCAGGGGATCCCTCACGATGTTCAGGATGACGTAGTTTTTTGCGATGATGAGTTAGAATGGATGGCTCGGGATGACGTAGGGGCATTGTTTCTTCCTCCTCCCTGCACGTCAACCCGAGTTATGCGAGGGTTCTCCTGCATTGGGCAGGTGTTGACCGCAGGAGAACGGATATCCTAGGCATTTGTGTAGAGCCAATGCGATTCCCTGCCACAGTCAGGGGATCCCTCACGATGTTCGGGATGACGTAGTTTTTTGCGATGATGTCCAACTTTTAATGAGACCACCGGGATATGATAATTTTGCTCAGGTGCTTCAAAAAACTCTTGATATGATTGTAATTTATAAATTAAATCAATACCTTACATTTTTCGCAAATACGTTCCGTCTCCAAGGGGACAGTCGTAATACATCTTATTCTATTTGCATCTTTGCCCAAGAATAGGGTACTATTCGCATCTTGCCTAATATAGAACCTTTTTGGTACTATATTTATAGTAATAGTCATTTAAATTAAACGCGGATTTCGTCCGTATACAAGACTTATTTGGTACTCGATTATTTGTCCGGAGTTTTATGCTGCGCATTAGCAAGTTGGCCGATTATGGCACGGTGGTAATGGTTTGTTTAGCCCGCCATGCTCAGGATCTATGTAATGCCCGCGATATTGCGCAACAAACACACTTGTCAGTGCCGACAGTAAGCAAACTTTTAAAGCGTTTAACCAGTGCAGGGCTTCTCACATCAGTACGTGGGGTTGCGGGAGGTTATCGTCTGCGGCGTCCTGCTTCAGAAATTTCCGTATCGCAAATTGTTTTTGCATTGGAGGAACATCGTGGTTTCACCGAATGCAGTTTACAGCCTAATGATTGCTCATTACAGGGAGTATGCACCATTCAAGGCAATTGGCGATTAATCAGTCAGGCAATTGAAACGGCATTGGATAGTGTGAGTTTGGAGACCTTGGCGAAACCAACTCTACAGGCACGTGATATTACACGTGTTCGAGAATTAGCAAGTGGAGTCAATCGTGGCTAAAAGCAGTGAGCAAATTAATTCATTACTCGATCGTGAGTATCAGCATGGCTTTACAACCGATATTGAGGTTGAGACTTTTGAGCCTGGTTTGAACGAAGACGTGATAAGACGTCTGTCTAAAATAAAAAATGAGCCTGAGTTTTTACTGGAATGGCGCTTGCAGGCCTATAGGCACTGGCTGACATTGCCTCACCCTGAGTGGTCAAGCGTGCATTATCCTCCCATAGACTATAATGCTATCTCTTATTACTCTGCGCCTAAAAGTAAAAAAGATGCGCCTAAAAGCCTGGATGAAGTAGACCCCGAACTACTCCGCACCTATGAAAAATTAGGTATCCCGCTTAGAGAACAAGAAATGCTTGCAGGTGTTGCGGTCGATGCGGTATTTGATAGCGTCTCCGTGGCTACAACCTTTAAAGCCAAGTTGGCTGAGAAAGGAGTGATTTTTTGCCCATTTTCGGAAGCAGTGCATCAGTATCCTGAACTGTTAATGAAATATTTAGGCTCCGTAGTCTCTTATCGGGATAATTTTTATGCCGCACTAAATTCTGCTGTATTTAGTGACGGATCGTTTGTCTATATTCCTAAGGGCGTGCGTTGCCCTATGGAATTGTCTACTTATTTTCGCATAAATGCCGCATCCACCGGACAGTTTGAGCGTACCCTGATTGTTGCCGATGATCACAGTTATGTCTCCTACTTGGAGGGCTGTACGGCTCCTATGCGTGATGAAAATCAATTGCATGCTGCGGTGGTTGAATTAGTCGCGATGGAAGGGGCGCAAATAAAATATTCGACTGTACAGAATTGGTATCCCGGTGATAAAGAAGGAAAAGGCGGGATTTATAATTTCGTAACCAAACGGGGTGCTTGCCGCGGCAAACGCTCGAAAATTTCCTGGACGCAAATTGAAACCGGTTCAGCAATCACCTGGAAATACCCCAGCGTCATTTTACAAGGTGACGAGTCTGTAGGTGAGTTTTATTCTGTGGCGCTGACGAATCATTTCCAGCAGGCCGATACAGGCACTAAAATGATTCATATTGGCAAAAATACGCGCTCAACCATTATTTCCAAAGGGATTAGTGCGGGACGGGCCCATAATGCGTATCGCGGTTTGGTACGTATTGCTCCAACGGCCACGAATGCACGTAATTATACGCAATGTGATTCGATGTTAATGGGTTCAGAATGTTCCGCTCATACTTTTCCCTACATCGAGGTAAAAAATCCTACCGCACAAGTGGAGCATGAGGCCACCACCTCGAAAATTAGCGAAGAGCAATTATTTTATTGTCAACAGCGTGGTATCGATACAGAAGATGCAGTCTCCATGATTGTAAATGGGTTTTGTAAACAGGTTTTAAAAGAATTACCGATGGAATTTGCGGGGGAAGCCACCAAATTGCTGGGTTTAAATGTAGAAGGGGCAGTAGGTTAGTATGTTAAGGATTCATGAATTAAACGTTGCAGTCAA
>Ga0066256_1002664_pt1 | contig 19086 bp, 6 predicted proteins | sample ThiBio_1000_biof_FD_87107 | JGI IMG/M metagenome (GOLD analysis project Ga0066256, IMG submission 87107) | Wastewater bioreactor microbial communities from Cape Town, South Africa - Thiocy_expt_1000_biof (version 2) | ecosystem: Engineered > Bioreactor > Thiocyanate-remediating >... | reverse complement strand
GCAGACCAGCCGCACGTCTCTTGGCGGGTCGCCGGGGAGTGGCGGCCGTGGTGGCGGCGGTGGTGGCGGCCGCGGCGGCGGCGGCGGCACGCCCATCTCCCCCTCGGGCCTTGTGTCCTCCGCCAACGCGCGTGCGGTGCTAAACCCCATCATCTTTGCGCCCGTGACGGTGCAGATAGATGACAACACGGTGGCGTCCTGCCGCGCCACGCGCGGCGGCTTCACGCTGGACGTCACGTTCACGCAGCAGCCGGTGGGCATCCTGCTGCGCGGGTGGGAGGTGCAGAGCACGCTGGCAGGCTCGTCCGCCGACGGCGTGGTGACAAAGGGCGACACGCTGGTGCGCGTGGGCATCCACGACGTGCGGCGGTGGGGCGAGCGGCCCGGCTCTGGTGCTGCCACCGCAGTCATGGAGGCCATGCGCGGCGTGTCGCCCCTCAACCCCCTGCACCTCCGCTTCTTCCGCGCCGCGCCCACGCATGCGCGCTCCGCCATGCCGGCATGGGCTGCCGAGGCGCTGGCGGGCGCCTACTCGCACGAGCTGACGGGTGTGCCCAGCCCGTCGCCGGCGGCGGCAGCGGCGGCACCTGCAACGCCTCCGGCGACGGCGGCGTCTACACAGAGCGACGGCATGACGGCCACGGCGGTGGCTGCCGCGCTGGCCGCTGCTGCACCACCGACGCCGCCGGCAGCATCGGTGCCCAGCGCCGCTGGCACACCCAGTGCCACGGTTGCCACGCCACCTGGCCCCGCCGCACCGCCAAACCCTACCCTGGCGGTGGTGATGGGCGACGTGTCGCGCCTGCGGCGCGCGCAGTCGCGGCGCGATGTTGGCAGCCTGGTGACGGCAGCGCTGGCCGCTGACGCGCTGGCAGCGGGCGGCGATGGTGTGGCGGCGCCCGCGGCAGCGGCGGCAGCACCCGCGGCTGCAGCACCCGCACCAGCGGCGGCAGCGGCAGCACCGGCGGTGGTTTGGGAGCCCATCCCACGCACCACGCCGTCCGGCGCGCTGGTGACGGTGCGGCAGGTGCCGACAGAGGTGGCGGCGCACGTGATGGAGGAGGACGCAGGTGTGTTGAGCCGCAACCTGGCGGCGGGGGTGACGGCGGCGGCGGCGGCGGGACACGATAACCTGGACCTCGTGCTGCCGCCTGGCACCGACTACCGCACGCTGCCGTCACACGTGGAGGACGTGGTCATTGACGTTACGTTCACGGTGAAGCCCTTTGGGATCCTGCTGGCGGGCGGCACGGCTGTGGCGGGCATCGTGAACCGCACGCAGGCGGCCGACGCGCTGCAAGCTGCCGACGAGATTGTGGCGCTGGGCGGCCTGTACGTGTGGTCGCCGGAGGTGCGGCGGGTGGGCGGCATCTCGCAGGTGCTGGCGCAGGCGGCGTCCCGCGTGTCTGCCGACCACCCCTTCACCATCACCTTCCTGCGCCGTGGCCTTGCCAAGTTGCCCGTGTTTGACGTCATGAACACGGTGGAGCCGGCAGCCATGCCGCGCACCTTTGCCGCCTACGCGGCAGAGTTTGCTGCAGCTGAGGCGGCCGCGGCAGCCGCGGCAGCGCCGGCGGCGGCTGCACCGGCAGCGGTGGCAGCGGCAGCACCGGCGGCGGCTCCGGCGGCGGCGGTGGCAGCGACGACGGCGGCGGTCACGACCTCGACGGCGACGACTGCGGCTGCACCCGCTGTTGTTGGCACAACTCAGGCACCGACGCTGCCGCTGGCGGCCGCACCTGCTGCACCAGCACCGGCGGTCACTACACAGGCACCGACGTTTGCGCCGGCAGGTGCCACCACCACGGCGGCGGCGCCGGTCTTGCCGGCCAAGGCGGGCGCGCGGATGCGGCGGCAGCTGACAAGCAGCGGCGACGATGCACTGACGGCGGCGGCAGAGTCTGTGGCTGAGCCACCGGCAGCTGAGCCGGCAGTCGAGGCAGCGGCAGCTGGGGCTACCGGTACAGCCAGCGAGAGCGTACCCGCGCGGCGGCACGGTGCGGGTGGCGCGGTGGACACCACGCTGAGCGGCATGGTTACAATGGAGGGTGGCGAGGTGGAGGGTGACGGGCGGCCGGGTGACACGCTGGCATCCACCAGCTTCCTGAGTGGCGCGGCGGCGCTGTTCAACAGCGCGGCGAGCGGCGGTGGGGCGGCCGCTGCGGCAGCACCTAGTGTTGCCGCTGTGGCGCCGTCGTTTACGGTGCTAACGTCGCCGACCGCCGCTGCTGCGAGCGGGCCAGGCCGGCGTGGGCACCGGCGGGACTACACTGGGAGCGACATTGGGGCGGGGTGGGGTGCAGGTGGCGGCGACACGGCTGCGGCGATGGTGGATGCGGCCGCCGTGCCGCACGAGACGGCGGTGCAGGAGGTGGTGGCAAGCTTCACCTCCTTCCCCTACTTCATCAAGCTGGCGGGCGGTGCGGTAGACCCAGCCACCGGCGCGCCCATGGGCGCGTACGTGTCGCAGGTTCGTGCGTGCGCGGGGCATCCACACACCTCTGCAGCGCCACACACTGTACGCTCATCCACCCACCCCCGTCACGCGTGCAGGTCAAGGGCGGCACGCCGGCTGCCGCGCTGCTGAAGAAGAATGACAAGCTAGTGGCGGTGGGCGACGTGAACGTGAGCGCCTGGAAGCTGGAAGACGTGCGTGGTGCCAACGTATCGCTGCAGCACGCTGGACATTGTACGACACCCACCCACACATCCACACCCACACCCTCGGGTTTGCAGGTGGAGGCGGCGCTGACGGACGACGTGCACCTGCCCAGCGACGGCCACCCAACGGTGCTCAAGTTCCACCGCAACGTGCGCGTGGCCGCCGCGGCGGCGGCCGCCCCCATTGAGTAGGACCAGTGTTCAGTATGCGTGTGTTGTATGAACAATTACGTGTTGGCCAGGCTCTATGGCCGGCGGGTGCCCCATCAGCGCGCACGCGGGATTCAAGTGCTACCGGAATTTGTGTGCAGCACCGCAAGGGAGGTGCACACGTACCAGCAGGCACAGAGGGTTTGGGCACAAAGGCGCAGACGCGGCGAGCTACTATCACATCACTACATGCTACTATCGGGGTACTAATTAATCGGCCTTTGCACGACGCGGGCGGAAACGAGACGATGGCGGCTCGGAATCTGTCGCCGCCGCTGCTGCTGCTGCCGCCGCCGCCGCATGATCGACGGTGGCGTCGTCGTATGTTACAAGGCCGGCAGCCACGTCAGCGGCGGCGGCGGCGCGTGTGCGGCCGAGGACGAGGAACGCCTCTGCAAACACGTAGCGCGCAAAGAGGACGAGGAAGGGGACGCAGGCAAGGCCAAAGATGCGGCGGTAGGAGGGGCCCAGGAACGCCATCATGGGCTTGGGCGGGATCATCATGTACGTGATGTTGCGCGCCAGCAAGATGGAAATGTACTGCACGGGGAAGATGGCAATGAGGCAGAACACGGCCCACGTGGTGGCCATGCCGGGCAGGCCGCCGTAGATGTGGTACCGGCGGCGCAGCAGCCAGGTGACGGGCAGCGACAGCAGGAGGGCGTGGCTGGCCCAAAAGTGCACGCGCTCCAGCGGCAGCGTCAGGCTGCGTGTGTCGGGCGACGCCAGCGCCAGCCACGTGCCCCAGTTCAGGCACAGCGACACAAAGTGCACCTTGTTGTTCACGCGGCTGGCCGCGCCGGTAAACGACAGGTACAGCAGCGTCTTGGTGTGCAGGTGGCACGGCATGAGCAGGTACGGCAGGCGGCCCGGGATGGCCAGCTTGTACGCCACGGTGGCACAGTAGCCCACCACCAGTGCGGCACGCTGCGCGTAGTCGGCGGCTGCCAGCAGCCATTGCCACCTCGTCAGCCTGCCACCGCGCCCGCTGTGTGCCACCGCCGCTGTCACCCCCTGCGTCGCCGCGCGTACCACGTCCCCCAGCCCCACGTCGTCGACCGCCGGTTGGCGCGGGATGGCAACCCGCCACCGCATGCGCGCAGCCACCACCACCAGCACGGGGAAGATGGCGGCCGCGATGCACATGTCCTCAAACACCTCGCGTGCCGGTGTGTACCACGCCGCGTCATTGGTGGAGTGCCCCGGCTGTAACGCCAGCGGGATGTCCCGGTTCAGCGAGTACAGGTGCTCGCCACCCATCTCGAAAAACACGTCCATTGTGGCTTGCGGGGGGTGATATCGGGAGGGGCCCGGCAGCCAGAACACCTGGTGCCTCGTCGTGGGGCCGCGGTACGGTACGGCTGCTGCACCTCAGGCGTCCACGGCGGCAGCCAATGCGACTGCCAAATGGTGGGCCTTGGCGTCCCCGCCTCGGCCTCTTAAGGTAACTCCCAGGTCGCCGCCGCCTGCAGTTGCGTCCGCGGTGGGAACACACGCAACCACCGGGATGGGCTGTGCGCCGTGTGCGGTACGCGATGGTGGTGGAATGACGCGGAGCGAGGAGGAGGGAGAGGGAGTGGGTAATTGCAAGGAGTGAGACAAGTGAAGGGGATGATGAGACCAAGTAGGAGTGGCGAACAAGTGGGCGCTGTAGTGATAGGTGGGTCGGTGTATGGCCGGTGCAGTTGGTGGGTTGTGAGTGATGGCACCACTCGTGGTACGATGCTGCTGGCTGATGACGACGTTCGGCAATCAAAATGGCGACGAGGAAAGCACCGCGCAAAAATAAGCAGCGTATTCAGGAGACAGGGCACACCGCTGCGGATTCCAGCGCTTTACACACGTGGTTATTGCCGCATTTGCATTATCCAGCGTTGGGGTGTTGGCCCCCCAGCCAGCCGTTTCCGCATGCGGTGTGGTGCGGCCTTCGGGGGCTGGTCATGGTCCGCGGTCCGCCCGCCGGCGCGCGCGCACTGGCAACCAGACGCGACTGACCCGGGAGTCCGGGCCGGGACGCCGACTGAAGGTCACATGTACCGGTAGGTGGCAGACGGCGCAGACGCCGAGGAGGCGGCGGAGAGTGTTTTAGTTCATTTGCACGTGGAAGGAGACCTCTTTTGTCACAAGTTGTGTGAGGGTGCTGGCGACGCATGCAGCGCGCCGCGCTGCGGCCGCTGCCGCCTGCACGCAGCAGACAGCAGCGCTGCGCGCTGCAAGTTGCCAAGTTGGTCGTACCACACAAAATAATTAACTCCAAGTCGGGCGCAAGGGGGCGTTTATTATCATATTGCCGTGGAAGAATCACAACACTCTGTTCGAGGGCGCCACGCCAGCGCTGCCGCCATCCGGGGGAACCAGGGCCGCATGGTGAGTGCGGCGCGGGCTGCGCCGGTGGCGGCGGGCAGCGCGGGAATAATGGAGAGACACAGCACAAAAGGGGGAGTGGCTGACGGCCCACGCAGAGCAGCTAGGATCCATAAAAGGCGGGGCTACCAGGAAATGGAAGGAAAGCCGCGCGCGCGCCGCCGGCCTCGCGTGCGCGCGCCCATGCAAGTAGGGAGTGTATGCAAACCAAGGCGAAACTTGGTGCCCTCCACGCATATATGCACACACACACGCACAACCACGCAGACAACAGCAGCACAAGAGTGCAAACAGCAACCAGGCGCCGCTTAAAAGCGGGTGGAGGTGGAGCGCGCCACCGCAAACGTGTTCTCACGCATGATGCCGCGGGCGCGGCCAGTCGCCAGAGCGTCGCTGCCGCCGCCCATCAACACGCCAGCACCCGAGCTCGACGCTGCTGCTGGCGCGCCCGCCATGCTGGCAGCCGGCCGGCGCGCCGCCAACGAGCTGGCACTGGGCAGGCTGCCCACCAAAGGCGCGTCGCTGGCGCTGGCGGCGCCAAATGGGTTGGTCCCACCACCGCCACGTGCGCTGCGGATGGCAATGCCGCCACTGCCACCCCCGACTGGTGGCGCAGCAGCGCCAAACGGGTTGCCCGGTGCACCTGCCGCCGGCGCCGCACCAAACGGGTTGCCTGGTGCACCAGACGCCGGCGGCGAGGCGGACGGCGTGCGGCCCAGGGAGGAGGTAGAGGACGGCAACCGGCCAAGGGAGGTGGTAGACGACGGCGTGGCCGCAGAGGCAAGGCGCATCGTCGGCACGCTGGCGGCATCAAAGCTGCCTGCGGCGGTCTCCCCGCGCCGCGTCACGGCGTCCTGCGGGCGGTAGCCGCCAAGCCGCGGTGACGGCATGCCGCCGCCGTCGAGGCCTGCCGCTGCACCCACTGGCACGGCGACAGGTGCAAACCGCGGGCTGGTGGTGCCTGCCACACCGCCGGCACCGCCGCCACCACGCAGCCCGTGGCCCAACGGCGACGGCAGCAGCGCGGCGGGTGCAGAGCCGGCGGCGGTGGATGCCGAGACGCCCACCGGTGCCGGCGGCGGCGGTGCGGCTGCGCTTGCCATGTCACCGGCTGCCTGCCGTGCTTGCAGCTTGCCGGTGGCCAGCGCGGTGTACAGGTACTGCAGGTGCAGGTTGTCGGCCGCCATGTTGCGCAGCAGCAACGCCGCGTTCTCATTCATGCCGCTCAGCATGCTGGCCTCCTGCATGCCGTCCGCGCGCTCACGCAGCGCGTCAAAGGCGGCAGCAGCGGCGCGTGCAGCCGCCACGCCGTCAGCGGCACGTGGTGGCGGCCGCTCATACACGGATGGCAGCGGCTCGCCGGCGCGGTGCACCGCCAGCGCGCAGTCGTGCACAATGCCGGTGGCCACCTTGGACACGCGCACCAGCTGCTCCCCCTGCGGCACGTACTCCACACGGGCGCTCACGCCAGACAGCGCCTCCGCCTCGGCGGCGGTCGTCTCCAGGCGCGCCAGTGCCAGCGGGTTTGCGGCACCTGCTGACGCCGCCGCATCGCCGCCCACCCTGGCGCCGGCGCCGACGCCACTGCCCGCCGCACCGTCTCCCAGCTCTGACAGCGTCGATGAGTCCAAGTCGCCGCCGCCGCTGCCACCTGCCGCGCCACTGCCCTTGGTCCACGCGCCGCGCTCCCACGCGCCCAACGCGCGCCGCAGTGCCTCCGCGCCCTCCCGGTGCCGCGCCTGCGCCGCCTTCAGCGCCGCCACCTCGTGGTACACGCGCGCCAGCTCCGCCGCCACGGCGCGCGCGTGCGAGCTCACCACCACCAGTGCGGAGCGCTCCATGGCGGCCTCCGCGCGCCGCTGCTCACGCAGCGTGTGCAGGCTGGCGGTGGACTCGGCGATCTCGTCCTCCTTGGAGTGCAGCCGCGACTGCTGCACGCTGACGTTGGTGCGCGCCACCGACGCGCGCGCCTCCCAGTCCTCCGCCTGCGAGTCCAGCATGCCATAGTAGTCACGGAAGGTGACCACCACGTCGTTCAGGATCTGTAAAAAGTCGCCTTTGACGTCCTCCGCGCTGTCCACCGGGTGCCGGGACGGCCCCGCATGCTCGTCATCTGAGTCCACACCCGCCGCCATCGCGCCCGCCGCGCCCAGCACCAGCGGCCCACCGCCGCCGCCGCCGCTCCCGCTTCCATCATCCACGCTGCCGCTCCCGCCACCGCCGCCTCCGCCCCCGCGCACATGCCGGCTGCCGCCGCCGCCGCTGGACGGCGAGCGTGTGACAAAATCACTTCCGCCGCCGCCGGCAGCACCGCCACTGGGCGACGGCAGCGCCACCACCATGCTGCTGCGCCGCGTGTGCTCTGCCGCCGACGACGCGCGGCCCAGCGACCGCACCAGGTGCTGCAGCTCGGGGACGGCGCTGAGGCGGCGGATGGTGGCGTGCAGGAAGTGCTCCGCGTACTCCAGGAAGTCGTCAAGCGCCTCCACGCGGTCCGGCGTCACCACCCCCACCAGCGACAGCAGGTACGTCTCCAGCTTCTGCTTCCGGTCGTTCAGGTGCGCGGGGTCAAACCGCGACGCGCCCAGCCGCATCGTCTTGGGCGGCAGCTCCGCCACGTCACGCAGCTTGTCGGGCGGCAACGCGCGCCGCATGGCGGCCGCCAGGGCAACAAACTCCTGGTACCGGCGCGACACGCGCCATGTCACCTCCTCCGTCTTAATCTCAATCTCGTACGTCACGTGGCTGTCGCGCCGCGTGTACTCCGGCACCGCCACCGTCACCTTCACCGTGTCCATCGCGTGCGCCATTATGGTGGCGGCAGTGGTTGTAGCGGTGGTGCGTTAGGTGCGGTGCGGGGATTGACGGCTGGCTGAGACGCCTGGCTGGCTGCCCGACCCCTCTATGACCCTCCCTCTCTCTCCCTCATACATACACGCACACACGTGTGTAGGCGGTCGGTAGTGTCGCAGTCACCCCCGCCACTGGCCCTGTACCTCCCCTGCCTGCCTCTCTCCCCTCTCTCCTCTCTCCTCCTCTCCCTCTCCCTCTCCTCTCTCTGCCTCTCCTCGCCCGAGGTATGCGTAACGTGTGTGTGGGGTGTGCGGCAGAACCGTGCGGCGGGGGCACAAACAAGGCGCACGCCGGAGTGGTACGTGATCGTAGCAAGTGCGCAATGGCGTCGCCGCCAAATTGGACCGCGCCGCTCGCCTCGCCGACACGTCAGAATCCGCCCACCCCTATCTACGGGAAGGAGGAGGCAAGCAGGAGAGAGAAGGAGAGGAGAGGAAGAGGAGAGGAGAGGAGCAGATGAGAGAGGAGAGGAGAGGAGGAGAGGAGTAGAGAAGCAGCAGTAGATGAGAAAGCTACCTAGGTAATTACTCACAGCAACGAGTCTCAGTAACAAGACAACGAGCATTTCTACAAGTTTACAACAGGGTGTCGGCACTGTTGGCGTTGCTTGTTGATGCGAGAGGTCGGAAGCATGTGAAATAGGTCGTAATACACTGCACTGCACTTCACCTGCGCCACACAGCAGAGCCAGTAAGCGGCAAGAGGCACGGCTGGCAGCGATATTCGTGGTATTACAGGCGCGCACCAGCAGTGGGATCAAAGCAGGGGCTACCACGTTATGAGAGGATTGTATTTATGACCGCAGATTGATGCATAGTGCTGTGGCTCTGGATTTACCGACCCAACACCCCAAGCATCCACCGCCATGGCGCACCGAGTGCCAGGCGTGCTGCTGACGGCACCCCGGCTGCGGCTGCAGTTGCAGTTGCAGCTGCGGCCACAGGGCACACCCACGCCGTGCACCAGTTGCAGCGGCGGGGCGCGGGGCGTGTCGGCACGCGCGCTGGCGGCAGTGGAGGATGCGGCACGCGCGGCGCTGGTAGGGGTACCGTATGGCTGTGCGCCGCCAGCAGGTGGCGCAGTAGCGGCGGCGGCGGCGGGTAGCAGCCTGACGGTGGGCGCAGTGGGAGCGCTGCGGTCGGTGCGTGCTACACCCAGCGCAGACGGCGGCGTGGCGGTGAGTGCCGCGGTGGAAGTGTTCTCGCCAGCCACCAGCGCCGCCGCCGCGCTGCAGGACGCGGCGAGCGAGGCGGTGCGGCGGGTGGCGCCGGCGGGCACGGGCGTCACCATCACGCTGGCGCCGCGGCTGCATGCGCGGCCGGCGCTGGCGGCGGTGGGAGGCGGGTGCGTCGGGCTGGGGTCGGTCATAGCGGTAGCGAGCGGGAAGGGTGGGGTGGGCAAGTCCACCGTGGCAGTGAACCTGGCGTACGCGCTGGCGGCGCGCGGCGCGCGGGTTGGCTTGCTGGATGCTGACATCCATGGTCCCAGTCTGCCCATCCTGGTGCGACCTGACGACGACACCGTCACAAAGGGCGCCGGCGGGCGCATCAATGCGCTGACGGCGGGCGGCGTGCGGTGCATGTCGTACGGCTGGGTGGCGCCCAAGCGGCCGGACGGCGAGCGGCGCGGCGCCGCCATGCGCGGCCCGCTGGTGTCCACCCTGCTGCAGCAGCTGGTCAAGTTTACAGAGTGGGGCGTGCTGGACCACCTGGTGGTGGACATGCCGCCCGGCACGGGCGACATCCACATCACGCTGGCGCAGACGCTGCCCATCACCACCGCCGTCATTGTCACCACGCCGCAGGCGCTGGCGCTGGCGGACGTGGTGAAGGGCGCCGACTTGTTTGCTGCCATGCGCGTGCCCACCTCCGCGGTGGTGCTCAACATGGCACACTTTGTGGCGCCCGACACCGGCGTCACATACTACCCGTTTGGCGCCGACGCGCCCGCACGTGTGGCGGCGGTGCTGGGCCGCCGTATGGCAGTGCCCGCCCTGCTGGAGCTGCCCATGGCGTCGGTCCTGGCAGAAACGAGTGACGGCGGCACGCCGCTTACCTCCACCGCCACGTCCATCGCACGCGGCGGCGGCGGCGGCGGCAATGCGACCGCCGCTGCGCTGCGTGCCTCCTTTGACCGCCTTGCCGTCATCGCTGCCGACGCCGCCGAGGCGGGCGCCGCAGCAACCGACGCCGGCGTTGCAACGCGTGCCGCTGCGGGCGCTGCGCCTGACTCAGATGACGACGGCGCGCGGGTGACGGCGACGCTGGACCGCCGCCGCTCCGCCGTCGTGGTGCGCGTGGTCACTGCCGCGGGCGCGCGGGAGGAGGTGCTGCCATCGCGCGCCCTGCGCCTTGCCTGCCGCTGCGCCGCTTGCCAGGACGAGACCACCGGGCGCCCGCTGCTGAACCCGGCGCGTGTGCCCGCCGACATTACACCCGTGACGGTCACGCCGCAGGGCAACTACGCGGTGGCCATCGAGTGGTCGGACGGCCACGCCTCCTCCATCTACCCGCTGACGCAGCTGCGCCAGCTGGCGGCCGCACCAAGCAGCGCGCCTGCGACTGCATAATAGTTGCGCGTTGCCGCTATCGTTGTGTCAATAGTTATTAGTAGTTACAACAAGAGTCAATAGGTGCCGCGCCACGCAATATTCACTACTAGTAATAGTACAAAATGGCCTTGGCTCAGGCGGTTGGCGTTTTCGGTGTTGCTGTTGGTCTGTTGTCAAGGCGCTCGTCAGAGTTGGTGGCGAAACTGCAACCTCATCACATGGCCCCCGCACCCCCGCAACGCACGCAGCGGCTGCAAAACTAGTGCCGGAGGCAGCATTTGTAGCACCGGCAGGCGGCAGCTGCGGGTACTGTATGTCAGCGGCTGCCAGTGGCTGCTGGATCGGGCAGTTGTTAGCAGCCGTAGCAGGCCATCCTCAGGGTGTGATCAGAGTTGCAGCCAGCGGCCGCGTGCGCGGCCGTGCGCCACTGGCTATCGCAGCGCCGACACGCGACGCTGAACAGATATTGCAAGCGCGGCGAGCACAGCATTGACCAGCGTGCCCACATCGAGTGGGTTTGGACGCTGGCAGCGGCACTCGCGCCTTCCATCTCTCGGTACCGCCGCCGCGGCCACGGCCAACGGTACGGCGACCCACACACACGGTATCACGAGCCACCATGGCTGGCCTTGCGGCGTTTGATGCGGCAAATGCCAACCAGGCCGCCATCGCGCTGGTCCTGTGGCTGGTAGCGCTGGGCTTGCTGGGTTGGCTTGGCTGGCGATGGCGCACACACAAGGGTGCGTGCGTGCGGAGGGTTGATCGTCATCGACGCGTCACGTGGCGTCGCGCCACCGCGCACACCACGTACACCGCACGCACACCGGCCCCCGTGCAGAGCACCTGGTGGAGACGTGGTTTGTCATTGGGGTGCAGTTCCTTGTGCAGCGTACGTACGGCCGTTTGTTCTTATGTGTGGGTGCTCCATATCACATCATCCACCGCGTGCACCGACCCGCACCCACGATTGCAGTGACCGTGTTTGTGCTGGGGGATGCGCGCGCCACCTTCCGCATCGTGCTGCCGTCGCAGCTGCCGCCGGACGTGACGTACGCCAACCTGGACGCCTTCCCCATGTTCAGCTGGTGGCGGTACCTGCAGTGGCTGCTGGTGTGCCCGACGCTGGTGGCGGGCCTGGTGGGGTTGCAGCGGCGCGTGGAGGCGCGGCTGACGACGTCGGAAGTGCGCGCGATCCACCTGCCCAGCGGCACGCTGGCGGCGTGGGCAGGCGGCGCGGTGCAGGTGATGCTGGTGGCGGGCATCACCGCCGCCATGTACGGCGTGGATGACGGCGCACGCGCATTCTTTTACCTGGTTGGCCTGGTCGCGGGCGGCGTGCTGCTGGTGCTGGTGTCCCGCAGCTTGATGCGCGCTGCGCTGCTCGGCCCGCCTACCGCCCGCGCGCCGATGCTGTGGCTGTGGCTGTTGTTTATCCTCACCTGGTGCGTGTACCCCGTCTTGTTCCTGGTGACGGCGGAGGGCTGGGGCAAGCTGGGCACCGATGCCTCCAACCTGGCGTACGGCGTGGTGGACCTGTTTGCGCTGGATGCGCTGGCCGTCGCCATCCATGTCACCACCTTCCAGTACGTGGAACACCGCGACGCGGTGTGGCCGGGCCTGTGGGAATCGGTGGGTGTGCAAACGGAGGCGGTGGCGGTGGATGACGAGGTGGTGAACATCAGCGGCGTTGACACCAGCTTTAAGCTCAGCATGCGCAACCCAGGGTCGCCGCTTGCTGCCGCCGACGGCGGCGCAACGCTTGTACCCGTGGCATACGGCGCCACCGCCACCCTGCTGCCACCGCCCCGCGACCCGTCCCCGTTGCCGCCCTCTGTGCCGTCATCCCCGCCGCCACCCCCGCAGCCGCCGGCAGCGCCGTCACCTCCGCCGGTGCCGGCCCCGGTTGTACCAGCCCCAGTTGTGCTGGCGCCGTCAACCCCGCCGCCGCCCGCGCTCCTCAGCCCTGTGCCGCGGCTGCCGCTGATACGGCCGCCCACGCCGCGTGACGACGTGGATGGCATCACCACCATGCCCGCCAGCGATGAGGGACACCCATTCTCGCCAGCGACGACGGGTGAGGCGCCGGTTCCCTCGCCTGCTGCGCCGCTGCCCGTCACCGCCCGCAGCGACGATGACGAGGCGGCCATCCGGCGCGAGATGGTGCAGGTGCTGCGGGGTCGGACAGCGGCCGGAGGTGGCGGGGCCAGTCGCGGTGGCGTCGACGGCGGCGTTGTAAGCGCATTCACGGAGCGCGAGCTGAAGGAGTGGTCACGACGCCTGAATGCGGCGGCGGCGGCAGCGGCGGCGGCGAGCACCGCACGGTCTGCCACGCCCGGCACGGGCACGGCGCGTGCCGCACACCTGGTGGGCGCGACGAGCGGGCGGATTGGGTATGACCCCGCCATGCCGGTGCACAAGCGCCTGTACAATGACGCGCTGGCGCGCAATGCCCGCCTGGATGACCTCGTCCGGCAGGCGCAAGCTGAAGCGGCGGCGGGCACGCCGTACACAGACGCCTCCACCGCGTTGCCGCTCACGGCGCGCTCGCGCGGCGACGCCGCCTCCGACGTCTCGCCCGTGGGCCTGCCGCCCCTGCGCTCCATGACCACCAAGCGCTCCTTTGCGCGCACGTAGGCCAGGCCTGGCCCCCTACGCATGTGTGCCTGCTTGTCATAGCTGGCTGTACAAGGGAATGCTTGTGTTGTGTATTATGTACCTCGTTGCTGCACAGAACCCACTGTTTGAACCATGTATGTGTATGTATGTGTACGTGGGTGTGGGAGGTATCACCGGCGGCCCCATCCGCGCCACCCGCCGCGGCCCCACCTGCGCGCAGCCGGCATGGGTGGTCGCGGCGGGGGCGCAGGTGGCGGCGAGAAGTCGGCGCCCGTGCTCTCCAAGAATGCGCGCAGGCGTGGATCCATGGTGGCAGCCATCCGCGCGCTCTGCTCTGCCATGGCACGCCGCAGGAAAGCTGCCTGGCTGGCAACGTTATCGGCTGCCAACTCCGACGCCAACGACGCTGCCGCCGCGGCTGTCGCTGCGCCAGGTGCCGCCCCCGGCGACAATAAGACGGGGGGAGCTGCTTGCGAGCTGCCGCCGCCGCTGACAGCTTGGCGGCGGCGGCCGTCTTTACGAATCGGCTGCGTAAACACATCCGGCGGGCAGCGCAACACCTGCGCCGCCTTGCCCACAATGTTGTTTACCCGTTGCAGGTAGGCACCAACTGCGGGCAGGTAGCGCGTCGCCAGACTGGCACCCTGTGATGACGCTGCTGCCGCCGCAGCACCAGTGTCACCCCGCCGTAAGCGGTTACGCAAGCTGCCCAGCAGCGGCGCCAGCACCGCGCCGCACTCATGCGCCACCCGGCGCAGGTCATCGCCTGCCTCGTCGTCAAGCACGGGCACATCAGCCGTTGTTGATGGTGCTGCCGTGGCTGTAGCAGCACTCTCACCCTCACCACCACCGTCGCCACCCAGACCGGGCGGCAGCTGCCATGGCAGTGGTGCCTCCTGCAGCGCGGCTGCCTCGGGTGCCACATGCGGTGCTGCCACCGCCTCCCATTCCTCCTCATCGCCGCCGCCGTCACCACCGCGACTGGCGCTGCCACTACTGCTGACACTGTCGCTTTCTGCACCACCCCCGTCGTCATCGTCATCGTCGTCGCTATCGGCGAGGCTGGCGGCGGCGGCGGCAGGTCCACTTCGGCGCATGCGCACCGGCTGGAGGTAGGTGTCAGCCCAGGGTTCATCCACGGCGCGCAGAATGGCGGCGGCGTGGCCGAGGGCGGCATCCGCACTGCGGAAGAGGCCAGCGTATGCGGGGTGCGATGGCTCACTGCCGGCGGCGTCGCCACCAGAAGCCGCGCGCAGGTCCACGCCCAGTTGTGCCACCTCGGCGGGCGTCAGGGGCGCGGCGTCGTCGCTGTGCAGTACAATGCGAGAGTGGCGGCGCAGAGCCAGCAAGCCCTCCACAGCGCGCCACCCGGGGTACTCCGTGGCTGCATCCAGCGGGCGCACGCTGCCGCCGGCGCCAGCCAAGTGCGCAAGCTTGGCTGTCGCAGCTTGTGAGGCGGCCACTACGCCAGCGGGTGCACCACCAACGACAGCGGAATCAGACAGCCAGGACGCCAGCAGGCGGGCTGCAACCAACGCCGCCGCATTGAAAGTCGCCGGCGGCGGCGGTGGAAATGCAGCCGCAGCCGCAGCCGCCGCAGCAGCTGCTGTTGCAGCTGCTGTACTTGTTGCGGCGGCCGATGTGTCAGATCCGGACGCGGCATCCAGTGCGGCACCCAGCGCGTCGTGTACAAGCACGTGCGGCACAAATAGCGATTGCCTCAATTGCGGTGCGGCAGGTTTCTCGCCACCGTCTGCGTCACTGGTGGATCGTGCAGCTGGCCGCTCAGACGAAGACGGCGGCGGCCGCTGCAAGGGGGGCGCGGCGGCCGCCAACATGGCTGGTGCAACACCCAGCGCCTGCCGCTGCACCGACGGGAATGCACGTGCCAGCAGCGCCAGCACCTGCCACGCGGCAACGGCGGCGGACGCATCTGGTCGTCGGGCAACTCCAGCGGCAGCAGCAGCGCCTACGCAAGCCTCCACCGCCACAGTAGCCGCGCCAACAAACCAGTCGTCACGCGCATCCGTCTCCAGCCCCTCAAACACGCCCCCGCCCGCCAGCGCCTCCGCAACCGCGCCGCCCGCTGTCTTACTAAACCCATCAATAGCCCCACGCACCGCCGCCGCCAGCGGCGCCCACACTGCTCCCGGCGGCGGTGGCGGCGGTGGTGGCGGCGGTGGCTTGGCGGTTCTCCCTCGCTTTGTCGTTCGTCGCCGTGCACGCTGTGGTGGTGCCGCTGCTGCCGGTGCTGGTGCTGCGGCCGCCGCAGCAGCGCCACCTGTCGCAACTCCCTCCCGCCCTCGCTTCGACCCGCTGTATTTGTGCCGCGTTGCGTCGGCCATGTTGGCAGCTGGAGTGTGCGTCGGCGGAAGAACGAGTGTGTGGAGTTGGGAAGCGAACGGTGTGGGCAGTCACTGTGTTAAATATACTCAACCCGCTATCATCAGGCAGCCACACCGCAACATTCAACGTCAAAGTGTCATATGCGTCGATGGCACGGTGTACATTATGATTTGCACGTCGGCATTGTTGTTTTGCTGTGTAGCGTGTTCGGGAGGTGACGGCAGCGGTGTGCTGGCCTACCCCACTCCGCTGCTGCCAGACCGGTATCCACACGAAAATCGTGGCAACGGGGGAAGCGCCATGAACATCCACATACAACACACCGTGCCCGTCCCTCTACACCTTCAGTACCTTGCATTGGATCCACCAGCTACCTTCCCGAATTGCCGTGAATTTCACTCTATCCCAGCTGCGCGACTCTGCTCCGCCAGCAGCGACAGGATTTCGCCATCATCCTCTCCTCCGCCTCTCTCCTCTCCCTCCCTCCCTCTCCCTCTCCTCTCTACTGACCCCCTCAGACGGCCCTCTTTTGGCCCGTGCGCCGCCGCCAGGGCACCGGCAGAGGCCCCAATTTGGCGCATCGCCCCACGGCGTTGTGGCGGAGCGGCTGCCCTGCTGCCGGCATTGGCGCACTCGTGCCACCACCGCCACTCTTCTGTGTACTGCGGCGTCCTCCCTCACTCCTCTCCTCTCTCTCTCTCTCCTCTCTACTCCTCTCTCTCTCTCTACTGCCTCTCTACTGCTACTGACCTCGGTTACGACTGCTTCGAACTGGCATTGACGCTGGCACGCTATAGTACGCTTTGGGACGCTGGCACGCTGGCACAACCAACTACGTGGATCGGATCCTGTACTGTGTACTCCTCCTCGGAGCCCACTCACGCAGTAGCATATACACTCTAATCTCTCTCCCCCCTCTCTCTCTCCTCTACTCTACTCTCCTCCTCCTACTCTCCTCCTTCGCGGTGGTGCCCAATCCAAGGGGGGCAGTGACGCAGGCGAGGCGGGGCAGGCGGAGGCGAACGCAGCGCGGCGTAGCAGTGGCGCTGTAGTGGGCGGCGACGGGCAGAGCATGCCGGTCGGTGTCGCTGGAGTACTCCGCCAACCCACCCCTCTCTGCTCTGGACTCCCCCCCTCTCCCCTCCCCCTCTGACCTTCACGCTCTCCCACCCTTGTGCGGCGCGCTTGAGGAGGGCTGCACCTGTGGCTGTGGCTGCGTCTGGAGCTGCACCTGTTGTGCGCGCGTGTGAGAGCTGAGCGCGCAGCTGGACGCGTCACTGTCCGAACCCGACTGCCCCAACCATGGCGGAGCCGCAGCCAGGTAGTGGCCGCCGCGGCGGTGGTTCTGGTGGCGGCGGTGCCGGTGCGGGCGCGGCAAGACTGAACCTGCGGAGCCTGCTGGCTGACTTGCTGCCAGCCCTCTCCGCCGCTGCCTCCGTCCCCGTGTTTGCAGATGAGGCCGCTGCTGCCAGCTCTGCGTCTGCGACTGCGGCGGCGAACGCGGCTACTGCGGCGGCTGCGGCGGCTGCCGGCGACAAGGCCACGGTCACTACGTACGTGCCGCTGTTGCTGTTGGGCGACCTACCTGCTGCCACCACCTGCTCTTGCTCACTGCACCCCCCACCCACCCTCACCAACCCACATCCCACGCCCCAACCAACTACAGCGTGACAAGCGATGGCCGCCGCCGGTCGGTGCAGCTGGCCATCCCTGCCGTCATCCCCGAGTTGGGGGCGGCGGTGAGCACGACGGTGGAGGGGGAGTCGTCACCTTCGCCCGATCCAGCGCTAGGTGCCGCCGCCGCCGCCCCTCCCCCATCGCATGCGCCGGCACCCGCTGCAACGGCGGCGGTGACGGCAGGCTCCACCACCAGCAGCACGCCGCAGCCGCATGAGGAGGAGGGCGGTAGCCACACGCTGCCGCGCGTGCCGTCGGGATCTGCGCTGGTGCCCGGCGGTCGGTCACGGGCGCGTGCACCCGGCTCACGCCGCGGCTCTGCCAGTGGTGGCGGTGGCGGCGGCGGCCCGTCGGTCGTCACCGGTGGCCCCGCCCCCATCAGCGTCAGGTCACCCCTCTTCTCGCCCATTAGCATGGTTTCCGGCGTCGCCGCCGTGGCGATGCACGGCAGCGCCGCGTTTGGTACGTGGCCGCCATGCACACGTTATTACAACTTCACACACGCGCAAAACGCACACACACACCCTATCCCACCCCCCACCCCCAACGGTGCAGCTGAGGCGCTGCAAACGCCGGTGTCGGCGAGCGAGGCTGCCGTGACGGGCGATGGCGGCGCGCCAGCCGCGTTTGGTGGCCTGCCGCCCCGCCCCGCGCGCCGTGCCTCCCTCCTGCTGGCAGCGGTGGTGCACTCGCGGCGCATGTCGGATGCCAGCCCCGCGCTGGCGCTGGACCTGCCATCAACCACGCCGCTGCAGGGCGGCGGCGGCGGTGGCGAGGAGTCAGTGCCAGCCGCTGCGGCGGCGGCGCAAGCGACCGATGGCGGCGTCGGGGAGGGTGCGCTGCCGACGGTGGGCAGCGCCGGATCCGGGCTCGTGGTGTCAGACTTTTTCACGCATGGCGGCATGTCGGAGCTGGTGGATGCCGCCATGGTGGGCCTCATGCGCGTGGTGGCGCGCATGCAGTCGCTGTGTGACGACGGCGCCGGCGGCGAGGGGGAGGGGGAGGAGGGCGGTGGCACCAGCGGCGGCGGCGGCGGCGGCGGGCATGGGCGGCGCGGTTCGACCACCACGTCGTCGCTGGGCCTGCTGGCCACCGTGCAGGACGCAGCGCGCGGCAGCCGCCGCTCGTCGGTGTTCTCCCGCGCCGCCTCCATGTCGGAGGATCTGGAGGTGGGGGAGCCGGCAGCGGCGACTGCGGGGGCGTCTGGCGCTGGTTCCGACGCTGGCGGCAGCGGTGCGGGTGGTGGCGGCGCCGGCAACACGGCGACGCTGGTCCTGACGCGCGGCGACCTGGAGGTGCTCACCAACCTGGTTGACATCCTGACGGTGGCGTGGAGCGGCGGGTTCCTCGGCGGCGGCGGCAGCAGCGGCGGGCCGCAGTCTGCTGGCGGGCGGCACGTCGGCGACGGCAGTGGCGCCTCTGGTGCCTCCGGTGGTGATGGCCATGATGTTGCTGCCGAGAGTGCCGGCGCTGGCGGCAGCGACGAGGGCGGGAGCGCCGCAGGCGGCGAGGACGCGCCAGTGGATGACGGCAGCGGCGCCGCGGGCGCGGCGGCAGCGGCGGTGCCGGGTGGCGCGGCTGACGGCACCTGCGTACGGACCGTCAGCATTGACAGCGGCGGCGGCAGCTCGCGCGAGCGCGGCGCGGCGGGAGGCGGGCCCCGGGCCGGCGCCGGCCGCCGGTGCCGCCGCGGCGGCGCGGGGGCGGCCCCCCCCCCCCCCCCCCCCGGCCGCCCCCCGAGCGGCCCCGGGGCCCCCCCCAGAAGCCCCACCCGCCGCGCTACACCCGCGGCGCCCGCCCCCCCGCCC
>Ga0066256_1002663_pt1 | contig 19091 bp, 11 predicted proteins | sample ThiBio_1000_biof_FD_87107 | JGI IMG/M metagenome (GOLD analysis project Ga0066256, IMG submission 87107) | Wastewater bioreactor microbial communities from Cape Town, South Africa - Thiocy_expt_1000_biof (version 2) | ecosystem: Engineered > Bioreactor > Thiocyanate-remediating >... | reverse complement strand
CCGCCCCTTCGGCGTGCCCCCGCCATGCGGTCTGATGGTGCTGATGACGTGGCGTGAGGGGCGCGCACCCGCCCTGGGCAGCGACCCGCCACGTCTGCAATATCCGCCACACAGTGAGTGCACGGGTTCACAGTAGTGCAGCTGTGCCCTACCCACCCCTCGGGTCCCCACCACACGCCACGTGGCAGCAGCCAAGTGCAGGTGACAGGTGCAGCAGCCAGGTGCCAAGTGCAGATGGTGGGTGTACCGTACCCAGACTAGAAAATGTGTGGAAGCAGCACCCTCCGCCAAACCAGGCGCCACAATCACACCGAGTGACCCACCGGCACCAGCCCCTCCCACTTGTGTCTACTAACTTATATTGCCGCCCCCTTACCACCTTCCCGACGCCTGCATTCACCCCCCACTTGGTCCCTCTTCAGGCTGCTGCACTGCTGAGAATAGGCAGGGAGAGAGAAAGATTCACCGACACATAAACACAACAATCATAATAAATGATGGCAGTGGCGGCGGCAATGTGCGCGGCGCCAGCGCATTCCAACCTGTGAATTGCAGCTGCGTGCAGCGTCTGTGCTCAAGTTGTGCGCAAATTGGCAAACAACACCTTGATTTTAGTCATTTTTTCAGACCGTATCTTTCTTCGCCCTTCGCGACTCGAGAGGCGAAGGGAGGACACGTCACACAGCTGAACTTGAAAGTCCGCCGCCGTCTCCTCCTTGCTCGCGGCAGGGCGCTCCCGACGCATCGGGTGCAGCGACGCGGCGAGCGACGCGGGCGGCGCACAAATTGAGGCAGCGCATGCCACAACGACGTAGGTGTGCTGGGTTGCTCTTTGCATATTTGCGCCCCCCTTGCGGCGTTGCCATCCAGAAACCCGTCGGATCGGCGTGCTGGGCGTGGGTGACGCGCTGCCGCCGCCTACCCGTCGTAACGCAACGCACAGCCAATTCTTGGATGCACAACAACACACCCGCGCACGTACGCACGCACACCCACGCACGGCAAGCGAGGGTGGACGTGGTTGTTCTGTGATACAGCTGGTGGGCGACAGGCACGCACCCGGCGCTGGGCGCAGAGGACGCGTGCATCATCGTCATGGCAGGTATGTACACGATGAGGACACGATGAGGATAGCGCGCGCTGTGCGCCGCCACCGTACCCCCGCGCCGCCACCACCACCGTCTACCATCCCCCGCCCATGTGTGCAGGTGCACCCCCGCCGCCGCCCATCGCGGCGCCGTTGCCACGTACGTACGAGCCACTGCACTCTGCTGCGCGCCCTGCTGGAGCGCGTGCACCCCCGGTCATCTCACCCCACCCCTATCCTTCGCAGCCGCCCGCAAGGCTAGCACACCCGGCTCTGCCATGCCGCCACCGCGTGGCCCGCGTGGCCCTGTGCCGCCGCCGCTGCCACCTGGCCCCGTGCCACCGCCGATGCCGCCCGGCGCACCGCCGCCTGGCCCCGTGCCGCCGCCGCTGCCGCCGGGCGCACCGCCGCCGCTGCCACCCGGCCCCGTGCCGCCACCCCTGCCACCTGGCCCCGTCCCGCCGCCGCTGCCACCGGGGGCGCCGCCCATGTCGCCCTCCGCTGGCGTCGCGCCGCCCATGCCGCCACGTGGTCCTCCCGCGCAGCCGACGGCAGCCGGGCTACCCACACCGCCACTGCCAGCCATCCTGCCACCTGCGCGCCGCGTGTCAGCGGCGGCACCACCCGGCCCGCCACCCGCCCAACGCAGCGCGTCACCCGCGCCGCCCGCCATGCCGCCGCCAGTGCCAGGTACGCTGATGTTGGGGGTGTTCCCTGCCGCGTCGCCCCACAACCCACACCCACGCAACTCTACCGTGTAATCCCCACCCCCTGCCTACAGAGGAAACTCATCGCGCAGGGTCGTCGCCGGCACCGCCACCAACACCGCCACCTGCCCGCGCCTCACCGGTGCCTCCTGCCGCGCCGCCGCCTGCGTCCCCAGCCCGTCCGCCAGCGCCCGCCGCGCCCGCGCCGCCGGCGGGTGATGCCAACAGCGGCAAGCCGCAGGCACGCGCTCCCATGCCGCCACCGGCAGACGCCCCCAAGCCCGCACCGCTGCCGCCACCAACGTCCGGGCCCAAGCCCGCACCGCTGCCGCCGCCGTCAGATGCGCCCAAGCCCGCACCGCTGCCGCCGCCGTCGGATGCACCCAAACCCGCACCGCTGCCGCCGCCGTCGGATGCACCTAAGCCGGCGCCGCTGCCGCCGCCGTCAGATGCGCCCAAGCCGGCGCCGCTGCCGCCGCCGTCAGATGCACCAAAGCCCGCGCTGCCGCCGCCGGCCAAGAGCACGCCGCCTGCTGGCCCGCCGCCAGCCGCGGCGGCACCCAAGCCACCTACGGCACTAGCGCCCCCTGCCGCTGCCGCTGCTGCCACTACGGTTGAGCTCAAGCCCGCACCGCCTGCTCGTCCGCCGCCGCCAACCGCCGCACCACCTGCAGCTGTCAAGCCGGAGGCGGACAAGCCGGCTGCCATCGCTGCTGTGCCGCCGCCGTCGGAGTCGGCACATGTTGCCAAGCCGGAGGAGAAGCCTGCAGCACCGCCTGCACCTGTGATCAAGGCAGAGGACAAGCCGGCGGCTCCCGCGGGCGAGCCGCATGCTGCAGCACCTGCAGCCAAGCCGGAGGACAAGCCCGCAGCCGCGGCGCCGTCGGACGTGGCACCTGCACCAGCTGCTGCCAAGCCGGAGGACAAGCCCGCAGCGCATGCAGCCGCAGCGCCGTCGGACGTGGCACCTGCACCAGCTGCTGCCAAGCCGGAGGACAAGCCCGCAGCGCATGCAGCCGCAGCGCCGTCGGACGTGGCACCTGCACCAGCTGCTGCCAAGCCGGAGGAGAAGCCCGCAGCGCATGCAGCCGCAGCGCCGTCGGACGCGGCATCTGCACCAGCCGCTGTCAAGCCAGTGGATAACACAGCGGCTCCCGCTGGTGCACCGCCGCCATCGGAGCCAGCACATGCTGCCAAGCCGGAGGACAAGCCTACGGTGCCTGCACATGTGACCAAGGCAGAGGACACTCCGACGGCCCCCGCGAGTGCGCCGCCATCAGGACCGCCACATGCTGCCACGCCGCCTGCTGCTGCTGCGCCACCGGCGGACGCGTCACTTGCACCTGCTGCAGCAGCCAAGCCGGAGGAGAAGCCGGCGGCCCCCGCTGGCGAGCCACATGCTGCGGCACCTGCAGCCAAGCCAGAGCACACGTCGGCGGCTGTGGCACCATTGGACGCGGCACCTGCACCTGCTGCTGCCAAGTCGGAGGACACACCGGCGGCTGCCGCGTCGTCGGGGGCGCTACCTGCACCTGCTGCTGCCAAGCCAGAGGAGAAGCTGGCGGCCCCCGTTGGTGAGCCACATGCTGCGGCACCGGCAGCCAAGTCGGAGCACACGTCGGCGGCGGTGGCACCGTCGGGGGCGGTACCTGTGCCTGCTGCTGCCAAGTCGGAGGACAAGCCAGTGGGCGCGCCTGCTGCGCCTGCAGCAGCCAACCCGGAGGTGGTGCACGCCGCCGGCAGCTCACCCACCGCCCCACCACCGGCTCCGGCAGAGCCAGCGGTGGAGGCCGCGGCGGCGCCCACTGCGGTGCCGCCGGTAGCTGCGCCTGCCGCAACATTGGCCACCGTATCTGCAGCACCGCATTCCGAGGTCGCCGCAGTCGCCGCAGTCGCCACCTCTGCCGCTGCCGCTGCCACCACCACAACGGAAGAGAGCGCCGCGGTGGTTGGCAAGGCAGCGGAGAAGGCAGCCGATGCGGCGGCTGCGGCCGCGGCACACGACCATGTTGATGCCACCGTCGCCAAGGCCAAGGCAAATGCCGACGCTGCGGCAGCCAAGGCGGCGGAGGAGGCGGCAGCGCGCAAGGCGGCTGACGAGGCCGCGGCGGCGGCCAAGGCTGCAGAGGAAGCCGCCGCTGCCGCCAAGGCCAAGGCAGACGCTGAGGCAGCCGCTAAGGCCAAGGCTGAGGCCGAGGCAGCAGCTGCCAAGGCCAAGGCAGATGCTGACGCCGCGGCAGCTGCCAAGGCTGCGGAAGAGGCTGCCGCTGCTGCCAAGGCCAAGGCGGACGCTGATGCAGCAGCGGCGGCCAAGAAGGCGGCGGAGGAAGCTGCGGCAGCTGCCAAGGCTGCGGAGGAGGCGGCAGCGCGCAAGGCAGCGGACGAGGCGGCAGCAGCCAAGAGAGCGGCTGACGAAGCCGCCGCCGCCGCAGCCAAGGCAGAGGCGGAGGCTGCCGTCAAGAAGGCGAATGAGGAGGCGGCAGAGGCCGCGGTGCGCAAGGCCGCCAATGAAGCGGCAGCGGCTGCTGTCAAGGCGGAAGCCGAGGCCACCGTCAAGAAGGCCGCCGAGGAGGCTGCCACAACCACCAAAGCGGCGGAGGCGGCCGCTGCCGCTGCCGTCAAGAAGGCCGCCGAGGAGGCTGCCACAACGACCAAGGCGGCGGAGGCGGCCGCTGCCGCTACCAAGGCGGAGGCGGACGCCGCCGTCAAGAAGGCTGCTGAGGAGGCGGCGGCGGCGAAGAAGGCGGCGGAGGGGGCGGCGGCGCGCACGGCCGCCGAGGAGGCGGCGGCTGCCGAGGCCAAGGCGGAGGCGGACGCCGCCGTCAAGAAGGCCACCACCGTGACGGCTGCCGCTGAGAAGGCGGCCGACGAGGCGGCTGCCCGCACGGCCGCGGATGTGGCGGCGGCCGCCAAGGCCGAGGCGGCGCACGAGGCGGCAGTAAAGGTGGCAACAGAGGAGGCGGCGGCGGCCAAGGCGGCGGCGGTGGCTGCCGCGGAGCAGCGCGCCGCGCACGAGGCTGCCGCGCTGGCTACCAAGGCGGCCGCGGAGGTGGAGGCCGCCGCCATCTTGGCTGCGGCGCGCGCAGAGGTGGAGCGCGCCGCGGCAGTAGCGGCGCGAGAGGCGGAAGCGGCCCGTGCTGCCAGCGAGGCGGCAGTGGCAGCAGCGGCGCGCCGGCGCGAGGCAGAGGAGGAGGCGGCAGCGGCGGCAGCGGCGGCAGCCAGCCGGGCGGCGGCGGAGAGTGAAGCGGCCGCAGCGGCGCAGCGCGCGGCGCACGAGGCGGCAGCGGCAGCTGCAGCAGCTGGCGTGCGGCGCGCGGCAGAGGAAGCCGCCGCGCTGCAGGCAGTGGCACAGCGGCAGGCGGAGGCGGAGGCAGCCGCAAAGCACCGCAACGAGGCGGAGGCGGCCACTGCCGCAGCAGCCGCGGCGGCAGCAGAGAAGGCGGCGGCGGAGGCAGCGGTGGCTGTTGCCAACGCGGCGCACCAGGAGGTGCTGGCCAGCCGCGCCGCCGCGGAGGCAGCTGCCGAGGCCGCGGCACAGCGGCGGCTGGCAGAGGAGGCGGCCGTGGCGACGGTAACGGCGGCGCGCGCAGCAGAAGAGGCGCGGCACGTAGAAGTGGTGGCGGCTGCCGTTGCCGCCGCCAGCCGGCGCGCGGAGGAGGAAGCAGCGGCGACGGCTGCGGCTGCCAAGCGGGTGGAGGAGGAGGCGGCGGCGGCGGCAGCGGCGGCGGCAGCCGATGAGGCGCTGGCGGCGGCAGCTGCTGCGGAGGCGGTGGCGTTCGCGGCGGAGGAGCGGCTGCTGTCAGCAGTGGCCGCTACCGCCCCCATCGTGGTGTCGGTGGTGGCGGGCGCCATGTCTGCCGCTGCATCGCCGGCGCGCACCCCCCTCATGGACGGCTGGCGTGCTAGCCCCACCCTGCGCTCCGCGCTCGCCCTTACCACCGGCTCGCCCTTGAAGCCACTGCCAGCGCTGGAAGACGGCGTCATGGCATCACCGGTCGCCCCGACCCTGCTGCCGCCGCCGCCACCGCCGCTGGCAACGCCCGCGGCGGCGGCGAGTGTGACGATTCTGGCAGACGCAATGACGTCTGCCGCGGTGGCGTCCTTGTCGCCGTCGCGCGGTGTGCCCAAGACCGGCCAGCTGTATGCCGCGGCCGCGGCCGCCGCTGCTGCGCGCGCCGGTGCAATGACCAGCACCATAACGCGCCAGCAGCGCGCGTCGCCTCGCAGCGGCGGGGAGGGTCGCCTAGCACTAGCGGCACCGGTACTGTCACTCACAAGCCCCGGCGGCGGCGGCGCGGCGGCGATGGCCGCCGATGCTGCCAGCCCGCCCACACTGTCTGCCGCGCCGCCGTCGCGGTACATGGTGGCAGCTGGCGGCAGCATCAATGGCAGCCCCGTGAGCCGCTTCCTGCGCAACGACACCGCGCCAGCGCTGACAGACGCCACTGAGCCGGCGGCAGCGGTGTCGACGGCCTTGCCTGCCACCCCCTCCGCGCCGCTGCCAACCCGCAGCGGCCTGGTGGCGCTGCTGGCGGCGGTGGACACCACGCTGCGTAGCGCGGCGCCCGCCCGTGGCGAGCTGGATGCCGCTATTGCGGCGCTGACGGCAGCTGTGACGGGTGCCTGGACGGACGTGTCGGCGGAGGCGCCGGTGGCGTCTAGCCTGCGCCGTAAGGTTGCATTCCTGGCACAGGCACTGCCTGCGCATTCCCTCCGCCTGGCCACCGCGCGCGCACACATTGACACCGACGCGGCGGGCCTGACGGGCGCACTGGGCAAGCTGCTGGGCGCCGCCACTGAGGCGGTGTCTGCGCCTGGCAGCCCCACCAAGGCGCGCGCGGCGGCAGCAGCGGCGGCGGCTGCAGCGGCAGCAGCAGCGGCGGCGGCGGCAGCAGCAGCGGCAGCAGTGCCACTGCGTGCCCCGACGCCTGTGCGGCACCCGCTTGCAACGCGCCTGGCCACCGGCGCAATGGAGCTGCGCATCCTGGCCGGCAACGCGTCGCCGGAGGCGCAGGCGCGCCTTGGCCCCGTGGTGGACCGCCTGCTGGCGGCGACCGCAGAGGCGGGCGAGGGGAGCGAGGGCAGCACGTCAGCCGCCATTGCTGCTGTGCGCACGGCGCTCGAGGAGCTGGCAGCGGGGTTGCGGCCGTCCAAGTCGGCGCACCCGCTGGCGGCGCACGGGGAGGTGTTAAGCGCCATGCTAGACAACTGCGGCGAGCTGGAGCTGCCGGCGGCAGCAGAGGGCGCCGCCAGTGGCTCTGACGCGTCTGCGCAAGCCAAGTGGCGCGCTGCGTGGGCGTCACTGCGCACCGCGCTGCGCACGCTGGCGGTGGGCGCCGGCGCACCCACCTTTGACGGCGACGTGGCGGCGGTGGAGGCGTACCTGCGCGGTGCGGCGGCGGACGTGCACGCGCTGCGCATTGCGGTGGCGATTGCCACCTCAGGGTCCACGCGCCACATTGCCGCCGTGCAGGCGCTGGCAGCGGACGCCACGCGCCTGGCGGCGGTGGTTCGGACGGCACGGGAGGTGGGGCTGTCTGCCATCGGCCGCCAGCCTGCGCTGGCTGCCAGTGTGGAGGCAGCGCTGGCAAGCCTGCCGGACGGCGCCTTTGGGTCACCGGCGCCGCCCGCTGCGCCCACCCCGGTACCCCCCGTGCTACAACCGCTGCCAACGGTGGCACCACCAGAGCCAAAGCTGCCGCCGGCGGTTGCCAGCTTGCAGCGGCGCGTCATGACGGCGGTCGCCAGCGACCCGCTGGTCAGCCTGACGCCAGGTATGGCGGCGGCCATTCTGGAGGAGGTGGAGGCGCTGTACGACGCAGTGGCGGACGAGGTGCCGTCGGCGGGCAGCAGCGCGGCCGCCATCCGGGAGCTGGTAACCACCTCCGCCGCCGCTGCCGCCGGCCTGCGTGACAGCGTGCATGCGGCGTGGCGGGATGTCACCGCACTGCGTGGCGACATCCTGGGCGCCGGTCGCCTGCTGTCTGATGATCCTGCCGCCGCCACGGCTGCCGCGTCGCCGGGCGGCCCTGCCTCCCCACCACCCGCGGTGGTGCCGTCATACGCCGCGGCGCCAGCGACGCTGTTCATGCCTGCCCCGCCGCCGCCGGCGCTGCCGACCGGCGTGCCGGTGCTGCTGCCGCGCAGCGGCGTGAAGCACAGCGACGGCGAGCTGGCACGCCTGCGCGCGGAGCTCGCCGCCACGCGTGCGTCGGTGGCGGCGGCGGTAGACGCGGCTGCCACCGCGGTGCGCCGCGAGGTGGATGCGCGCGCCGCGGCGGCGGCAGCGGAGGTGGAGCGCGCGGCGGCGAGCCGGGAGGCGGCGCTGGCGTCCGCCCTGGCGGCGTCGGACGCGGAGCGCGCCAACCTGGCGTCGGCGCTGGCGACGGCGGAGCGCGCCGCCAGCGCGGCGGCTGCGGAGCACGTGGCGGTGCTGGCAGAGGCGGCGGCGGAGCGCGCGGCGGCCATGGCTGCCGTGGCGACGGAGAAGGAGGCGCTGCGCGCAGCGGCGGCGGCGGCAGAGGAGGCGGAGCGCGCCTCTGCCGCCGCCGTGAAGGAGCACCAGCGCAAGGTGCAGGAGGCGGAGGCGTCAGCGGCGGCGCAGATGGCGGCGGCGGCGGAGGCGGCGGCACGTGCGGCAGCGGTGGTGGTGGCTACCGAGGAGGCACGCAGCGCGCTGGAGACGCAGCGTCACCGTGTGGCACAACTGGAGCGCGCGTTGGGCATCGCGCCGTTGTCATTGACGGCCGCAGTGCCGACGCCGGCGCTGCCCGCGGGTGCAGCGACGGCAGGCAGCAGTGCGCTGCTCCTGCCGCCCAGCCAGCCGCGCGGGTATGCGCGCGCCGCAACGGACGCCGCCGCTGCCGCCGCTGCTGTTGTGCTGCTGCCGTCTGCCGCCCCCGAGCGGTCGGCGGTGGACGTGTACATGGCGGCGCGCGACGCCGCCACCGCGACTGCAGCGGAGCGTGAGGTGACGCCTGACGTGGCGGCACACCTGGCAGAGGTGAGCAGCGCGCGCATCAAGCAGCTGGGGTACATGTCCACGGGGATGACGGAGCTGGAGGCGATGGCGGCGCTGCGGTACCGCGAGACGCTGGCGCTGGCAGAGGCGGGCGACGCCTCCGCCAAGCAGCTGCTCATGATGCGCAAGGTGGCGTACGAGGTGCAGCGCACGGCGCGTGGTGCGGATGCCGTCGCCGCGTCGTCGCCGCGCGCCACGCCCGCCGCCGCTGCGCGCACGCGCACGGTGAGCCCACACAGCGGTGTGGTAGCAGCGCGGCGCGCCACGCCGCCCGCCAAGGCGCGTGGCGCAACGGCTGCGGAGCTGGTGTCTGCCGCCGACCGCGCCGCCTCGGCACTGGGCCGTGCCGTCATTGTGCCTGCCACCGCGTCCCCTGCGGACGCCACCGCCGCTGCCGCCGTCAGCGGCTTTGCCGTGACGGAGCGCATCATCAATGACGGCATCAAGGAGGCGCTGACAAAGCAGCAGGCGGTGCTGGCAACGGCACCGGCCGGCACGGCAGAGGCTGTTGCAGCGGCTGCCGCCATCCAGGAGCTGACGGCGCTGATGCGGCAGCGCGGCACGACCGCCGCCACCACGCCGCCGGCAGCTACCACCCCCACCCTTGCCCCGGCGCCACATCCGCGGCAGCCGGCGGAGCCGGCGACACCTGCCGCCGTGCCACTGGCATCAGACACTGACGCCCGATCGTTGCCTGCAGCGCCCTCGGCACCCGCACCGGCACCTGCGGTCACGGCGCCGCCGCCGCCGCCGCCGCCCCCGCCTGCTGTTGCCCGCCTGACGACGCCGCCGGGCAGCGCCGGCGGCGGGTTGACGCGGCAGCAGCTGCAGGCGGAGATTGCGGAGCTGGAGCGGCTGGCGACGCTGGGCAGCAAGGCGCTGGCGCAGCTGGAGCGCCTTGCCACGTAACAACCTGCCGCACGTGCGCCAGCGCGCGTGCCGTAGCGAGTTTGCACCCGTACAGCCAGCGTCGTCGTGCGCGTCGTCTCATTGATCATTGACACCACCATCATTTTCACACTCACCTGGTTGCGTGTATTCTATGTAATATATGCTTGCATGCTCTTCCTTGAATGTAGGGACCTATCAAGATTATATGCGCGACGCCATCCAACGGGTGGCCGACGCGAGGGTGGCGCGCGCCACGCCCTCCCGCTCGCGCAGCAAGTCGTGGTGCCCGCCAGGCACGACCTCAAGCTGCGCGGCGGGCAGCGCGGCTGCCAGCGCACGCGAGCCGGCCACGTCACACACCGTGTCCGCGTCGCCGTGCTGCAGCAAGACGGGCGTGCGCAGGGTGGCAAGCGCGCCAGCTGCCACGTCGGCTGCCAACGCACCCACGGCATTTATCACCGCCGCGCCGGTGCCCAGCCGCAGGCGGCGTGAGTACACGAGCGGGTCGCGGCCGTCCTCAGCCAGCCGCGCGCCCATGACGGCAGGGTGGTAGCTAGATGCTGCGGTGGGCGGCACAGCGGGTAGGGCGGGCGCCACACTGGCAAAAAGGGCCAGCGCACGCTGCGCGGCGGGGGTGGGCACCACGTGGGCGTGCAACGCCACGGTGGGTGCCTGCAGCACGATGCCCGCCAGGGTAGGCAGCGACGCTGCCGCACGCAGCGCTAGCAGGCCGCCAAGCGACTGACCAAACAAAAACAGCGGGCGCGGCAGCTCCGACGCGATGGCCACCACGTCCGCTACCAGCGCATCCACATTACGCACCAAGCCATGCGTGCCGGCCGAGCGGCCGTGCCCTGCAGGGGTGGGGTGAGGTAGGGGGGCCTGGCTAATTATCAAAGCAGCCAGTGCGCCCACGGCGGTCACAGTGGGCGTGCAGGCCCGGAACTTAATTACCATGCAAGTCAAAGGCAGAGACAGCAAACCCAGCGGGGACGAGCACGTGTTGTGCGGCGGCATCAAACCGGCCGCCGTGCTCATTCAGGCCATGAATGTACAACACATGTGCATTGGCACCGCCGCCGCGCGGTTGCCAGCTGTGATGCCAAACCGTACCCGACGGCCGCAGCGCCATTGCCGCCCGATACGCGCCACCCCGCCGCCCCGTAGCTCCCCAGTCGCTGCCGCTTGTGCCGCTGCTGCTTGTGACGACACCCCGGCACCACGTGCCGCGGCTGCAACCCCATGTTGCCGCTCGTGCCATTACTGCTGTTGCCCCTGCTGCTGGTGCTGGCGCTGCTGCTACCCTGACCGCGGCAGGCAGCAACCGCAGTGCAGCCGCCATGCTGCTTCCTGCCCTTATCGTTGTTTCGCGATGGCGCGACTGGTGGCAGCACTACCAGTGTCAATGTGACGGCGGTGAAATAGCATCGGTGCGATGCAGCCGTTCATATGACAAGTAAACGCTGCCGTGCGCCAGCAGCCACCGATGCATTGGAGGCGCCACACCCAGTACGTTGCGCCGTCCCGACATTTGCGTGAATATGTGTTGCAGCGGCACGAGAGGCGAGTCTGTCGTCTGTCTTCTGGCGAGGGGTCGGTGACACGCGGATACCGGTGTCCAGTCGTATCTTGTGGACAGCAGCAGCAAACGACAGCACTGGCTGCCCTGGGTTACGCAGCAATGGGTAGAGCTACCAGCACGCGGGGCGAGCATTTTGCAGCATGCTGCAACCTGCTGCAGTGCTGGTTGCGTGCATGCACCCGCCAGCTGGCTTGTAGACGGTGTCCCTCGTGTCTTCCCCGCCTCGCCAACTCAGCCACTCCAGTGACAGCCGACCTACGACCGCTGCAACGGCAGCGGCAACGGCAGCAACGGCATCCAACGGCAGCAGCTACGTCAGCAACGGCATCCAACGCCCGCTAGCAACGGCAACAGCAACGGAGCGCACCCATCTGTGGGCGCCCGGCCCCCCGGCCGCCGGGCCGCTGGTAGCCCAGGGGGGGGGGCGGGGGGGTGCCGTTTGGCAGCCCGCCGTACCAGGATAGTATTGCACGCGCGATTGCGGCGCTGGAGGCGCGGCACGCGGAGGCGCGGGACGCGCTGGCACGCGCGGCGGCCATCCCAGACGAGATCTGGTACGTCGGCACGGATGGCCGTCGCCACGAGCTGCACCACCAGAGCGGCGGCGACGGCGGCGGGGTGAACGAGACGCAGGCACTGGTACTGGGTGACGGCAATGCGCCTGGTACGGTGGATGTGAGCATCAGCTGGAGTGACGGCGGCGGCGGCGGCGGCGAGGGCGGCGGCGGCAGCAGTGTGGACCCCATGGTGAGCATGGAGCAGCTGCTGGCGTGGCACATGTCGCAGCCACCGGGCGTGGAGCTGGCGGCGGCGCCTGTGCCGTCAGGGGCACTTGGCGACGCGCCGCTGCATGCAGTGCACCCGTCGCTGCGGCAGGCGGCAGCGGCCGGCGGCGACGGCGGCGGCGCTGATTATGATGAGGACGACGATGGTGGCGGCGATGCAAACCCATGGACGGCGGCGCTGTCTGACATTGAGGAGGGCACGGAGGATGGGCATGACACCACCCTGGATAGCGGTGCCGGTACCAGCACCAGTAGTACAGGTTCATCGAGCGGTGTGGCGCCTGCTGCTGCCGTTGCGGCGCCGCCGCCTTCAGCACCGGCGCCAGCGCCGCCGGCAGCAAGCAGCGCATCTGCAGACGGTTGGGAAGTCGACCGGCGTGCTGCTGCTGGGGGCGTTGGGGATGTGGTAATGCCTGAGTTACTACCGCCTGCACTTACCACGTCGGTGCCAACCGTGACGGCGGTGCGGGACCGAGGAGGAGGGCAGAGTGCACGTGCGCGGGTGCAGGCGGTGACTGCATCACTGGGCGACGGCGGCGGCGGCGGCGGCGGCGAGAGTGCGTCAGCTGTGCCTGCGCCAGCAGCAGTACCGGCCGATGCTGCGCCCTGCCACCCTGCAGTGCGACCTCCCGCACTGCCATCTGTTGCATCGGCGCCGGCGTTACTTGCTGCGGCGCCTTCACTCCCGCGCGCTTCTAGCAGCAGTCGTAGCGCACCCAGCCATGACAGGCGTGTGACCCCTGCGCTTTTTTCTTCATCATCTGTCGCTGCAGCCTCAACCACCAAGCCGCCATCCTGGGCACCAGCAGTCATGCCGCCTCCAGTGCCGCTACCACACGCGCCGCCGCCGTCCACCTCTGGATGGGCTACGGCGCCATCAGTGGCTGTGACATCGGTGGTGTCCGATGCGGCGCGTTGGCCCACCCCGCCGCCGCATTACCCACCCTTTCCAACGCCGCCGCCGCCAGACCTTCCGGCTGCCCCTCCGGTTGGCGCGCCATCCGCGCCGCCGTCCGCGCCACTTGCGCCGCCACCGGTACCGGCCGCATGCTGCCACCACCACCACCGCCACCATCGCCGCTGCGAGCACGCCCGGTCGGAATCGGCATCCTCTACGTCGTCGTCGTCGCGGTCCACCACGCCAGACACACACGACCGCGCTCATCACCATGCTCGCGTCAAGTCGCGTTCACGGTCGCGGTCACATGTACGCTCGCGATCGCGCTCACGATCGCGGTCGCACTCACGGCCACGCGGGCGGTCGCACTCGAGACGCAGAGCCGCCGACTCCAGCAGCAGCGACAATAGCAGCAGCAGCAGCAGCGATAGCAGCACGAGCAGCAACACCAGCAGCCGCTCCACCCCAGTGATAGCATTTAACAGTGGCAGCATTGAGGTGCCACCCCGCCGGCAAGCAAGCAGCCGGCACGCTGCTGCGCCACCTGCCCCTGTGCCAGCACCACCGCCAGAACCGGTAGCTGCCGCCTCACCACCGCCACCGGTGCTTGCGGCACCGGTGCCGCCCCTATTGTCCACACCGCGCCGTCGGCGGGACACATCGGACGCCATCACTATCCTGACGCCGGGCGACACGCCGGCGGAACAAGTGGCAGTGAGCGTACCGGCACGCATGTTTATGACAGGCGACCGCATCCCATTTGGTTTGTCGTACACTGCCACCAGCACGCCGGCGCCGTCGCAGTCTCGGCGGCTCGTGGTGGCGTTCAACCAGCCGCTGGTGTCGCCTCCCTCGCCGTCGCCGCCATCGCCTGGTCCGGCAGCACCGGGGTCGCCGCTGCCGCTGCCGTCCCTACCTCCGCCACCACCACCCTATGCTGCGATGGCGCCCGCAACTGGGTGGCTGAACGCCGCTGCCGCCCCGGCGGATGGTGCAAGTGCCGTTGGTCGTGTGACAGCAGCGCCGCCACCGACGCGAAACGACGACGTGCTGGTACAGGCAGTTGTTGATGGCGGTGGTGCGCATGTGTCTGCACCGGTGACGCAGCGCACGCCAGCGCATTCAGCGCTGTGGCCGCCGCCGCCTGCTGCTGCACCCGCACCTGCGCCGTCACCTGTTCCCGCGCCGCCACCTGCGCCCGCGCCGTCACCTGTGCCCGCACCGTCACCCTCGATACCTGTACAGTCGCCGGCCGCCCCTGCGGCACCCGCGCCGCACAGCAGCGCGGCTGCACACAGCATCTCCCCCATGCCCGGCGTTGTTGCTGTGCCAGGCGGCGGGGCGTTACAGTTGCCGCTGCGGTCCGCGTACCTGTTGCACCCGCATTCGGATGCCGGCCGCGGTCCCCGCATGCCATCATTAAACTGGTACTCGCCCGGCCTGGAGGCGGCGGTTGCGGCCGCCGTCGCAAGTGGTGGATCGCCTCCCGTGCCCACTCGCGCGCCTGCTTCCCCGCCGTCGCCGCCGCCTGCTGTTGTCTTGGCATCCCCACCCCCGCTGCCGCCGCCGCCACCACCACCGCCAGCTGCTGTTGTGTTGGCATCCTCGCCGCCGCCGCCGCTGCTAGCTGCTTTGGCGTCGCCGGCGCCGGCTGTTGTAATTGCATCCCCGCCGCCACCGGTTGCCTTGGCGCCGCCAGCTGCTCCTCACATGCCACTGCTGGCGGCAGCGCCCTTTACCGCCCCCGGCACTGCCGCACGGATGGCCGCCGCTGCCGCCGTGCCGCCACCCGGGTCGTCGCTGCGGCAAAGCCGCGGGCCGCGGTCGGCGTCGCGCGGGCGTCGGGTCGTCACGGAGGTGGATAGCGCGTTCCAGCGCGCGTACGCGCAAATCCACAGCATGCAAAACATGCTGCATGCGGCGCGCGCCACGTCAGAAGCGTAGCTGGGCGGTTCGCGGATGACGACGGGCACTTGAAGTGGGGGCACACGTAACATAGCTATCATACATTATCCCATACACAAGTGCACACATTAGAGAGGTGGCGTCGGCGGCAACACACGCGGCGGCAGCCGTTGTGTCGACACGGCACCGGTAGTCACAATGGGGCACATATCATACACGGAACAAATAGGCGCCGTGGCTACAAAGCGGCATCGTCGGCGTCGGCGGCGGACGCAGCAACGTCAGCAGCGGCGGAGGCGGCGGTGACGGTGGGGGCGCCCGAGTGCGTGCCCACACGCTGCCAGCCGGCGCCAGCGGCGGTGCGGCGCGCGCGGTACCATACGAGGCCCAGCACAGCCGCCAGCGCCAGGGACACACCCGTCATGCCGGCAGCCCACTGCACCACCGTGCCCACCTGCAGGTTGAGGCCAGAAATGAGGGTGTCTGACGATGCCGTGGTTGGGCCCGCAGGCGGCACGCCAGTAGTAGTGCCGCCGCTAATGACCACATGCGTGCGGTTGGCGGTGGATGCCAGCTCGCAGAGGACGGCATCGGACGGCGCGGCGCTGCGCGTTTCCACGCCGACAAAAATGGGCGCCGCCACCGTCGCCGCGCGGCCCTGCACCACAAACCCGTTGTGCTCGTACCGCCACGCCGGGTTCCGCCGCGCATTCACCATGTGCGACTGCGGCGGCATGCCCACCGGCTCGGGGCTGCCCTGCGTCTGCCACGCGCCATCCACCACCGCGTACGGCAGCACGATGTACGCCTCCGTGGCGGACGCCACGCCCGGTGCGCCAGCGGCGGCGGTGTCGCCGTTTACCACCGCGCGCCGTCCACCACCGCCCGCCCCGCCCGCCTGCTGCTGACTGGCGTCGCAGCCGGCGGGGAGGGAGAGGGAGGCGCGGGATGCCGCAGCGTCCGCCGTGTCGGGCGGCGCCACAACAAAGCAGTCCTCAAACCGCGTCACAAACGGCGCGTTGACAAGGTCGGGCGCGCCAGCGACGCTGGAGGCAGAAAAGCGGTGCGCCGCCGCGCCGGTGGTGGTAGAAATGGGCGGCGGCTGCGTGCCTAGATCACCAAACACCCACCGCGTCACGCCCGTCGTGGGGGGCGCGTGGCGTGCAATATAGGTGGCCGGCAGGTCGGCAGGCGCAATCTTGCCCGCCGCCACCAGCTGCCAGCCACGGATGTACGCCGCCGCCGTGGTCGCCTCCGCGTCACTGAGCGCCGGCGCGGCGGCCCGTAGTGCAGCAACAGCAGCGGCAGGCACGGCGTCGGGCGTGAGGCGGGCGTCACGCAGGTCGCCCACCGGCGTGGTAGAAAAGAAGGCGGGCGGGATGCGGGGATCCCACCCGCCTACCAGCGTGCTAGTGGCATCCACTGTCACCGCACCACCCACATCCCACCCCACGCGCACCGCAAACCGCAGGCTACCTGCCACGTGCTCCTTGCCGTCATACAACAGCGTGGCGCCGTCGCGCGCCTCCACTTGCAGCCACCGCGAGAACGCCGCCGCGTGCGCGCTGCACGGGTTCTGCCCCGCGGCGGCGGCGCCAGCGGTGGACACGCACGGGCCAGGCCCCAGGTACGCACCCTCTGGGAGGGGTTGCTCCTCCATTCTCCGAGCGCTGCCGCCGCTGCCGCTTCCGCCCGCCGCCTGCCATGCAGCGTGCTGTGCCGCCCGCCCCGCCGCCGCGGTGGCGACCACCTCCTGCAGCTCGTCGTTGGCCACAGAAAACGTGGCAGCCACCTCCGCGGCGTCCATTATACGCGCCTCTGACCGGTCTCGCGCACGGAAGCGGGCACCGCGCGTTGATGCCAGCAGTTGGCGGGCGCCAGGGGAGGGTGCGGGAGTCACCACCACCACCACGGGCGTTACGTGGGTGACGTGGAGGTAAGGGTCCGCCAGGTCCAGCACCGCCAGCGCGAGACGCATGTTACGGGGCACGTGGCCATCGCCTGCCCCACTCACCGCCAGTACGTCATCCAAGGCAGGCGCGCCGCCGGTGGGTGACGGCGGCAGTGGGTGGCGGCCCAGACTGCCCTCCGCCGGCCGCTTGGCGTCCGACGTCTCCACCAGGATGTTGAATGCGCGCAGGGAGGCGTCGCTGTAGCGTGTGCGGTCTGCCGGGTAGCCGCCGTACGTGTCAGGCGTGCAGGTGACGGTGGCATCCTTGTCCCAGCTGCCGGCGTACGCCCAGTCCTCCATGCCGCCCGCCACGGGGTACACCAGCTTGTTCAGGCGGTCCACCGGGTACTTGTCGCCCGCCAGCGCGCCCGCCACCTCGCGCATCACGGCGCCCACCGCGCGCTGGCCCGCGTCGTCCGGCGACTCTGAGTCGTGGCCGCCGTGGTTGGGCGAGCCCCACTCGTACGCGATGGCGCGCATGCCGCCGTGGAACGTGATGGCGGCGCGGAAGATGTGGTCGCGCCACACCTCGTTCACCGCGCGCGCCGCCGTCGTGCGCATGCACATGACGGGCGCCTGCGCGTACGGGAAGTCGCGGTTGGGGTCCATGCGGTTCTCCTCCCGCACGCCGGCATCGTAGCCGGCGGGGTTGGTGACGGGGATGGCCACCAGCAGGCGGGTGGCAAACAGGCGGTTCACCCACGGGTTGGTGCCCGCCAGCCGCACCGCCACCAGGTCCTCCACCAGGTGCAGCAGTGTGGTGGGCCCCACCACCTCGTCGCCGTGCAGATTGCCCGACAGGAACACTTGCGGCCGGCTCGCCAGGCATGCCTCTGGCGCACCCACCGCCCCGCCCCGCTCGCCGCACTCGTCCGCCCCACTGCCGCGCCACTCCGTCAGCGTCACAAACCAGTGCTCGCAGCTGCTCTCCTGCGGCGTGCCGCGACTGCACTGCCCCGGTGACGCCACGCCATACCGCGCCTGCGCCGACCACACCTGCACGTACTCCGGCGCCGCCGCCGCGAGCGCCTGCAGCCGCGCCACGATGGCCGCGTACGGCACGTACGTGATGGCGGTCGCCGCCACGCCCGCCTCCTCCGCACCCACCCGCACCCACCCATTGCTGCCGCCCGCCACCAGTATCGCCAGCGCCGCTGCCATTACCGTCGCCGCCGCCGCCCTCCTGCCGGCACCACCCCGCCGCTCCCTCCGCCGCTGCCGCATGGTGGCGGTGGGGGGAGTGAGGGGACAACTTAATTAGCTTAATAATAATATTAATGGTCGCAGCGCCACTTCACACAACCCGTTAAAATAGCATTATCTGCATGTGATATCGCATCTCGCGCATTAATATATTTGCACCGGCGCGGGCGGAAGGTGCCGCCATATCGGTATTCTGGTGCGTACCCCGGCCGCCTGCCGTTTGAAACACCGCCGCCCGCCCTTCTACCTACTACTTCAACTGCTGCTGGCGCCAGCACCACCGCTGCCGGCGCCACCGGCGGCGGGTTCTGAGCCTACTACGGCGGTACCTGCTGGCGCATCAGCGGCAGGGGCGGCGGCAGCAGCAGCAGCAGCAGCGGCAGCCTCGGCGGCCTCCGCCTCCAGGTCGTGGCCGCCGAGGCGGGTGGGCGCGTAGTTAACAAAGCAGGCGAAGGGGTTTTGGAGGCCCTTGGCGTGGCCCACGTGCTGGCGCGTGGGGCGCAGGCCCAGCAGGCGGCGCGCGTGCGGCAGCATGACGGCGCCAGTGCAGAGCATGACAGGGACGGCAGCGTGGCGGCGCAGCGCGTGCACCGTGGTGGTGAACGCCGCCAGGCAGTCCGGGTTCAGGAACGGCGGGTCCAGCGCAATGATGTCAAAGGTGGCGACCATGGCGGCAGGGAACTTGAGCGCCTCATTAAAGTCGTAGTGCACAAACTGGTCGCCAAAGCACTCAAACCGGGGGTCCACCTCAAACAGCACCGGCCGCAGGTACGCCGGCACCTTGCCTCGCCCCTCCAGCGCCCGCAGCGCCTTGTACGTGCTGGGGCACGACAGGAACGCCACATTGACGACCCGTGGCGCGTCACCAGCGCCGCCACCGGTAGAACCGCCGCCCCCGCTCTCGTATGCCTCCTCTGCCAGCGTCACCATCTCCGCCGCCAGCGCCAGTGACGTGTCCTCGTCGTACCAGAACTGCGACAGCTCCCAGTCCTCCCCCGTCGCCAGCGTCGCGCCGCGGTCCTCCGCCTCCGCCTCTGCCCGCTCCCGCGCCGCCGCCTGCT
>Ga0066256_1002662_pt1 | contig 19093 bp, 21 predicted proteins | sample ThiBio_1000_biof_FD_87107 | JGI IMG/M metagenome (GOLD analysis project Ga0066256, IMG submission 87107) | Wastewater bioreactor microbial communities from Cape Town, South Africa - Thiocy_expt_1000_biof (version 2) | ecosystem: Engineered > Bioreactor > Thiocyanate-remediating >... | reverse complement strand
TCGTCGACTGGTACATGGACGGCAAGATCCAGATCGACCCGATGATTACCCATACCCTCAAGCTCGAGGACATCAACAAGGGTTTCGACCTCATGCACGCCGGCGAGAGCATCCGTTCCGTCGTCGTCTTCTAGGGGCAGGCAACCAAGCACCTGCCCGCTTGCGCTCTCATTTCCCAGGAGGAACACACATGTCCGAGAAACTGCATCCGGCCATCGACAACGGATTGCCTAAGGAAAGTCCGGGCTTCACCGGCGGAACGCTGGTCTGCACCTGCACGAGCCGGCCGGTCAAGGTGAAGGTCAAGGGTCAGGTCCTGCACAACCACGCCTGCGGCTGCACCAAGTGCTGGAAGCCCGAAGGTGCGCTTTTTTCCGCCGTCGCCGTGGCCCCGTCCGACCATGTCGAAGTGGTGGAAAACGGCAACAAGCTGAAGGTGGTGGACGCCAACGCTCTTATCCAGCGCCATGCCTGCACCGAATGCGGCGTGCACATGTACGGTCCGGTCGAGCGCGACCATCCGTTCAAGGGGCTGTCGTTCGTCCATCCGGAACGGTTCGAGGAAGACGGTTGGTCTCCGCCCGGCTTTGCCGCTTTCGTATCTTCCATCATTGAGGCGGGCGTGGACCCCAGCCGCATGGACGGCATCCGGGCCCAGCTCAAGGGTGTCGGCCTCGAACCCTACGACTGCCTGTCGCCCGGTCTCATGGACTATATCGCCACATGGACCGCCAAGAAGTCCGGCGCACTGCCGGCCTGAACTAGCACAAAGCCGGGTACAAAGCGCCCAGCCATGATCGCCCCCTTCCTTTCCCTGAAACAACGGCAGTGGTCGATCGTGCCACCTGCTCTAGTTAGTCTTGGGCGGTGGTTGCAACGACCACCGTATTGGCCGGCGTGAATAGTCCAACCTATTGCACACACGCCGGCCAAGCTTTGCCTACCTCAAGAAGGCAAATGCAATGACACTGGTGCAGCCAGCCATTTTCCGTTGACGCCTTCCCGACGCGCTATTTCACGCCACAGCAAATCGACGTAAACGAAGGCGACGAAAGCGGAGCGGCAAGATGACATTCGACTATTGCGTGGTGGGTGCCGGCATCGTCGGTTTGGCCGTTGCAATGGAACTGCTACGGCGCGAACCGGGTACGCGCGTCGTCGTGCTGGAAAAGGAACAGGTCCCAGCCACTCACCAGACAGGTCACAACAGCGGCGTGATCCACGCCGGCATCTACTACCAGCCAGGTTCCCTCAAGGCACGCCTGTGCCGCGAAGGCGCCGCTGCAACCAAGCAGTTCTGCCGCGACAACAACATCGCCTTCGACCAGTGCGGCAAATTGCTGGTGGCCACCGACAAACTGGAACTCGAGCGCATGGAAGCGCTGGCCAAGCGTGCGGTACAGAACGACATCGAATTCGAACATCTCGATGCCGCGCAGCTACGCAAAGCCGAACCGCGTATTTCCGGACTTGGCGCGCTTTTGGTGCCTGCGACCGGGATCGTGAGCTATCGCAAGGTGAGCGAGGCGATGGCCGAGACAATCAAGGCGCAGGGAGGCGAAATCCGGTTCGGCTTGCCCGTCACGGCACTACGGGAAGACAACAATGGCGTCGTCGTCGAGATTGGCGGCGAAAGGATTGAAGCCAAGCGGCTGATTGCATGTGCCGGCCTGCAATCCGACCGGTTGGCGAAAATGGCCGGTCTGGAGATCGAGCATCGCATCGTTCCGTTCCGCGGCGAGTACCACGTGCTGCCGCCTCACCTCTCCAACATCGTCAAGCACCTGATCTACCCGATCCCTGATCCGGACTTGCCGTTCCTGGGGATCCACTTGACCAGGATGATTGACGGCAGCGTGACTGTGGGACCGAATGCCGTGCTCGGCTTCGACCGCGAGGGTTATCCAAAAGGCACAGTACGAGGAACGGACATTGCCGACATGCTGGGCTTTGCCGGCTTCTGGAAGCTGATCGCCGCCAACTGGCGCTCCGGCGTGACAGAGTTCGGGAATTCGCTTTCCAAGCGGCGTTATCTCGAAGCCTGTCGCAAATACTGCCCGGAACTCGAGATCGACGACCTGCAGCCGTGGCCGGCCGGCATCCGCGCGCAAGCGGTGATGCGGGACGGAACATTGGTGCACGACTTCCTGTTCGTGCAATCCGAGCGCATGCTGCATGTCTGCAATGCGCCCTCACCCGCAGCCACGTCAGCAATCCCGATCGGCAAGATGATCGTCGACAAGCTCTTGGCCGCGTGACAGCGACGAGAATGCAGCCGCACAGATTGATTCCGCCTGCCGCCACATCCTGTTGATTTCACAAATGTTCTTTTCTTCAGGCAGCGTGAGCCGCAAATCGGGCACAAGCGCCTAAATCAAGAAGCCGCGTCAACTTTTTTGGACAGGCGGCAGCGTTCCCAGGACGCCTGGATCAGAACGGGATTTCGTCGTCCAGATCGCGAGAGCCGCCACCACCGCCGCCACGGCTCGGGCTACCGCCACCACCGCGGTTGGAACCGTAGTCACCGGGGCCGGACTGGCCAAAGTCAGAGCTACGGCCACCGCCGCCGCCGGAGTAACCTCCAACCTGGCCACCCTCGCCTTGCCCGCGCGAATCCAGCATCTGCAATTCACCGCGGAACTTCTGCAGGACGATCTCGGTCGTGTAGCGCTCGACGCCGTCTTTTTCCCATTTCCGGGTCTGCAGCTGGCCTTCGATATAAACTTTCATGCCCTTCTTGAGGTACTGCTCGGCAACCTTGGCAAGGCTGTCGTTGAAGATGACGACCTGATGCCATTCGGTCTTTTCCTTGCGCTCGCCGGAATTCTTGTCGCGCCAGCTTTCCGATGTCGCAATACGCAGATTGACGACAGGCTCGCCCGAATTCAAACGGCGGATTTCAGGGTCGGCGCCCAGATTGCCCACCAGGATGACCTTGTTGACGCTACCCGCCATGATACTTCTCCACGCTTATCCGAAACGAAATTGCCGCAGCACCTTACAGCGAGCCGCCTTACTCCGCTCGACTAAGGGCCTCTTTCCCACAAGGAATTTGTTCTCTATATGTTCTAGTATCGTCTCGTGATCGAGTCAAGGAATTTTGAGTTGGCAAGACCAATCCACTTGCCGTCCACAATCTTGGACCGTCGATTTCTGTTGAGACGCTGGTTTGGCTGCTTCGATGGCCTATATTGAGGTCATGTTTTACAAATCGGCATTGTCCCTGACTTGCGCCTTGTTCTGCCTATCGAGCACCGCTTTGGCGGGTTCCAACACCAATTCTCAAACTAACTTGCCCGGCGTGACTGGCGACTATCGCATTGTCAAACCTCCGCAAGCGGAACCAGACGACACGGCTGGGCAGGACAAGACTGGCCAGTTCAAGATCGGAAATGTCGACGTACGAATTTCCGGGGACGTCACCATTGATGTCGGCGTCGGCTCGACCCGATCGCCACGGCACTGACACGGCCTTGCTGAAATGATTAGCCCCGCCGCTGCCAAGGCAGGATGACGGGGCTTTTAATGGGTTCAACCCATATTGCCGGGAGCGTTTCACCGACATTTTGTTTTCGGATGCCTCGCGGTAATCAACCGTCGATCCGACTATGGTTTCTGATTGTGAGGAAAACGACCACCCAGAACCGCGAACCAAGGGCCTTGATTGGGGTTCGTGCTGACCGTGGCTCTACTCAGAGCAGAGCCTGATGGGACTGTCCGGTGGAGTCATGCCTCTCTCCTTCTGTCCGTTGCACCAAGTGTCGGAAAGCGCTTCATTCGCTGGTCTGCGGCGTCTCGCAGACTGCCTGCCGGTTGCGAAGATCGCCGTGTGGCGATCGGCTCTCCTGACGTTCCAAGACTGGTCCTTCCTGGCACCCGCGTCAATCTTCAGCAGGCATATCGACCAAAAAGTGATCTTCTGTAACATGAATCCGCATACAGGTTTTGTCAGTAGCCTGTTCATTTTTTGTTCTTTGCGCTTGCCCACAGTCCGGAAAGACGCTTAAACGGCGGCGGGGAAGTGCGGCATCTCTCGAAACCGCACAGAAGCGACCTATATTTGCGGAAGGCCGGGACAACCCGCCATTCCGAGACATCATCATCTGAGGCGGCGGACCGGCCATGGCCGACCATAAATACATCTCCATTCGCGGTGCGCGCGAACACAACCTGAAGAATGTCGACCTTGATTTGCCGCGAGATTCCCTCGTGGTGATGACGGGACTATCCGGCTCCGGGAAGTCGTCGCTTGCCTTCGACACCATCTATGCCGAGGGTCAGCGCCGCTACGTCGAGAGCCTTTCTGCCTATGCGCGGCAATTTCTGGAGATGATGCAAAAGCCGGACGTCGACCAGATCGACGGCCTGTCTCCGGCAATTTCCATCGAACAGAAGACAACGTCGAAAAACCCGCGCTCGACGGTCGGAACCGTCACCGAGATTTACGACTATATGCGCCTTCTGTTTGCACGCGTTGGCGTGCCCTACTCGCCGGCGACCGGACTGCCGATCGAAAGCCAGACAGTGAGCCAGATGGTGGATCGCGTGCTGGCGATGGAGGAAGGCACGCGGCTCTACATCATGGCGCCGATCGTGCGCGGCCGCAAAGGCGAGTACCGAAAGGAATTGCTGGAGCTGCAGAAGAAGGGCTTCCAGCGCGTAAAGATCGACGGCGTCTTCTACGAGATTGCCGAGGTGCCGGCTCTGGATAAGAAATACAAGCACGACATCGATGTCGTGGTGGATCGCATTGTCGTGCGCCCTGACCTCGCCACCCGGCTTGCCGATTCCATGGAAACGGCGCTGAAACTGGCAGAAGGGCTGGTGGTAGCCGAGTTTGCCGACAAGCCGCTACCTGCCAGCGAGACCGCCGAAGAATCCGCCTACAAGTCCAAGAACGAGACGCATGAGCGCGTATTGTTCTCGGAGAAGTTCGCGTGCCCGGTTTCCGGTTTCACCATTCCGGAAATCGAACCCAGGCTATTCTCATTCAACAATCCGTTCGGCGCCTGCCCGACATGCGACGGACTGGGCAGCCAGCGGGCCATCGATGCGAACTTGGTGGTGCCCGACGACAACGTGTCGTTGCGCGACGGCGCGATCAGTCCGTGGGCGAAATCCACCTCTCCCTACTATTCCCAGACGCTGGAGGCGTTGGGCAAGGTCTATGGCTTCAAGCTGGGCGACAAATGGAAAGACCTCCCCGACGAAGCCAAGAACGCCATCCTGCAGGGCACGGGTGAGCGCGAAATCGCCTTCCAGTATGATGACGGGCTGCGCTCCTACAAAACCACCAAGACCTTCGAGGGCGTAGTCCCCAATCTCGAGCGGCGCTGGAAGGAAACCGAATCCGCCTGGATGCGCGAAGAGATCGAGCGCTTCATGTCGGCCACCCCGTGCCCATCGTGCAACGGCTATCGCCTGAAGCCGGAGGCACTGGCGGTAAAGATTGGCGGCAAGCATATCGGCGAAGTGACGCAGCAATCCATTCGCAATGCCAACAAATGGTTCGCAGATCTGCCAGCGCAATTGAATGAAAAGCAGAATGAGATCGCAGTGCGGGTTCTCAAGGAGATTCGCGAGCGGCTGCGCTTCCTCAACGATGTCGGCCTGGACTACCTCACGCTGGCGCGCAACTCCGGCACGCTGTCCGGCGGCGAAAGCCAACGCATAAGGCTTGCCTCTCAGATCGGTTCCGGCCTCACCGGCGTGCTCTACGTGCTGGACGAGCCTTCCATCGGCCTGCACCAGCGTGACAACACCCGCCTGCTCGACACGCTGAAGCACCTGCGTGACATCGGCAACACCGTCATCGTCGTCGAACATGACGAGGATGCCATCCTGCACGCCGATTATGTCGTCGATATCGGCCCTGCCGCCGGCATTCACGGCGGTCGCGTCATCGCCCAGGGAACGCCGCGAGAGATCATGGCCAATCCGGCTTCGATCACCGGCAAATATCTGTCCGGCGAATTGGAAATTGCAACGCCAGCCGAGCGCCGCCCCGGCAAGAAGGGCAAACGCATCAAGGTGGTTGGGGCGCGCGGCAACAACTTGAAGAACGTGACCGCTGAAATTCCACTTGGCACCTTCACGGCTGTGACCGGTGTTTCAGGTGGCGGCAAATCCACCTTCCTGATCGAGACGCTGTTCAAGGCCGCATCGCGCCGCATCATGGGCTCGCGCGAACATCCGGCCGAGCACGATCGCATTGAGGGGCTGGAATTCCTCGACAAGGTCATCGACATCGACCAGTCGCCCATCGGCCGCACGCCGCGTTCCAACCCCGCCACCTATACCGGTGCCTTTACGCCAATCCGAGACTGGTTCGCCGGTCTCCCGGAAGCGAAGGCGCGCGGCTACCAGCCGGGACGCTTCTCCTTCAACGTCAAGGGCGGCCGCTGCGAAGCCTGCCAAGGCGATGGCGTCATCAAGATCGAAATGCACTTCCTGCCGGATGTCTACGTCACCTGCGACGTATGCCACGGCAAGCGCTACAATCGCGAAACGCTGGACGTGCTTTTCAAGGGCAAGTCGATTGCCGACGTGCTCGACATGACGGTGGAGGAAGGCGTCGAGTTCTTCTCCGCGGTGCCTGCCGTGCGCGACAAGCTTGAAACGCTCAAGCAGGTTGGGCTCGGTTACATTCATATCGGCCAGCAGGCGACGACGCTTTCAGGCGGCGAGGCGCAGCGCATCAAGCTGGCCAAGGAACTGTCGCGCAAAGCGACCGGCAAGACGCTCTACATCCTCGACGAGCCGACGACTGGCCTGCATTTCCATGATGTAGCCAAGCTGCTCGAAGTGCTGCACGAACTGGTCGAACAGGGCAACACAGTGGTTGTCATCGAGCACAATCTGGAAGTGATCAAGACTTCCGACTGGGTGCTGGACCTCGGTCCAGAAGGCGGCGACGGCGGCGGCGAACTTGTCGCTTCCGGCACCCCAGAGGCGATTGTCGCCGAGCCGCGCAGCTATACCGGGCAGTTCCTGAAGGAACTGCTTGAGCGGCGGCCCAATGCACGAAAGGCTGAGGCGGCGGAGTAAGCGCAGCATGTCTCTTTGCAGGCCACTTGGGAATGTCCGAGGACTATCAACGCCGTTGCCGTTGAACACTGGGAACCAGAAACAGAGGCGCCAAGCATGACGAAATCCGGAAAGATCCGCGCCGGCATGGGCGGCTGGACCTTTGAACCTTGGGATGCGTCGTTTTATCCGGACAAGCTTTCGAAGGCCAAGCAGCTACAATACGCCTCGCGGCAAGTGCCGACCATCGAGGTCAACGGCACCTACTACTCGTCGTTCAAGGAGCCAACATTCGTCAAGTGGGCGAATGAGTCGCCGGACGGCTTCGTGTTCTCGCTCAAGGGCAACCGGTTCGTCACCAATCGCCGCGTGCTTGGCGAAGCAGGCGAATCCATGATGCGGTTTCTAGGTTCCGGCGTTGCCGCGCTTGGTGAGAAGCTGGGACCGATCCTATGGCAATTTGCGCCGACCAAGAAATTCGACCCCGATGATTTCGAAGCCTTCCTGAAATTGCTGCCGGAAAAGCAGGATGGCGTGAAACTCAGCCATGCCGTCGAGGTGCGCCACGACAGCTTTATGGTGCCTGAATTTCCCGCGCTCGCCCGCAAATACAATGCAGCCATCGTCTATGCCGACCACGATAAGTATCCAGCAATTGCCGATGTCACCGGAGATTTCGTCTACGCCCGGCTGCAGACCGGCAAGGATGAGAACCCGGACTGCTACGAGCCGGAACGGTTGGATCAATGGGCCGAACGCGCTAAAACCTGGGCTGAGGGCAAAGAGCCCGGCGACCTGCCGAAGGCAGATCAAAAGACAGCCCCAGCGGCGAAACCCCGCGACGTATTTGTCTATTTCATCACTGAAGGCAAAGTGCGGGCACCATTCGGTGCGATGGCGCTGATGAAACGCGTGCCCGGCGCGTAGAGCTTAGCAATGTGAATCCGAAAATACGCCCAACTCTTTGTTTTAACTAGTCAAAGAGGGCCGATAGCAGAGGGCGGCTCGGTTGAGGCACCGACGCCCTGTTCCGTTCAAGCGCCGCGTGCGACCCGTTCGATTTCCTCGCGAACAAGCCTCTCGACCAGGGTGGGAAGGTTGTTGTCAAGCCAGTCCTGCAACATCGGCTTGAGCATTTCCTCCGCCTTGTCGTCGAACGTCTTCTTGCTGCGGGTGGCGAAAGCTTCCGACAATTCGCCAAAGGCAGCGGCGACCTGACGGCTGGTCTGTTCGGACACGATAGCCAATCTCAAAGACGACTGATCCGCAACCGGTTCCATGGGCTCGATTTCTGCAAGGCTCGACGTCGCGGGCTTTGCCGGCTCGGCCCGGAAGGCTGGGGCAGCTATGTCGGCCTTGATGCCCGCACTGCTGTTGGCAACTGCTCCCCATGGCTGTTCATCAGCCAACACAGGCTCCGTAGCGCCTATCGCATCCACCCTGAGGTGTTCAGTCTCCTCGACGATTTGGCTCAGAGAAGGCGCGCCATTGGAAATCAAAGGGGCTGCCTTTTCGGTAGCAAGTTGCGCGCCAACTTGCGCCAAGGTGACGTGCGAACGCTGTTCTTCCTTCGGCACAGCGGCTCCAGCCTTCTCAACCGGGGTGACAACCGGCTGATCCAAGGCCGTTACCTCGGGTCTGGCTACCACAGGCTCGGTTCTCAATTCGGCCCGGAAGGCGTCAACATCAGCCGCAGCTTGCTTTGCCACAGGCTCAACATCTTGCGTGATACCCGACGCGTCATCAGATTGGCGTCCAGTATCGCTGTCTTCGATGATCCTTCTGATCGAAGCCAGGATTTCTTCCATGGAAGGTTCGCGCTGAGCGCTGCTTGCCGTAGCCATTGTCACTTCCGCCGCCCCCGGTGCCCGTTTCGCCAGCCAACCGCAGCTGTGTCCGAATCACGAAACAAGCGTAACCGACCAACGACCTTCCGAGAATCCCCAATGTGGAACCCGGTCGAATTTCAACAGATTACCGTCTGAAAGCGCCCCGAAGAGAGTTCATGGACGCACAAAACACCCCAAGGCGACCAGACATCAGGGACACAATAGTGCTTTGTATAACGCATGACGGCGACAGAAAATCTGTCGCCGTCATGGTTCAATATCCAATATTTACAGTGATTTAACGACCATCAGGCGTGCGAAGGCCGAACCACTTGTCCTTGACCGCCTCGTAGTGTTCCTGTGGCTGGTACTTCGTGACCTGCAATCCCAGCCGTTCGACCGACAACCGGCCCATCGCCTGCAGGATCGCATAGCTTGCCAGCACCACGTCCCGCTCGGATCCGGCCAGATTGATCTTGGCGCTGATCACGTCGGCCTGTGCGTTCAGCACATCGAGCGTGGTGCGCTGGCCGACATTCCGTTCCTCAACCACGCCGTTCAGAGCCAGTTGTGCAGCGTTGACCAGTGCCCGGTTGGCGACAACGCCCTCCTTTGCCGCGGCGTAGGAGGTCCATGCGGCGGTTACCGCCTGGCGCACCTGATCACGGCTGACATCAACCTCAATTCGAGCCTGGCTCAGCGATTCCTTGGACTTGCGCACCTGTGCCGACGTGCGGCCGCCCTGATAGATCGGGATGTTCAAAGTGGCGCCGATATTGGCTGAAGTCGTCTCGCCCGTCGACAAGGTGGACGCCCCGGACGAACTGACGTGGGTCTGCGAAATACCCGCTGAAGCTGTTACCGTCGGCAGCAGCGCGCCTTCCGCGGATTTGACCGAGAAGGCCGCTGCATCAACCAGGTGGCCCGTGGCCAGGATTGCCGGATGTTCTGCGGAAGCAACAGATACCGCTGAATCCAAGCTCGAAGGGATCTGCTTGCCCAGCGGCGAGGCCGCCTTCAGCTTGCCGGGTTCTTCGCCGACAAGTTGATGATAGATCGCTGCGCTCGCAAGAGCCTGAGCGCGGGCAGCGCTCACCTGTGCCTCTGCGCCAGAGCGGGCGGCATCGGCCTGCGCCACGTCCGTGCGGGTACCCTCGCCGACATCGAAGCGCGAGCGAGCGGCGCGTGCCTGCTCGTTGAGGAATTGCAGGTTCTGCTGGGTCAGTGACGCAACCTGACGGTCGTGGATCACGTTCATGTAGGCCTGCGCGGCGCTGAAGAGAATGTTCTCTTCCGTATTGCGCAGGCTTTCCTGCGAAGCGCGAACGCGGGCCTCGGCAGCAGCCACGTTGTTCTTGGTCTGGAAACCGTCGAACAGCATCTGGTTGATCTGCACACCGTAGCTGCCGGTGGTCAGGCGCGAAGTGCCAGTATCGCGGCGTGTATTGGTGTAGTCGATGCTTGCGGAGGCACCAACCGTCGGCCGCCATCCGGACTTGGCAATAGCCACGTCCTCATCGACGACGCGAACGCCGGCGCGAGCCGAGTTCAACTGCGAATTGTTCTGGTAAGCCTTCGACAAAGCACCGGTGATGGTCTCCGCCGAAACCGACAATGACGAAAGCGCGGTTGCAGAGACAAGCACGGCAGCAAAAATGGTCTTGCTAAAGGACGGCACGTCGACCCCTCAATCATTTATTCAACAGAGCCGCGCAGCCCAAGAATGCTTTCTTGTAAAGCAAACCCGGCCGCGCCCCCATTCCCACATCGCCGCCCGCACAAACCAAGCGGCTCAGAAACGACTTGCTAGCCTAGGCCAGCATGACATCGCGTCTGCTGCAAGAAAAATTCGATCAGAACTCAAAAACTCGGATACGTTCGAATCCGGGTAGTGGCTTAATTGCCGCATTAAATGCACGTCTACCCGTAACAATACCAGAGGTCTTAAGAAAAACACGGGCGACACCGGCGTTTCCGCGCCCCTCTACTGCAACCAGCCGACCTCCCTCGGCGAGCTGTTTGAGAAGCGCTTCAGGAACCTCTTGCACGCTGCCGCCGATAAAAATCACGTCGTATGGCGCGTTGGCGGCACGGCCTTCGCGAAGAGGTCCGGTAACCACCGTGACATTGGCGCAGCCGGCCTCGGACAGCGCGGAAGTTGCACGCTCCGCCAAGCTCGGGTCATTTTCCAGAGCAACCACCGAGCGCGCCAATCTCGACAAGATGGCCGCTGAATAGCCGGTGCCGCAGCCGACATCGAGAACAGAATCATTTTCTCCGACTTCCGCAAGTTGCAGCAGTCGGGCAAGAGGCGACGGCTCCATGAGAAAGCGCGGCGCATCCGAACCGGCAGCTATGCGAATGTCCTCGTCGATATAGGCCAGGTCGCGAACGGCAGGGTCGACAAAAATTTCCCGAGGCACATCAAGGAAGGCTTCGATCAATGGGGCGCTGGTCACGTCGGTGGTGCGAATCTGCCCGTCCACCATCTTCACGCGACGTTCGGTGAAATCAGCGCTCATATCCAAGCCGCCTCGCCCTTCGCGCAGTGTGCGCCTTATTCAAGCCGGAACGTATGACATCCCCACAAGAGATGCGGGAATTCCGGAATTTGGAGGCCTCGCCCGGAATCGAACCGGGGTGCAAGGATTTGCAGTCCTCTGCGTAACCACTCCGCCACGAGGCCTCATTCCTCCCGACGTTCAAGGCGCTTCAATAAGTTGGCGGCAAAGTGGCGTCAAGCACTCCCAACTCATTCCCAGCGCTTTCCTTCCCCTGCCCGCATCATGGTGCGGGCCTGCGTTGCAGGTCGGCAAGACGCCGGATGCGCGCGAATCGATCGGCCACGGTCGATCATCGCGATCACAAAACCGTGATCAGTGGAACCGTTTGAAACGGCACCCGTTTTTTTGCAGGCAACACTCTTAAGGGAGGCGTTTATGCGTTACATGAACCTAGTCACCCTGGCTCTCATCATCATTGGCGGCCTGAATTGGCTGGCGATGGGCGTTTCGGGATTCGATGTCATCGGCGCGATCTTCGGTGGTTCGGGCACCTCTGTGGCCCGTCTCGCCTATGTGGTCGTCGGTCTTGCCGCCATTTGGCAGCTCATGCCTGGTTTCCAGAGCCTCACCATGGGCGAAGTCGACGCCGAACGGCACATGCACCACCAGTGAATGCGGTTCTTGGGGGCGGCAGGGCAATCCTGCCGCTTCCTCTATCGGCGGGAAAGTAACAGGTACTCTCTTTACCGACCCGGTCTGCGGCGGCGCTCCCACCAAACGGCAAATCTTCGGCGCCAGCGGCGAACCGTCGCAAATTCGTAAGACAGCACCAAAAGTCCCAGCGGCACCATCCAGAAGCCCAGCACGGGCAAAAACCCAAAAATGCCCAGAACTATCAAACCAACGCCGATGACGATGCGCGCGCGGCGCGATCGCGGCATATTGAATTCGCGCCCGAAGACAGAGATTTTCCTTGCTGTCGCTGGCTGATCTTCGTGTTGCGAAACCATCTTACCCTATTGCGAACCCGGCCTCAGTACTCACTGTCCAAGGCATCCATGTTACGGTCGGCATGCCAATATGGTCGCAGCGCCGGCGTATTGCGAGAAAGGTCGCGCCGAGAACCGCAAAAAAATGCAATTTGCTTCTTTGCAAAGCCGAAAGGGGTTTGCTATAGGCTGCCCCGTTCGCATGAGCCTGCTGTTCCCCGGTAGCTCAGTGGTAGAGCAACCGGCTGTTAACCGGTTGGTCGCTGGTTCGAATCCGGCCCGGGGAGCCAATCTTTTCAATAACTTGGCGTAACCGCAAAACTGCACAAAAAGCCGATAGGTACGGTATAGGTACGGAATCGGCTTGTGCTTACCAGCAGTCGCCACCATTGGAACCATCGCCTTTGAGAGGCGTTGAAATTCCATGATGAAGCGAATCGCATTCTCATTTGTATTAATCGGCACTTTCGCGGTAGCGGCGATTCTGACGGAATTGGTGTTCCTGAATATGCCCACAGCGTCGGCAGCTTTAGACATGCAAGCCGCCGCCGCACCTTCATCCACGGATGATGTATGCGAATCCGCGACATGGCCGAACATTCCATCGCAGTGTTTGCAACGCGCCGATGATCGAAAGCCGCTTACGGCAATCGTTTTGACGGCTGCAAACTAAAAGCCCGGCCACGATTCGCAGCCAGGCTATCAGAATGTTCCAACAAAGGCCTCAGCGGCGAATGCGCGCCTTTTCAGCCTGCATGATGATGGTTGCAGCTGTGTCGCGGAGCCATGCAGCCATCCGGAGCATGCGGATTGCGAGATAGAGGCGAAGGACGCGTATCACCACGCACCGCCTTCCCATCCATCTGGCGTCAAACGGTATTCAGCCGCACAGCGCTCCACGCTCATATATCCGACGACTTTTGGGTGGATGCGCTCATCGCGAGTGACCAGTATTTCCACTTTCGCCCCGGTGACCGAACCAAATACTCGGAGGCGTGCACCTTCTGGCACACGATCACCAAGGGTGGCGATAAATGCGTCCCAATGTTCCTGCGCGGTGGCATCTCGGGTTGCTGCTTCAGATATTATCGGCGCAGCAACTGACGCTGCCGCCAACCCAGATAAAGCCGACTTCCGTATGAACAGACGGCGAGTAATCTTTTCCATCACACAGCCTCCCGCAAGCCGGATCGACAGATCACATCATCCCGTACGGTTGTCTCGATAATGAATACGCAGTGGATAGCCGGATCAACTTTAACGGCGATTGGGACGCCATAAAGGTCCCGCATCATATCGGCGAGAACCTCTGCAAGCTTATCGATTTGTCTCTGTTTCCTCGCCGCTCGGGTTATCGCGCGGGACCTGATGTCGTTTGCAAGCGCATGAACGCGCATGGTACTGCTGTTCGCAGCCATTCGATGATCCTCCTGTGATCGTCGTTTCGGTTAGAACTGGTTGGGTGTTGCAAGCACCCTTCCAGTCCGCTATTTATATGCTCATTAATTATTGGCCGTCAATTAATGAGCACAAAAAATATTCGTGGTCCCGGACGCCCTTCTGTAGATAGCGACTTGCTCCGATTTCGGGCTGAGCGCGATCTGCTCGACGGCATCGACGCTTTTTCTTCCAACGAACACGACAAACCCAAGCGGCCTGAAGCCATTCGCCGGATCATCCGCGAGTGGCTGACTAGCCATGGGTATTTGAAGTCTGGAAAATGATCTATGACAGTCGCCGCTCAAGTAACCGGTCAGGTATTTTGGCACCTGACAAGCCCGGACGACTGTCTTTTGAATAATGTCCGGCTGGGCAAGGGTTGGGCAGCCAGCATCTCCCACTATGTGGAGATGGCGCAGAATGATGGCTTTACGACCCAGTATTCGTCATTTCACAGAGACAAGGACAAAGAAGCTTTCTGGGAAAACACTCGCCAGGATAGCTATTCGAACCTCCCATCTCGGATGAAGTCACTTTATACGTTTGTTGCCAAAGCAGATGCGGAAGCCGCGCTATCCGAAAGAGGTTGGTTCGCCGATACCCAGCGTATCGTTATCGCGATACAGCCTGCATCTGATGCGAAAATCCACATAGCCGACGCGTCGTGGCTCGATTCCTTGCCCGAGACATGGGCGGAGAATGCTAACCACTACTGGCAAGGTGATCAAACTGCCAAACCCAAACCGGAAGCGCTGTTGCACGGTCGTTTTTATTGCCCGGGTTGGCGCTCACCACCGTTTGGCATTCTTGGGCGTCCGTCCGAGTATCGGTAATTATAGCGCAGCCTAATCCCGATCCAGTGAGTTAGCCCGGGCGGCGTTGGTTGGCGGAGGCGCGCGCGAATGCGTCAGGTCGCAATAAGGGCTTCTTCGGGGCACTCGACTTCCGTCCCATTGACGCCCTGCCCACCCGGCGCGATGGTGCCTGGGCTTGGGAGAGTGCGAATGACACCGGATGAAATGGCCGCATTTGAGCGGGAATACGCCATTAAGGCGCATGATCGGGATATCGAACAGCAAAATCGCCTGTTTGACACTGTGATCCAATATGGGCTTGCCGCGCTGAAGGGGTCTTCCTTGATCTGCGGAGGTTCCGTGGTGGTTGGCTTGGCTTTTGCAGGCACTCTGTATAGCTCAGAACCGGACACCGCAAAGGCACTGATCTATTCCGTTCTCCTCTTTGCAATGGGCGCGGTGTTCACAGGAATCGCTTCAGGTTTTGCGTATTTCTCGCAAGGTCGATACGCGCAAGCTGCATACGAAAAAGTTCATCAGTGGGAACATCCCTACGTTCTGCCAAAGCAGCCTGAGAACCCAAAACTCGAGAAAAAGGGCGACTTCTGGCGGAATGCCACCATCACCATGGTGATCATTTCATATGCATGCGTATTTGCCGGGATAGCTGCATTTTGGTGCGCTATCGCGTAAGCCATTCGCCTACGCCTCGATAGCTGCAACCTTGTCACCGGCATTGACAAAGAGGTCACGTACCGAACCCTCCGCCAGCGGGAACTTGACGCCCTGTTCAACCCGGCGCGATGGTGGCGCGGGGATTACTCCACCGGCCTCCGCTTCCTCATTGATATGGTATCGTCAGAAGATATTCCATGCCACTGCCACGATTCCGGCTCCTGCAACTTCGACTATTTTGCAGGAGCGATCATTTTCGTCAGTGTTCCATCCTTAAGCCAGAACTGGTGGTAGATTGAGGCTAGCGCATGGATTGCAATCAGTACGATGAAGACTGGTTTGTTCAACGAGTGAATGTCACCCCATGGATCGCCTACATAAAATGCTAGAAGTCCCACAATTGGCGTCGCCACTAGCAATAGGTAGAATAGCCCATGCGACGCACTTGCTAACATCTGCATCCATCTAGGGCTCTGGTTTGCAGGCATGGGAGCGCCGTGGATAAAGCGAATGACAATACGCAGAACTATCAGGGCGAGGACAGCGATCCCCACCCAATAATGCGCAAGGCCTAGTGTTTCATCCATTCCTGATACCACCCCTCCCTCTTCCTTGGCGTCGACAACAGTCGTCATGCTCTCGCCAAAGAAAAGCTGGAATAATACCAGCGCCGCGATGACCCAATGCATCGCGATTTGCAAAGATGAATAACCTTGTCTACTTTTAGCCATTTCCATCCGCCTCGGATTGAAGAACGTCGCGTCCATTTATATTGATTAGAGCGGAAATAATGGCAGAATTTCGCTCACCTGGCGCGGAACTCAAGTGGGAGATTAAACGTGGACGGATCTGAAAAGTTCATGCATTTCAAACCGCCCATTAATGCGTTCAGTTTCTGGCGGACAAATATGGTGCGCGAATCGGATACGCGGTGACGGGTCCTTTCCTCGAGCAGCCGCCATCAGGATTGGCACTCTTCGGGGCCGCAGTGTCGTCATCCCGGCTCCATGGCGCAAAGGCAAACCGCTAACCCGCAATGCTCGCAAAAGGGTCGGCAGACCCGCAGCTAGTCCCTCTCGGGCGCTAGAAAGGGGTTATCAGCATTCGTAACAAATGGATCGGAAATGTAGCCCGCCAAAGTGTCAGCGAGAGCGGCTGTCAATTCTGCCATATTCTGCAGTCCCGATGCATGAAAACTGAGAAGGCGACGGGCCAGGAACAGCCTCGCGGGATGCCGAGCATCCAAGCCGGCCTGGGTGCAGTAATCATCCAGAAATTTCGCGAGAAATGATAGCTGGTCGGAATCGGCATAGCCGTTGCGAAACATTACGCTTCTCCCTTTAGATGGGGCGAAAGCGTGATGAACTCTTCCAAGCACCGGAGCGCCTTAAAATGTGACCGGTGACGGGGGCCAATATATGCTTATGGACCCCGTTGCGAAATTAACTTTGACATAGCAGCAAAAAAAGCCCGCCTAGCGTGAACTGGGCGGGCGCAAATCTTGTTCTATCCTTCACAGGCCGACTAAACCAGCCGCATGCTGCCGATCATCTGGCCCGTGGCTTTACCCTCTTTTACCGAATCTGCCACATACGGGGATGGGGTTTCTTCGCGGGGCAAGGCCTTTGCCACGCATTGTCGAGCAACACTCATGCGATGGGTCGCTCTCAAGGGGGATAACATGCACAGTTTGAAATTCGCTCTTGTGGCGCTGGCGTTAGCTCTAGCCGGGCTATTTTTACCGGCTTTTAGTTCGCCGGCTTTTGCACAATCATGCACGAGCGACGGGAGCGGTCGGTGCTGTTTAGGTGGCGTATCCACGTCGATTGTCAAGAAAGGCCACTTCCAGACAAACGGTAAGGGGTATTCGAAGGGTGAAGAGCATCATTCATACGCGGTGAAAATACCCAACAGTTGCAATGTCCCGCTAGTTGTGGGGATCGAGTTCGATTGTCGCTTCTCTGGGCAAATCATTCCTGGAGAGGACAGAATTCCACCGGGGGGTAAGGTAAAAAGATATGACGTTCTGCGACCGGGCTGCCGGTTTAACGTATGGGAGAAGGTCAAAGGCAAACGAGCGGATTTGTCGGGCGGCAATGCTCAGTCAAGCAAGAATTCTGCGCCCAAAGAGAACAAGGGAAGCGCAGCGAATTCGGCAGACGGTCGGGGGAAGCATCCTAAATATGCCCAACTGACGGCTAAGCAGCGAGCCGACTATGACGGCTGCCTTGCCGCCGATCCAACCTGGCCTGAAAAGTCATACAATGACGTTACCAAAGCTATGGCTAATTCTTATAGCGGCAGTCGCCGAAAAGCATATGTCGATGCCAGGCGGCAATTGTTTTCGGCCTGCACCTTGCCTGGGAAGATCATGGTCGAGGAACGAGTTTCCTATTGCTATTACAGCGCGCGTTACAACGACCATGTGATGAACATGTTTGCTCAATGGGGAAAGACCCCGCCGGGACGGAAGTATCAAGCAGCTTTTGATTCGTGCAGCCGCCAAGAAAGCTCATTGATCTATGATCGGATCAAGACTGATCAACAGACCAAGAATGAGGCCAAAAGTGCGATGGATGCAAAGCCCGGCAATAGGCGGAGCGGAAAAGGCGCAGGCACTGATGGCGTATGCGCATGGAGCACACAGAAGTGCAAGGCCTTGGGCCTACAATGACCGCCCACCCCAACAAATTTTGAACGAGGATACGCTTGACCCTAGGGTTGATTTTTTTGATGTGGCTCGCGTTTCCCAACGACACTTATTCCTGCGGGCCGCGGTTCCCAATTTTACAATGGGAGCAACTGAACTCGGCGACGTAAACGCGTTCAGCGACGCCGAGCGGGACGACCATATTCCCGAGCCGGGAATATGGTCAGAGGACCGACGAGCACGACCCAAATCTTCTTGCCAAAGGAGACCAGCAAACCGCCGACTGATGCTGCAACGCTGTCATGGCCTCAAAGCGCATGGAGCAGGCCCTGTCTCTGGTGGCCCACGAGTTCGACGTGAGTTGTCGGAGGCATCTTCAAGGGTCTGGATGGAAATTAACAACCACCATTTCACGACCTTCCGTTCGTCTCCCGGCTCCGGCCGGGGTTCTCGTTTGGCTTACATGCCGGTCACCAGAATCCCTTGTGTCCTTCGACTATCTCCTGTTCCAATTCAGGATATGGCCCTCTCACCTGGACCTTCCGTTGACCTGCCTCGAAGATGCGATGACAGGTCAAATCCATCGTCAGGTTTTCGGGATTGTCGCCGGTAAGTTCGGCAAGCCTCTTCTCTGCCAAGCCGTAGACGACCGTGCCGATCCCGGCCCAATACGCGCCGCCGGAACACATGCTACAGGGCTCGACCGAGGTATAGAGCGTGCACTGCTCCAGGAATTCTGGATCGAATTTTTTGGCGGCCTCGCGGGCCACGTTCAGCTCTGCGTGACCGATGCCCTTGTCCTCGGAGAAGGTGTTCCCGAATGAGATTAGAGTTTCACCATCGGGCCCGACAAGAATGGATCCAAATGGATGATTTCCCGCTTCCCGGCTCCTTTTGGCGATTTCAATGGTTTCCCGAAGACACTCAACGTCGGTTCGCATGGTTTTCCTCGAAATCCGTTGCGCTCGATATCTGGCGGGCCCATGAGTGTATCATCGCTCAGTAGCTCGATAATTTCCAGCCACGCAAATTCGGGTCGGTTTCGCTAACACCGGCGACGCACCGGGTCGCCGCTCTATGACGGGCTTTTTTGTGCGCGCCATTTTCATCGGCCTGCCTCAGGAGTATGCTGGGTTGTCGTCCATTCTCGGGGGTTTGGAAGCTAGGCCGTGTGGACGAATTGACT
>Ga0066256_1001080_pt1 | contig 19093 bp, 14 predicted proteins | sample ThiBio_1000_biof_FD_87107 | JGI IMG/M metagenome (GOLD analysis project Ga0066256, IMG submission 87107) | Wastewater bioreactor microbial communities from Cape Town, South Africa - Thiocy_expt_1000_biof (version 2) | ecosystem: Engineered > Bioreactor > Thiocyanate-remediating >... | reverse complement strand
CATGGCGAAGCTGCTCGCGCAATCGAGAATGGCGGCCGGCGCGATGACTGCCGAAAGCGGCAGACCGCCTCCAAGCCCCTTCCCGAGCACGAGGACATCGGGAGCGAAACCTTCATGCTCGAAGCAGTGCAGGCGGCCGCTGCGGCCAAGGCCGACCTTCACTTCGTCGCAGACCACGAGGATGTCATGCGCATGGCAGATCGCGGCGAATTTGCGCAGGAAGCCATCGGGCGGCACGATGAGGCCGCCATCCGACTGGATCGGCTCGATGAAGGCGGCGCCGATCGAGCCCGCCGGAGCGGCGGCCAGCCGCTCCTCGAGCAGCTTGAGCACGGCCTCGCCCGTCGCATCGTCCCGGTAGGGGTCGGGGTAGGGCAGCAGGATCAGCCCGTCTGCCTTCGCGGCATCGGCCTGGACGGTGTGGCCCGAAAAGGCCATCGATCCGACCGGGCAGCCATGATAGGCGCCGATGAAGGCGATGACGCCGGCGCGGCCCGTCGCTTTCACGATGGCCCGGTAGGCGGCCTCGTTGGCGTCCGAACCGGAATGGCCGAACCAGACCTTGTGTGTTCCACGGCCGTGAAAACCGTCCAGCAGCCTCTCGGCCAGGGCCACGGCCGGCGCATTCGAGGCGGAAAGAATGCTGGCGCCCGCCGGGTTCGCGGCCGCGCGGGTTACGGCCTTGACGATGGCCGGATGACCGTAGCCGAGGCTGGCGGCACCCCAGGCGCCGGAGAGATCGATGAGTTCACGGCCATCTTCCTCCACGAGCCGCGTGCCTCTTCCGCCGGTCACCGCAAGCGGAAAGAAACGGAGCTTCTGCAGGTTGCCGATTGCCTCTGCATCGCGGTCGTAGAGAGATTGCGCCATCATCCATGCTCCTTCGATGCGGCCAGCAGGCAGCGGGTGAGGCGATCGCCCCATGCATCAACCCCGGCAAGCGTGTCGATCAGGTCATGGCGCACTTCGATCAGCGCGCCGTCGAGCCCACGGGCATCGGCATGGACCGGCACCGTATAGTCCTCGTCCGGATGGATGGTGTAGGGCTCGTTGTCGCCGATCGTCAGGTCGCCCTCGCCGCGCAACTCCCGGATCAGCGTCTGGCCGAAACCGGCGGCTGCGCCGTACAGGATGCCCGCATGCCACGGGCGCTGCCGGCCGAGATAGACCGGGGTGAAGGAATGGATGCCGATGACGATCGGGCGCTTGCCCTGCGACTGGAGCAGGTCGAGCCGCCGCGCGATTGCGTTCGCATACGGCGTGAACAGGGTTTTGATGCGCTGCTCGCGCTCAGGCGCGGACAGGTCGATATTGCCGGGAATCTCCGTCGCCTCGCTGATGTCCGGGATCGCCGACGGGGCGTCCAGCGGCCGGTTGCAATCGATGACGAGGCGCGAATAATTGGTCATGAACAGCGGCGCGTCGAGCGTGCGGCTGAGATATTGGGAGAGGGCGCTGACGCCGATGTCCCAGGCGATGTGGCGCAGGCGTTCGGCTGCCGGCAGGCCAAGATCGCCGAGCGCCCGCGGAATGCGGTTTGAGGCGTGCTCGCACAGGAGCAGGTAGGGCGAGATGCCGTCCGGATTGATCGCCGCATAGGGCGGCGGCTCATCGATGGCCAGCAGCGGCTGGCCGGGATCGTGCCGCCATCGATTTTCCGTGCGTGGAATGACTTTGCTCGAGGTCATGATCTTCCCGCTCAATAGACAGTCGCGTAGCGCTCGCAGAGTTCTGCGGGCGAAAGACCCTCGACAATCTCGATCTCCTTGCGCTTCATGGCGAAGTAGCAATCGAGGAAGTCCTTCGAGAACCAGCCGGTCACCACCGTATCGGCGGCAAGCGTGTCGAGCGCCTGCCCCAAGCTTGACGGCAGGCGACGGATGCCGAGCCTGGCCTGGTCGTCGGCCGAGAGGGCGGAAGGATCGGAATTGATCAGCGGCGGCTGTTCCAGCCCGGCGCGAATGCCTTCGAGACCGGCCCTGAGCACGACCGCAAGGGCGAGATGCGGGCTCGCGCAGGCGTCGGCGGCGCGATATTCCATGTTGAACTGTCGGGCCGGATCGCTGCCGGGCAGATCCGGCGTCGGGCAGATGCGCAGCGTCGCCTCGCGATTTTTCTCGCCAAGGCAGGTATAGGCCGCGCTCCAGTGGTGCGGCACGAGGCGCATGTAGGAGAGCACGGACGGGGCGGTAAAGGCGACAAGCGCCGGCAGGTGGCGGATGACACCGGCGGCGAAGGCGCCGGCGACCCGGGAAAGCCTGCCGGGGCGCGAGGCGTCGAAGGTTGCGGGGGCGCCGTCGAGATCGGTGAAGCTGACATGCAGGTGCACGCCGTTGCCGACGCCGTCCGGATCGGTCTTCGGCGCGAAGCTGGCGTTCCAGCCGAAGAGGGCGGCGACCTCCCGGGTGACGGCGCGGATCGTCGCGCCTCGGTCGGCGGCGGCAAGGGCCGCAGCGGGGCGGCAGGTGATCTCGAACTGGTCCTTGCCGTATTCTGGCAAAAACATTTCCGGCTCGACCCCGGCCTGCTTGAGCGCAGTCATCAGCAGCGGGCCGAAAGGCTCGGCGCGGCGCTGGGCGCGTAGGCCGAAGGCCGGGGCGGCGGGCCAGTCTGCGCCGAGGATCTGGAACTCCTGCTCGACCGCGCCGACGACCTTCAGCCCGGCATCGCGCTCGAATTCGGCTAGCGTCGCCTTGAGGAAGCTGCGCACGCAGCAATCCCAAGGCTCACCCTTCAGGTCGGTAATGTCGCAATGGTAGAAGTGAAGTGGCGTTACGTCCGGCAGGCAGGTGACGCGCGCCCGGCTAGCGGCATCGGCCATCAGGCGCAGGTCGCCGGCGGAGCCCCAGGGATTCGGATCGGCGATCAGGTCGAATGGCGTCAGCGCCAGGTTGGCGGGCACCCAGCCCACGCCCTTGCGCAGATAGTCCTCGATGTCGGCGGCGGCGAAGCTGCGGCCGCGCGTGATGCCGGCAATATCGGTGGTGACGAAGGTTGCAAGTTCGGTCGGATCGTCGAAGGCCGCGCCGGTGCTGCTGTCGTTCATGATGGTTCCCTCGGGGATCAGGCTTGGCCGAGCGCGGCGAGGCGGCGCAGGACGGTGTCGGTATCGGTGATCCAGCAATAGCCGGAATAGGCGCGCATCGCCGCGTCGTGACGCTCCTGGCTGTAGGTGGCGCAGGCGTCCTCGACGACGGTCACCAGATAGCCGCGGTCGGCCGCATCGCGAACGGCCATGTCGACGCACTGGTCGGTAACGACTCCGGCAATGATCAGGTAACGCGTGTTGAGGTTGCGCAGAACATAGTCGATATTCGTCGAATTGAAGACGCCGGATGAGGTCTTGGGCAGCACGATCTCGTTGTCGGCGGGCGCCAGCGCCGGGATCACCTGACCCTCGGGCGCGCCCTTCGGCACATGCATGTCGGAAAGCTTGTGGTCCAGGGAGCGGTCCCGGCCGTCGAGCGTCAGGCTCTCGATGATCGTGTGCAGCACGTTACAGCCGGCCTTGCGGCCCGCCTCCAGGATGCGCACCTGATTGGGGATCACCATGTCGCGCAGGCGCCGGTGGTAATAGCTGTCGGCATCCTGCGGATGGGTGGGGTCGAGATTCGGCTCGCACCAGATGCGTTGCATGTCGACGTAGAGAAGGGCCGTCATGCCGGCTTCGTAAGCGCTGTCGCGCCGCAGCAGATCCTTGCCGTATTGCACTTCGATCGCACTCATTCCTGTCCTCCGATGGATATGGTTTTGCCCATGCGGGCGAATGTCATCTGTTGCTGTCGCCGGGTGTCCCATAGGCGTCCTCGGTGATGGCGTAGGCGCGCCGCAGCTCCTCCATGCGCTCGATGCGGCCGCGCGACTGGCTGGCGAGGCGCGCGGTGAGGCCGGCGATCAGCGCCTCCGTCTGGGCGATGGCGGGCACCATCGTATCGTATGGCGAGACCGTATCGACCGGCGCCATCAGCGTGACGGAGGCGAATTCGGCGATCGGCGACACCCAGCGGTCGGTGAAGAGCACGATGCGCGCGCCCTGCCTTGCGGCCTGTCCGGCAAAGCGGATCGTGTCGATCTGGTAGCGCCTGTAATCATAGACGAACAGAACGTCGCGCTTGCCGAAATCGACGAGACGGTCGACCTGGTCGGCCTGCGAACCGTTGATCCAGTGGGTTTCGGCGCGCAACTGTTTCATATGCGACCACAGAAGGCCGGCGAGGAAGCCGCTGAAGCGTCCGCCGAGGCAGTGGACACGCGTGGACAGGTCCGCGCCGGCTTCGACGGCGGCTTCGAAATCGTGCGGCGGCAGCATCTGCATGGACGACTCGAGCGCGTGAATGCTGGCGCGCAGGAAATACTGGTAGAAATTCTCCTGCTCGAGCAACGGCTTGCGCGTATCGAGCATCGAGAGCGGCGAGCTCATGCGTTCCTGCACCTCGCCGAGCAGCGCGGCCTGGAATTCCGGATAACCCTCGTAACCGAGCTTGCTGGTGAAACGCACCACGGTCGGATTGCTGACACCCGCGGCGGCGGCAAGGTGCGCGACCGTGTTGAGGCCGGCCGCCGGATAGTTCGACAGAAGCTGCCGCACGATTTTCAGCTCCGCCCGGGTAAAGGCGATCTGCCCGTCCGTCAGGCGATCCCGAATGGCCATTCCTTGCCTCCCCTCAATGATCGGCGTTCGTGGCGCGATTTTAATTTTGTTACATTCTTGCTAGCAGACAATAAAAAATGAAACAAGATTGACATACGCGTTTTCTCGATTAACGTTTGTTGCGGGAACGGGCTCGACAAACGAAGCCTTCAATCGGGAGATAGCTGATGGTGCGCATACGGCGTGGAACCGTCGTCGGGATCGTCGCGACGGCGCTCCCCCTGGTGGTCGCGGCCCTGGTGGCGAAAGGACTTTTTCCGGGTGCGGGAGAGCGGCTGGTGACGCTGTTCCTGATCAATGTGGTCGCCGTTCTCGGCATCGGCGTCTACAGCGGCAATTCAGGCATCATCTCCTTCGGCAATGTCGGCTTCATGGCGGTCGGCGCCTATGCCTCCGGCCTGCTGACCATCAATCCGGTCGTGCAGAAGACGGCGCTGCCGCACCTGCCGGAATGGCTGATGGGCTGGGGCATGTCCTTCCTGCCGGCGCTTCTTGTCGCGCTCGTCGTCGTCGTCCTGGTGGCGGTCGCCATCGGCGTTCCCGTCGCCAGGCTCGGCGGCTCGTCGGCCTCGATCTGCACGCTCGGCTTTCTGGTCATCGTCCACGTCGTGCTGGTGGCGTCGAGCGATTTCACCCGCGGCAGCCAGACATTTTTCGGGATTCCCCGGGCCGTGAACCTGTGGGTGGCGCTGCCTTTCGCGGTTCTTGCCGTCGCCATCGCCCGCGCCTATCGCGACAGTGCAGCCGGGCTGAAACTGCGCGCCTCGCGCGAGGATGAGATCGCGTCCACGGCGGTCGGGGTCGATGTGCGCCTGCACCGTTTCCTCGCCTGGGTGCTGGGAGCGCTGCTTTCGGGTGCGGCCGGCGTGCTGTTTGCGCATTTCATCGGTGCGTTCTCGCCGAAGGACTTCTATTTCAACATGACCTTCATGCTGCTCGCCATGTTGATCCTCGGCGGCATCACCACCGTTTCCGGCGCAGTCGTCGGCGCGGCGATCATCATGGTGATCGTGGAGCTGCTGCGCAAGCTCGAAGGCGGCGTCGATCTTGGCTTCCTCGCCCTGCCGACCGTCTTCGGCCTCACCGATATCGGCATCGGGCTTGCCATCCTGCTCGTCATGTACCGCCTGCAGGACGGCATTCTGGGCGTGCGCGAGATCGACGAGCAGGTGCCGTTCCTGAAACGTCTTTCGGCCGGCGCCGCAAAGCCGCATGAGCGGCAGCCGGTGCAGGTCCCGCCTGCCGGAACCGGCACGCTGCGGGTCGAAAACCTCGGCCGGCGCTTCTCCGGGCTGGTCGCGCTGGAAAGGGCGGATTTCGAGATTCGTCCCGGCCTCGTCACCGGCTTGATCGGCCCCAACGGCGCCGGCAAGTCGACGCTGATCAACAGCGTCTCGGGCGTCGTGCCGCCTTCGACCGGCCGGGTGATGATCGACGGCGTGGATGTGGCGTCGCTTCCCGTCCACCGGGTGCCGGTCAGCGGCCTCGCCCGCACGTTCCAGAACATCCGCCTTTTCAGGAATCTCACCGTGCTGGAAAACGTGACGGTGGCCGCGAGCGCCATCGCCGGCGACCGCGATCCGGCCGACATCGCCCGCGAGGCGCTTGCCGAAGTCGGGCTCGGCGAGGTCGCCGGCCAGCTTGCGGGAACGCTGTCCTACGGCGCCCAGCGGCGTCTCGAAATCGCCCGGGCATTGGCGCTGAAGCCGCGCTATCTGCTGCTGGACGAACCTGCCGCCGGCATGAACCCCGCCGAAACGCAGGAATTGATGGCCGTGCTCGACCGCATCCGCACCCGGCATCGCCTCGGCCTGCTCGTGGTCGAACATGATCTGAAGCTCATCATGCGGCTCTGCGACATCGTCGTTGTGCTCAACAAGGGCCAGCAGATCGCCATGGACACGCCGGCGGAAATCCAGGCCGATCCCGCTGTCATCGAGGCCTATATCGGCCGTCGCCGTGCGGCGGCGGCGCCTGCGAACGCCGCGCCCCGGCCGGGCCTCGATCCGCAAGCCGCCGGCAAGCCCGCATAATCACCAGAGGAGCATAAGAATGAAAACGATGTTGAAGGCATTTTTCCTGTCCACCGCGCTCGGCGCGCTTGCATTTCCGGCATTGGCCGAGGATCTCGTCATCGGCCTCGCCACCGCGCAGACCGGAAGCCTTGCGCCCTACGACCAGCCTTCGCTGAAGGGCTTCGAAATGGCCGTCGAGGAGATCAATGCCGCTGGCGGCATCGCCGGCAAGTTCCCGATCAAGCTGATCGCCAAGGATACCCGTTCGGATGCCGCCCAGACCGCGCTGGTCGCACAGGAACTGGTCGACGAAGGCATCAGGATACTGATCACGCCCTGCGACGCCGATCCCTCGATCGCCGCCGGCCAGATCACCCAGGCCGCGCAGATCCCGGCCTTCTCCTTCTGCGCCACGACGCCGACCATGCCGCTGGCGGTTGGCGACTATATGTTCGGCAATTATCCCGCCGACAACGTCCAGGCCGCGGTTCTGGCGAATTACGCCACGGAAAAGGGTTTCAAGACGGCTTACGTGCTGAAGTCTCCCGACACCGCCTATACGCTGAAGCTGCCGGAATATTTCGCTACCAGCTTCAAGGGCAAGGGCGGCGCGGTGATCGGCGAGGGCACCTACAGCATGGGCCAGCAGGATTTTTCCGCCGAAGTCACCAAGATCAAGGCCATGAACCCGGCGCCCGACGTCATCATGACGGCGGCCTATGAGCCGGATTTCCCGGCCTTCATCCGCCAGTTGCGCGGGGCGGGCGTCGCCACGCCGATCCTCGGCAGCGACGGCATCGATTCCCCCACCACCTTCGGCCTCGGCCCGCTCGTCGATGGCGTGGTCTTCACCACCGCCGGCTTCGCCGCCGAAGGCAGCCCGCTCGCCGCGTTCAACGCGAAGTACAAGGCGAAGTACGGCCAGGATCCGGATACCGTCTACATCGCCAACGGCTATGATCTCGGCAAGGTCATCGAAGCCGCCGTCACCAAGGCCGACAGCGTCGAATCGACCGCCATTCGCGATGCGATCGCCTCTCTCGACGGCGTCGAAGGCGTCACCGGCAAGATCAGCTATGTCGGTACGCAGGGCATGCCCCTGCGGTCGGTCTCGCTGGTGCGCATCGAGGGCGGAAACCGCTCGCTGGTCAGCAAGGGCACGCCGGCGGCCGCCGATATTCCAGCCCCCTGATGTTCGAGCAATGCCTCCCGGCGACAGCCGGAAGGCTTTTTCATCCCCATGTGGCTGAGGCGGACGAACCCGACGATGCGTGACAATCCCGACCAGATCCCCTTGCTCGAGGTCAGCGGCCTCAAGGTCGCCTATGGACCGGTCGAGGCCCTCAAGGGCGTCGACCTCAAGGTCGGCAAGGGCGAGATCGTGACCTTGCTCGGCGCCAATGGCGCGGGCAAGAGTTCGACGTTGAACGCGCTCGTCGGCCTCGCCCCCAAGAAGGCCGGCCGCGTCGTCTTTGCCGGCAAGGACATATCCGGCCTGCCGCCGGAGATGATCGTGCGCAGGGGCATGACGCTGACGCCAGAAGGGCGCCGCATCTTCCCGACGCTGACGGTCGATGAGCATCTTCTCCTCGGCGGCGCCATGCACGGGGGCAGGGGACAGCTCGACGCGGTGCGCGAGGACATGCTGTCGCGTTTCCCCATCCTGAAGGAGCGGCTGCACCAGAAGGCCGGCTCGCTCTCCGGCGGCGAGCAGCAGATGCTGGCCATCGCCCGTTCGATGATGTCCTCGCCCGACCTGCTGCTGCTCGACGAGCCCTCGCTCGGGCTTGCGCCGCAGATCGTCGACCAGATTTTCGAGCTGATCGCCGGCCTGCGGCAGCGGGGCCTGACGATCCTCCTGGTCGAGCAGAACGTCGCGCTTTCGCTGGATATCGCCGATGCCGGCTATGTCATGGCGAACGGCCGCATCGTCCTGTCCGGATCCGCCGCCGATTTGCGCAATTCCACTGAAATCCAGGGCGCCTATCTCGGGGCGTGACCGGCAAGAGGGAAAACCATCCATGGACATGTTCCTGCAACAACTGGTCAACGCCCTCAGCCTCGGCGGCACATATGCATTGCTCGCGCTCGGGCTTGCCGTCGTCTTCTCGATCATGGGCCTCATCAACTTCGCCCATGGCGAACTGATGACGGCCGCCGGCTACGGGCTCTGCTTCGCGCTGCTTGCCGGCCTGCCTTTCGGCGTCGCTGTCGTCATCGCGCTCGTCGTTGCGGTCGTGCTGGTGCTGTTGATGGAGCGCATCGCCTTCCGGCCCGTGCGCGGCGCAAGCGGCACCACCCTGCTGCTGACGAGTTTCGCCGTCAGCGCCATCCTGCGCGTCCTCTTCCAGAATTTCATATCGGCGCGCCCCAAGCCCGTGCCGATGCCGATGAGCCTGTCCGGCACGATCGAGATCGGCGGACTGCACATCGGCGTCATCCAGGCGATTTCGATCCTGGTCACCGTGCTGATGCTGGCCGGGCTCAATCTCTTCCTGCGCACGACCGTCTCCGGCCGGGCGATGCGCGCCGCTTCCGAGGATTTCGCCATCGTGCGCCTGATGGGCATCCGCGCCAATGCGGTCGTCGCCACGGCTTTCGCCATCTCCGGCCTGCTGGCGGGCGTCGCCGGCATTCTCTGGGTGGCGCAGCGGGGCAGCGTCGATCCGCTCATGGGTTTCCTGCCGGTGCTCAAGGCCTTCATCGCTGCGATCATCGGCGGGCTCGGCAGCCTGTCCGGCGCGGTCGCCGGCGGCTTCCTCCTGGGCTTCATCGAGGTCTTCCTGCAGGCCTATCTGCCGGAAAGCCTGCTGAGCTATCGGGATGCCTTCACCATCCTCCTGGTGATCGCCGTCCTGCTTTTTGCCCCGCAGGGATTGCTGGCGCGCAAGACGGTCGTCAAGCTCTGACGCGCCTCATCGCGCGCAGGGTCTGCGCCAGCCGGGCCGGAGCGACGGCCTTGCTGAAGAACCAGCCCTGGAAATGATCGCAGTCCATCTGCGAAAGCAGCGCCAGATGCTCGGCGGTTTCGACGCCTTCGACGGTGACCCGCTTGCCGAGGTTGTGGGCGATGTCGACCACGCCGCGGATGATCGCCCGGTCTTCGCGCGAGGCGGCCATGTTGGCGACGAAGCTGCGGTCGATCTTCAGGCGATCGATGGGCAGGTGGCGCAGATGGGTGAGGGAGGCATAACCCGTGCCGAAATCGTCCAGCGCGATCTCGACGCCGGCATCGTGCAGGCGGCGCAGGCCGTCATGGACGCGCTTCTGGTTCAGCCCGAGGAACATGCCTTCCGTGACCTCGACGCAGAAGCGCTGCGGCTCCAGGCCGGTTTCGGCGCAAAGTTCCAGGAAGCGGTCAACGAAAACGTCGGAGCGGAAGTCGGAATTGGTGAGATTGACCGCCACGCGGCAGAGCGCCATCCCCTGGCCGGCGAAGGCCGCAACGTCCTTGAAGGCCCGCTCGGGCATGAAGAGCCCGAGCGCGGCGCGGATGCCGGGACCGGAAAAGCCGTAGTCGAAATCGCCCGGCGCGAGAAGGCCGCGCTGCGGATGGCGCCAGCGCATCAGCGCCTCGAGAGAGACCGGTCCGTCTCCCCGGGCGGGAACGATGGGCTGATAGTGCAGCTCGAACATATCCAGCCGCAAGCCGTTTTCGATATCCCGCAACAGTTCCGAGCGCTGCTCGGCGGCATCGCGAAGCGCCGGATGGAACAGTTCGCAGCGGTCGCGGCCCAGCGACTTGGCCTGGTAGAGCGCGAGATCGGCGGCCTTCAGCAGGCTTTCCGCATCATCTCCGTCTCGCGGAAAACGGGCGATGCCGAGACTTGCCGAGCAGCGCCGCGTCGTTGCGCCAAGAGAAATCGGCTGGCGGATATCGTTCAGCACAGCCTCGAAGAAGCCGGCGGCGGCCATCGGCGGGGTGTCGGTCAGCACGATGCCGAACTCGTCGCCGCCCAGCCGCGATATGAAGGCATGTTCGCCGAGCGCGCCCAGGCGGGCGGCCACCGTCCGCAGCAATTCGTCGCCGGCGTGGTGGCCGAAGGAATCGTTGATCTCCTTGAACGTGTCGAGATCGAGCATCGCCAGGTGGAATTCCTCGCCGGTGGCCGCGAACCCCGCGATCAGCATTTCGAGATGCGCCTGGAAACGCCGCCGGTTTGGCAGGCCGGTCAGTGGATCGAGATCGGCAAGGCGCTTGAGGCGCTGCTTGCTTGCCCTGAGGTCGACTTCGAGCTGCTTGCGGGCGGTGATGTCGAAGCGGATCGAGGTATAGCTGTCCACCTTGCCTTGCGGGTTGAGATGCGGAACGACGGTCGTATCGACCCAGTAGAGCGAGCCGTCCTTGCGGCGGTTGCAGATCTCGCCATGCCAGACCCCGCCCTTGGCGATCGTGCGGTAAAGCGCGCGGAAGAAGTCCGTGTCATGCAGGCCGGATCGCAGCATGCGGTGATTGGAACCGATAAGCTCCGCCGGCGTGTAGCCGCTGATCTCGCAGAACTTGCCGTTCACATAGGTGATCGTGCCGTGCACGTCGGTCACCGCCACGATGGCGGAGCTGTCCAAGGCATAGCGGATGAAATCTTCTTCCGGCCGAAAGTGCGAGACGGCATGCAGCGCCGATGCCATGCTCTCCAGCAGGCACGAAAGGTCGGTCGCGTTCCTGTCCGCCGGCAGGGCGGCCCTTTGCGTGAGAATGGTCATGGGAAATACGGATAAACTCGATACAAAGCATACGTCATGCGTTCGTGGAGAGCGCACCGCGCGCAAAGACATACTCTTTCGAGCACCGTCGAGGCACGAAGGGCAGCCGCGGCGGAACATGCGGCAAACATATCAGCATGATGCTGTATGGCAGCTTCCGGATAAACGGCCTGCGGAGACCGGGACACCGAAAGATGCAGGCCGATCCTTACGCCATTCCGTGGTCCTTTGTTTGCGCAAGATCAACAAGCACGGAATTTTCCTTGCCCGATGGCGCCATGCGCCGCTCGCCCGGCCGCCGTCGTGTGGAAAACGGTATGGGAGCCGAAGCCCGCGTCTCAAGTCTGGCGCAAAATAGTTTGTATACAAATTAATTCATGGCTAAGGTGACGGGGGAGCATTCGGAACGCGGTTTCGCGTGACGGCGCTGGCGATAGCGTTCGGGGAGGGGTCGATGGGCGGCGAGATGGCGGCGGATGCGGAGACAAGCTTTCGCACACCGCCGGCGGGTATGAAAATGGCGGCCTACTGGTTCTGGTCAAGCCTGCCGGACGATGCCGAGATCGAAAGCCAGTTGCGCGACTTCCGCGACAAGGGATACGGCACCATCCTCATCCAGGCGCGGCTTTCCCTCCCGCGACATGTGTATCTCGGCGAGGCCTTTCTGGAGCGCTATCGCCGGGCGGTCGAGGAAATGCAGCGGCTTGGCCTCGTCGCCGGCCTTTACGACGATTATAACTGGACGAGCGGGCAAGCGGGCGGCCGCACGGTCGAGGGCGCGCCGCATCTTCGCGAACGCCACCTGTTCTGGGCGACGGTCGATGGTCTTGAGGGCGAGATCGGCGGCATCGAAGCGCCTTTCGCCACCGGCATGGGCGCCGATATCGCCGGCTGGATCTACGAGGCCGGCCGGCCGGTCTTCGACGAGTGGGAGATTGTGGCGGCGCTCGCCCATCCGCCATGCTGCGACGATCCCTCTGCCCTGCGTGATGTCGGCGCGCATATGCGGCTGATGCCGGAAGGGGACGGTTGCCGCTTCACGCTCGACGGGATGCTGGCGCCGGGCGAGCGTTTGACGGTGTTCATCGCGGCAAGATGTCGGACCTCGCGCCTGATCAACTATCTGCTGCCCGAGGCTGGCGCACGGTTCGTCGAAGTCGGGCTCGAACCGTTCGCGCGGGCGCTGGCGGGCCATATGGGCACGACGCTCTCATTCCTGTTCTACGACCAGCCGGGGCCGCAATTCTATAGCTGGAGGCAGAAAACCGGCGCGCTCGGCAACAGCCCGCTTTATGCGCCGCCGTTGCGCGCCGCCGTCGAGGCGGCGGGCGACGAACCGGTCGCCGCCCGCCTGTTCGCGCTGGGCCATGAACCCGGGCCGGCGACGGCCGCCCTTCGCCTGCGATTTTACCAGGCCTACGGGCGGCTGATGGCGGAGGGTTTTTTCCTGCCGGTGCGGGATTTCTGCCGTCGTCACGGCCTGCGCTTCACCGGTCACGAGATCCTGCCGCATATCGGCGGTTTCGCGCTGAACGGCGGCTTTTCCTCCATCGATCCGCGTGTGGCCCCGGCGGTGGATTTCTTCGGCATCGATGCCCTGCGCGACGAGACGGCGGTCGACGTCAACAATTTTTCCGCGCAACTCTCGCCCAGGCTCGGCGATTCCGTGGCGCGCACCCATGGCCGCAGCCGCACCATGGCCGAGATTTACGCCACCGCGACCCGAACGGAGCGGCGTGGCGCCGGCCAGTGGGAATTGTCGCCGGCGACCCTGCGCGCCCAGGCGATCCGGTTGCATATGGCCGGGGTGCGCCAGGTGATCATGCATGCGCTCTATCAGAGCGACGGCATGGATGACGATCCGCGCCTGTTCGTCAATCCGCGTTTCGATTTCGCCCTCGGCATCAATTTCGAGCCCTGGTGGGGCCATCATGGCGATCTCGCGGCCGAGACCGCGCGGCTGTCCGCCTTCCTCGACGAAGCCGTGCCCGAAACGCCGGTTGCCGTCCTCTATCCGCTGTCGACCGCCTATGTCGAAGGGCCGCGCCATGCACATGCGGCCCATTTCGGCGCCTGGTGCGCCGGGCTCGCGGCGCTGTCGGCCGGTCATATGATCCTCGATGAGGACAGCCTTTCGGATGCGACCGTCTCCGGCGGCGTGCTTGCGGCGAACGGGCTTCGCTTCCGTGCCCTGATCCTGCCGGCGGCCACGCAGATCGCCGCCCCGGCATTGGCAACGATCGCCGCCTTCGCGGCCGCTGGCGGCGCTGTCTGGCTCTCCGGTCCCGTAGCGCCGGCGCTGGGCGAGGCGACGCGCCGTCTTTGCCGCCAGTGGCCGCAGCCGCCGGATGCCGGCGAGCTGCATCGCCTCGTCGCCGGGCTGGAAACGGAAGCGCCGGCGATCGAGGTGGACGACGTCGTGCTGCGCTTTGTCGGCCGTGACGGCGCCGACGCCTGGCGCGTGGTCCTGTTCAACGACAGCGAGCGGCCGGCGGCCGTCCGTGTCGCCGTCAATGGCGACTACGAAATCCGGGATGCCGGGACCGGCGCGATATCGCCCATCGCCAAAGCCGGATGGCTCGGCTTGCGGCTGGCGCCGCAGGATATCGTCTGCCTGAGGATGTTTCCCCGATCCAGCTCCGCGCCCGATGTCGATCTGGTGCAAAGCGACGAGGTCGCCGAGATCAGGACGCTTGGCGGCGGCTGGTCGTTCCAGGCCGGACCCGATGGAAAGCCCGGTCCGATCTCGGTCGGGCAGGGATGGCAGGCGCAGGGCTATGCCGCCTTTTCCGGCATCGGCCATTATGCCTGCCGCTTTTCACTTGCCGAGGCTGCGGATGTGCATCTCGATCTTCCGGGCGTCAGCGTCGCCGTCGAGGCCGATGTCGACGGCCGCGATTGCGGACGGCGCGCGCGACCGCCGTTCCGGCTCGATCTCGGGCGGCTCGCCGCCGGCGAGCATATGTTGCGTCTGCGGGTCAGCAACACCGCCGCCAATCGTTATTATGCCGGGACACCCTTCGCCGGCGAACCGTGGCCGGACGAAAGCGGCTTGACGGCGCCGCCGCGTCTGCTCTTGTTGTGCCCGCGAAAGAGGTGAGGAAACCGTATGCGTGGACATTCGACCATACCCCTGTCGAGTGCGTGGAACAGCTGGTCGACGCGGCCGGCCGAACTGGTCTACCGGCCGCTCGGCCTCAAGGTAACGCCGGTCCTCTATTCCAGCCGTCTTCGACGAACCAGCCTGATCGAGCCGCGCGCCGACGTCGTGCGTTTCGGCCGGCATGCGATCGGCAATCGCCTGATCGAGCTGGAAACCGAACTGGCCGGAACCGCGATCTCGTTTCGCGCCGGCGCGGTCGATCCTTTCGTGATGCGTGGTTCCTGGTCGGCTTCGGCCATGGGCGAATGGGGCACGCGCTTCTGGCTGACGCTGGCGGTTTCGGCCGAAAGCGGCGCGCCGGTGCGGTACGATGAAGGCGAGCAGGTGGCGCTCGTCGAGATCGACCGCCGCTTCCTGGCGGTGGCGACCGCCGACGCGCCGATCCAGGTGACGGCGCATGACAGCATCGAGGCATTGCGCGCCGACTTCGAACAGAACGGCTATTTCTATACCGCGACACGCGGCGACCAGGCGCCCGTCATCGCCTTGCGCTTCAACATGGAGATGATGCGCTCCGGCGCCTACGGACTGGCGATTGCCGACAGTGCCGCGCTTGCGATCGAGAAGGCGCGGGCGGCGCTTACCGTCGGTTCCGCCGATATCGCGCCATTGCAGCGCGGGCGTTTCGAAGGCGCTCTCGACGCCGTGCGCGACATCGTCGGCTGGAACACGATCTGGGATCCGGTCAACCACCGCATCTATACGGCGGTGACGCGCATCTGGAATCTCGGCGATTTCGCCGTCTGGTACAATGACCAGACGTTTGCGGGGCTGCTGTCTTCCGTTTTCGATATCGATCTCGCTCGCCAGAACCTGGCGGTGGCGCTGGCCGGCGCGACGCCGCAGGGCAACGTCGCCTGTATCGTCACCTCCAACGACGCCTGGGTCGATCGCAGCCAGCCGCCGACCGGCGCGCTCGTCGCCTGGCTGTGCTATCGGCGCTCGGGCGAACGCTCGGTGCTGGAGGCAAGCTACGAGGCGCTGTCGCGCAATCAGCGCTGGTGGCGGCGCAATCGCGATCCCGACGGCGTCGGCCTGATTTCCTGCGGCACCAGCGATGTCGGCGGCGGGCTCTACAAGGGCACGGTTTTCGGCGCGCGCAACGAAACCGGGATGGACAATTCCGCCACCCATGACGAGGCCGTTTACGATGCGCGCACGCGCACGCTGTCGACCTTCGATCTTGGCCTGAATTGCGCGCTTGCCACGGATGCGGAAATGCTGTCGAAGATGGCGGCGGTGCTCGGCCGCGATGCCGAGGCCGCAGAATTCGCAGCGCTTGCCGCGCGCAGCCGCGACCTGATCCGCACCGAACTCTGGGACGAGGCGCGCGGCATCTTCGCCAACCGCCAGCGCGACGGCGGCTTCGTTCGCTCCCTGTCGCCGACCTCCTTTTATCCGCTCGTATGCGGCGCGGCGAGCCAGGAGCAGGCCGAACGGCTGCTGGAGCATCTTGCCGACGCCGACACCTTTGCCGGCACGTTCGTCCTGCCGAACGCGACGCGCGACGATCCGGCCTTTTCGGAAAACGTCTACTGGCGGGGGGGCCGCTTGGCCCACGGCCACCACATGGGCTGGCGGGGGCTGGAGGGGTATGGGTTCGCAGCGCAGGCGGCCGCGCTTGCGCGCGCCAGCTACGATCTGTTCATGCAGTCATGGCGCAAGGACCGCATCGCGGCGGAAAACTACAACGCCACGACCGGCGAGGCGATGGACCAGGGAGATACCGATCCCTTCTATATCTGGGCCGGCCTGCTGCCCCTTATGGCGTCTGAGGAAACGATCGGGTTCGACCCCTGGCGGGGCTGGACGCTGACCAATGACGGACAGGCGGTCTCGGCCGGGCCTGTGCTTTCGCCGCTCGGGCCGGTGCGCGTCGAGGTCGCTGACGGCGTGCTGTCGCTGATCGACGGCGAACGGACGGTGCTGACGACCGATTTTCACGGGCGATTGACGGATGTCGCGTTCGAAAGGGGGCGCTTTTCCTGTGTGCTGGACGGGAGCCCGGCGGATGGCGCGTTCCTCGCCCTGCACCATATCGGTCCATCCGATGTCGTCGCGGCGCGCCTGGACGATCGCACGCCGGCCGCACTGCCTGCCGGCGACGGCGCGCGCTTCGATCTGACCGGCGCCGTGGCCGGCGCGAGGCTGTCGATCTGGCACCTTCCGGCCCCCGAAACGGTCGCTTGACAAAGGAAAGACTGCTGCCCATAATCATTTGTATACAAATAAAAATGAGATGCCTTCCAGTCCATTCGACGTGACCCGAGAGGAAAGCGGGCTTGCGCGCATGGCGGTAAGGAAAGATGGTGGAACGGCGGTTTCCGCGGCATCCGCGTGATGCGGCAGGAAACGGCACATGAGAGGGAGATTGCAATGAAAACGACACGTCGTCAGACACTTGGTCTTATCGGCGCCGGCGCCTTGGCCGCCGCCGCCCCGCTGCCCTTCCTGGCGCGCCCGGCCCGCGCGGCAACCAAGATCACGGTGCTGAACTGGCAGGGCTACGGCACCGACGAGAAATGGGCGCTGGAAGCCTTCCAGAAGAAGACCGGCATCGAGGTCGTTCACGACTATTTCAGCTCCGAGCCGGAAATGCTCACCAAGCTGCGCACCAATCCCGGCGCCTATGACGTGGTGCTGATCAACAGTGCCCGCACCCAGCAGGCCGCCGGCGAAGGGCTGATCGAGCCGATCGATTTCTCCAAGGTGCCGAACGCCGCCACCCTGCCGCCGGCACTGAAGCCCCCTCCCAACATCGGGTTCGAGGACAAGCCCTTCGGCGTCGCCTGGGTCGGGGGCACCCCCTCGCTTGCCACCCCCGAAGGCGCCGCCAGGCCGGACAGCTATGCCGCGCGGGGCGATCCCGCCTACAAGAACAAGGTGGCGCTGTTCGACGACGCCGTCACCGCCGTCGCCATCGGCGCGCTTCTGACCGGCCAGGACATGAACAACCCGTCCGATCTTGCCGCCGTGACCGAAAAGCTGAAAGGCTTCAAGGACGACGTCAAGCTTCTCTGGTCGAGCGAGGACCAGTGGAACAAGTCCTTCGCCGCCAAGGAATTCGACCTGTCCGTCTATTGGTCGGGCGCGGCCGTGCGCTCCAAGCGCAACAGCAAGCTGCCGGTGGAATTCGTCGTTCCGAAGGAAGGCGGCATCGGCTGGCTCGACAATCTCTGCATTCCGGCGAGCGCGCCGAACGCGGATGCGGGCCTGGCCTTCATCAATCACATGATCGACCCCGACTTCTATGTGGAATGGGCGACCAAGGTCGGCGCGCCGGCTTCGGCCAACGCCGCCGCCATGGAGAAGCTGCCGGCCGACGACCTCAACCGCAAGATCCACGATCCGAGCTACCTGAAGACCATGACGATCCAGTCGGCCCTGCCGGACGATCGCCGCGAGGCTTTCAACAATCTCTGGCAGGAAGTCAAAGCCTTCTATGCCGGCTGATACGCTCGCCCGTCCCGCAGCTTCGCCGCCCGGCGCGGCTGCGGGGCACCGCCTTCCGTCCTGGTTTTCGACGGCGGCCCTGCTTCTGCCGACCTATGGCTGGTTGCTGATCGCGATCTTCCTGCCGCTCTGCACCATGCTCGCCTTCAGCTTCATGAACGCGACGCCCATGGGCCGCGCGCCCGTCGTCTTCACGCTGAAACATTACAAGGCCTTCGTCACCCAGCCCTATCTCGTCGGCATCGCCTGGGATTCGCTGGTCATCGGCTTCTGGACGACGTTTCTGTGCGCCGTGCTTGGCTTCTTCGCCGCGCTGGCGCTGGCGCGGGCGACGGCGGGGCGGGCGCGCGAGACCTTGCTGATCCTCATTCTCCTGCCTTTCTGGACGAACGGGCTGGTGCGCGTCTTTTCCTGGACGATGGTGCTGCGCGAGGGCGGTTTCCTCGATGTGCTGCTGCATTCCGTCTGGCCGGGCGCGGGCTCGATCGGTTTTCTTTATACGCGGCCGGCCATCGTGCTCGGCCTCGTCCACGGCTACCTGCCCTATATGATCCTCACCTGCTATATCGCGCTGGTCACCATCGACGACGCGATCATTGAGGCGGCGCAAAGCCTCGGCGCCCGCTGGTGGACGATTCTGACCCGCGTGCTGCTGCCGATGGCGCTGCCAGGGCTGACGACCGGGGCGATCCTCACCTTCGTGCCGGTGATCGGCTCATTCATGGAGCCGCGCATCCTCGGCGGGCGCGTCGGCGTCACCATGGGCACGGTGATCGAGGACCAGTTCACCCAGGCGTTCAACTGGCCGCTGGGGGCGGCGCTGTCCTTCACCATGCTGGCGGTTATCCTGGCGATCTTCGCCACCTTTTCCGGCGTCCTGCGCCGCAGCACGGGAGGGATGGCATGACGGCGCTGGCCCGCTTCTATCTCCTGGCGATCCTCGTCTTCCTCTATCTGCCCATCGTGGTGATGATGGCGATGGGCTTCAACGAGTCGGCACTCTATGCACTGCCTTTCCGCTTCTCTACCCGCTGGTACGAGGCGCTATCGGGCAACGGTCAGCTGATTTCCGCCGGCGTCAATTCGGTGGTGATCGCGCTGATCACG
>Ga0066256_1002660_pt1 | contig 19099 bp, 19 predicted proteins | sample ThiBio_1000_biof_FD_87107 | JGI IMG/M metagenome (GOLD analysis project Ga0066256, IMG submission 87107) | Wastewater bioreactor microbial communities from Cape Town, South Africa - Thiocy_expt_1000_biof (version 2) | ecosystem: Engineered > Bioreactor > Thiocyanate-remediating >... | reverse complement strand
GGCGTCTTCATCGGCGGGCGCCTCGCCGACTGGAAGCTGATGCCGTCCCTGATCACGCTGCTCGCCATGCAGGCGCTCATGCTCGCGGCCATCTACGCAGCCAGCCCCTATCCGCTGCCGATGATCGCGGCGATCACCGTTTGGGGCGGCCTGAACTTTGCCATCGGCACGCCGATCCAGACCCGCATCCTGTCATGGACGGCGGATGCATCGGGTCTTGCCTCCTCGCTGATCCCGTCCGGCTTCAACATCGGCATTGCCATTGCGGCATCCCTGGGCGCCGCCGTTCTCAACGCGGGCTATGGCTACCGCGCCTTGCCCCTGCTCGGCACCGTCGCCATGCTGGTCGCCGTCGCCGTTGCAGCGCTTTCCTACGTGGTTGAGCGCCAACGCAACCAGACGCCGCCGTTGCCTGCGCCTGCCGAATAAGGCGCCTCAGTCGCGCGCGCCGGCGAACAGCACCGTCGAACTGCCGCCGCCAGCCGGCCACGTCCGGATCGCGCGATCCTTGCCGCCGGTCAGCACCGAGCCGTCCGGCGCGAAGGCCACCGAATAGAGCGATGCCCTGCCGACAAACTGCATCACCTCGCGGCCGGTTTCCATGTCCCAGATGCGCGCCGTGCCATCGAGTGAACAGCTCAATATGCGCTTGCCGTCCTCGGACAGTACCAGCGCATAAACCGTTCCCGAATGCCCGTTGAACTGGCGCAGTTGATCGCCGGAGGCCACGTCCCAAAGCTTGATCGTGTAGTCGCCGCTGCCCGTCACCAGCTTGTTGCCGTCAGCGGTGAACGCCGCGCCGTAAGTACCGCGCTCATGCCCTTGCCACGTCCGTATCAGGCGGCCCTCGTCAATGTCCCAAAGGTTGAGCAGGCCATCGATGCTGCCACTGACGGCCTTTGTCCCATCCGGTGAAATCGCAACCGAAGAAATCGACCACGAATGCCCTGAAAGCACGTGCAACACCTTGCCGGCATCGATGTCCCACACGATCGCCGTTCCCGTGTCATGGCCGCTGACAGCGCGTTTTCCGTCTGGCGAAAGCGCCAGCTTGTTCGCGCCGCCATTCTCGCCGGCCGAAAACACATGCAGCACGGCACCATCCTCGATGGACCGCAGCACGATCTCGCCATCGTCGCCAGCTGTCAGCACGCGCTTGCCGTCGGGCATGAACAGAGCCGCGCGCGCCATGTCCTTGTGAACGCCAAGCGTCTTGGCCAGCCTTTTACCTTCAAGATCCCAAAGCTTGATCGTGCGGTCGGTGCTGGCGCTCATCAGTAAATGGCGGTCCGGCGAAACGGCCAGCCACACAACCGCATCATGGTGCCCGTCAGCCTGCGCGGGTTGCGATGGCTCCGCCTTCGGCAAGGGCGCAGTCGTCTGGGGCGGTTCAGGCTGTTGAGCCGTCTCGACGGGTGCAGGTTCCGCTGCAATGCGCGGCGGCTGGGCGAGATCCGGCGCTGGTGAAAATTGCGGCCAGGCTTCTTCCGCCTGCTTTTCTACAGGTGCCGCAGGCTGCGGCGCTGCCGGCTCGGTTTGCACAGGCGCGGGCTCAGCCGCATCGGGCGCGGCAACGGTGCCATTATTCGCCGCTTCCGTGCTTGCTTCCGGGATGGGTCCTTGGGCCGGTTGGTCCGCGAGGATCACGGCGAAGGCGATCAGCGGCAAGGCGTAGAGAAGCCGGCGCACCCATGACGATTGTTCAGGGCGAGCCACGGCATCCCTGCCGAACAGCGGCGCAGCCGACGACGGCGCGCCGCGATCTTCATCGAAATTCCAAAGCCGCCATGCGCCGATGATTGAGGCAAGTCCGCCTACCAGAAATAGGGCAATCCGAACCATCGGCAGCCCGCCGTCACCGGCAATCGCGGTTCCGCCGACGCCTTCGCCGGCCAATGCCAGATAGAGACGATGGAAGCAAAGCAGCGCGGCGATCAGGAGCAGGATCGCAAAGAGCCGGTCAACAAGCCTGATCACGCTCTTGGCCTCCCCCAAGGCTCGACACAACCCGGCCAGTTTCGCACAAAACCGCAGCCTTGCCGATAGTCTGGCCGGGTCACTTACCCGGGGAGAATGAAACCATTGCGAACATCGTGAATTTTCTGCCCTTGTTTCAGCCCTTGGCCGCTTCGCGCATCAGCTCAAGCAGCCGCCTTATGGCTGGCGAAGCGGAAGCCCGGTCAAGCCGCGCCACTTCCCGTTCAGCCGCAGCCTTCACATCGGCACCGTGCGGAAGTTCAAGCAGCCAGGCAAGGAACACGTCCTCAGGCTGGGTCTTCGGCGAAGGCCAGGCGGGCGCTCGCTCCGCCCTGCCCTTGAACATGTCCGGTCGCATGTAGGTTCCCATGCCTAAGCCTCGATTTCGATTGAACTGAGTGGTTTGGAGCAGCAGGCCAGGATGTAGCCTTCCGCGATCTCGTCATCGAGGATGCCGCCATTGTGGCTCATCTCGACCTCGCCCGACGTCTTCTTGACCTTGCATGTGCCGCAGAGACCGAACTCGCACGCGGCGGAAATCCGCACGCCTGCGGCCCGCGCCGCCTGCAGGACGGTCTGGCCCGGAAGACAAGCTGTCTCGACATCGGAAGCGCCGAAACGGATCGCCACGGCCTCCTGCGACGGCGCTATCCCAGCGCTTGGCGACGCATCATCGGCAAACGGAGCCGGCACCGGCGCAACGACCGGCTTGCCGAAGCTCTCTTCGTGATAGTGCTGCATGTCGAAGCCGGACGTTTCCAGCATCTCGCGCACCGCGCGCATGAACGGCTCCGGCCCGCAGCAGAACACCTCGCGTTCGCGGAAGTCGGGCGCGAGCAGCGGCAGGCGCACGGCGTCGATGCGTCCCATATGGCCGAACCAGCTTTCGCGGCTCGACCGCTCCTCGATCAGGAAGCCGAGGTTCAGCCCCGGCATGCGGCTGCCAAGCAGTTCCAGTTCCTTGCGGAAAATGATCTCTTCCGGCCGCCGCGCGCAGTTGACGAAGGAAACGTCCGTCCATGGCGCGCAGTCGTTCAGCCAGCGCAGCATCGACATCATCGGCGTGATGCCGGAGCCTGCCGAGACGAACATATACTTCGCCGCCGGATAGACGTGGTGCGAGAAATCGCCAGCCGGCCCGAAGGCCTTCACCCGCGCGCCAACCTTGAGGTGATCGAACATCCAGCGCGTGCCGATGCTGCCCGCCTGCGCCTTCACCGTCACGGCAATCGAAAACGGCCGCGACGGAGACGACGACAGCGTATAGGTGCGCATCACCGGCTCGTCGCCCACCGGCAGTTCCAGCGTGACGAACTGGCCCGGCTTGTAGCGGAACCATGTCTGCGCGTCGGAGCGGAAGACGAACGTCTTCACGTCCGGCGCTTCATCGACGATGCCGATCACTTCCAGCACCTGCAGCCGGTCGTTCCACGGCGTCATCTCGTCGAGATGGCGATAGAGATTGAGGTCGGTCATGGCGTTCATGGCTGCCTCGTCACGCCACGTTGCGCAGCGTAGGCTCGACGCCACCCGCCAGCCGCGGCTCGATAAAGCCTGCATACCAGTCGAGGAACTGGATCACGCCCCCTTCATGCAGTTCAGAATACGGCCCCGGCTCATAGGCCGGCGACTTGATGCCGAACGCATTCTCCTCGACGATCCGCCTGTCCTCGTCATTGGTCTCGGTCCACACATGGATGAGCTCGGCCAGATCGTAGTCGACGCCCTCGACCGCGTCCTTGTGCACCAGCCACTTCGTCGTCACCGCCGTCTCGGTGGCGCTGAGCGGAATGACGCGGAAGGTAATGGCGTGGTCGATCAGCACGTGGTTCCAGGTGGTCGGGTAGTGGTAGAGCATCAGCGTTCCGATGCGGTCGGCTCCCACCGCATCTGAAAGCTGTCGGCGCACCGCCGGCTTGCCGCTTGTCGTGTAGCTCAACGCATCGCGAAGCAGCGGCGCGCGCGTGGCGCGATACTGATCGTCCGGGTCAATCCGGAACCGCGCCGCTAGGCCGGCCGCCTCGCATTTCGCCCAATGTTCCAGCATTTCCGGGTCGCTTTCCGCGCCGTTGACGCCGGTCACCGTCGGTGCTTCGGGGAAGGTTTTGCAAAGCTCCGGATGATTGCCCGCGCAGTGATAGCACTCGCGGTTGTTCTCCCACACCAGCTTCCAGTTGCCCTTCTCCACGATGGTCGTCTCGTGCGCCACCTTGGCATCGACGAGATTATGCGGCGCGAAATAGGGCTCCATCATCGCCCGGAAGGGCCGAAAATCCGCCGGCTTCTCCGCCAAGCAAATGAAGATGTAGCCGGCGACGCTTTCGCAGGCGACGGGCTTCAGCCCAAAGTCTTCCTTACAAAATCCATCGGCCATCTGCCGCGCGAACACCAGCGAGCCGTCGAGATCGTAGGTCCACTGGTGATAGGGGCACACAAGGCGAGCAGCCGTGCCCTTGTGCGTATTGCACACGCGGCTGCCGCGATGCCGGCAGGAGTTGTGCAGGGCGCGGATCACGCCGTCGCGGCCGCGCACCACCACCACCGGGTAGTCGCCCACCTGCACCGTGAAGAAGCTGCCGGGCTTGGCGATCTCGCAGTCATGGCCAACGAACAGCCAGTCCCGGTACCAGATCATCTCCATGTCCAGCCGGAAGAATTCAGGATCGTTATAGAATGGCTGCTCCAGGCTGAAACCCTTCCGCCTGCTGCGGATCAGCCTCAGCATGTCGTTACGTGCGTCACCGGTGCGTATGTCCATGTCCGTCCTCGCAAAGGCACAAGGACTGAACTGGTGGTGATTTCAGGGGTAGATGGGCGCAGGCGCATCTTGCCCGAACCGCTCTGCCTCTCGACCGCCCACCGCGATCAGTCAGGTTAAACAGTCCGAGGCTGGTTTCCGGGCTTCGGAGCCGTCCCTTGCAGGACCATCCCGACACCTTCCCGGATCATCAGATCCAGTGGCATCCGTCGGAACTTTCAACTCCGCTACCGTTGCGGGGGCAGCGCCGGCATCAAACCGGCTTCCCAATTATCCGCTTCGGCCAAAACCGAAGCGGCACCTTGAACAGTTTCATCAGACCATGAACGCCAGTCCACCGAGTCCACGAATGCGACATCGCTCTGGCGCAAAGGCGATAGAAACGAACCATCGAGGTGCATCTGCGCGCAGATGATCCTCAGCCGCCTTCGCCGCATCCGAATCGCGGCAGCAAAAAAGACTCAGCCTCGGCCTTGAAATCACCCATATCATGAAACATATGAAGTTACATGAAACGAGACAGCAGACTTTCCGGCGTGCTCCATGTCCTCCTGCACATGGCCGAACATCGCCACCCCGTCACTTCCGAGGCGCTCGCCAAGGCGATGACCACCAACCCGGTCGTCATTCGCCGCATCATGGCCGGCCTGCGCGATCAGGGTTACGTCCAGTCCGAAAAGGGCCACGGCGGCGGCTGGTCCATTGCCTGCGACCTGTCGAAGGTAACCTTGCGCGACATCTATCATGCGCTCGGGGATCCCTCCCTGCTTGCCATGGGCAACCGCACCGAAGCGCCCGGCTGTCTCGTCGAGCAATCCGTCAACGCCGCGCTCAGCAAGGCTTTCGACGACGCCGAAGCCTTCCTGCTTGCCCGCTTCGGCGAAGTCACCCTCGCCGCCCTCAGCGCGGATTTCCACCGCCGCATGCTCGCCAGAGGCGGCGCATCCCACGATCTGGAGACCATTCATGCTTCATGATGCCATCGTCATCGGCGGCAGCTTTGCCGGCCTGTCCGCCGCAACCTATCTCGCCCGCGCCCGCCGCTCGGTCGCCATTGTCGACACCGGCGCGCCGCGCAACCGCTTCGCCGCCCACTCGCACGGCTTCCTCGCGCAGGATGGCAGCAATCCAGGCGCGGTGCTCGCCACCGCCCGCGCGCAGGTCGCAGCCTACCCGACAACCACCTTCGTCAATGCAAAGGCCACCCGAGCCAGCGGGCAGCCCGATGGCTTCTCGGTTGAACTCGAAACGGGCGAAACCCTCGCAGGCCGCAGGCTGGTCCTCGCTTTCGGCATCTCGGATGAATTGCCCGATGTTCCCGGCATTGCGGAACGGTGGGGCAACAGCGTCATCCATTGTCCCTATTGCCACGGCTATGAATTCAGCAACCAGCGCCTAGGCGTGCTGTATTCCTCGGAAAAGTCGCTGCACCAGGCGATGCTGATTGCCGAATGGGGACCGACGACCCTTTACCTCAACGGCGCTCCCATGCCTGACAGTGCCACGCTTGCCGAACTGGAAAAACGCAAAGTCGCCATCGAACCCGCCGGCGTAGCGGCCCTGCACGGCGACGGAACAAGCCTCTCCGCCATCGAGCTTGCCGACGGCAGGCTTACCACCCTCGACGCGCTCTACATCGCTCCGCAGAACCGCTTGAATAGCGACATCGCGAAACAGCTCGGCTGCATTATGGACACCAACCCTGCCGGTACTGTCATCCGCACCAGTTCAATGCAGGAAACCAGTGTTCCCGGCGTCTTCGCCGCCGGCGACATCACGCGCGGCGCCCACAGCGTTACATGGGCCAGTTCCGATGGCGTCACTGCCGGCGTTTCCGCCCATCGTTCTTTGGTTTTCTAACTCAAACAAGGCCATTTCGGGCCGAGCCAGGCTCGGCCCGAACCCCTCCTTTCGTTCCTCTCGAAAAATATTCAACCAATCGGTTGACTTTCATTTTCGACAGGCAGATATTCAACCGCATGGTTGAATTATTCACACCCCAGCTCGACACCATCTTCCACGCCCTTGGCGATGCCACGCGCCGTCATATGCTGAGCGACCTCGCCTCGGGCGAACGCACGGTCAGCCAGTTGGCCGAGCCCTTTTCCATTTCCCTCGCCGCCGCGTCCAAGCACATCAAGGCGCTGGAAAATGCCGGCCTCATCCGCCGCGAGGTTCGCGGGCGCACGCATTTCTGCCGCCTCGAACCCGGCCCGCTCGCCAGCGCGCATGAATGGCTGAGCCATTACCAGCGCTTCTGGACCGGCCGCCTTGATGCGCTTGAGGAACTGCTGCGCCGGGAAGACACGCTCAAATCCCCCTCACCAAACAGAGATGACACGAAAGGAGACGACCGATGACCGAACTTGCCACCATAGGTTCCTATGGCGTGCTCACCGAGCCCGCCACATTGAAGATCGAACGCCTTTTGCCCGGCCCGATCGAGCGCGTCTGGGCCTACCTCACCGAAAGCGACCTGCGCCGCAAATGGCTGGCGTCGGGCGACATGCAGATGAAGGTCGGCTCCACCGTCGACTTCGTCTGGCGCAACGACGAACTGACCAACCCACCCGGCCAGCGTCCGCCGAATTTCCCCGAAGACCACCGCATGCAGTGCCAGATCACCGAACTCGATCCGCCCCATAAACTGGCGATCACATGGGGCAGCACCGGCGGCGTCACATTCGAATTGAAGGAGCAAGGCAAGGAGGTCCTGCTGACGCTCACCCACCACCGGATTCCCGAGCGCTCCATCCTGCTCAACGTCAGCGCCGGCTGGCACATGCATCTGGATATTCTGGTCGCCCGCGCCAGAGGCGAGGAACCGCAGCCGTTCTGGGATGGCTGGGCCCGTCTCAAGAAGGATTACGACAAGCGCCTTCCGGCCTGAAACCGGCAGGCCAACCGGCCGGGCGTTTCGACGCCCGGTCGTGCTTCATCTGAAAATCGCTCGAAAGCTCACCGCTTCGGCGGCCCTACCCCAGCAAGCCCTTGATCAGCCCGCTTGCCTTGCCGAAATCCATCTGGCCGGCATATTTCTCGCGCAGCGCAGCCATCACCTTGCCCATGTCCTTGACGCCTGCCGCACCGGTCTCGGCAATCGCGGCACGGATGGCGGCTTCCGTTTCCGCCTGGTCGAGTTGCTTCGGCATGAAGTCGCGTATGACCACGATCTCCTCGCGCTCCTTGGCGGCCAGTTCGGGCCGGTTGCCGTCATCAAACGCCTTGGCCGAATCCTCGCGCTGCTTGACCATCTTGGCCAGCAATTGCGCGATCTCGTCGTCGCTCGCGGCGTCCTTGCCCGCGCCGCGATTGGCGATGTCGCGATCCTTGATCGCAGCCTGCATCAGCCTCAACGTCGAAAGGCGCGCTTTGTCGCCGCCCTTCATCGCGGTCTTCACTTCGTCGCTCAGCCGTTCGCGCATGGCCATTGTCCTTCACAGTGCGTGCATGATTTAAAACTCGCACCGATAAATGGCATTCTGGATGGAATCTCAAGTAGGCCATGCATCATGCGCCTTGAGGCGAAGGCAGCTTCTGCGCAAAATCGCGACAACTTGTCGGGTCGGGCGATCCTCTTTCGTCCTTGGGGCTGGAACGGCATTTGCGGCACGTCGCCATCCGCAAATGAAACCAGCCCATGCGAAAACAGTTATAGAAGCTGACAACAAGGATGAACGACATGCCAAGCACCATCCACCTGCACCGCGTCCTGACAACCTCACCGGAAAAGCTCTACCGCGCCTTCATCGAGGCCGACGCCCTTGCCAAGTGGCTGCCGCCAAACGGCTTTGCCTGCACCGTCCATAGTCTTGAACCGAAAGTCGGCGGCACGTTCAGGATGTCGTTCCGCAACTTCACCACCGGCGACAGCCACTCCTTCGGCGGCGAGTATCACGAACTCGTTCCGGGTGAGCGCCTTCGCTACACCGACAAGTTCGACGATCCAAACTTGCCGGGCGAAATGCAGGTTACGGTGGAGTTGAAGAAAGTCTCCTGCGGCACCGAACTGAACATCGAACAGGCCGGCATACCCGATCTGATCCCAGCCGAAGCCTGCTATCTCGGCTGGCAGGAATCGCTGCGCAATCTGGCAAGGCTGGTCGAGCCCGAGATCACCCAATAAGGCTCGAGCCATCGATCCACAGTCCCACTCATGGAATAGGCAAGGTAAAGGCGGGAGGCAGCGATTGACCCTGCGCCCGCCTTCCCCTATGTGAAGGCCTTGCAACCGCACTTTTGAATACGCGTGGAGGCTGCCGGCATCGCCGCTGCGCGTTTTTTGCTGCGCGAATGATTGCTTTCGCCCGCAGCCATTTGATGGAGCGCCGCCATGGCATCGACCACCCCTTGGGTCTCGGAAAAACCGACCGCCCTGCTCGTTCTCGCCGACGGAACGGTGATCGAAGGGCGCGGCCTCGGCGCAACCGGCGAAGCGGTCGCGGAAGTCTGCTTCAACACCGCACTCACCGGCTATCAGGAAATCCTCACCGATCCTTCCTATGCCGGCCAGATCGTCACCTTCACCTTCCCCCACATCGGCAACATCGGCACCAATGACGAAGACATCGAGGACCTGCACCCAGCCGCACGCGCCGGCGCGGTCGGTGCCGTATTCAAGGCCGATGCCACCAACCCGTCCAACTATCGCGCCGCCAGCCATCTCGACCAGTGGCTTAAGCGGCGCGGCATCGTCGCGCTTTCGGGCATCGACACGCGCGCGCTGACCTCCCTTATCCGCGAAAAGGGCCTCGCCAACGCCGTCATCGCCCACCATCCAGACGGCAGGTTCGACGTCGAGGACCTGAAGCGCCGCGCCGCCGCATGGTCCGGCCTCATCGGCCTCGACCTCGCCAAGGAAGTCACCTCGGGCCAATCGTCCGTATGGAACGAGACGCCGTGGGTGTGGAACGAAGGCTATGGCGAACGGGCCGAGCCCACCATGCACGTCGTCGCCGTCGACTATGGCGTCAAGCGCAACATCCTGCGCCTTCTGGCCGGCCTCGGCGCCAAGGTTACCATCGTCCCGGCCAAGACCGAGGCGAAGGAAATCCTCGCCATGCAGCCGGACGGCATCTTCCTGTCCAACGGCCCCGGCGACCCGGCCGCCACCGGCGAATACGCCGTGCCGATCATCCAGGACCTGCTCGACACCGAAATTCCGATCTTCGGCATCTGCCTCGGCCACCAGATGCTGGCGCTGGCGCTCGGCGGCAAGACCGAGAAGATGCACCAGGGCCACCACGGCGCAAACCATCCGGTCAAGGATCACACCACCGGCAAGGTCGAGATCGTGTCGATGAACCACGGTTTTGCGGTCGATGCAGACTCGCTGCCCGCTGGCGTCGAGGAAACCCACGTCTCGCTGTTCGACGGCTCGAACTGCGGCATCGCGCTCACCGGCCGCCCGGTGTTCTCCGTCCAGCACCACCCGGAAGCCTCGCCCGGCCCGCAGGATTCGCACTACCTCTTCCGCCGCTTCGCCAATCTTGTCCGCGAGCGCCAAGGGCAACCCGCTCTGGCAGAGCGCGCTTAGAGCGCCGCCCTCGTCCGTCTAGTGCCCGCCGGCCCCGGCGGGTTCCTCGGCGTGCATGCGCTCCACCTCCTTGGGCGTCGGCTTCTTCACCTTGGTCACGAACACCAGAAGCGATAGCGCAAGGAAGACGCCGCCCAGCACATAGGGCGCTCCGGCGAACTGCACCGGTGCGCTCGGTCCGGTGAACCACGAAAAGATCGCCGTGTAGAGGATCGGCGTGATGATCGACGTGATCGAAAAGATCGACGTCATTGCGCCCTGCAATTCGCCCTGCGCCGACGGCGGCACCTTGGCGGCGGCAAGGCTGCGCAGCGGCGGGTCGGCCAGCGCCTCCAGGCACCCGGCCACAATCACCGCATAAACCATCCAGCTTTGCCAGGCGAACGCGTAGCCGAATGCGCTCGCGGCGGTGAAGGCCAAGCCGATCGCCGCCGTGCGCCATTCGCCGAGCTTCGGGATCGCGCGCGGCAGCACCGTAGCCATCACGATCGCACCGCACAGCCCGAAAGCGCCCAGCGAAAAGCCGATCTGCTGTTCGCTCCAGCCGTAGCGATAGGTGCCGACGAACGCCCACACCGCCGGATACATCATGTGGCCAAGCGTCATCAGGAAGAACACCAGCCCGATCCATCCGATGCCCGGATAGTTGCGCATCTGCTGCAGCGCGCCGAGCGGATTTGCCCGCTTCCATTCGAACTTGCGCCGGTGCTTTTCATCCAGCGTTTCCGGCAGCAAAAAGTAGCCGACCACGAAATTGATGAATGCAAGTCCTGCCGCGAAATAGAACGGCACGCGCGGCCCGAACTGGCCGAGCAGCCCGCCCAGCACCGGGCCGATGACGAAGCCGACGCCGAAGGCGATGCCCAGCAGGCCGAAATTCTTCGCCCGGTTCGAATCGTCGCTGACATCGGCAATCAGCGCCGAAGCGGTCGAGTAGCTCGCCCCGCTGATGCCGGCCAGCACGCGCCCGATGAACAGCATCGGATAGGACCATGCGACAGCACAGATCAGGTTGTCGATGGAGAAGGTGAACACCGATGCGAGCAGGATCGGCCGCCGCCCGAAGCGATCGCTCAGATTGCCGATCAGCGGCGCGAAGAAGAACTGCATCGCCGCATAGACGAAGAACAGCCAGCCGCCCTCGATCGCCGCATCGCTGATGCTGACGCCCGACAGCTCCTGCAGATAGGCCGGCAACACCGGCATGATGATGCCGAAGCCGATGATGTCGAGCAAAAGCGTCGTGAAAACGAGCGCCAGCGCGCGCTTTTTCTGAACCGCGTCAATCATGCCGTGTTCCTGTATCAAGCCGCATCGCAGGCGAACGGCCCTTATAGGGCAGTTGCCGCACCAGAACAATAAGAGAACATATCAAAAGATTTCATGCTGACATTCCTTGCCAGCACGAAGGCTCCTATTTTGCGTCGGGTCGCGATTCAGGTCAGGGTGCGGCGAAAATGGTGGATTTCGAGAACCGGAGCGGAGTGTACTCAAAGGTACATGAGCACCGGAAGCGCAGAAAGCCGCCTTTTGCAGACCACCCTCACCTGAATCCTGGGTTGATTCTAGATCGGGTTGTTGAACGTATCGCAGTCCGACAACTTGCCGCTCTTGAAGCCGCGCGCGAACCATGTCTGGCGCTGCTGCGAGGTGCCGTGGTTGAAGCTTTCCGGCACCACATAGCCCTGCGTCTTCTTCTGCAGCGTATCGTCGCCGATCTGCTTTGCCGCGTTCAGCGCCTCCTCGAGGTCGCCCTGTTCCAGGATGCCCTTCTGCGCCGTGAAGTGGCCCCACACGCCGGCGAAGCAGTCTGCCTGTAGCTCGACCTGCATCGACATATGGTTGGCGTCCGCCTCGCTCATCTGCTGGCGCATCTGGTTGAACTTCGGCAGCACGCCGATCAGGTTCTGCACATGGTGGCCAACTTCGTGCGCTACCACATAGGCTTCGGCGAAATCGCCCGACGCGCCGAACTGCTCCGACAACTGCCGGAAGAACGAAGTGTCGAGATAGACCTTGCGGTCGCTGGGGCAATAGAACGGGCCGGATGCCGACGACGCAAACCCGCATGCAGACTTGATCTGTCCATCGAAAAGGCGAAGCGTCGGTTCCTCATAGGTCAGGCCGCTGGCCTTGAAGATGCCGTTCCACACGTCCTCCGTCTCTGCCAGCACGGTCGAGACGAACTGCTTCATCTCGTCATTGGCCGGAGCGCCCGTCTCCGAATCGGATTGCGTGATGCGTCCGCTGCCGTCGTCAGGCCCGAGACCGCCGCCGGCAAGGATCTGCATCGGGTCGATGCCGCAGGCCTTCAGCGCGAAGAACAGAATGACGAGGATGACGATGGTGGAAAGCCCGCCGCCGCCGGCGCGTCCGCCTATCGGAATGCGAAACTGGCCGGGTCCGCCCAGGCCGCCGCCGGGTCGTCCGAAGCCGCCGCCTTGTCCGCGGGAATCCTCGACATTGTCACTTTGACGACGGCCTCTCCAAAGCATCTCAAACCCTCATCTGATAGTGCATCGGTGGTCGCAGGTCGCGGGGGCGTCGTCGCTGCGGTTGAACTTTGCAACAAATATCTCAATGGTTGCGACGAGTCATGACCATTCTTCGCCGTCATGCCGCCTGCCGCGCAATACGGCACACTAGCCGCGCTGCTTGGCTCCCGCGCTCTTGCCATCCGAACTCTTCGAACGTTCCTCGAAGCGCGCGGCACCCTTCTTCAGATCCTTGCCGGTTGCGGCCTCCACCTTGCGCTCTTCCTTCGCTGCGGCCTGCTTCAGTCCCTTGGCTGCAGCCTTGCCCTTTGCCGTCACGGCCTTTTCCGCACCCATGTCTCATCCTCCGCTTGGCACCCATCGATTTGCGGGCGTTGCAGTCAACGCGGCGCTGGCCCGACGGTTCCGGAATAGTCGTATCGATGGGTAGGGGAAAATCGCGGTAGCGTCAGTCGGCAGCCATGGCGCGGCGAAACGCGGCAAGCGTCTCGGCGCTTACGTGATGCTCGATGCCCTCGGCATCGATGCGCGCGGTTTCGGCGCTCACGCCCAGAGAGCGCAAAAAAGCTTCCACAGTCTGATGGCGTATGCGGCTTTCCTCCGCCATCCTGCGGCCAGCTTCGGTCAGGAACACGCCGCGATAGGGCTTGCGCGACACCAGACCGTCCGTGCACAGGCGGCTCAGCATCTTGGCCACCGTCGGCTGGGCCACGCCAAGCCTTGCCGCAATGTCCACCTGCCGCGCCTCGTTGCCGTCCTCGATCAGGTCGGCAATCAGTTCTACATAGTCTTCCACCAGCGCCCCGCGCCGCGCCTCACGCGTGGCGCGGAACCCTTCCGAGTGCACCTCGGCATCGGGAAGCGGTTCTTCGCGCGCAACAGGACGTTTTCTGGGCGCCACCACTTCCTCCTTCCTCACAGCTAAGGCCCGGCCCATCGAAAGGGTCGAAACCATCTTTCACATTCATAGCACAGGCTTGGTTATATCGCGCAACCGACCTCACCCGCCCTTTCGCCTGTTTAACCCTTTCGGCAGGCTCCGCAACCCTCACCCCGATAGGCTTTCGTCCAACATGGGAACGAGCCGCCACGATGAAATATAGCCTATTGTATAATGTTGAGCCTTGGCATAATTATTGGTGATCGGAACGTCCCCGCCTCGAAAGCCCACAATGTCCGAAACCGAACTCGCCGCATCGTCCCACGAGAGCAAGCGCTTCTTCCAGCGCTCGCCGGAGGCCATGCCTAGCCTGCCCGAAGTCCATGCCTCAATCGCTGTCCCCACCACAGGCGTCTGGTTCCGCCGGCTGTTCGCGTTCATGGGTCCCGGCTACATGGTCTCCGTCGGCTATATGGATCCGGGCAACTGGGCCACCGACCTCGCCGGCGGCGCGCAGTTCGGCTACACGCTTTTGTTCGTCATCATGCTGTCCAACCTGATGGCGATCCTCCTGCAGGCGCTTTCCGCCCGCCTCGGCATCGCCACCGGCCACGACCTTGCCCAGGCCTGCCGCGCCTATTACCCCAAGCCAGTCGCCTACATGCTATGGGTCGCCTGCGAGCTCGCCATCATCGCCTGCGACCTGGCCGAAGTCATCGGCACGGCAATCGCGCTCCAGCTCCTGTTCGGCATTCCGCTGGTCGGCGGCGTTTTGCTCACCGCGCTTGATGCCTTCCTCGTCCTTCTGTTGATGAACAAGGGCTTCCGTTATCTCGAAGCCTTCGTCATCGCGCTTCTCATCATCATCTTCGGCTGCTTCGCGGTGCAGATCTTCGTCGCAGCGCCGGCTCCCGGCACAATTCTCCACTCGATGTTCGTGCCCTCGTCGGAAATCGTCACCAACCCGGCCATGCTCTACATCGCCATCGGCATCATCGGCGCCACCGTCATGCCGCACAATCTCTACCTGCATTCCTCCATCGTGCAGACCCGCGCCTATAAGCGCACCGATGAGGGCAAGCGCGACGCGATCAAGTGGGCCACCATCGATTCCACCATCGCGCTCATGCTGGCGCTGTTCGTCAACGCCTCGATCCTGATCGTCGCGGCCGTCGCCTTCCACGGCACCCCGCATCAGGACGTGGCCGAGATCGGCGACGCCTACCAGTTGCTCTCGCCTCTGCTCGGCCTCGGCATTGCCTCTACCCTGTTTGCCGTGGCGTTGCTCGCATCCGGCCTGAATTCCACCGTCACCGCCACGCTGGCCGGCCAGATCGTCATGGAAGGCTTCTTGCGCCTGCGCCTGCCGCATTGGGCGCGCCGCCTGCTCACCCGCGGCCTCGCCATCATCCCGGTCGTCTTCGTCACCATCCTCTACGGCGAGAAGGGCACCGCCGAGCTTCTGGTGCTCAGCCAGGTCGTCCTGTCCATGCAGCTTCCCTTCGCGGTCGTCCCGCTCGTCTCCTTCGTCTCGGATCGCAACAAGATGGGCAACCTCGCCATCCCGCGCGCCGTGTCGTGGCTTGCATGGTTCGTAGCCGCGCTCATTTTGATGCTGAACTTCAAGCTGCTCTACGACACAATCGTCGGCTTCGGCTGACCCGGAGCCCCCCGCCCTTCCTTGCAAATTTTCGCCGAAGCCTGTCGGATAGCGGCCTGCTCAATCGTCATTCCTGATGAAGCAGGCCGCAACGGACCAGCAGCTCCAGAACAAAGGGAAGGCTCTCATGCGCAAGATCAAAGCCGCGACTTTCGTCAGCCTCGATGGCATCATGCAGGCCCCGGGCGGTCCGCAGGAAGACACCGCAGGCGGTTTCAAATACGGCGGCTGGACGTTCCACTATTGGGACGACGTCATGGGCAAGGTGATGGACGAAGCCTTTTCCAAGCCCTTCGATCTTCTGCTAGGTCGGCGCACCTATGACATCTTCGCCGCCCACTGGCCGCATGCGCCTGAAGAAGACCCGATCGCGAAAACCTTCAACGCGGTCACCAAATACGTCGCCACCCATTCGCCGGAAACGCTCGCCTGGCAAAACAGCGTGTCGCTCGGCACCGACGTCGTCGCCACTCTGCGCAAGCTGAAGCGGGAAAACGGCCCCGACCTGCTCATCCAGGGCTCCAGCGAGCTGATCCAGACATTGCTTGCCGCCGACCTGATCGACGAGATCACGCTTCTGGTGTTCCCCTTGACCCTCGGCTCCGGAAAGCGCCTGTTCGGTAGCGGAGCAATGCCTGCCGCCCTCAAGCTCGTTTCCTCGCAGGCTTCGAGCACCGGCGTCATCATGGCGACTTACATGCGCAGCGGCGAGATCAGGACCGGCTCCTTCGCCCTTGAGGAGCCGAGCGAAGCGGAAGTCGAACGCCGCGCCAAGGTCGAAGCCGGCAAGTGAGGGTGCCTACTCCGCCGGCATCGGCGCAACTCGCGCCGTTTTCAAGCTTGCGGCCAGCAGTGCAAGCGCCGCAAGCGGGAATGCCGCCGCGATGACGCCGAGATTGGCCGGCGTCGAATATTCCAGCACCCTGCCCCCAAGCACCGTGCCGATGGCGATGCCGAGGTAGATTGCCGAGGCATTGAGCGACAGCGTCAGGTGCGCAATGTCCGGCGCATAAGCCACGAGCCTGCTCGCCTGCGCCGGCGGGAACCCCCAGCCGATGATCCCCCACGGCACCATCAACCCGATCAGGATCGGGCCGGCCAGTTCATGCGGAACGAATGTCAGGTCGAACGAGATCGTCAGGCAAACCAGCGAGGATAGTATCAGCGAAAGCACCACCACGCGCGTCGCTCCGAAGCGGTCGGCGAGGAACCCGCTGGACAGGTTGCCGATCACCGCGCCAACGCCGAAGGCCAGCAGCATGCCGGGCAAGGCGAGCGCAGGCAGGCCGGCGCCTTCCATGGCCAGCGGCGCGAAATAGGAAATCAGCATGAAGCCGCCGGTCAGGTAGAGCAGCGTCACCAGCAGTGACGGCATGATGCCCGGCTGGCCAAGGCTGTGCAGCCGCTCGCGCATGGTCAGGCGCGTTCCCTGCATCCCGCGCGGCAGCCGCAGCCACAGCACCAGCGAGCAGGCAAGGCCAAGCAGCGCAATCGCGCCGAACGTGCCCCGCCAGCCCCAGAAATTGGCGATGAGTGCGCCGAGCGGCGCGCCGAGCGCCACCGCAAACGTCGTTCCGCCGACCACGACCGAAATGGCGAGCGCCCTGTGCTCCGGTCCAGCCAACGCCACGGCGGTCGCCTGCGCGGTCGCGGCAAATAAGCCCGCAGCCATGCCCATGATGATCTGCGCCGCCGCCAGCGCCGTGAACGACGAACTCGTCGCTGCAACGCCATTGCCTGCCACGAATATCAGCATCGCCACGACCAGAAGCTTGCGGCGGTCGGCGGTACCGAACAGCGCCGATAGCGTCGGCGCTCCAATGGCATACGCCAGCGAAAAGGCGGTGATGAGATAGCCGGCGCTCGGAATGGAAACATGCGCGTCAGCCGCAATCGATGGCAACAGGCTCGAAAAGACGAAGCCGACGGTGCTCATTGCGAATGAGCCGACCGCGAGCCATATAAGGCGTCTGTCCATGGAATTGTCCTTAGTTCAAGATTTATTGAACTATTGAACTTTCTGGCGCGATATGTCAATTACCTACCGCAAGGCTGCTGACAGCCCTGTGTCATGAACCCTGCCGTGAAAACGGCCAACCGAGTTGAACCAAACCGCTTATCCGGCCAAATCGAATTGAATCCGGCCGCCAAAGTTGTAGCCTGCGCCCATGAGCCTGCCGCATCCCTTGCCCGAACAGATCACGCTCGCCAACGTGCTTTCAGCGCTGGGCGACCCCACCCGCCTCGCCATCATCGCTACGTTGAACCGCACCGGTACGCCGCTGAACTGCGGTCGCTTCAACGAATTCGGCTCCAAGACCAACGTCAGCTACCATCTGGCCAAGCTGCGCGAGGCCGGCATCACCAATACCGAGGTCGCCGGCACCAGCAGGCTCATCACCTTGCGCCGGGCCGATCTGGACACGCTCTTTCCCGGCCTGCTTGATTCCGTGCTTGCCGCGGCACCCGATTCCGCCGCCCCCGCCAACGGCGAAAAATAGCGCCGGTCCGACCCGGAGCCTCCCGCTTTGCCGCCTGCGCCGATTACGCACAGTTCATTGGCCTAAAAGCGTACTTTTCGGGGTTACATCGCGCGGAACTCTCCCCTATAAGGCCCCCTTAGCCAACAAGAACCTTGCCCGCACACTGGCCCGGTCCTCCACGTCGCGTTCGCGCGAAACGGAGACACCTCGCGCCGGCCTTTCGTGCAGCCCAGACCTGACGGACCCGCCATGCCAAAACGCACCGATATCAAATCCATCCTGATCATCGGCGCCGGCCCCATCGTCATCGGCCAGGCCTGCGAGTTCGACTATTCCGGCACCCAGGCCTGCAAGGCGCTGAGGCAGGAAGGTTTCCGCGTCATCCTCGTCAACTCCAACCCGGCCACCATCATGACCGATCCGGAGCTGGCCGACGCAACCTACATCGAGCCGATCACGCCCGAAGTCGTCGCCAAGATCATCGCCAAGGAGCGCCCCGACGCGCTGCTCCCCACCATGTGCGGCCAGACCGCGCACAACACCGCGCTGTCGCTGCTCCGCATGGGCGTGCTCGAGCGCTACAATGTGGAGATGATCGGCGCCGACGCGCACGCCATCGACAAGGCCGAGGACCGCGCCCTCTTCCGCGAGGCGATGAAGAAGATCGGCCTCGAAACGCCGAAGTCGATGCTGGCCAACGCCACTGATGTCAAGGATGCCGACCGTAAGAAGCACGAGGCCGACCGCGCCGCGCTCAAGGCCGAGAACCCCGCCAATCTCGACGCCGCGCTCGACGCGCTCGAAACCCGCTGGAACCTCGGCGAAGGCGACCGCAAGCAGCGCTACGTTGCGCACGCCATGGGCGTCGCCGCCCAGGCGCTCGACGCCGTCGGCCTGCCCGCCATCATCCGCCCGTCCTTCACGCTCGGCGGCACCGGCGGCGGCATCGCCTACAACCGCGCCGAGTTCTTCGACATCGTCCAGTCCGGCCTCGACGCCTCCCCCACCACCGAAGTGCTGATCGAGGAATCGGTGCTCGGCTGGAAGGAATACGAGATGGAGGTCGTGCGCGACAAAGCCGACAACTGCATCATCATCTGCTCCATCGAAAACGTCGATCCGATGGGCGTCCACACCGGCGACAGCATCACGGTTGCGCCCGCGCTCACCTTGACCGACAAGGAATACCAGATGATGCGCAACGCCTCGATCGCGGTGCTGCGCGAGATCGGCGTCGAGACCTGCGGCTCCAACGTCCAGTTCGCCGTCAACCCGGCCGACGGCCGCCTCGTCGTCATCGAGATGAACCC